>Ga0179593_1312953_pt1 | contig 16960 bp, 15 predicted proteins | sample CZODoug2_1_08_16_FD_185931 | JGI IMG/M metagenome (GOLD analysis project Ga0179593, IMG submission 185931) | Vadose zone soil fungal communities from Angelo Coast Range Reserve, California, USA - CZODoug2_1_08_16fungal (PacBio error correction) | ecosystem: Environmental > Terrestrial > Soil >...
CCAGCCGGCGTGAACCGAGGAAAAATCAAATCAAACAGATACACACAAGGACGTAATCAAGCGAAAAAGACTGAAACCACGCCGGAAGGTTCCTCTGAAATTTTCAGGACGTGCAGGCTGGCTGGGTTTTGCTGCCAACAATCGAACGATGAGGACCTGTCTAAAACGCCAGGATGCTTGGTAGGACGACTTGGAAAATTGAGTGTCCTTTCAGAAACTAGGGGGGGGCTCCTGCAGCGATGGGAGTGAGAGGATTCTTGAACAAAGACCAGGATGAAAAAACGGGACGGGAAAAAGCCCAAAAACCCGATCACAAATCCCTTATAGGAAACAGAAAAAAATCACGGACTTAAAAAGTCGACAAAATCCAATATGGGAAGAATTCGACGGCTATTCGAAAACAGAAAAACCGGGGTCAAGGACCTACTACTTGGCTAAACGGGAAAACACCAAGGACCCAAGGGAAAACAAACCCTAAATTGCCCCCCCACTTCTGGTGACGTCGAAGACGTGCGCATCCGGGGGAAGAAAAAAACTCGCCCGCAAGGATACCATGGAACTACAGGGATCACAAAAGATGGGCGTAAACTCCGACTAACCGTAAGGGATCAGTACAACGGAGGGAGACGCTAAGGAGGGGCTAAGAACACACTTTGACAGGGCTACACACACGAGAAAAAGACCAAAGTCTCCGATACCGAAAGGGGAGATACCCAGGGATGCCTTGGATGCATAAATTTGCAGGGGTGGGGGTATGTCATACGAAAGCGTCGCTATAGACTGGAAGTGACAAGGAGGGCGATACTCCGGAGGAGACGAACATGTTTAAAACGATCAGGGGTCAATACAACACAGAGTCATCTACGGCGAAAATTAAAAATTGGAGAACCCGGGCCCATCTAATTATCTGGGTGTGAGGGGTAGGGGGTGCCAGGGTTAGAAAGGAAAGCGAGTCATACACGCTGGGAATGGGGACATTAAAAGGACAAAGCGAACAGGAGTGCATAATCCCACAAGACAGACCATTGGTAAGAGTGGCATGAATAGGATTGATGGAGGATTTTTTACCTAGAGGTAATCACAATTCAGAGAATAGGTCAAGCCTAATCCAAAGTGCTTCACAGGCCAGACCCTGGGTGTGGTAAATCCTTCGATCCTTTGGACCATCTCATTGTTCAATGGCAGTTCGCTACAGGGGAGCAAAAGAAAATGCTGTGACAAAGGACGCGGGGAATTTGGTTTGAAATTAATGGGGAGAAACAGAAAGGATTATAGAAGACGTCGAATTTGGTGACTAATCGGGAGAGAAAGCGGGGGTGCGCGGGGTGGGGAATGGGCCATGATGGGCATGGCGCACGGGAGGGCCAGGGGAGGTGCTGAAAGGCAGAGTTGAAGAGCAGGAGAAAAAAAAAAATCATTCGTGGGCTGAGGATCGGAGTGGCAGGATTGGACGGGTGGGAATCTTTAACGTGAATGTCAAGGGATTGGTTTCGGAACTACGCCACAAACTAATATGGGGTAATAGTGGCTGACTCAAGAGAGGCTGCAACAGACGTGGGGGATAGAGAGGCTCAGCTGTCGGGGACGAGGATCGGGACGGGATTAGAAGATCCCAAAACTACCAAAGCCCACCTATCCCAATCCAAAGGAGTCTGCCACGGGACAAAAGAGAAAAAAGAAGGCAAGAAACCATTAAACAGACTGATTGGAGGTCATAATGGAGGAACAGAGCTGAGGAAAATTATATAGCGTGGGACAGGAGATTAAACCGGGTGGTAGCACCCGAGACGAACACAAAAAAAAAACTTGCACATCTCCAGTACACGGGTGAAAGTGAATAAAGGGAGGAGAACAAAAAATAGCCGAAAGTCGGAAAAAATGAAGTCACCTTCGGGAAAGAAGGTGAGATTCATTGTAAGTATTGTCCATATATCAAACAAAAGTTGGGAGGGGGACGTAGGTTGGGGGCCACTAGCACTCCGTGTCTTACGGCAAGCGAAGAAAGGTGCTCAGCAACGACATGCCACAGTACTCGGAAAGCTATCTTTGCGCTTGAGGGCCCGAATAGGTGTAACGTTGCCCTGTGGGCAAACACGGGAAAAAGTGAAAGAAAACAGATGGGGACTTGCCACCGGGCAACTTGGAGGAGGGAGGGAACTTCGTCAGCGGAATACAACAATAGAAAAAGTGTAGGGAATAAACCAGTGAAATGCATGATGAAATAAGGAATCACCGAGCCACAGAAAAGTTGGGGGGACCAGGCGTCCACAAATGACGATGAAGGAAAAACAAAACGTGGACGGTTTGACGAGAAGAAAAACCAATGCACCGATTAAACTTTCCTGATCGTCGAAAATCAATTTTACAAGGGTCTATGGGCCATACAAGAGCAATGTGGCCGGACTGGACTGGGGGAATTCCGAAACCAAACCACCGAAGGTGAGATGGAATTGACACCGCTAGTGCTCACCCCAGAAGGGAGGGCAACAGACGGACCAAACCAACGACTTTTTGTTCGAAACAACTGATCGTGGGCAATAAATAACTTAACCAAGATTCAAAGGCATAAGCCGGGGACCTGTCCGGTGACAGAAACAAGAAACGACAGATCTGGGCTTCTGCGTAATACCGTTGAAGAAGAGAGTCGCTGTGGGAGCGCGTTTTAACACGTCCCCAAATCCTGGCACCAGACAGTGACTATTGTGGGGAAGCAGGGATGCCAGGCGCAATTAGGTGCCCAGGGAAACTGAAAGCCTGTCTCTAATAGAAATCAGCTCAAACTCAAACCACTGGGCGGAGAAGGGAGGACTAGAGTAGCATATTGCAGTTCCCAATGAAAATCAACAAAGGACGAGCTGAGAGAAAAGCATCTAACGACTGCCAAGGGGAGGGGGGAGCTGGAACACCTGCAATACGACATCTGACTGGGGCAAGCCTTGTCGATTAAGGAAAACAGGGTGATAGAGTACCTTGGTCATGCAGGTAAAACGGGGGCAACCATTTCATCCCACAGTGGAAAAGGAACTTTTTTGATCCTAGGGCGGTGGGGATGTAGGGGAGGGATCGGGAACAGGGTCAAGGGCGACGTCAGTGGAAACCAGTCCCATTCTTACAATGTTGAGGAAAAATTCCGAGAGTGAGAAGTGAGCCGGAAACTCTCTTTAACAACAAGGGGCTACTCGGAAGGGCGAAAAAGGACCAGGGGGTAATACCGTCGAGTGGGGGGGGGTTCGGGGTCTATCAAAAGAGCATAGAAAAAACCGTGCACAAGAAAAAACAGATTAAATACGAAAAGGAAATCAAAAGAAAAAGGGCGAATAATTTCGCACTGATTCGGGGCGGCCTGTGGGGGTCAAATGGTAGAAGTTCGGGAAAAAAAACTGACGGGAGGATCGTCAAGAAAATTTCACAGAGAACAACGGGAGGCGTAAATGCCAAGTTGACAGAATAGAAAAGAAATAAGAGCTTAATTTAACACGTGGGAAGAAAAAGAATACTACGAAAGGAAGAGGAAAGAAAGAGACGGGGGAATAAAAAAGACTGAAAACGGGATCAGCGTGTACACGAACGGGAAGAAGCAAGTGTCAAGCATCTGAAGTGACAGGACGGACATCAGAATCGGAGGTTAAAGGGGAGCGGCTAAACTATCAGACGAGTAGGGGGGGAGAACGGAATAAAAAGTGGACGGACTGATTCCGTTGCACTCGGGTAATAAAAGTCGAAATGGGTTCCGCAAAGGCAGTGTGAGCGCGTGTCTGATCGAATAATGATCGCCAAGGCAAACCGCTGTCCGACTAGGCCCAGTCAGGAGGCTGGCCGTAGGTGGACGAAAGCAAAATTCAACCAAGAACAATTGTAGGCACAAGGGAAAAGGTGTGGGACTGCAACACGAAGGGGCATAGAGGGAGGGTGCGCGGGAGTTTCTTGTTAGGGGAGTTAAGCAGATTATGGTCGGGGCCTTGTGCTGATAACTTAAATTGACTTATTGCGTGACGGGAGAATTGGAGTGGCGTGGTATCTGAACCCATGTCTCATAAAGTGATGTTCACGCATCCCAGAGGGTTTCGTAGTATCGTAAGGGGGAGATTGTTACCGATGTCTGGGTTGATTATCCTGTACGAAGACAATGTCCTCTTGAACAATGGGAAATTGAAACAATGTGAAAAAAAAACTGGCCTTTATTATGGTCCCGGGGGAATTCTTCGTAGTCTGAAAACTCGACAAAGTCCTTGAAAGGAGGGGGAAAAGGTGGCCGAGTCAGTCAGGCCTCATTTGCGCGGTCTGGGGCGGGAAAGAACGAAGAAAAGAAAGGCGGGGCGTCTCTGGGGCAGGACATTTGAAGGGTGCTGGCATTGGGGGCCGAGGTAAATGTCAACTAGTTTGATAGGAAAGAGGTTAGAGGGTCTACCGGGTGCGTAGAGGGAAATTGGTGTGGGGCACTCGGAAAAAAGCAATTCTGAAAAGAATCAGGGCACGAGGGGAAAAGCTACGTGGGCCAGCCCGTTAATGCGATGACGGGCGAGAGAGTTGGACGCAGATAGGGGACACAGTGTGGAGGAGAATGCTGAGTATTGGTGGTTTTCAAAGGACAGGATTTGGGCATACAGGTGCGTTAGGCAAAAAACTGCGTGGATCGGATTACGTGGGGCGAATGAAACAGGACGGTTGCCAAACTAAAGGATAGTAGACTCCCATTGTGGGCAAAAGTCGTTTAGGGGGAGTAAGTGGACCCAAGATAGCGCTTATGTCTAAGGACTGGAAATGTCGTAGAGGAACGTCCGAAAAGGAGAAGTACGGATCCAATGAACGACCGGAAGCAGCTTATGGGGGGAGGAGCTCGGAAATGACAAAGACAGTGAAAAAAAAAAAACGGATGCGACAAAAATACTGCAACTAAAGTCAGCTTTGAGAGAGTGACTTTCAAGTCATAGCTGTCGGGGCCTGTATGGTGGGGGAAACCATAGGGACGCGAGACAGAAACATAACTCTCCCACAGCCTAGGGGGATGGGGGAACGGGGAGAAAGATAGGTTCGTTCTCCGGGAAATTTTGGTACATGGTCAGCAGTGAAGAATATGCAGGGAGAGGGTGTAGAAAGGCTTTAACTCATGTGTCCCAAGCAGGCTGGGAAAGCAGAAACGTTGACGTCGAGTTTCTGGGGAGGCGGGGAGACGAAAGAGAAAATGAAGACAGATTCAGGATAAGAATGCTGTGATGATTAACTCTCTTCCGAGGGACGAGTTGAACAGTGCCCGAAGTACGGTTGTAGAAAGAGGGCGGGTTCAACCATAGCATGGATGAAGGAAAATTCCACAGGTTCACCATTCACCCAAAGAGTAAACACTGTTTGAAAAGGTCGAGAGAACAAAGTACATCAGACATTACAAGAATGAGGTGGACCAGTGGGAGTACTACCAAGGGCTCTCCACCCGTCAAAGAGGGAGGGAGGTGGAAAGGACAGTCCGGCCATGAATTGGCGGGTGGAGGAAAGAAAAGGCACCATGTACCTCCGGAAAAACTACAGCACACGGCAAACAGGTGAACACCACTTCGGGTCGCAACAAAGGTAAACACGAACTAGGTTTATGCGAGACGACCCACCGGTTGCTGAAGCGGCAAATGTAGGAACACCGCAGACAAGCAGAAAAAAGGGAGGGGGGTGGCACGGCAACCATGAATGAGAGAGGATAAAAAAAAAAAAACCGCTGGGTCAGGTATATTGGATGGTGGATAACAAGGCGGTCGGATAGACGCAAGGGAAAACTGTACCATAAAACATTAAGACAGTTATCCATGTGCAACGGTCACTGCCCGTAAGATACCCCTAGCTTCAATTGCACAAGAAGACATGAAGGGAAAAAAAAAAAACAAACAAGGTAAAGCTAGAGGGAGCAGCGTAAACCGAAAATACTAAAAGCACCCTCATGGGACCTGTATAGGGTCCAGAGAAGAAGGGCCCAGGCAAATGTTTTTCGGTTCGGTGGGGGGTACCAGGCGGGCAGTGATGGGACGCAAAGGTATAGACAACGAAAATTGGGGTAAAAAAAACCCACTTGAGAAGGGAAGAAACATCGAAAAAACGCTCAAACTCCCCGAAGACCGATAGAAGCGGTTCTGAAGGGGGATTTTTCAGCTCGCTAGAGGCAGGGGGGAAGGAAAACGGGGGAGTAGTAAGCGGGGGCTAGGTGAGGAATTTCTGGGGAGGGGCGGTATAAACGACAACATCAGACGAAGAGGATTAGCTAGTACAACGCTGTGCCAGATGGGCCCAACTTGATGGAAAAACGCGTCTGTCGCTGGAAGCTGGGTAAAGGGCCAAAGTCTTAAACAAAGGGGAGGGCTGGGGGCGTCTGAACATCTCGGTGTTGTCCTGGGGGGAATAACCCCCGTACCCCAGCGTCGACGAAAGCCCCACACCTGGCTCTGCGTGGGACGCGGCAGGAAAATGTTCCAGCAAAAAAAAGGGAAAAACCTAAGAAAACAAAATCAGAAGGCTAGCAATTGGAAAGGGCGGTCGGGCTAGCGGGTAGTAGAACGCACACTCGTTTCAAGGGCTAAAGATGGGGGATGTGGAAAAACAGCGAACCTAAACGCTCAACGACATACGAAGAACAAGACAGGTTCGGGAACCTTCAGAAAGGTAGTCCGTCAAGGACGGGATGAGGTAAGGTTGGAAACGGGGGGGGTCCGGCGTTTTTTAGACCATTGGGCAAGCAAATCTTAAAAAGTACGCAAACTCGGGCGCAAGAGACTTGGGCGGGCTGGGCGTCGGGCGTGTGCAGTAGCGCTGACCAAGTGGGCCCTGGGGTAAAAGAAGTCCACAAATGTAAAACAGCAACGTGATGGACGGAAGCTCCGCTCGTGCGGGCACAACGAGTAAGGACACGCGTTTGGGGAACGCTTGTTTACCCGGCCTTACATAAGGTACCATGTAAACCTGGCCCCTACAAACAAAGTGAATCGAGGGATGAATGCGCAAGCCGAAGTGATCACGACACGTGGCAATTCTGTGGCAAAATCCAGGACAGGCCCAAGTTCACCCTACCATGAGTCTCCGGTATCAATGGGGAGGGCATTTTTACTGTGTCAAATTCTGGCACTCGTGTTGTTGAAGGGAACTTGAAAAAAAAAAAAAAAAAGGCTATGTAAAGCAAAACAAACCTGGATCGGGAGGCCTGAGAAGATAGACAAGGACACGTACTTTAAAGGAGAATTTCCTACCTCCGGATACGTTGGGGGCGAAGCGGAAATGGTATACTTAAAGGGTGACGCAAAAAGGCCGGGCCGGAGGACGGATGGCTGTACTATGGGCAGGGGCATCTGGGAGTAACTAACCATGAGTGGGGGGGGTACGAAGACGGAGGAGAAAAACGCCGGTTGTACACCACACATGCAAGCAGGGTGAGATCGGCACGAAGGGGGGGGGGGGCTGCTCAGGACCTAAAGGGCAGGACGAAAACGGGGAGGCAGGGGGGGTGGAAGGGGGAAGTGGGGGTGCTGCTAAATCTTACAATATGGGGAATGGACCTAGGTGGAAAAGAGATTACTCGGAGGAGTATGTTGCGGCTCAAAACTCGTACAAAGGCTACTCGGCGCACAACGTGCTCAAGAAAGAAAATCAGCGGACAGGAGATAGAAGGGGCGGACGGGGGGGGGGTGCAGTGGTGCAAAAGGGACAGCTACAGAACATTTGGTGGCCTGGGGGTAACAGCATGAAGTAGGGGGATGAGTGGGGCGGGGAAGTGCGGGGGGAATCGGGGAAAGAACCGGGTCGGGTTGACACGGAGAAACTTCCTAGGGGGGAGGACTCCGGGGACAGGGAGAGGACCCACCCAAGACTAGCCACAAGAATAACCGAGGACGAGCTCACACAATGTGGCCATAGCAGAAGGCAGCAACTTTCAGACGGGTATCAGAAAAAGAAAGCAAGAAGCAAAGCGGACAAGAAAGAGGATCAAAGTCAAACCCTGCAACCCGGGAGAGTTGAAACTGAAACGAGCTGGGAAAGCGGGTGGGGTGACAGCCATGAAGGACAGGCAATCGCGTACAGTTCTAACGGGAGAGGCTACGAGAAAGTGAAAATTCAAGGACAAGCAAGATCCGATAAGAAAAGGGGCCTCGAGGGGGTTGGGGAAAGATAGAGCTGGCAGCAAGGTCGCCGTTGGCCTAGAAAGAAGGGCTGCTGCAACGCCAGAGAAACGTGACACCCTAGCGCGCATGTGGCACAACACATGGGCGGCTGTAAAAACGAGGGACCAGAAGAAAGTGGTGGAAAAACTCAACCAGGCACGCTTTGAAGGTGGAAATGGGTCAATTCAGAGCCGTGAGATGCCAGGTTAAGGGAGTGAGAGGCAATGCAAGGTGGAGTCATGAAAAAACGAGGGAGGCCGTGTAGGATCAAACAAGATACAGGGGGTAAGAGGGGAGCTCCTCGCGACGCTGGGGGTCGGGCGGATTGAGCAGGGTTGCTCAACCGAGAAGGAAGGATATGTGAAACAGATTGGGCAAAAGCCAAAAGCATCTAGGGGGGGCAGCAGCCCAGGGGAGACGAAAAAGTGTCAGAAGTAGGGGGATGGCACTCTGAGTACGCCCAGGTGTCAATTGAACAAGGGAAACGTTGTGCAAGATCGGCAAAGGGAACCAAAATGTATTTCGCAAAGAAAGCGGGAAAACAGGGCAAAGTGGGAGCAAAGGCGAAAAGGTGGGCAATTGTGGGCGGGACGAGTGCGGGCGGTGGAGTTGGTGCAAGGGTCGGAACGGAAAGGTGCCAGCTCAAACAAGAGAAAGGCTAAAACAAAAAACGGCCAAATGAAGGGCCAAAAAAAGGAAGGAGGAAAACGGTGTCCGCCAATACATTCTTAAACAACTAAAGGGAGACCCCATCAATTTCGTGGGGGGTAAAATGTGAGCAAGGCTAGAAGGGGTGCTGAAACGGAGGAAGGGCGGAGACGACTCCGACGGGGAACCTACAAACGTGCCTGGGAAGAATCGCCAAGTTCTCGCACAGCCAGATTGACAGGAGGGAAGGTGGGAGTCACATTGCTGCCATTGTAGGAAGGAAAAACTGACGAAAAGGGGGGGGACAACGGATAGTCGGGCGGGAAAATCGTGTCCCTTGGCCCTCATCGGGGGCAACTGGGGGTTAAAGGGTAAGATTAGAGCGATTCTCGAGCCTGGGAGGTAAGAGGTCGAGGCAAGCAATCGACAGAAGCAAGAGGAAGGCGGACAACTACCGGATTATTATGGGGGTAACACACAATGCTGACCGACGTGAGACAGAAGAAAAAAAAAAGGAAAGGTGCCGGAAGACTCAAGCAAGGGAAGAAGCAAAAAACATGATACACGAAACTGAAATAATAGGGGTCCAGAGAATAGAGGCAACGGGCAACGTGAGAATGGTAAAAGAAAACGGACAGGGGGAGGGAGAAAACAGGGCTGCGAAATGACAATGAATCCTTGGAAGGGTAGCTGAAAACGACGCAGAAGGAGCACCTCTCAAGAGTGAGGGGGATAAGGTCACGAGAAAAGGGGGTGAGGAAGGGGAAGGAAAAGGAGCAAAAGGGGCTGGGTGTGTGGTTGAGCAGCAGTTTTGGATCCAAGGCAATGGGAGCAAGCCACGGTGCGGGAAGTGGGAAGCTGAATCGGGATAGACCGGGGGCTGGGAAAAGAACCTCAAGGCGGGGGACAAACCATATGCAGCGAGCGGTACGGTAAACTAGCCCCCATGGAGGGGGGCAAAAGGTCGGGAAAAACAAACAGAGAAGGGAGGCAACACTAACGGAAGGGGCTACAATCCCTAGAAGAAACAAATAGAACCACGCGTGGGAAACTCCGGGGAAGTATTGACCGAACAAGCCAGACAAGCAAAAAGGGAAACAGACCTCGGCACGTCGTGGAGGAGGGCGTCCACCAAAAACAGGACGGGTTCGGGACCAAGGACTTTCACTAAAGGAGCTGTCGGACGCGTGTGACTATACAGTGAGGGAGACGCAAGAACCAAAAAGACAGAACAAAAAAAAGGGAATCGACCCACTCGGGGACGTTCGTCTAGAACAACAGTGCAAAACAAGGCACAGTAGCATGAGAGGGACCGAAACCTAAGGGAAAGAGCTCAGTTATGGGACAGGGGTGGAGGGGGGGGAAACATAGGGGAAATCCTTCCTGAGGGTCGCCCCAAAGGACGATCAGGAAGGTGGATACACATGGGGGAAAGTAGAGGGCAGAGACCCTCTTGCACCGAATGGAAGAACCCAAAATGTATAGAGAGGGAAAAAGGGCTCAACCAAAAAAGGGAAGCCACCAAGGAAACAAAAAAGAAAAAAAAAAAAAGACGAGGTAAGGCCCTCACCAAAAACGGGGGGTACAAAAAATTAGAAGGAATCAGTCATCAAAAAACAACAGCTTTAGGGGAATACTCAACGTGGGGGGTTGAATGAACCATACAAGACATCTCGCTGATAGGAAAAGAACGGAGAGTATTGTGGGTAAGGGGCGTGTCCTGCAAGTAAATGGTTTATCGTGGAAGCTCCCGAAGGGGGTCACAGATCACGGGAAGGGTGGACAGGGGTGAGCTTCGGACGCATAGGCTTAAAGTATTGTGGGGAGAACAGGGAGTCAAGAAACGGGATAAGTGTTGGCAAATTAAAGCAAAAAAAACGAATCGCTCGCGAACAGAATAAGGGGAAGGGATTATCAAGTCCTGAGAAACGAACCATGAGCAACTAAAAGAAGAAGAACCCTGTTAAGAGGGCCTCATGGGGTGCACTCAGGGACACATCAGAACGTGCAAAAAACGAAGCCAGTGTGACACAGAAAAGGGGCATGGGATGCTTATACAGCTCGAAAAAGGAAAGGCCGGCCGAAAACAGTTGGAAATTTGGGGGGTACATATGACGGTAAGCTTCGCTTAGGGCTAAGAGCGATGAGTGCAAACAACATACGGGTAAAGCGGAGGGGAAAGCAACAACCTAGGAGGTCCCTCTTGGCGACTGGACGAAAGTCCGCAACAGACAACGCAGGACCTTCCCCACACAACAGACCGTCTGGTGAACGAAGAAAAAAAAAAGAAGCCCTAAACGAACAGACTCCCTTCAATCAAAAAGATGGGGCGGTGGAGGGGGGAGACTCCTCCCCCTTCGGGGAGAACGAGGCAGGGCAAAGGCACCACTCGGAAGGCGGCTCTCAATACCACCGAAACCATGGGGACCAGTATTGGGAAAAAGAGAGACATGGTGACCTCAACTGGATGGTGAAGAAGATTAGACTAAAACGAGTCCATATACGAAGGTAGGAAGACAGGAAGAAAAGAAACAAGTGGTCCCAGGAAGAACGAAGGCAAGGAGGCCGCCACCTTGGGGCAAAACAGAATACGACAGAGGAGAACCGTCAACGCCTTTCTATGTGCAACCTAAGACCACAAGGAGGGGGCAAAAAAAAAAAGAGGGGGGTCCGTTACAAAATCGGAGAGTACAAAAAAAATGGGTGGTATGGAAAAGTTCTTTCCTAAGACTCCCAAAGGTCCGGCGAAAGCAACTCAGCCCGCGCATTCTGTGGCATAGCACAAACTAACCACGAGTCGGAAAAGTAGGGCCGGGAACAGCCTAGTAAAAAGCCAGGGGCCAGGCCTGAAACTAAACGTCAAATGTCCTCTACGGGGAGACACTACTGGGTATCAGAGTGAAAACTCCCGTGGAAAGTGACCTCGTGTGGAACAAAAAAAAAAGGAAGGGGAGGAGAGGTAGGAGGATATGCAAGGGTCACCCAGGAAAACCAATGAGGCTAAACCCTAGTATGGGGGACGAACGATCTGGGATAGATAAGGGGGTGAGGGCAGGGACTCCCGGGGGGAAAAGTGTGCGAGACAAAGGGGAGACACAAACCGAGTGAAAGGGGGAGGGGAGCACACCGTTGTAAGGGAGGAAACAGGGAAAAAAGTTGGATGGCAGCGCAGCAAGGCGGGGGGTGGGGGGGGGTCATAGGTTGCCCGGAAAGGTCAGTAGGGCATGGAAAAGGGGGCAGCCGAGAGGGTGGGGTGAGCAGATGGAAAAGGGGAATAGTAAGAGAAACCCGGGGAGAATTGCGTCATACAGAAGGGCTCCAAAGCAGAGGAGCAGGCTGGAAAACGCGTCTTTCACCCCCAAAGATGTGGACAAATTAGATACTTTTGCAGGAAGGACAATGACAGGTAGTGGATTAGAGAGGTGAGAGAAACTCAAGGAGCAGATCACACAAACCGTTGGGGGCGAGGAAGAACAGGCAAGTGTAAAATGGAGGGGTGTGAAGAGAGGGGGGGAAAAAGGTTGCCCCTTGAAAGCCCATACTACTAACAAAACAGGGTGAAAAGAGTCGTCTGGCAAGGGGAAAAGGAACAAGCGAAGGGGGAGGTCCAACTAGAGATTGACGTTACAGGGGGGGGAGGCTGGGTTGGGGAGCGTGACCTACACAAGAGGAAACAAATGTACGCAAGTCATAGAAATTGTTAAGAAGTGACAAAAGAAAAGAGAGAAATGTGGAAATGGGGGATGTCGTGACAAAAAGGAAAAGGAAACCGTTGGGAAGGGGACAAACTGTGAGGTCGTTGAGGCGGCTAAGTGGATCGGAAAGTGGCAAGGCCCTCAAAAGGTCCTGAATAGTTGGAACAACAAGAAAGGGTCTTGTGAGAGAAACTGCTGTGTCATGACAACCAGCCAGGGGGGGGCCAAAACGAGAGAAAAGGTGGGTCGCGCAGGGCAAAAACCCTGATGAAAAGTTGAAGTTTCACCGGGCACAGGAAGTGCGGGAGGGTAAAAGTCATCTGTTAGACTGTGTGCGTGTAATGAACGGAAAAAGGGGGTCTGCAGAAAGCCAGGGTGGGGGGGGGCACGCCGGGCGCGCGGGGGCGGACAGCAACAATGAGTCTCACCAGGGGTACCAAAGGGATTGCTTCTGGTGATGTGGGGTAACGTGTGGCGGAGGCGGGTGTTCTCTGGGGAAGGGGAGTGTGATGTTTCAGCTGGTCAGGGAGGTTGTGAGGTTCGAAGAGTGCTTCGGTGGATGAGGCGCGGCGTGTGGGTGCGTTGCCAAAGCTATAGGGAATAAAACTCGGGGGCAAGTAGTGTCTTGATGTGTCGAAGGGGACACACAAACTCAACAAAACCAAACCTGAGAACGCAAGCATGTGGGGGCGGAAGTCGCAGCTGTGTGTCTGCGGAGTGGGTTGCGGGCGTGTGGGGGGGGGGGGGAGGGTGGTGGTGGTGGTCGGAAGCCTCTGAACGGATGTGGGAACAAAACGAAAACAAACACGACATGGACAACTGGGAAGGGGACACGGGGACACAAAAGTGATTTCGGGGACCGGTTAGCATAGGGACGGGTTGGGAAAAGCGAATAGGGTGGGGAGTCCAAAGCGTGGCAAAAAGATGCTTCTAAGGTGAGGAAATACCCGGAGGGTGAACGGGGGGAAACAGACAGCAAAACAAAAAAGGCGGTAAGTAAAAATAAGTGAAGGGTTTTATGAGGGACAGATATCTACCGACCGGAGGAAGTGCGTAACCCATACCGAAGGTCGATGGGAGGGAGGACGTGAGAAAATCAAAAAAAAATGAAAAAGAGAGGAAGTACTGACTGTATGACAGGGAGGTGGGAACACCAATCGGAGAGAACAAGCCAAGAAAAACGGCTTCGGAACCCCTCACGCGGGTAATGAAAAAAAATCTAAAAAAAGGGGGGGTCAAGGCAGACGACCTTTCTTCCGAAGCTCGTGCATAGGGTGCTACGGAGGGCATGGGAGAACACGCCTGCCAAAACAGACACTTTGAAGTCGGCGGGAAGGGGGTTCTCTCCTAGTTGTCGGAATCCTGCTTTCAATTCGACGAGAATCGGCGAAGGGAACATCAAAGGGCAAAGGGAGTACGTCGTCACCAGAGCTTCAAGTAACCTCTGGTGATTACCTCCTCGAAGCAGGACCCCAATCCGTTTGTGTGAATGGCAAAGGGTTTGAAACGGAAAAAGCATTCATTGCACACAAGTACAGGGAATGGGCTAAAAGGGAGGACCCAAACTAGAGGTGCCCGGGAGGGCAAGAACGAAGGCGGAAGGGGAAGAGTGTTGAAAAATCGAAAGCGAAAAAAAAAACACAACATAACCCCGAGAACCCCTGACAACAAAAGCAAAAATAACAAAAAAGAAGACAAAATTCAGACTTCCCAGCCTCCGAGGGGGGTGAGCCACGAGATGGCTGGTCACAAACTGGGAACCAACCCCTAAAAGACAATTGACAGTAGCTCACCCAGAGGCCATAGCAGGGCGATTCACTGCTCAGTCTAGACACCAACGCGCCACTGCTTGCAGGTGTGGCTAAAAAAATCTCTCGGGGAAAAAACGCTGAACCTCCACGCTCATCTCCGAACAACAAGTAACTCCAAAAGGGGGGAAGCAAGATCACGCAAACGACGTATGAAAAAAGTCCACGGAAGCCACGGGGCAGTAACTTGAGGGATAAATGCAAGCTCAAGTCAAACTCAAGATAAATCGTGCGAGAATTCAGGACACCGCAGAGGTGAAAGTTGGAAAAGTGTGTACAAAAAATCCCAGACCAGCAGCAGTTCAGAGATCCTAGACCGCACGAAGACGAAAACCGGCTTGTCAAAAAATTGTGATACCACTTGAGGGGATGGGGGTATTGAAGCTTTAGCTTAAGCACTACATGATGGTCGTTTTGGACGACGGGCTACGAGGACGACTTGCGTTGGGCGGCAAAAAGATGTGTAGGACTCCTCCTAAGCCTGGTGTGGGGGGACCCGCCTCGAAGAAATAAGTCAAAACAAAAAACTGCGGTGTCCCGAAAAGGGTCGCCAGGAAAAAAAAACAAGCAACGACTATCACTCTCGCTGGGGGAGGAGAGATCACCCCCCTGTTAAAAAAGTCTGAAGGGGAAAACACACGAAATCCCCGAAAAGCCCAAAGATATGTTGAAAAATGGCGTTAAATATCTGCAGTGTGGGGGAATAAGTTGAAGGTTAAGGGAAAAAAGCATATTCTTCGAGTACATCAAGAGGAGTCATGGGGGTGGCTTCTTGTACACCTGACAGATCGGAGCCCCTTGCACAAATGGCCAAGATGCCCTAATGAAAAACACGACCACTCGTAGAAACAGGAACACTGTGCGCCACGTAGGGGAAAGGTTCGCGGGCCTGCGGAACAAACAAAGAGGGCTTAAAAGGGGGGTGACAGCGTACAGGGAGAAAAATGCCCAAGATAAAGGGGAGACCATAGATCACTGGCAAAGGCAGCCTTCTGGGCAAGGTAAATTGAAGAAAGAAAACAAAAAGGGAAAAGAAGATCAAAAAAAAAAATAAACACAGAAGTTCTGCCACTTGCCACGATATATTGTTAAGAGGGGGCAGCGGCAAGGGCAGGAAATAAGAAGCAGCCATGTCAAACAGGTGGGATGTGGAGTCACCGCGCCGCTTGGGGAAAAAAAGGTTCCCAAGGGCAGACACAGGGAAAGTTCAGAACCTGGTCGGAGCGTTCGAGGGGCATCGTTCCAGTGGGGAACGGAAAATCTGAAGGGTTGAATCCCATTGGGTCGGTATTTGGATCAAACTGTCTAAGAAGGGGGATGGAAGGAAAATCAGAATCGGGTCCCCAAAGGGGGCGAGTACGTGGAAGGGGCAACAAGTTGTAATCAGTGAGGGGGGGGGAGGGAAAGGTGGAAAATATGCAGAGGTCACGCGAAAAGCTAAAATAGCAAGAGTGAAGTGAGAAAGTTTTCGGGCCGGGAACCATAAATGTTGGAAAACAGAACTCTTTCCGGGGGAAAGGGGCACGTTATTATGAAGGAAAAACAAAACGAGACAAGAGAAGGGGTTGAGATTCCCAGCTGGGTCAAAGAGCAAATGAAGACTAGGAGCATAGAGCATGAAAAGAAAAAAGAAAATAAAATCTGAAATAAAGAGGAAGCAAAAATCACAAAGGGTCTCTTGAGAAAAAAGTAACTAAGGTTTCCGCATCATGAAGTGCGTCGCTTGAGAATAGCTGAAGGAAAATGAAAAGAGTCTGGGGGCAATTGCACAGTAGGACCGTTTGGCAACAACTTGGTTGACTCGGTGTCATTTCACCGAAAGAAGGCAGAAAGGAGGCATGAGACTTTTCGGGGCTGATCAACTGGGAGATGACCGTGAAATCAGACAACGTGGGGTAAGCAGTCGAGAAGAAAGGGGGAGGTCATGAACAATCTTTAGCGGCGATGGGAGAAGAGGGGGTTAGCAAGTTTGCGGAGGACATGGGAACAAGATTGGTACTGGGGGGGTCAAGTGTTAGTCCAGGAGACCTTCACCTGGGGTGAAAGAGAAGGGGAGTGGGGGGAAGGGGACAAGAAAAAAGTTCAATGTCCTGAGGGGGGGGGGGAAAAGTTCCTTAAAAAAAGGCGGGTGGCGAACCGACGAAAAAGGATAGAACAAAAACAAAGGGAATAAGTTGGGTCGGGAGGGACCTCGAGGGGGTTTTAAACGGTGATAGGGGGGGTCTGGTTTTGGGCGAGGGGGAGTGTGGGGGGGGGGAACAGCCTATTAAATTCAAACAAATCAAAATGAATATAAAAAGGAGAATAAGAGCGGGACAAACTAGGACAAAAAAAATGTCGGGAAGGCCCTTTTTAAGCTGATAAGTGGAGCTTGGGGCTGAGTATGGGGGGGGTAGGACTCGGCCGGGTCAACAGAGGGCTGGGTCCTGAGGAGGGTGGGGAGGAACGGGGTGAGGGTAAAAGGGATCCCGGTGACACAAGTCTTGCCCACAGGGTACGAGGAAAAGTAGAGAGATTCGCATTTTTGTCTAGGGAGAACATGTCACAAAACGGGAGATTAGGGAATCTCGCCCGAGGATCGAGTCTTAGAGTCCCGTAAGAGAAAACATGGGCAAGAGAAAAAGCATGGGAAAAAATAAAGGAAGAATAAAGGGCGAGGATAACCATTCGAGAAAGACTC
>Ga0179593_1360568_pt1 | contig 16959 bp, 15 predicted proteins | sample CZODoug2_1_08_16_FD_185931 | JGI IMG/M metagenome (GOLD analysis project Ga0179593, IMG submission 185931) | Vadose zone soil fungal communities from Angelo Coast Range Reserve, California, USA - CZODoug2_1_08_16fungal (PacBio error correction) | ecosystem: Environmental > Terrestrial > Soil >...
TACGTCCTTACTGCCTTCTTCCTATAAAATTGGGAGGGGGGGAGAGATGGTTAAACTATGGCAAAAGAACCATCGAAGGAATTGAGGTCGGCAAAACATAGGAAAAAGACAGAAGCACCCAGAGGCGGGAAAAGAGAAGCACGCGGCAATGTCCCTTCTGATTGAGATTCTCTTTCCTATTACAGAGCTGGGAAAAATAAGGGGGAAGGAAAACATCAAGCCGAAACTCACATAAAAAACCCCTTTTACCGGCGGAGAACCTAATTGATTCTTCCAAAAAAAAAAAGGAGGAGAGAACTCTCCCCGCGCGAAATTCAGTCTTTCCTACTACAACCACACTGTCTAGAACTGAGCAAACAAACGAGAGGAGAGAAAGCTTTCGAAACTTAACGACGCCACCAAATACGCTCAACTGCGGGCCTCGAGAAACGAACTTCGCCTCCGAAAAAGAAACCGTACTTTAGGACCGGCCTCAGAGAGGAGAAAAAAGGGAACGACAGTGGCGAAAGATGTAAAACTTTTCTCGCCCTGGTGACCCGGTGAAAGACGAGATAGGAGACTGGGAGGAGCTTCCGGAACGCCCACGGCGGTACTCAAAGGCAAAAGCAAAGAAAAGACTAGGCCAACCCAAAAGGCCTTTTCAGAATCCAAAAGAAGAAGGAGGGAAAGAGGAAGGGGATGCATAAGTGAACAGGCTCCGATCTTTGTTCCGCCTGCTTAGTAGAGGTTGACGACAGGGAGGTGAAAAGAAGAATTCAGAGCTCGCAGCCCGACGGGGAGAACTGGAAGGGAAAAACCACTTTCCTCTCCCCACTCTCCAGGAGCAAGAGATAAGGGAGTAAGAAAGACAGTCTGCCATTGTTGAATCCCCTTACGTATAACGAGGCGAGGGAAGTAGTGGAAGACCAAGACTTTTGGTGAGGAGGGAAATTCCCGGCGGCGCTCAGAATCATCTCTTGTTCGGTAAGAGGAAAATGGGTGGACCTTACTACTTGCTTTTTGAAACTCAATGGGCGTAGAAGGGGAGAGGAAGAAATCTGGGAGTGATTACCAGGTAGGATGTGGCACCTTCAAGGGACCTGAAGTGAGAGAGAGGTTACAGGGGGTTTTTCTCCATTGTGCCCGGGCAACTCCAAGAAGGCATGAGTAGAACAAAAGCTAACGACTGCAAAACAGCCAACTACTAGGAGAAGGGCGTTATCGTTCCTGACAAGAGGAAAAGACCGGCTCTTTACAACTTATTGGGTTCAAAGGAGGGGGGTTCAATAATGAAAGCCCGATCCGTGCTTCCAATTAGAACGGCTACTATCTTCAACATCGAGCATCAACGCGCTTATAAGGCACCGGAAAGGGGACGGCTAACACGCTCGAGAAATGCCGGTGCAGGAACCGAGAACGAATCTTCAAGGCCAGGAGAAGGGGAAATGGAAAAAACAACTCTCACTACCTCCTCAAAAGACTACGTGGAGTGGAGGAATGGCCAAGAAAACACGTAAGAAAAAGGTTTTTTACCAAAGAAAAAGGGAAGGAGTGGGGTGGGGGAAGGGAAGAAATGGAAACCCATGGAAGCATAACTGTCTGAGAGCCACTACCGCCAAAACGTGACACAAGGAGGGGGAGAAAGAGGCGGCTGGAAGGTGTTCATGTTAGCGCGAGGAATTTTTCGTCGAAGAGGGGGTAACAAAATTGCCGGAGGGAGGAAAAGTAGACGCCCTGAAAGACTGGTTTTCAACCAAAGCCTGCAAGATGAATGTTCAAACGGACGGCGAGGTGAAAGAACCTTGTGTGTTCCTGGGGTGGGGGCAAGACGTTCAGCAGATCTAACAACAACAAAATATATTGCTTACTCCTTCCCCGGAAATGGAACCGCAGAAACATAGAAATTTAGTAATCACGGAGGAAAGAGAGTGACTCTCGGGTGGAAAAGTGGCAACCGCGCTTGGAGGAAAGATCTTCGATTCCTCAGGAGGAGGGGGGGGTTGGGGGAGGCTATCGAAAGAACGATCAGCGAAGAAATGGACAAAAAAAAAAAGGGAAGGCTAAAATAGGGAAAGCATACACCTCGGCAGGGCCAGGGCTAAACAAGAAAGGGAGTATGCTAAAAGTGTTTCAGATTCAAGTAAAACAAAATCTTCTTTCCTCCTAGAGGGCAGCCGGGTAACACTTTTAATGGGTTGGGGGAAAGGAAGTAAGACCTTCACTACGTTTTCCGCGTCAAAGAGAGGTGCAAACAATGAAAAGGATTGGGAAAAAAACAGCCATTCCAAAGGTAGACAAAAAGGAAAAAGGGAGCGCGGGCAGTCCTATCAATTTATTGACTTTTCCGTATCACACTGCTTGGGGAGGATAAAGACTTCCGCAGGACCATCGGTTGGAGAGGGACCAAATCACGAGGTGTCTGGGAGAGAAAAAAGAAGGAAAAATCAGGGCAGGGAGGGGGAAGACATTGACAGTAGGAAAAAGAAAAAGAGGCAGCGCTGTAGAAAAAACTGGAGAGGAAGGACAGTCAGTAATCATTATGGGCTTCCGCACCTTGTAGTCCACAAGAGAAACTTAATCGATCCGAAAAAAGGAACGAATTGCCTCCACCGAAAGGGAGAATAGGGATACTGAACCTCTACCCGACAGTGATCTATCAAGAATCAAGCGGGACGGGACATCCCATCATGAGTGACATTTCACTCTTGTCCGATAAGTCCTGGATAAAAGAGATGGAAGAACGGGACTCCACGGAAAAAATCCACCGGAAGGAGCAGAGGTACGGACAGGGGGCCTGGGGCAAAGTTCCAGGGGTTCAAGGGAAGAAAAGAGATTTAATGTCCTGGATCTCCGGCCAGACCAGGGAGTGAACAGGGATCTTGAATTTGTGCCACCGGGTCACTAAGTTAAGATCATGCTCATTTTGCAGAGGGGGGGGGGAGAACCGTAGTAGAATCAGGCAGTAAAACCTGAGCGGCCAACCCCGGGAAGCCAGTTGACGTTCTTCGATTCTCAAAATAGAGGAGGAGAAAGAGGGAGCAACAGGGACGGCCAGAGTAGGGGGGTGGACAGCCAGGCATTAGAGTTCATCCCGGAGGGGTAGAAACGCCGGGGGGTATCAGAAAGAAACAAAAAAAAAGCTGCTAAGAGGACCGGGAAAAAAGGGGAAGAGAAATTGAAGATTGGGGTTCTTCGATCCATGTCTTAAACTGGGGGGGAAGCCGAGAGGGGAAGGGACTCATACGGCGCTGAGATGTCGCTAGTCACGGAATCAGGGGCGGAACGGGGGCGTCACTAAATTAAAAGAAAGGGAGGAAAGGGGGTGACCGATAGAAAGGGGGTTCCAGAACGATGCTTGAATGACCGAGGGGGAGGGTTTCTAGGGCTAAAAATGGTCCTTAGAGGGGGAAAAATCCCCTAGTCGTCGGGACTTGACCGGCAAGCGAAGGGGATCCTTGCGCTTGTTTGTAAGTATAGAACCATTTTGAAAAGCGGCTGATGAATAGGGAAAGGAGACTCTCTGACAGAATTGAAACCTGCGATGCTTCTTTATGAGGAAACGAGGCCGGGGAAAGGGATACGAACGGAAAATGGGGGGAAGGGGAAAATATCGGTCATCTTGGGCGAACCAGGGCAACTTCTTGAAGGCGCCACATCGGCCGGGAAAAATAGACAGCAACGATGACATGCCTGAGAAAACGGAGTCCGAGGCACGTTTGACCCAAGAGAGAAAGGAACTCCCGAACGGGATACACAAGTGGTGGGAAAAACAGGACCCAGACTCGCCGGTGACGCAAAGGGCAAACCGGAGAAAGGTGGGGAGAAAAAAAGTAAAAAGGTTCCAGGACCCTAACTTTTCGGGTACAGAGCGTGTAAAAAAACCGGAAGGGGGGGGAGTCCCTTCAATGAACTAAGTATGGCGGGATCCTGGAGAAAGGGGGGTCCTTACCGTCCGAGTGCCTCTGGCAGAAGGAGGAGGGACCTGGGGTGTCTATCCCTTCAATTTTCTGGAGTCACGCTAAAAAACAAGAAGAAAGTAGGACAAAGAGCGGGCTAACACCAAAGGGTGGACGAAAACGTCGAGCGCATATGTCAGAAAGGAAAGGGAGGGGAGGTCAGTCTTTTGATTTCACATAGTCAGCAAAAAAAAACTTATGGGGGGTATTTCACGGCACGGAACAGGGGGCCATAACGGAGGGAAGGGAAAGCAAAGGGAAGATCGAGCTAAGGTAAGTTTGAACACTTTTTCACTGAAAGTGCACGAACCGAGAGCGGTTTAAGAACGTCCGTTTTGGCCGCTAGAAAAAAATAAAAGATCTAAGATAAGGGAGAACACCAAGGTCCTAGAAAACGGAGGGGGAAGGAGGTAAGGGCCGGTTCGTTGTCTCCAACGGTTTAGCAGCGCCGGGGGTCAGGGGGATTAACAAAAACACTGAAGTCACGGTCCCGGGGAACCCCGGGTAGGGAAGGGGGGGGAAAGAGAACTACAGAACTTTTGGCACCGGAGGGTAAAAACTGCGGGGAGAATGCGGCAAAAAAGGCAACAGGGCAAGGGTCAAACGGAGAAAATCTCTTGGGTTGTAAAGAAAAGGAACGGGGAGGCGAAGGAGGAACTTTGGCCTTCCCGACGGCAGATCAGAAAGAGGTGAGGAGAAGCTGTTTCGCGCATCGGAAAAAGCCGGTGTATACACAGGGGAAATCACGAGAGAGGTAGTTCTTAACCATAAGGGGGTAAGAAGAGGGGATGGACGTACTACATCGGCCTCGGGCCAAGGATACAGACAATCTCCGAGGGAGCCTGCGAAAGAGACTGGCGCCGTGAGAGGGAGGAAGAAAACTTATCTAAGGCTTTGGGAAACAAAAGAGACTGAGCACTGCTCAATCCCGGGTTTAAACGGACTTCCCATACTCACTCGGGGAGGAGGGAAAAGGACACGAACAAAAAAAAAAGACATGTCGTAAAGCAACAGAAAACGAAAACGCCAAATAGGTCGGAAGGGGGGGAAAAAAGACCCATCTTGATCACCTCGCTTGCTCGACTGCAAGGCGCGAAGGGGAGGACCAAGACAAAACTAGGCATCCCGAGAGAAACGGAATGAAGTTCCTCTGAGGTGAAAAAAAAGGGAAGAAGATAGAGGAATTCACACTTTAACTTTAACTTAGCTTGAAACACAGTTGAGGAAAGGTGGGTGAAATTTAAAGACGGCTAAGGGGCTTTCTAGATGAAAGGGCACTAACAGAGCGACCTCTGATAAAGGGAGAAGGAAAGAAGAGGACACCTGCAACCGTGTCCTTCTAATCTCAAAAAACACAACAACGGAAGGGAAAGAAAAGTACTAAAAAACCGGGTAACGACGGGGGGGGAAGCCGTAGAGCGATTTTGAACTTCTTAGTAAGAAACGTGGGCGGGGACAGACGACCAGAAATCGAGAGAACGTCTTGTGAAAAGCCCCAAGTCCAGGTAAAAGGGAGAAAGGGGGGCACACGCTAGATTTCTTACCTTAAAGATCGGCGGCGGGGAAGAAAAGGATCTTACGGTTTAATTGCCAAGCCCGATAACTGGTGAGCAGGGGCCGTGGGGTGGGGATCTGACTAGAGACTGCATAAAAGAGGGGTGCTCAACAAAGATTCAAGGTCCATCCGGAGACGCTGGAATGGAGGTCTTTTTTTAGAAGGGGGGAAGAAAATGAGTGCGTAATCTTGAGGTCGGAAAGGAAGGGGGAAGGGAAAGAGGCCGGAGACTTTCTCTGACTTTTTAAATTATCTTTGGGAAGGAAAAGTGTGGAGGGGGGGAAATCCTGCAAAGGCCACGAGACATGCTTAAGGAATTAAAGAATCTAGAGGGAGCGGGGAAAGAGGCAAAGGACGAATTACCCTCCAGGCCCTATTGTAAAAATGAGGGGGGAGGATTTGGACTACCTGAAAACCGGAGTTTCTGCCGTAAAAAGACTGACGGCTAATAGGTCGGGAAAGAGGCGGCCTCACGATAAGAAGAAAGAAGGAAAAGAGTCCTTAAGTCTACTTGCGTTTTCCTAAACCAAAAACATGATGAGGGATGAGAGCCTGACACCACGTCGTGAAAATTAAAACCAGAACCGAGGAACGAAGGAAAAAGGGAGAAGGGGGAGGGAGAACATGACTATTCCCCCGAACGGGTGCAGGTGAAAAAGTACGACTAAGGGTGTACTGTAAAAAAAACCTTACACCAAAGCGAGGCTAAAAGAAACGGCGTTTACACTGAGGAAAGGGGGGGAAAAAGCCTGCCAGGAATCTCCGATTCTTCGGGACCGGTGTTAGAAGTTAAAAGTTCACGCAGGGGAATAAAAAAAAAAAACAACAAAATAGGGGAGAGAATGAGGGGGAACTTATCAATTCAACCGTTCAAAAAAGTCGAGATTGGGGACTCAGTACAAAAGAGGAGGAAAAAGAGGTGGCTACAGTGCTCCTCGAGAGAAAAAAAAAAAAAAAGGGAGGGGAATAAGATTGCTGCACGTAGCAAAACGGGGGGGACATACCATCCACAACGTCCATAGTAGAGGATAATCTGGGAAGACGAATTGTGCAAGGGAGAACTTTTGGCCACATCGATGTCCAAATAGTCTTGTGGTTTGTAACCGCGGAGAGAGAGCTAAATGAGAGAAGGAGAGACAAAAAGGGAACTCCGTAAACGTTGACACAGGGAGGGAAGGAAAATTCTTCAAAACTTTCTGATACGCGCGTTGGGGTAAGGGAAGAAAGGAAACCACTATTCCGATCAGGCTCCCGCAACAGTTAGGGGGGAAGGGAAGGTTCCCCTTAGAAAGTGGGAAGGGGAGGGTAAGTTCGCGGCTGGTTAAAGGGAAAAGGATCAACGGGGGAGGGTCCGGCAAATAATAGTGGGAGTCCACCGTCAAAGGGTCGTCCCTTGTGAGAAGGAAGAGGCCTGATGAGAAGATTTCTTCGTTCTGACTATGTGGGGGGGAAGGGAACCGGGGGGCCAAGAGAAAAAAAAACGTGAAGGCTACATACAAGAGTGGGTGATCTTACTGTACTCCCTTTCTTACGCGGACCACAAAAGCAAGAAGAAACCGGCGGCAGCTACGCGAAACGTGGAGAATGGAAGAGCTGAGATGGCCCCGGGGAAGACCCCAAGAAGGAAAAAAAGAGCGAAGAACGGCGACCGCACTTTTAACTCTGACATGCCCCTACTACCTAGGGTAGCATGAAAAAGATAACGGCCCGCATTTCAAAACGAGCCCGACAAAACCCATCGCCGACACAGGGAGGGAAGGGGATGGCACCTTTCGTTGACCCCTACGCCTGTCTGAAAAGATAGGAAAGACCCATGAGAAACTCCAAGTCGGTTCTCGCGTAAAGAAGAAGGTCGAAAAAAAGGAAACGTCCTTCAGGGGGGAGGGAACCAAAGAGGGAAGATTAAAGTCGACCTAGAGCCTGTGCCTACAGTCGACGTGAAAAAAGGGGGGAGAGGCATGGTGGCAAAAAAGGAATAAAACGTTAAAGTAGAAAAAGGGGAGGAGAAAATGTTCACCCCCTTCTCTACACCGGACGGGGATCGAAGACCGAGAGGAGGGGGGGAAAACACCTATCGGCAGGTTAAGTTTAAAGTCTCTCTAAAAAAAAACAAAAAGAAGGGGGAGGGGGGGTCCTAAAAAGGCGCAATAAAGGGGGGGGGAAGAAGAGAGGGGTACCTTCTTATTAACTATGTTTTTGCTTTCCGCAGCTCGCAAAAAGAAATCCGAAAGAAGTGAAGTAAAAAGTGGGCCGTGCGGGAAACCGGGGAACTATAGGGGAAAGAGGAGACGGGCTTTAAACGGATACGTGCCAAGAATCCAAGGAATTCAGAAAGCGTCGTAGGGGAAGTATGGAGAGGGGAAAGAGTCGTTAAAGGGTTTCGGCGCCCTTACCCGTCGCAAGTCTCGTCGAAAAAGAGGGGAGGGGGGGGGAGCAAAGAACCATAAGGAACTGCGCAGTTGGAGGTGCGATTAAAGATGTTTTGCGCGAGGGAGGACGGGGAACCGTAGCAAATTGAAGGAGCCGTTCGAATGGTTCCATGTAGACTGGGGGACGAAAAGCAGTGGGGGTGCGGGAAAGAACAAAACTTCGATCGACACTAAAACGCGCAGATGAAAGAAGAACTGTCGAATATTGCAGGGAAAGAGGAGAAAAAAGTTATGCTCAGGAAATCAGGTAAACCACTTCGTGGTTGTTGTCTATGGGGGCAGGAAATGAACTCACGGATTCTGCAAAGAACGCTTTAGGATCAGGAAGGGAAAAAGACAGGCCGGAGAGGAAGAAGGACGAAAAAACAACCTCTTATCAGTCCTGGTCCGGGGCAAGAACGCACAGGAGTAGCATGATAAATGTCCTGAAACCTTTTTTACCGAAAAACGACAGCAGAAGGAAACCTTGAAACTCAAGATGACCCATACAGGGGAACCTAACGTTGGACAGCGGATACACGGTGGGGTACAGGGAAGGGGGGAACATAAACAAACGAGGGAGGGAAAGGAGGAAATGAAAATCCTTGAAATTAGGTCCCATGATGCTGTTACCGGTGTTCGCGTATCACAGTAGAGATGGGGAGGAGGGAAACCAACAACAGTAAAATGGAGAGGGACAGCAACTGAAACCTTTGTCAAACTTACTAATCATATGAGATGGGGGGGTTACTCGAAGGGTGACTTCCCTATGCTTGAAAGTGAGGGGTGAAGACTTTCAGCAGAGAGAAAAAAACGGGGAAAAAGATGGATATGAGGAAGAAAAGAAAGGGAAAGCATAGACAGGTTCGCCACTATTCGAGGAACGCAACTTTGCAGAGAGAAGGGGGGGGTTAACACGGTTACGTGTAACTTTACCATCGGCGAGGGTAATAAGCGTCAGGGGGTTGGTCCTTCTCTGAAAAAAAGACGATAGAAGGGGGAAAACAAATCGCAGTCCATTGCGATCAACTCTTTTCGAGGCAGGGAAGTGGAGAGGACAACTCTTCTCGTGTAACGAACAAAGCCTCGACTTAAAGGGAAAGACCCTCTAAGTGCACGGTGGGAAAAAGGGGGAAGAGAAAAGAGACGGTTGCGTGAGGGTTTTCCCCTTCTACATTGTTTTCAGTCAAACTGGATCCGGGACGATAAGGAGAAAAGAGAAGGTGGGGGCTTCATCGCGCACTGAACCGGCCGGCCGGTTGAAAGACAAGCGTGCCGATCAACGTCTTGAGAAGAGGGGAGGACCAAAAGCCGTTGAGACCATCACGAAGATAAAAAAAAGTGAGGGAAAGGTAGAATATAAAACAAAAGTGGGACATCTGGAATGGTTTTACATGGGAAGGGGGGGGAATCAAAGGAGAAATAGACGGGTAGGACCGGTTCTTGATCGTCTTCAGCTGTCCTGTTAAAGGCAGAGGAGGGGAAACACAAGGGTTCCTAATACTGAACCAGAGAGGAGAAAGGATAAAACTTCCGAGGGGGTGACAGTTCCGAAACCTTGGGAAAGCGATGAAACCCATCATTGAGCTATATACCAATGCAACAAGGCCAGCAGTACTGGAGTTTCCACCAGCTGGCCTATTGGGGGTCAACCCTCTCTGCTCTCTATACCGCATGAGAATCCAAAACTGAGCCCCCTAGGCTCTGCTCACTCTTCTAAAAAACCGAGCTCCCGGGAAGTAAGGGGGGAGGCCACGGTGTTGGGGGGCAAAGTCCGATAGCTTGGTCCTTAGACCTGGAGGGGAAGGAAGAAAAAATGATGACCTTTTCTTAATGGTTCCCAGCAGAATTACGAGATCGGGAGAATTTGGCTGGAAATCAACCAAGAGGATCAGAATCAAGACGGCTGAACCAAAGAACCGTCTAGTGCGAAAACCGAGGAGACAACCAGGGGGGGTGGGAAAGGGAGTTAACTATCCTCGAACCACAAGGATTATTATGGAAAGATAGAGTCCAGAAAGGGAAAACGGAGGAAGTGGCGGTTGGTCAATCGAGGGGGGAAACTCAGGAGGGGTAAAGAGAAAGGGGGGGGGTAATTGCATCCAGAGGAGAGAAAAAAGTAAAAGGGCCCCAAAAAACTTTGACGATCCCTTGCACAAGTAATGGTAGGAAAGGGGAGATCCGTTCGTCTTTCGTAAAAGTGTGTAACTCACTTAAAGGGATCTCTGGAGAAAGGGAAAGAATGAAGGGGGAGGGAAGGGGTTTTCTGGGGCTTCCAAGGAGGAATCAAGTAGGTCACGTCGGTGGCTCACACAAGTAAGGGGATCTGTTTTCCAGAGAAACAGACTCTCCTTTGGAATTTGCGGGATAGGGGTGGAAAGCTCAAAGGGGTAAACGGAGGGGAGAGAAAAGGAATGGAGTCTGCTCTATGTACCGGCGGCGGGGTACGTGATAGATCTGTTAAGGTATCTGTGGTGCGGCCCCATTTTCGTTGCAACTACCTGCAAAACTAATCGGGACCGCGAAGGCTCGCCAGCTCTAAAAGGGGGGAGGGAAAGGCGATTCGCTTTATCTTGGCCCCAATAACCTTGATGAACTCAGAAAGGATTAAAACAGTATTGGATGTGCACTTCACGGAAGGGGGGGGGGATAGGAGGAAGTGAGTCCGTAGAACCTTCAGTACTTCTCCAGGTAGGAAGATAAAGGAAAAGACTTTAGGCACATTCCTTCTACCCCTTGGAAGGACAGGAAAAGGAGGCCTGTCCGGAAAAAACGCCGTCTCTTCGGGGGCGGACATTTGACCGAAAAAAACAGAAGAGGAACGGTTATCCTTCAACTGTCCGTGTTCTTAGAAATGCACAAAAACGGGGGGGGGGGACCAGAGAGGGAAAAGGAAAGAAGGTTGGGGGGAAATTGTCCAATTAAAACGCGAAAGGGGAGGGGGGGAAGTCCGATGACAAAAACTTACCATCTTGCCCTTTCGAAGGAGAGGAGGAAAGGGTGGCCGAAAAGGCTTTCTGGTAGAGCTCGGTGACAAAAAAAAGGGGGATCCTATCTGAGAAGGGCAAACGTGGGAACAAGGACTGAACTCAATATGGGTGTTTCCTCTAAGTATGGAAAGAAAAGGAGGCTGGGAAAAATTGAGTCCTAAGTGCAGCAATAGAAGAAAAAAACAAAAGTAGTAAAATAGTATAGATGCCAACGTAGGGGCAACCGAAACATGGACCAAGCCCAGAGGTCCAACTGATCAACTAATCTGGCGATTAGTGGTTAAAAAAGTCCCACCAAAAACGACGTCAAGAGGAGAAAGGTCCCCAGACTCTTTGTGTGAAGCTTCGGGGGACGAAAGAGGGGAGACTACCTCGAAAAAAGTTCACCTCCTGGAGCCGGCCGGGAAAAAGATCCTGCATGGGAGGAGAAAAGAGGGGGAGGAAAGCAGATTTTGGCAAGTAACAACCACGAAGGAGGAACGTCCACGCAAACCAAATTCGAAAAAGTGCACGGGGGGCAGGGAAAGAAAGGGGGGGCCAGGGGGAGGGCACCTGGGGGGCGCTGCTTTTTGAGGTTCACAACGGATCCATGAGGGAAGGAAAGAAAGCTATCATGAAGGGGCTACCACAAGCAAAGAACGCTGAAAAAAGGGGGTTGGAAGAAGGAATGAGGGAAGGAGTTCTTCTAGTCATTTTCGCGATTGCCAGTCCAGGCAGCACGAATGGCAATGAAGGTCGTTCAAAAGGACCCAGAAAAAGGTTTTAAACTTGGAAAAAAGACAGGGGAAGGCCGTCTCAACAAGACGCCATCCTCACTGACGTAGGAACCCCTTCCTCGAGGAGAGCGAAGGGCGAGGTCGAGGAAACAGTCTGAAGAAGCAACAGGTTTCCACCCAGCTAACCGGAAAGATCGGGGAGAAAACGGCTCACCTTCCAGAAAAGAAAATAGGGGGAGAAAAAACTACGAAGAACTCCCATCATTCTGGAGTACGACCCGAGAAAAAGCCCTAAAACGGTGTTCAAAACGGGGGGAAAACATAGGATGGAGAGCCCACCGTCGCGGAAGGCAGTAATTAATACATGACAAGACGAACACAAAAAGGAAAAACTAGGATAGGTAGAAGGCTGATTCAACACTCCTCTATCCCCTTAAAGGGGTTAAGTGCCAACAGGGGTCCTCCGGAGTTTACTACCTCCTGAAAGGCTAGGACCACGGAGAAGAACCGTTGGGGCCAATGAATCTTAAGGGACTGGTAGAGGATGAGGAAAGAAAACAGGAGGTCAGGTAAGAAAGCCTTCTTACCTCTACGACGGTCCCCTATCGTCAACCGACACGGGTGAAGGGAGAGATCGCGAGAAAAACAACGGGGAGACAGAAGTCAACCGCGCTTGTGGAGGGGAGAACAACAAAAAAAAAAAAAAACACAAACAAAAAGAGAAAGAAAAAAAGAAAAAACACAAAAAAAAAAACAAAAACCAGGGGGGGGGGGGGGGGGGGGGGGGGGGGGGGGGGGGGGGGGGGGGGGGGGGGGGGGGGGGGGGGGACAATGTCTAGTTTATCTTATAGAAGAAGGGGGACAAAAAAAAAACAACCCACTTCTTTACCTCATCTCAAAAGAAAAAACAGAGAGAGGGGGGGGGGTGGTCGGGTATAAGGTCTTGCCAAAACAAACCACTTTCCTCCCCCTGCAAGAAAAGTTGGAAAGTTCTCTCCCGTTACACGGGGGAGAGAGGAACCTGTGGGGAAAGACAATTACGTCATTTAAGGAGAGGGAGGCGGCGATGGAAATACCTCCGTTTGAATGGGAGAAGGAAAAGAAGAGAGGGGGTAGAAAAACGGGGTTTATCCATATAGGCCATGAATGGAACATCATGGCAAAGGGGGCGCAGTGTCTTGGATTCAGAATGGGGGGAGTTGAAGGTTCATCGCCAGAGCTGTTCGCTTCTTCCTGTCATGGGCTGCCGGGAGACTTCCGTATAAGGGGTAGCTGGGTTTTTACTGCCCCATTGAGGGAAAAACTCAAACTTGAAAAGAAAGTACGCGAGATCAGGGAAGCAAAGAGGTATCTGGCGAGAACGGGGAAGTCGTTCCCGAGTCCGACCGGGTAGACTAACTTGGTCAACCTGATGGGGGGGTACGATGGTGAAGAGGGGGAAAATCAGGAGGGGAAAGGTAAAAGGGCGGGAAAGGACATAGTCCCTAACTATACCAATCAACGCGCAGGGTAAGTAAATCAGAAGTACCTGGGCCCTCCGGAAGCGTGCCTTTAAAAAAGATAGGATGAGCGAAGGCCTCCTTTATCCGTTTGGAAACCTGAAAAACAAGACGCACGGAAAAGTGGATCAAGGGGAGGAGGAATTGCAGCTGCAAAACGAAAAGAAAAGGGGGGTGAGGGGGACAAAGGTACTTAGCCGGGGTTTTACTTGCCAATGAACACATAGGCTCTTTGCTCATCTGACCGGCCTAGAAAAGCCAGGGGAAAAGAGGCAATCGTGGACCAGGGGGAAGTCAGGTAATAGTAGAACTTTTCAAATCGAACGGAGGGTGACACAAAAAAACCTACGGTGGCTGTCCGATGCTAAAGTCGGAAACCTTCACCCAGGGGGGGAAATGAGAGAGAAAAGAGTTAAGGAAGACCTTTTTCTGGAAAGCTTCTTTAGAGGGCAATGGGGGGGTTTCCCGTTCATTCGAAAAAAAAACTTTATATAGATAGGAAAGTCAAAACCTGAATTTCAAATCACCTCCTCCTTTCACCAGTAGAGGAGAATACCTTGTGGGTAAGATAGGAATCAGGGGGGGGGGGCAAGATTAAGAGAGTGGAGAGGGAAAAAGAAAAGAGGTCTGGGGGTTTACCAGTCTGAAGGAGGAAAGTCTACTTCTACGAGAAAAACCGGACCTCCGAGAAACGGGGCAGGGCGTTACAGGGGGCCTCGACCACCCGTTAGGGAAGGAGGGGGGTAAGGGAAGAAAGCACAATCGCTTCTACACTCGCGGGTCACCGCAACGTTAGGGTATGCAAGGCGCAAACACACGGAGAACTGGTGCGGGGAGGGGGAAAGGGCTCGGGTTTCAGGTAAACACGGAGAAAGCGTGTCCCGTTCTCATCCTCAGCATTCGGTTTGACGGAAAAGGGGGGGGAAACGCGCGATTGTATGGATGAGAATGCAGAAAGGAAAATGGCTGCTGGGAAAGAAGACAAAAGGGGGAGGGAAGGGGCAAAAGAACAAATAAGGTCTTATTCTTACATCTGAAAAAATCGGGGGGGGGTTACGAGCCGTCTGGACTGAAGGCGGACCCAGAGAAACAATCACAGGATGAAGCGTATCTCAGGACTGTCAGTGAGATCGGAGAATTGGGGCCACAGATAATGAAATCGGAGCTCCAAAGCCGCTTGGTGTTTAGAGAAGCCACGAAACGAACATATGTCACTAACCGCTACGAACCCATCAGGATTACTCAGGGGCCAGATCAGCACCTCACAAAGCCATGTCCACGGTAGGAGGAAAAAAGACTTTCATATCTGCAACCTCTAGGCCTACTATCTTTCCGCCGACATCCGACGACAAAAAAAGAAGCACGAAAATAGGGCTCTCTAGGAGCCGAAAGCTCAGAAAGGGAAAGAAGAAAGGGAGTTCCACCGACCCTATACTTCTAAAGGAAACTGGCTGGGGCCTCGACCGACGCTTACATTGCTTCAAGTGGTGGTTCCAGGGTCAAGAAAGTCGAAATAGGGAGCTGGGATGCCCCGCTGAAGCCACATAACCGAGAACAGCTGCGGAAAGTCCAAGAGAGGAGAAGGGGTGGAGTGGAAGCAATCTCAACCAAAAAAAAAGTTATGAAGGTAAAATATACGTGGCAAGAAAAGGCAAAAGAGAGATCAGGGGGGGAGTCTAGGTTCCCCGCTTAGTAGGAAAGCCGGGGGGAAGGGCCGCAGCTCGCAGCCCATCTCTACGTCTAACTTCTAAGGGGCCAAAATGGCCGTCAACCGCTCTATTTATCCCAGACCTTCGTACAAAGCGAGGGGGAAGGGGAAAAACTTCAGAGACGAATCGGGGAGAATGGGGAACGGAAGAACCTGGTCTTCCGGGGTGGAGAAAATACTTCCCCTCGTAAAGACTTAATTCGGGGGTGCTCACAAGGAAAGCTGGGGGGGCCATACGAAAACTGCTGAAGCATTGGGGAGATGGAATACGCACCTGGGTTCTTAGCTGCTCCGAGGGGAAGAGGGAGGTGGAAGCCTACAGATTCCTTTAGCCTGGGGTTCTCTATCTTTTGTAAGGGTAGCTGGTGGGGGAAAGGGAACGGATGGCGTGACACTCAAGGTGCAAAAGGAAGAAGATGCCGCTTCCCAGACGAAAAAGCAGAAGGACTTTTAAAGCCCGTCCCTCGGGGCCAACTGATGTGGGAGGACGACCTTCGCAGGAATCTTAGGGAAGGGCCAAGGGATGAAGGGTAGGAAACAATCGGAGAAAAAATGATCCGCAAAGACGCTACAAGGCCGAAGGGGGAGCCTTGCCTTGTCCGACACCTGATAAGGGTAAGGCTCGAAGTAGACGTGGTGACCGAACCCAACGCCCTTTGAAAGTACAAAAGGGAGAAAAGGTTGAACACTGAACCTTTCACTTAACAAAAAGGGGGGTGGGGAATCGAGAGGGAGTGGGTTTTCTTCAATACACCCCTGCTCATAAGGAGGGGGGGCAGGGCCAATGGCCGGCAATCCTGGGAACGCAGAGACCAGGAGACGTCTGGAAAGGGGTCGCGGTAGCAGAGAGCTGTTCGGGAAGGTTTGCACACGACATTGTATTACAGAGCCGGCAGGGAAAAGTCGCCCAGGTCAACAAGAAAAAGGGATGAGTCGATGATGTCCGAGACATTTTAAACTTAATTGTGAGTGGGACATTGGGAAATTTTTCCTGACGTGGACAGATCTCAAAAAGGGGGAAGGAGGGAAAAGGGGGGGAAAGAGCCTTCAAAGTACAAGGAAAGATACAAAAAGGAAGCAAGTCACGTCGTTACCCTCACTCAGTTCGGGAAAGGGTTTTTAACACGTTGACCAGGCGACGTTAAAAAAGAGAGGGGAGATGGAGGACGGGTTTGTACCTAGCGAACAAGAAACGGCTAAAGGAGAAAAAAAAGGACCTGAAAAACTGGGGAAAGAGGAAAATCAGGCGGGCTCACTCCACTCCTGTGAGCCGGGGAGGGGGGGCATGGAAACAACTCGCGCCCCTCAAATCTGTCCAGAACCAAGTTCAGGGGTGGTGGAAAAAGGAAGAAACGGGGGGAACACGGAGGGTTCGGAAGAAGGTGTGAAAAGTAAACTGGCCTTGCTTTCAAATCTCAAAGGTGGGCGTCACACAAAATTCAGATACTGTTCCATTTAGCGGCCTGCGAGACAAGTATCAGCGCGTGGTGCTAATATCTGGGGGGAATGTGACAGAAGAAATCCGGGATAACGGAAAACAAAAAATATCTTCAGTAAGAAAACCTGTAACCTCAGGGTTGAAACGTCCGGCGGGGTGGTCTTTCGCGGGCACCGCGCCACGCTAAAAATAAAAAAAAAAGAAAGGGGATCTAAGATAGGCGCTGAGGGAAGAGGCTCTGGGCGATTAATCCTGGATTTGCCCTCACACTTGGGGGAAGTCCAAACAGCTACCGAAAATATCGAGTCCTCTTGCAATGGCAAAAAGAAAAAAGGGGATTAACAGACCCAAGAAGGAGAGAAAGAGGAAACCCCAAAGCTTCTCCATGCCCTCATCTTTCCCCACCCATAGGTCCGAATCAAACCCAGAAAAAGGAGAGCGAGAGGCGCGACCCCCAGGACGCACCAGAAAGAGGGCGCAGCGAACTACTTCGCCGCATCTCTCGGAAAAAGCTTGAGTGACAAAAGGAAAGGACAGAGATAGTAGGTATGCTTTATCTCTGGACCCTGAGGTGACCCGTTGCCGAAAGGGGGGGAACCCAAGGGCAAGAGGTTGGAAAGATCGTGCGGCTATCTTGCAACGCCCACCGGGCATAGTCAAGAAGACGTGCATTGAACCCGCAGAGGCAAAAAAAACGGAAACGTGAAGGC
>Ga0179593_1526870_pt1 | contig 16958 bp, 18 predicted proteins | sample CZODoug2_1_08_16_FD_185931 | JGI IMG/M metagenome (GOLD analysis project Ga0179593, IMG submission 185931) | Vadose zone soil fungal communities from Angelo Coast Range Reserve, California, USA - CZODoug2_1_08_16fungal (PacBio error correction) | ecosystem: Environmental > Terrestrial > Soil >...
GAGGAAAGAAGACACTCCGGAACCAGTGGATTTAAGAAGGGGAAAGAGAGTCGCACATTATTAGAAGAAAAGGCAAGAATACAAGGAAGGGCTTCCTCCAGGGCGGGAGAAAAAGGGAAAGAGGAGAGAAAAGTCGAAGGTCCGGGAATAGGGCAGGGAGGGAAAGGCAAAATTGCACCCGGCTTGTAAGGAGGGGATCAAGGAGGGGTACGAAGAGAGGAAGAGTCATCCTCGGGCTCCTCCAGCACTCCGATTAGCCCAAAAAGGGGGGTCGGGGCGGACTTGGAAGGTGCGATTTTTGAGGTAGGGGGAAGTTTTCATAAGAAACAGACTGTTGCCGAAATCTACCATCGCGCGGGATAATCGGAAAAAGACTCGGATGCGAGGACGATCCTCCAACCCATTTTCTCAGGTCCAAAGGGGTCTCCAGAATGTGAAAGAAAACTGTTACAGGAGAAGCTCTTGACAAAACAGTCATAATACGGGGACGTTATATGGAGACATGAGGTGAAAAGGAAAGAGAGCGGGGGTGACCCCAGAATGTTCAGCATCACTGACAGGGGGGGCAGGGGGGGAAATGGATCCCTCGTAAAGAATGCGAGTACCGCAGAATGATCGGGTAGAAAGATGCACGAGTGTTCAAACGCTCCCATTCTGAAGGGGAAGGAGGACGACTTCGGGTTAGAAGGGGAACTCGGACAGGGTGGCTTCTTTGGGAAAGAGAAGCAGTAAGAAGACCAGATATCTCTAGAACCAAAAAACAACGTAGGGAGGAGGGGAGAGCGGAGGGTGGTCAAGGGGGGGACAGCTCTCCAAGAAGCCACATCTCGATAGTAAAGTAATACCCATAAGCTACAAAAAAACTTCTCGCGAACGTGGAAAGCTTCTGCACGATAAGGCGAACAGCATTGTGCTGGTAGGGTCTCGCATTAAAAAACGAATTAGAGGAGAAACTTGACTACAGTAACTGGGGATCAAGGGACGTGGGGGATGTAAAAAGGGTAAAAGGGGGGGAAAATCTCCACTCCCGATTCTCATCAGGCTCCATCTCATCTCTCCAAGGGATGTATTAACGACGGATGGACCTAGGTAAGAAGCGGGGGAAATTGCTCCTCGCATTCTTAAGGGGATCAAGACGAGAAAAGGAAAAATGGGGGAAAGGCGAAGGAGTAGAAAGCTGCTGAACCACCTCAAATCGGAAAGATTCCAGATAACTCTATCTGGTCGACGTGCTTCGAGGGTTAAGGGAGACGGTGCTAAAAAAAAAAAAAAAGAAACAAAAAAAAAAAAAGAAAAAAAAAAAAAAAACCAGGAAAAAAAAAAAAAAAAAAAAAAAAAGTCCGGGAACGTCATCCTCCTCTCGGGAAAGGCTTTTTTTCGTCAATCTGGTAAAGTTATTGAGGAACCCCTTAGGGAAATGCTATTGGAGTAAACCCGAAACTGGACTCATAAAAAGTAAAAAAGGTTAAACCGGGGAAGGATCCGCTATACCGAGTTCAGGATCCAGGGAATAAGGAGGAACTTCGTTACCGTTGGGCCTCCAGGGGAAAAACTAGTGGGCTTGAGTGGTCTCCCCTCTAAAGTGTTCGACGATGTCAAAAGAAACATCAAATGGTAACTTCTGAAGAGCTTCCCGGGGAATAGGTCACCTGTGGAAAATTGCGAACCGACCGAGCAGCTGAAAAGGGATCTGCTTCCACTTAGTGATCAAAGAAGCTTGGGCTGATAGATCGCGTATAATTATCAATGGGTGTCCGAAAAAAGCAAAGGGAAGTGGAGGAAAACAAATCTGGGCTGAAAGGTAGGAGCAGTAATGATGCCTGGGCGCGTGAGGGAAGGGTCTGATAGGGGAAAATTCCGACAGCTAAGGCCGACAGAAGCGTCTATTAGGTCCAAGAAGAAAAAACGTCTAACGAATTCTTTCCATGGCGGAGTGCTCCCGCAGTGCCCTATAACCCTAAAAAGAATGCAGGACACTCGGCCCCTAAAAAGTAGAAGCGAGATCCCGGGATGGGAGGGGTAACCGTTTCACCATCGCTCACGAAAAAAAATGGGGGGGCAGGGAGAACGGAAGCTCTACTAGAATTACAGGTTAGCTTCTACCGAAAGGAAGACAAATGTTCCGGGGAGAGATGGGGGGGCTGTCAGAGTATCATCCTCCCAACATCAAAATCTACAGGGCTGAATAGGCGGACGGGAACAAATATCCCCTGAAATCAAAACTAGGTGTGAGAAGCTGCGTGAGGGGGGGAGAGAAATTAAAAACGCTAGGCGAGCTCCATAGGCATCACCGGGAGGACTTCAGATAAATGACAAAACTAGGGCGGTAAGGGGTAAAATAGGAAGGGGGAAGCCAAAGCTGACCATGTTGGACTATCCTTGGAAGTCGGACTGGCCAAGGTAGTATACTACTGGGCCTGCGAGTCAAAAAGGAGGGGTTGGGGAAACGAGGCTATCCTAGCAAAACTGTCGTGCAAAACACCTAAGATGAAGAGCCCGGTCTCAGGGAAGGCCTTTACGGGGGGGGGGGAAATAAATCAAAGGTGGGATATCGGGTGGTACCGTCCTCCCTACAGATGGCCTCGGCCTACTATTCAACCGTCTACCTGCGCCTGATTCGATAAAGGGGAAGAGGGGACACAAGAAGGAACAGAAAAGATGTACTGGGGCTTCCAAAAAAGTAAACAGACGGTCATGCAGAATTCTGTCGGGGCCTCAGTATTCCAAAGAAAAAGTTCTCCTCTCCAGAGAAAGCGAGACCATTAAAGGGGTCAATGCCCTATGTCCTATCCCCACCTCAGCACCAAGCTCCACACCCCTCAAAAAATCTTCCGCGACTCTTTTCCCACTTCTAGAAAGGATCCCGGGCCAAAAGGGGCGAGCTAAGATCGCCCTTACCTCTAGAATCCTACCCGCCTAAAAAGAGCACGGAGCAGGGGGGCGACGTGGAGCCCACTTATAACCCAAGGGTCTTCGCTCCGGCTGCGACTGTGGTGATCACACCCGCGCCTAACGAAGAAAAAGGGGGTCAGCCGGACGCTTGGGAGTAGCGGGGAGGGGTGCCTCATGATCCGGAGCAGCACCAATAAGAGTAACCGAACCTTTAGAAGACAGTCGCAACCTTAAGCCTTGGAAGGAAAGTCCACGGAGAAGGGGGGTTCGCGTGATTACTTCCGCGCCTGATGGAACAACAAGCGGGTGGTAAGAATGTAAAAATCATCAAGAGTTTTTTCCGCTCGTGAGTATGAAAAAAGGAAAAGCGGGACCCGACAAAGATCTGGGGGCTCGAATTCAGGGACCTTCCTCTGGCAGGAGAAAAGACGTCGTCGCTGACGGATACCGGTCGTAAAGAGCTTTAACGGTAACGATTCTGTCTTGTAAGGGAAGGGGAGAGGAAAATTGATAGGGACGGGGCCAAAACACGACGTGTGAAAGGGACCCCTCAATCCTTCGATGGAAAGTCTCTTCTAAGAGGCAGGGAACACTCTTCGGCCAGGGGCTGAATCTGGAAGCACAGGGAAGCGACGCCGGTCGGGAGCATGAAGGTTGAGCAGAATAGAAGGGGGCGTTCGAAGAAGAAAGAGACACGATTACACCGCAGGTGTACGCGTTCTTGCGTCACGGTGGTGGAGGAACGGCAGGTGCGACTGGCCCCGGAGAAATGCTCTCGATACAAGAAAAAGGCCCCCCGGAAACCTCTGAGGGAAAAAAAATCGGGGGACTGGGTCTCTGATCGAGGGAAATATACGGGGAAAAAAAGCCCGGATCGACGAAAAACCACACGAGGGGGTATGTAAGACGGGCTAACGATAGCCGAAAAAGAAGACCAAAGAAGGGATCGCGTCGTTGTAATGGACTCTTCCCTCCTCTTGTCATTCCTGGGAAGCGGATTCTATAGACGGATCCAGACCATTCCTGAGACGCTCCCCGGCCTGGGAAAAACAGGAAAAAACAGGAAAGCCGGGCTGTGTACGGGGGGTTCAACGCTCCTCTTGATCCCGACCGCTGACGGGTTAGAAACGGGGTCCTGAAGAACCAAGGGATCCCGACCGGGCTCGCCACTTGAACTCGAGCTTGAAAGAGGGGAGGCGAAGAAAGAAGAGCAGAAAATCGGGGTAGGGAGGAGCCCCTTCGTTGATAGGATCGCCCGGCCGGATACAACTCGACGAGCCTTTACAAAAACTCCAAGAGGTACCATACCCCACTCAGGGGGACGCCCGATCCTTCTATCGTATAATCTTCCCTGCATCCTGATGTGCGTTGGGGAGGGTATTACGGTAAGGGAATCTCACTTCTCGGGAAAGGTGCATTACTGGCAGGGAATCTGCAAAAACGTATTGTTTTAACTTAAGGGAAGGGAAGGAAAAAGAGTAAGTGGCAATTCTAAAACAAAGAAGTCTACGGACTGGGATGGGGAATTAAGTTGGCTGAAGCCGGAAGGAACCTCAATTCAAAAAAATTTCGCGAATGAAAGGCTTATCCAGGTGGGGTTAGAGCTAAGGATTGGGCCTGCTTTCCCCTTGCGCCGGGGACGCAGACGAGGTTTCTCCCGTCGAAGAAAACAGGAAAAAAGGCGCGTTTGTGGCGGTGGGAGAGAAGAGAGGGAGCCGTGCTCCTCAGATCGCGCCCCGCCGGGCGGGCGGCGTTTTCCATACGGCCGGGATGGGCGCAACAGATCCTCTGCCATCATAGGGGGGAGGGAAAGGGGTTGCTTGGGGGCGAAATGCTCCCGGAGGAGGGTTTCTTCGCATGGATAGAGCCCGACTGGGTCTAAGTTAAGAGAGCTCGATTTCGCGGAGCCTTCGCGGGGAAAATCAGGAGCTCCAGCAGAAAGAGTCCGGCGATCGAGTGGAAAAGCATAAAAAAGTGAAAAGGCTCTCGAGGTATCGTCGGAGTTTGGAATCGGAACAGGGAGGGAAAGCACGTGAGAGGAACAAATCCTAATTACAATATGTCGGTGGCGGCCGTGACTCCACAGCGCATGATCAGCTAGTTATGGACCTAGGGAAGAAATCTCGGGAAAGATAAGCAGCGTGCGCCAGCCGTGGGATAGTATGCGTGCGGTCCACCAGAGATTTTGGAGCCGAAAGGCACCGACCTTCCAAGGAAAATAAGGAAGAAAATCTGGGGTTCGGGAACGATCACGTAGGGGCTGGAATCTGCTGTAACGCTAAAAGGTCGTGCGCAACGTGGCAGTGAAGCGAACTGGATTCGATTCGAGCGCCTACTAGTGAGAAAACGAGAAGCGGGAAAAACACTCATCAAGCTCATTCGATATAGACCGGCCGTCCGAAGCAATCTACACGTGCGATGGGGGGGGGGGAGGCGGAGGCAAAAAAAACGCGCCTGCCTCGCCATCTTTTGCAGGTTCTGGCGGGAGACGCGGCACGCTTCTGGAAAGCGAAGATGAGAAAAAGGGCGATGAGTGCCGCGATTAATGGGACCCCCATAACTCCGCGCAATCTTCGTATTTGTAGGTGGGAATGGGGGGGGGGGGGGGGAAGGGAAAGAGGGGAGTTTATCACTGCCTGGCGCACGTCGGAAACAGGGAATATCTGCGCCAGTCTTTTCGTCGGGCGGATTCTACTACGCGGGGTTGGTCGTGAAGCGGAAACGGAAAGTACGAAGAGGTCTAAAAAAACTGCCTCCCTCGCGCACCTCAGGGGGAATTACTGAGAGGAAGGTCTGGAAAACTTTTTGAGCGAATCCCCACAGGTGCCGGCGGGTTTCGGGGACCAAAGTTAGAGGGGAAATCAGCCGCTAGAGTCGATCAAAAAAACGAGGGACGTGCTCACGATTGTAAAGACTATCGCTGACTCGGAGTCCCAAGGGAACTTCGCCCGGTCCGGGCTGATTCGGGGGGAGCGAGGAAAGGGGAAGGGCCAGGATGTTTCAGGCACGGGGGACCCTCGCTTCTTAAACTTCGTGAGGAGCCCCATCAAATTCCAGAAAAACAAAGGGGGAAGGCGAACGGCCTCCACTGGCCTGCCGCACGGGCGAAGACACGCAAGGGCGGGGGCAATCGGAAGCGACTGAGAAACAGGCCCCCGTCCTGAATCTCTTTTGTGAAGGGGAAAGTGGTTGGGAAGAGGGAAATCTACCTCAATACTGGCCCAGCACTCCGGAACGTACCAAAAAAAGAAGGAGAAGGGGGATCATCTTTGAGTTTCGAATGGAAATGAAACAATTGCAGAAAAGGAAGAAATCGCTTGGATATATTTTCCATGTAAACTTACCTTAGTTGGATGTGAAATGGAAATCAAAGGAAAACAAATTGTCGTTGTTCACGCAGAAAGGTTTTTCTCAAGTCCCCTGGTAGGGATACCGGGCCCCGCACGCGCAATTGAGCAGGGGATCGAACCAAGGAAAAAGAACTCAAAGATTATATGGCGAGTTTCTACGAATTCGGAGCGTGGGGTTACAAAGGAACAAGCTGTTTCATCACGTCCCGGGAGAAATTGCAGCGTAGGGGTGGAGCGCTCGAGGTTAGACGCGCACATTATCGGGTCCGAAGGGGGGGACTCGATGGAAAGAAAAAAACGATCACCATTTCGCGAAAAAGAATGTCGGGGAGTCACAGGCTCACCATTCAAGGGGTATAGACGATAACGCTGGAGGCTGGGAAAGGACCCCAAAAATTGGAACGCGTAATGATCTCTCAAAAAAACACTTAAGGGAGGGGAAAACCCAGACTCATAAGGTGGGGAGAAATTTTAGATTTTCGGCGCGATACGTCCCGCTGAGTTCTCTCCCCCTCAAAACGCCGTGGGAGAATGCGCAAGGATCGAAACGTTGAGAGTTTTTTTGCACTATCGGGCGCATAGGATCGACCAGCTAATTTCTGGCACATTAACCAATGATGCTGATGCAAAAGGGGTTACCAGGGGGGGGGGGGGAACGCAAGAGGGTGGAGGAACATCTGGGTCCTGGTGGTAACAGTCTCAGAGACACTCTAACATTCTCAAGCAAATATCAGCGCGAATGGTATTACCGACTGGAGGGAAGGGCGAGGACCGTGGCGGCCAAGGGTATCTCCCTGAGGAAAGGGGGGAGGCTCCAGGATGAAGTGGAAAAGGAAAAAATGGGGAGCTCGGTCGCTGAAACCCCCCAACTGGTAGAGAGAACTGCAAGGGGGGAAGAGAATACAGAGAGGGAAAAATGAAATCGAGGAACCCCGTAGGTGGGAAACGGGTCTAAAAAGACAGCGAAAGAAGCTCGCGGGGAATTCAATTCTTTGGTCTTCATAAGGAGGTACTCAAGGGGGAAAGATAATAACCTAATCGGAGAAACTCCTTAATAGGTGCGGGATCCCCTTTAGAAAGAAGAGGATACGATAAGGGGGGGGGGGTAACAGGCCCGCTGAACGGTCATCCTGAGACGTTGAAAAGCAGATTGTGGCCGCCAGAAAGGCGGAACAAAAAGGGTGGGCTCACTAGAGTACTGTGGGTGCGACGCGAGTCCCGTTTAAAGAACCGGGGGAGGCGTCGAAACGAGGAGGGAGCAGGCGAAGGGGCTTCCCCTGTCCGATGAGCAGGGATGATGGCTTCAGCAAGTCGGCAGCCCCTGCTGGGAAAGGACAAAAGGCGAAAAAGGGACCAGTTTTGTGAAGCTCTAACCTCCCCAGGGCATCAGTCAACGGTAAAACAAGGAGGGGGGTCTACGCGAGAGTCCCGAGAGGGGGAAAAAAGGGGGCTTGAAAGGAAGGCTAGACATCCTCTTAGGTGACTCGGGGCCATCGCGAAGGGACGATCAAGTCGGAGGGAACGTCCACGAACGTAAATCAAGCTGAAGGTCCAAGGCGAAGAATCGGCCATCCGTATCCTAAACAGAGCATGCCCCTCAGAAAAGAAAACATTACCCAGAATAAAAAATCCGACCGCGAAAGGAGTCTGGGAGGGAGGGAGGGTTGGTGAGTCAAAAGAATGGAAGCAAGAGAAATTAATTCTCTTCCCTAAAAAAAGGGGGTCCTCGGAACCGACTAAGAAATTCGAGCCGGTTGCTGGCCGAAGAAGGCCATCCCACCATAGAAAAGGATCTACGGGGGAAGCGGAGGGTAACCACTGGAGCTTATCTATGTAACTCTCGCGGAGAATCTCTCAAAAGGCCGAGAACCGACTAGGGATCGTCATCCACTCTTCCAGTCGGCACGACAGAAAGGAAGGGAAACGGGTAAAGTCCCGTGATGATCACCGCTACCAGGTGAAGAGACTGGATTGGCAGGCCTGCAAGGAGGTGCTCGTCGGCAACTCGCAAAATCCGGCGGGGAGTCGCAAAAAGATGAAAAATACGCAAAGGCGCACTCTAAGTGAAGAGGATAAGGGTCAACCCTTTATCATCAAGGGTACTCGGTCAAAATAGAAAGTCTCGAAAGAATCGACAACTCCTCACCGGGGGGGGCCATTGTTCCTTCGGTTCTGAGAAAAAAACTAAGGTCAATCACAAATCTCCTTCTAGTGCGACCGTCAGAGGGGAAAAATAAAGAAAAGATGTAAGTGGATTCCAAAAACGCCTCCTCGCCTTCGCGAGTCAGGATCCTAGGCTCGAGAGGATCACATCGCAGGAAAAAAACGGAGACGCTCAGATAGATCAAGTCTCGCTATAAAGAGCCTCAAGAAAGGCTACCCGACTGAGAAGAGGCCCACCGAAAACCGCGCTCTCCCGCGGGGACGCGGTACGCCGTGAATCAAAGCGACCGTCTGCCAGCACTGCGGGGCGCGCTCCTGGCCGGGGGAAAAGAAAAAAAGCGGGGAAAAAAAAAAACTCCCAAAGAAAGGGGGACAGTTCTCCCAAGTAGAACCCTCGGGAGGAGAGATTGCAGGGGGGCGCCAGTTTAGACGCCAAGTCCGCCACCTGGATCAGCCCGACTTCGCTTGCGGGGGAAGCGTGCGAGGGGGAGGAAAGGAAAACGGAGAAAAAAAAGGGGAGGGAAGAGGGAGCAGACTTCTCCCCTTGAAGGTCGAAAAAGAGGAACGATCGCGGTGCTCGGTGGGGTGACGTCGACGCAGGGGAAGGGAGATACGGAAAGAAGGGGGGGGAGGAATAGAGAATGGGAGGGTTACCGCTACGTGCGGGACCTGGAACGGAAGCCCGCGATTCCCCGTGTGAAAGCAGCGGGAAATTTCAAGCTATCCCGAGCGCGTCCTCTGCAAAGAAAAGAAAAGGGCTCAGAGGTAAAGGAAGGGGGAAGCCTTTGCTGGAATCGAAATCCGTTGCCGGGAAGATCCAGGATCCCGACTGTGGGAAGAAACGATCGACTTCTCGAGCAGGGCGCGCTCAGCTTGCCAGAAAGAAAGAACAGAGGTCAAAGAAAGAACGGGGAGAAGGATCAAGGTTCGTGATCACTATGAGTTAACACTTCTTAACCGCCGAGAATGGGACTGAAAACCTGGGGGGGTCGACCGCCGGGGAAAGATCGCACGACTGTGAAAAGGGAGAAAGAAACTCGAGAGAAAAAAAAGAAGGGGAAAATGGGAAAATCTGACATAACGAACGCCGACGAAATTCACGGAGGATGTCTCGGGCGCGGATCGACCGCGTCCGGATCCTCACAACACGGGAGGAGGAAAAAAATCCGGAAGGAAGAGAAGTCTCAACGAAAAGCAAGGGGAAGGAGGAGGGACGGGGAAATGGCCGCCTTGGTACACGTAAGGGGTACGCTTCATTTCTTTTCGAGAGGCCTGGCTCACAGTCACCAACATTGTGAGCAAGGTCGACAAACAACAATGGGAAGGGGGGACGCCGGGAGGGGAACCAACCTGCTGTGTACAGAGTTGGGCCTCTCCCGTTATCCGAAGCGCGTTGATCCAACGGTCACAGGGGAATGCCCGACGGCTCTGCCCTTGACCTCGGCGGGGTCCATATCGGGGGGGGAAAGGGGAAAGCGAAGGACCCAGAGGATTCCCCGTGAGATTATCTTGGGACCTGCCCTCCTTAGATGAAGAACGTTCGATCCCAAAGTCACGCAAACTCGGGAAACTAGGGCACACTTACAGGACGCGTCATAGAAGCAAGCCCTTAGCCGGCTCGAAATCGATCGGGGGGAGACGCGGAAGGAAGGGAAAAGGGAAAACGAAAAAGAAGGCATAGTCGCATGCGATAGCCCCTGATTCAGGGAACAAAGTTGGGTGTGTCCCATTACGGGCGACTCACCCACCGCAAGAACGGGAGGGACAGAATGAGAAGGGGAGAAAAGAAGTCGTGACCTGCTCCCACAATTTCTTGGCCCAGTACTCTATTGCTGCCATCCGAAGGAGAACCGGACCGCACCTCCGTCCCAGCATGGGAGAGAAGGAAGAAAGGCGGGGAAAATTGGCGTCTTCTTTCAACCCTTGGCGGCCTACAGCACTCCATCACAACTGAATCGGATAAAACTGCTCCCCCTGGGGGGGGGAGGGTAACGGGCGAGAAAAGGTACACCTTCTCTCGTGAGCGCGCCCCCGAAGGGAGTGTCGGCGGGAGATCCAGCTAGGGCGACAATCTCTCGTCGCGATCGAAAGGGGAGAGGTGTGAAAAAGCCAAAAAGGGGGGAGAGGCCGCGGGGGGAGAACTTAACTCCATATCGACCTCTCGTGCCGAGGTAGAGGACTGCACCGGAGAGAAAAAGCACTCCCTCATGTCCTTCACTTTAAGGGGAAAAAGAAACAAGGCAAGAGGCGCGCTAGGATAGCGCGAGTGTGTCATATTCGCGCCCGCTAAGGCGAGGGAAAGTCATTCGGAAAGGACCGGGAGGGAGTCATCAGTCCCCCCCGCGCCGAAGCGAGATTATGAACGTCGGGGAAGGAATGGCCGAGGAGAGGGCGGGCGATATCAGCTCGTAGATGCGCAAAAGGGAGAGGAGGGGGAGGACTAGGGGGGACCAGGGAGCTCAACGACCTGAAATGTCAATGCCGGAAAAAAATCCAGGATCTTCACTGGGAGCTGCGTGATGAAGGAACTGGCTGGCTTGAGATCGAGTGGCAGGATAAGCGTAGTCCAGAGGGGAATGCCGATTTCGAAGCGAACTCTCCGAGGGGTAAGCCCTCATAATCGATCAAGCCGCATAAAAATGTCAGCTCCGTTGCTAGAAAAGTCTGCAAGGAAGAAGAGAACCCTTAAAGGGGGGAAGGTCTTAGCGAAGCACCCTCGCCCTCTCGGAGGTGGGTCGGTCGGGATCGCGGCCACGTCGTCGGGGCGCCGTAAAGGGAGAAGCGACGATGGGATTGCGCGATTAAATTACCCAGCAAAAAAAAAAGAATCAGAGGTCAGGGGGTTATTGGGCGGTGGCGGCCGGGGGGTTAGGGACATAGAGGGGGAACGGCTGGCGCCCGAGTACTAGGAGAAAAGGGATATAAAGAAAAGGGGGACGAAGTCGTTTCGCAGGCTTCTACTTAGTGAAGATTGGGGGGGAAGGAGAAAGGCTGGAATATCCGATCCATCAACCCGTCCCGAGCGGAAAACATCCGGTATTGACACTCGGGTCTACGAAAAGAGGGAGACAAAAGGTTTTCTCAAAAGGACCTGGTTCCGATGCAATGAAGGTTCGAAAAAGAAAGTAACTCAGCCCGCGCACGAAAGGGAGTAGGTAAAAAGTAGGCGAAATTAAGCATATCCATCACCAGGAAAAGGTTTCTTCCAGTGTGGAAAGGAAATCAGTGGAATATGCGGGCGCTCGACACCGCAAACCTCAGGTGAGGGGGAAAAAATACCAAACACCATCGTAGAGTTCACCTCAGGGCCGCCGGAAGGAGGTCGGCCAGGCGGAGAAAAAAGGAAGGGGAAAGAGAGAGGGGAGAAGGGGTACATTAGGGGGAACGGTATCGAGGGTCTAAATAACGCGGCCCTCGTGGGAATGAAAAAGGGGGTCAAAGGGGACTAAAAGAAGACGGGTCTCTCCTCCACTACTAGGCCAAAAAGCCGGAGTTACGCGAGGCTTCTGAGGGTGCGCGAAGGGAGAAAAACGACCAGTGGGTAAAGACGAATATCAACACGTCCGAGCATCTCGCAGAGGAGCAGCTTCTAAAGAGGGGGTGGAGGACTCCGATGCGGGAAGAAACCAAGGGGAAAAAAAAAGCCAAGCGGAGAACTGATCACCCGGAAGGTAGATGATCCATCCCACGCGGGAAAATTGCGGGAAAATCGAAAGTCAATAGAGTGCGCGCGATAGGAAAAAGAAGAGTGGCGACTGGGAAGAAAAAGCTTGAGAAAATTGGAAAAAAACAAGCTGTGGCAACCTGCGGGGGACTTTGCAGGACCCGGTAAATGGGGTGGAATCGGCGAATTTGGCGCGCGCCAATCCCTAATGGCGGGTCGAAAGGGGGGGGAAGGAGCGAACTCAGGGAGAGAGAAGCATCGAAAGCTTCTCCCTTCGGATTTGTATGACTATCGAGAGGGTGGCGGATTGGAAAAGCGAAGACCGCCGACACACCGGGAGGGAAAAGAAAGAACAAAAAGGGGAAGTAAGATTGCAGGGGCCGGTACGGCGCTCGCCGAATCCACCCTCGCGATGGGGTCTATACAGATCAAATAAGGGGGGGAGCCGGACCTTCTCGCTAACTGGTCGTGGGAGAAGAAAACGAGAAGGGGGGCAAACTCTAGATGTCTGTCTCTCATGAAAACATCTATCTAGCCACCCATGGGTAAACGACTTGCAGACAAAATTGGGGGGGGGGCGGACGGTGTGAGGGGTTGGAAGAGAGAAGCAAAGACCTATGAAGAGACCTCTCGCAAAAGGATGAGCGAGCAGAGGGAAGGAGAAGACGTCTACGCAGCACAAGGGCGTGGGAACCTTTTCTCCGAAATGCCTTAAGGGGAAAGAAAGGGCCGAAAAGGGGAAGTGGAAAGAGGAGGATCCGAGAAATCCCCTCAAACAGTATATATAAGCTGCAGGGGGAAAGTAGCTATCCACGCTGGCTGGTCAATGACTTCAAAGATTGTCGGATGGGGCCAACATGTGAGAAGGCAAAGACAAAAGGGGCAAGAACTTTAAAATCATTCTTTTTTCGGCTCGGGGCTGGGAAAAAAAAAAAGGGATGAGAAGAAGGAAAACCCGAATCTATAAAAAAGAAACCTTACCAGAGGCTCAGAGGGTAGATCCGACCGGTACCAGGTAGGCCAACCGCTCTCGGTATCGATCAGGGGAAGGGGCGCCGCTTGGAAAAGGACAAGAAAAGCGGAAAGGGCGAAAAAAAGGGGGAAACTAGATTGTTAGGCCTCGAGGGAACCGTTAAAACCATCACGGTCCTGCGAGGAGAGACTCATCTCCACCGGTACTCCTGGGCTAATCCAAAAGGATTTAAAAAGGGAGGGAGAGGTACACTTCTTTAGCCAAAGACCCCGCGTGCTGCTCAGACCTTGCTGCACTAATATGAAATCCTTGGGAAAAAAGATAACTAGAAGAGAGCAGGACCAGTCGGGATCGCTAAACAATCGTGTGAGAAGCGATAGTAAAAGAAAACTTTAAGGGATGCTTGGCTCTCAGGGGCGGAGGGAAAGACAGAAAAAAAATGCAACGCGCGAGATCAAAGGAACTAAGGATGCGAAAGACAAAATAATGATGCAGCAACGATATCAAATGGTGAGAAGCGAAAAAGGTCAAGGCCGCCAGCTCATGAAAAGACACACTCCGGCGCACCCGGGACCATACAAAGCGACGGTCAGATCGGGCAGGCGGGAGGGGTGTCAGGGAAAAAAATTTAAGGTCCTCGCGAAAGAACACGTGGCTACGGTCAAAAAGTCGGACCAAAAAAGGACGAATGGCGGGGATCCCGGGAACCGCTCAAACGAGAAAAAGCGGGGGGAGCTAGGACTCGCTCAGTCAGAAAAGGGGGCGAAGAGGAGGATGCAATATCTCGCAGGGAGACCTGATCGAGGGAGTCCTCTTCGCGGATCGGCATCGCTCAGGCGCGCAGCGGCGCCTCGACCGAAAACAAGAAAATATTAGGGAGGGAAGACGGGAGGAGTGGAGGATCTCAAGCCATTGAGTGATGAAAGTCACACCAGCGAAAAACGCAAAAGGTGAAAGGGGCGCAAATGAAAGGGGGGAAGGTCGTTATCTACGAAGAGGGAATAGAAAAAAGTATGGCTCGTCGACGCTTCCTCTCCCAAAGGTGGGGGTCTCCTCCCCGAAGCGCTGATACTCTGCCGAAACCAAGTCCCTTGCTTCATCGAAGGTAAGTTCGGGTCTCCGGAATAAGGACGGGTAAGATCTGGGGAACTCCTCCCCAAGCGGTCGAGGGGTTCTTCTCTACGAACCGAAAACGGCAAAAAGCGCCGGGAGGAGGTTCGCTACCTGCCGTCCACCAGCTAAGAACTCGAGCGCTTGGGATGTTGGCTTCCCGTCCCACGGAAGGGGCCGACAAAAAAGGAGCAGTGGACGCAATGGTCCCAGCTCCCGATCAAAAAGGGGGGAAAAGGCTCAGGCTCACACATGAGGAGAAATAGCGGGGGAGCTACAAAAAAAAGACCCATCATCAATCGTTGAGCCTCTCAAAAAAAACCTTAGAACTAAACCTCGAAGAGGGGGGGAGGAATTCGACAGGGCCCTAGGAACGAAGTCAAAAGGACTTTTCTCTCGACTATTCTCCCTTTTTACTACGCTTCAGAGAAGCCCCTGCTGTCTCAATGTTTTCGACGGATGAAAAAAAAGGACGGGAGAAGTCAAAGGGATTCCAAAGTTTAAGCATACGCCATCTCTCAGCTACCTCCAAACCTGGAATCAAAAAAAAAAGCTGCGAGTGCTTGGGACTGTTAGAGGAAGGGGCTCGAATTAAAATCGTAAGGGGACCCTCCCTGGGAAAGCCTTCTCCTGCAGCCTTTTCGAAGCGGAATGGGATGGCAGTTCGCGGTGGGTGTACGGAGAAAGAATGGACAAAGTTAAAAAAAAGACGGACTCCTCGACGGGGACTTTGTCCGCTAATGGCTGATCCCGGCCGGAAGACGGGACGCAAAGATCTTTTTCAGCGAATGGAAGAGGAAGGGTCACAGAAAGAAGAGGAAGGGGGAGGCCAGGCCGGGAGGCTTGGAAGGGACCCCTAAGGGGAATTCTTGTAATCTTGGTAAACAGGAAGGGGACGCTGTATCGAAAGTCTGTCCTACAAGATCCGGGAGAAAGCGGGGGGGGGCCCTCAAAAAGGAACAAAAAGGATGCAGTGGAGAGCTCTTCGCGGAATTCGATCTTGACAAGCGACGAGTCAAGGCGAGCCGGGGGAAAAGTCGAACGGGTTGAGGGCAGGAAACGGGGATGGGGATTAGAAAAAAGCGGAACACTTCTAACGCCGAGAAGGGCGCGCCGGGGCCAGGGAAGGGGGGGGGGGCGACGAACTGGGGAAAAAAGAAGAAAATACGACATGGAAGCGGCCCCAGACGGGAAAAAAGGCGGCAACCTCTACAAGACGGGAGGGAATACACACAACGGAGGCCAAACACTCGGCTGAGGGGGGGGGGAGGGAAAACTCGGAAAAAACAAAGAGACAACAAAAACAAGACCACATACGAAACATATAGAAATCCGGACGCACCAGAAAAACGTCCCTACTGAAAAAGCCATACTTGATGCTGCTGTCCGGCGTTGAGGGGGGGAGGTCCGCCTTGGTCCCTTGGGGGGGGGGTCGGGGGACGCTTCCATGGGAAAGGGAGGAAGCAAACCGAAAAAAAAAAGGCCGTTCGACAAAAATTTACTTCCGCCGCAAAGACGTTAACGACCGTAAGAAAGGGGGAAAAAATAACTTCTTGATCCCTAAAAGTCAGTTGGAGAAGGGAAGGCCTGCTAAGAAGTACAAGGGAAATTCGAGGGGCATATCGAAGTGAATCTAAGAGGAGAGAAAGGAAAGAGAATACAGGAGGATTTAGGAAACCCGATCTCTTTTGCCCTGCCAATTGAAAGAAGCCAAAGGAGATCCTAAAGGAGCCAAGGAAAAGAAAGAACGCCTCATTATAACTTCCGTCTTTCTCACAGGAGCGCGGGACGACGTAGAAAGCAAGATACGCCTGGCCTCGAGGAAAAGAGGCTGTGGATAAAAGGGGAGACTCCGGGAAAAAACGGAAAGGACAACCTTCCTTAGTCTATGCTTGGGGACGGAAATGATTCCGGAAGTGGTGTGGGCCAGGAGCGACGTAAAAACCCAGAAAGGAGGGGGGACGACTGATAAAACTAATGCAGAAGGCTGCACCCTGTTGACCCAGTACTCGGGGTTGGCTTCCATCAGAGGAGAGAGGACTTCGACCTGGCCTCCGTCCAAGAAGGGAGAGAGTAAAACAAAAAGTGGAGGTGGCTTGTAGACTCGGAGTGCGTCTGACTTACTTTGCCAGCATCGCCGACATCACTAGGGGGTTCTAATCGGAGGGCGCGGGGTAAGGGGGATGGTCTCGAGATGGGTACACACCTTCTCCGTATCCTCCCCAAGGCGCATTCCGACGTCCGGACGAGGAGGTCTCAGGAAAAAAAGAGAAGCAAAAAAAGGTGAAGGGCTGTTGGTGTCTTGCGGGGAATGTTCCCTCGTAAAGCTTGGCGTTCGAAAGCGATAAGTCCCGGCTTTATCTCCTCGAGTTAGCCAAGAAAAAAAAATGTAGTCGGGGGGAGAACTAGGGGCTCCAAAGTCTCGCATGCCGGCGGGGAGGGTGGACTTTTGACAAAACCACGGAGAAGGGTCTTCTCTAAGGGGACCTGACCGGTCAGAAACTCTTGAAGGGCTCTTGATAAAGCATCCAAAAGGGACGAGGAGTCCCCCGCTCCCGAATCCGGCAGTCAGAGGTTTGAGCGTCACGACCTATGACCCATGAAGGTTCCGAGTAAAGATCAGAGGACGCCATTTGTCTCGAAGCGTACAAGGGAAGGAAAACGCGATTGTCAAAAGAAATACTCTCACTACCTTCCCCTTTCCAGGACAGAATACGGATCTTCACCTGGAATAATGATCTGGCTTGATATCGCGGGTGCAGAAAAAAAGGAGGAGACCGTAGAGAAAAGCGCTTCTGGGCCGATG
>Ga0179593_1327782_pt1 | contig 16957 bp, 14 predicted proteins | sample CZODoug2_1_08_16_FD_185931 | JGI IMG/M metagenome (GOLD analysis project Ga0179593, IMG submission 185931) | Vadose zone soil fungal communities from Angelo Coast Range Reserve, California, USA - CZODoug2_1_08_16fungal (PacBio error correction) | ecosystem: Environmental > Terrestrial > Soil >...
AGGATTTTCCACCTCATCCTCAACTCGATCGTCGAAGAAACTAAATTTGTAGCCTGAAGGAGGTAGTGTCGACATCTCTCTCAAAAACAACCGAAATGATCGCAGGAAGAAGCCGAACCTTGGAAGTATCCAGAAATAGAAGTACAGATCGGGAAGACTGAATTATTACAATCTCCTTCTACTGGTCGAAATTCTCAAGAAATTGAGAAGGAGACAGACTCAATACAAGGGGGCGTCCCGCCAAGGAATCGACTGCGACTACCTTCCTACATCAGAAGTAAACAGGAAATAGGCTTACCCCAACAGAAAGATCTGCCAGTGACTCGTAAGGGGTCTTAGGAAGAAAGACCTATGCAGTGCTCCCTAAAACGAGCCTGGAATCACGCTTCCTGTCGTCGCATGTCACAAAGGGTGACTGCGGCAAGCCACCGGGAGTCCACGTCCTCGTCCTACGCCCAGGAGGGCAGGAGGCGTTTAGCGAGAAAGCCGAACCCAACCTTACGAACCAGGGGGGAGCCGCGTTCGGTTCCATCATCCGTGTATGAAAAAGACGATGTTAGACAGGGGAGTCTCCGAGGGCATCTGTGCCGGAGTTCCCATCACCTCGGAAAGACGGGAGAACGCAGGGAAGAACAAAGGTCCGAGTCATATCTATAACGATTAGCCCCGTCCGGCATAAACGAAGGAGGTAGATAAAAATCAACTACCTGAAGAGGTTTCGCAAAGTTTGCGCATGGGAAGATGAACCTAATTCCGTACGCACCCTGACCTATTACTTTCGTAACTGAATTAGGAATTCATGGGCATAAGGGTCCACCCTCTACTTTTGACGCAAATCAATAGGGTAGTTAGCTGGAGAAATTAGACAACCATCGCAGGCCTCATTTGGAATCTAAGACAGGCGAAACCTACTTTACAAAGTCTGAAGAGGGTCTAGAAGGTGGCCCACAAGTGCTCGTTGTTCATTCTTTGGGTATGCCCGGCCAGACGGGTCAGTCTTCGACTGCCAAAAGAGGTAGATTCCATCCCAGAAGGTTCATTGACCGGTATAAGAGAGAATCCCCTAGTACAAACGCGTTTTCAAGGTATACCCTAGGTCTACTTCCGGAGCTAACGACTTAATACCAAGACATTGGACTCCGTACTTATATGGGGGAACGGTAGTCCTTTCGATGTTCCGGTGAGACTTAGCGATGGCTCTAAAGCCGGTCTCCGGAGCATTCAGAGCTCTTTCACTAAACTCCATGCAGGAGTCGTCAGAAGGGGATCGGCGATAGCGCAACAATCCTCCTCTTATGTCATGAGACGCACTTCATGGCCCGTCCCCTCTATGGATGGTCAGGGATACTTAGGACAACAGGACACTCAGGGTCGCGCGGCTCTTTGCATGTCTACGCTGGTACTGAAAAACAACGTGGCATAATAAAACTGGAGCACAGAGGGCGAGCATCGGCTCGGAAAACTTCGGTGACGGGGGTTGACGACATTATTCTCAGTGGGCAAGGATAAGTGAGTCAAGGAACGCCGACGTCAAAGGAGACGTGGAAATAGCTGAATTGCAAATAAACACGATGACGGCCATCAGTGCAAAGAATACTCAAAGCCTACGGCGCCAGAAGAGCATGACGAGGAGCGAAGCTCGAGAGGAGGTCTCTTCTCAAACTAAGGTCTCGGGGACTCACTCACTCTAAAGCTTAAAACCGGACTACTCGGAACGTGGGACTTACCTTAGCTCGATACTGGAACTTAATCAAAGTGTCATCATCCCCTTGGGAACTTCAATCTCTCAGTTATCGGTGCATCACGAGCTTAACCTATTGGGCGCCTCCTACCATGCGATAACATACCTCGACTCAATCCCTTGAAGTTGTCCCCCCTACCCGTCGGTCGTTGCCTAAATACCCCCTTGTCCTTATACAGAAGACGATCATCGAGAGATTAGATTCTAGGGGGGGAGTACCGGTCTAGAAGACGTAACGCTGGCTACGCCCAGGGTCGCGGCAGAGAGAGATGCGCGTGTAAGAGAGTACAGGCCAATCAGAGAGCAGCAAAAAGCGACCGAGCCCGAAAAGAACCTCCGCAAACGCTTCCGGGGACCGTCCTTGTCGTCCTTTCCAGGGCTTCTAATCCGGATTCCCGCGAGCCCGTTATCTAAACCGCGCCTGCTATCAGAAAGTCTGTTTCAAAAATAGGAGGAGCCTCGAGAGCTCGTGCATCAAAAACGGGACCGACGAGAGGTGAACGGCGGAGGAAAAAGATGGTGACGTAATCGACTAGGGCCATGCGCGAACAACGTCGGCTTCAATCAGAAGGTACCAAGAGGGCGGATCGCGCGGTCACAGGTGAAGACGGTCGAGATACGCAAACGAAGTTCGCGAGCAGGTCTACTCGAGGAAGGGGATGTGGTGAAGGAACGGAGTTCCTGGAAACGTACTAAGAGGGAACTTAGGGTGGTCCGCAACACTATGGAAACGGTCTTTGTCCCAACAAAAGTTCACAAGGGGGGAATTAGCTGTCCTGCCTTCGACAAAGAAAGTTAGCAATAGAAATGAGACATCCGATCTTACAACGGGTCCTTCGGTTCGAAATCCATCAGTTGTGGGGGGGCGAAAAGTGTACATATGTTGGGGAAAGGACAGAGCATCGAGGATTACGCCGCTGCATAGGATACTTTGTCGTGGACGGGGCCTTTTTTGTTCCGCCCTTGCCAGATTCAGGGACTGCCCAACGGCCAAGGCAATGGGTCTGCTTCACCTCAACACAGAGTCAGAATATGAAGCCGCCGACTCAATTCAATAAGCATAGTAATGAGGAATAACATTCTTCGGCGATGAAGAGACACTTTAAGAACCTTCCTTCTTTAGGGAAATTTCCAAGCTAACCCCACGAGAAAAAAGGAGAGTAGAAACCTCATCAGATTTCAATGGGGCAAGAGGCTCTCTCGGAAGCAAAAAAACAAAACCGAGAGGAAAGAGAGAGTTAAGGGCCGTGAGGTTCTTCGTGAAGGAAGATAAAACAACTGAGGCTCGTGGGGGGAGGGAGAAGGTTGGACAGAGACCAGCTAGCCTGTGAGAAATTTAGCTAGAGAAAGCTAGAGAGCATCTGTTAGATCGCCTAGCATCGGAGTGCCTTAGCCGGATCCGAGACTTTGGTTCGTGAAGGAGGAAATGAAGTTATGGTGGAGGAAATAAAAAGAGGGGGGGTACATGGGTCTACCCAACATCGGAAAGAAGAGCCAAGGTGAAGGTGCAAAGAGGAGAATGGAGCTACAGAGGAGAAGGTCACGCCACCAGGTCCCGAAAGGTGTTCCAAACGCAGTTCAAACCGAAGACCGGTCGTCCATGGATAGCTTGATAAAAGATCGAGAGTCATTAGTCTCGGTGTATCCCGTCATGCCAGCCCGGTAACTCGTTTGAAGGTGGGAAATACCGTCACATCTGGTGAGGAGGGGAACTTAGAGGCCTTTGAATGAAAAACGGGGGTGGGGCTGAAAACGTCAGACTATTAAGTTCAATCGAAGTCTCCTAATCTTCGGTGAAAATGCTCGGGGAAAGGGACTTAGAAAAAAACGGCGAAGACTAGAGTACCGAAGAAAAAGAGTGGGAAAGCGGGATTATTCCGACAGACGTTTGGGGGCAAAAAGGGGGCAAATTGCCCTCAGGCGAGGAGCTGGGAGGCAACTCTCGATCAGGGAAAGACCTTGGGCGATGACGGGGGGGGATCTAAGCAAGAGCCGGGGATTCCCAGTGGGGCCTACTTCCTCTCGATGGCGGAAGGGGTCTCACGTGGCAAGTAGGCCGGGGATCGGAAAATATAAGCGGAACCCTCTCACGGAAAGGGATCGTGCGCGCGGGCAGGCGGGTCGGGTAGAGGGGACGGAAAACGATGATAGGGGGGAATGGGTTAAGAAAGTACAAAAGAGCTATTCACGCAAGCAATGGGTAAGGACGGGGAAATAGGCAGGGGAAAGTGGAAGGGGGGGGGGGGGACAAAACGTCCAGAGAGAACGAGAACTCCCTCGATCCACGGGGAAACTAATGTCCGTCGACACATGGCGACAGGGTGGGGAGACGAGGAGTTAGGTTACACCGACTTCAAAGAGGGGAATGGGCTCGCGAGACATGAAGAGTTCCTGAGCGATAAGACGACCAGGCTACTTAAGGGACCAAAATGGGTAGGGCTCACGGGAGAATGGGTCTTAAGTAGTCGGATTTAAAAGGTCGAGACGTGGAGCGGAGTGAATTTAAAGAAGATCTACGAGACTGTCGACTGAGGGAAGCTTTAGTCCTGCGCCACCAGAGCTCCTCAGAGGGGTGCAGATATCGGGAGAAAATGCGCTCCTGGAAGAAGGATTCGCTTAGAGGGAAATTCTGGGGGTGGCCGGCGTACCGGTACCGGGAACAGGGTATAGAAAGATGTTTCCACTGTGACGGGGAGATGTCCTCGCGATTCTCAGTGGGCCACGGAGCTTGAAAAATGGCTGGTGGAACACCGCCCCAGAAAAAAACAAAAAACAAACTAAGTTTAGAAGGCCGAGGAGAACCTGGGGGGCTCGCCACAAGGGGCTACATATTGAAGTTCTTAAGGGACCACGTGTGGTGTGCCCTAGTTCTCGCGGTAAAGGCAGCGGAGGGGTCTTAGACCCCCGGAGTGTTGGCTGAGTCCGTGACGTACTAACATGAGGCAAGGGACGCATTTAAAACGACAGGTCTCCGTTGTTAAAGAAAAGAGCGGCCTCCGCCGATCGACCGTTGCGCACCGTAACCCATCTCTCAGATAACGTCGGAAGACGAACAGCGGGAGAACGTCGTGATAGAGGTTAATGAAGAGGCAGAAAGGAAAAGAGGAGGACACGCAATAGGAACATGCCTCGAACGGCATTGAGAGAGAAGACCGAAGAAAGCCACAGGTCTTTACCTGTAAAAGTACGGGAGCTCAAAACGGCAGACAAAAGAGTAGCCGGCAAGGACGACGGTGTCAGGTAAATTCAGAGGGGGGCACCGTACTACCCATAATTGAAGCCGTGGGGAGGCGCACAAGGTGAGAGTTTTGGACAAGGCCAAGAAAGACCGACCGGCTGGGCTCGAGGTTGTAAGAACCCCGCAAGGGGGCAAAAAAATCCAAAACCAAGGATGTGGACAAACTTGCCCAATACCGGGCCGCATCCGAACTGGGGAAGGAAGCGGTAAGGACAACCTGCGGGCGTTCAGCATATGTTGTCCTCACCGAGAAAAGCCACTCTGAGGATTAGGAAAAAGGGATATACTAGGTCAGCAAAAACGGCAAGAGATGACGCGGGTACCCTTCCCTCGAGTGGGTACAGTTGTCTGGGACTCATAGCAACATGGACCGAAAAGAGCTTCTCTGGTTAATGATAGAGGGCTTACAGGATACGTACGTGATTTCGAAACGGGTGGTATTTAACGTCGAATCGGGTCTCGTGATCGAAAGAACGCGGTCCGGGTTTAAGTAGCCTTTTAATCAATCTAGGCCATGCTTGAGGCAAACGTAAGGGGAACACGGGGTGCAACAGGGGAACAAAGAAAGCAAAACCTCTAATGACGATCAGTTTGTCTTAGAAGCTTCGGAAAGCCCACTCTCGAGGGGGGGCGGCCATGTGGGTTCTCCTTTCCGCATGAGAGCGCCCCTCCTTAAAAAGTGGAAGAGGAGACGATGACCTTAGGGCTTCCGACGAACGGTCACTGACCTGTCATTCTGGATAGGTCTGAGAAGGCTAATTCGTAACAGAGACCTGACGCGTGACTCCTCGGTACATTCGGGAGCTGATCCGGAAATATTGGCGAGCCTTTGGTTCTACGCCCCTCCGTACATCTCTATCTAAGGTAGTAGAGGGAAAGGGTCAGTGGGAGCAAGGGGTTGACTGGTGCGAGAAAGGTTGAAAGTTGTCGAGCGTCGAAGGGCGAGTAAAAGAGCTCGGGCCAATAGTTGGTCGACCTCGAGTAGGTACGGAGAGGCGGGTCGTCGTAGTCGGCCCCTCTCATCGACACAAAAAAGGGGGAAGCTTTCTCTGTAAGGAAGAATACAACTAACAAAAAGACATCCCGAGAAGAGATCCGATCCGAAGGATTCACTCCTGACTGGTCAAATGTCCTACAGACTCGAGACATCTTCAATCCCTCTCAACCCTCACGGGCGTACAGAAAGTCAAGTCGAAGCGGTACTAAATGCCAATCAGAAAGCAGTCCAAGGCCGCCGGGCGTCGAAAAACCACCAAGTACGCATACAATCCGGGAGGGGCAGGGGGAGGCTCGACTGGTCGGAATGAAAGAGCAGCAGGCGACGGACGAATATAAGGGTAACGAACGAATCAGCCCCCGACGATATTTTGCTAGAGACCCGCGAATCGGGACAACGGCGTCCGTCCTTTCATTGTCAGATGAAGACTTTAGGCCTGAACAGTCTCCCCTACGTGTGTGTCCAGATGCTGCTCGCTCCGTTCAGATTCGCTACTTTAGTGATGGCAGTCTTTCCTCCCGGACCGAGGCGGTACGGTACTGGGAGTAAGGGTAGAGAGGATAGGGTTCGGCCGCCCCTCAAGGAGCATTCGATGGGTTGGGGGTGGCGTAACTACCTCGTCCTTGTCCATGAGGAAGCCCGTCTGAGGAAGACAAGGGGAAAACTTTATGCGCCATCTGGCGTCTCAAAAACGGACGAGAAGGAGGGCTCTGTTGTCGTTTCTTGGGTGTTTCTCTGCTCACCTGACAGAGTGGGAGCCCTCATTGCGACACCTAACGGGGCAGAGCGAGCAGCTCTCGAAACTGGATTACTGGGCCAATAGGAGGTGATTGCAATCTCGGATCCGAGAAAACGCTACAAAGGAGAAGAGTGAGGGCACTGTGGAAGCCTGGAAGGAATGAAGGCCCGAATAAGTACAAACCAGACGAAAACTTGGGACAAAAACGAAAGCATTGGAGGAGCTGAAAAAGAGGAGATCGGCGAGACACTGAAGGAAGTCTTTCTAAGGCGGGTCTAGGCACACCTATGACATCCGGCGGGTCAAACAACCTAAAATCACTGCTTAAGGCGATGGTGGGGTCCATAAATAACGGGTATAGGGCCGTTGGCTTCTTTAGTACAAACATTATCCATAACAAGGGCTTCGGGGCGAGGCTTAACAAGATCAAGGGTCTACTATGAGCCCCAGTATAAACTTACGTAAATTTCAATCTAGGTGGGGGGGCGGTCTCCCCGAAAACAGTAAAAGAAAAGAGTTCGAAGTGCCGTGCGCAAGGTAGATCCCGGTTTCGTTAAGGTTAAGAGGTACTTCTCCCGCCGGCCGGTCAATTAACAAAAAATCAGCCAGGCACGACGGTTGGTGATTGATGGAGGCTAGTCGGGAAATATGGCAGAAAAAGAAAGCCTAGGGCGAGAGCCTAGTTCAGCCAGCCGTAGGAACGTCACAGCCTAGGTACGTACGCACAGGAGTGGCTCTTCGAAAAAAACTGAGTATGGGGGAAGGTGGCTGAATTAGCGTCCGCGTAGTTGATAAAATCTGTGAAACGAGTGGCATTCGCAAGGCCTACGTCATAGATGTTCGGATAGGCTGAGCTTGACCCCCCGAAAAAGAGCACCGCGTCATCTTAAAGGGGAGGGGCTCATTGTCACAACACCAACGGCAAGATAAGGTACTGTGGAGACCCGTCGCTAAGGAAAAGGAGAGAGCCAGAACTAGATTTTTCAGGGGAAGTCTAAAGTGCAGCGGAGAGAATTTTTAAAGAAAGTAACATCGACACTTCAAAGTTTAACCAGGTAGTGGGAATAGACAAGGTAGTGAAGTTTGGATGTAGTGGGGGGGTAAAGGACGGGGAGGAGGGGGGAGTGGGTGAAAAGGGGGCGAGGAGGAGAGGGGTAAGGGAAGCGAGGGGGGAGACTAGAGTGGGGGTGGGAGAATCTCTCCCAGTGCCAGTCACTTGGATTCCTTCGGTCAAATCCCGAAGGTATCGGAGTCTCATGGAGGGCACCTCGCTGTCGATTTCCCTGCCGGACCTCTTTCGAGGATATAAAAGCTGAGGATCATCTAGAGGAGGCATCAATCTCGAAGGCGCACATTGCAGAACGGGGGAGAAGGGTCACTACTCAGAAGAGGCTAAGCCCTTCGTAACGAATAACATCACTGATCAGGCAAAATGGAATTAAAACTCCTTTGGCTCGCTTCTGGGGTCAGCCATGCCTATACCAAGGATTCGACAAACTGCTATACCCGAAGGTCTGTTGGGAAAAGAGAATTCCTACCACAATGGGACGAAATTTCTACTAACGAGAAGAAGAGAGACTCGGTCGAATTGTAGGAGGTACCGAGCTGACAAATGGGAACGTCCGTAGCAAAAACATTAGATGGTGAAGCGCGAAGGGTGGAAACGTTACAAGGCATATCCAGCTGGGGGCCGCCACCGAGACCAGAAACGAGGTCCAGGGAGCCGATGGGGGACCGGAACCTTTTCCTGTAGGAGACTCCAGGAGAGTATCAAGACGTGCCGTCTGGATTAAGAAGAGAGCATGCAGCCCATGAGAGAACTTTCAAAAACAAATTCAGAGGGTCGGAATAAAACAAAATCCGCTCAGGGGGTCGAACAAACGTCCGAATTTTTAAGGAAAAAAACATAGAAAGGCCGTCTACACTTCTTGAGCCTAATAAGGACGTTACGAGGGGGGGAGTATAATAGGCGGCGACTCATGAGACCCGGCGGGTAGAACTGGAACGAAAAAAAACTCTCTGGTCAGTTCCAATGCCGGATCGGCCTTCAACTACGTTCTTAACGGAGATAGCAGGGAAGAGCTAAGGGAAGGCACCGAGCGGCGTGGAGAAAACCAGGCCTGCTCTTATGGCCGGTTGAGGACAAATCGGTAGAGATCGAGATCCATCGTACCAAATTATTAGCGGATAGATACTAGGTTTGGTGCGAAAAGTGGCCTTGGTGTGGAGTTTCCAGCATCAGGGAGGAGCGCTTAAGCAAAAAGGATGCGTTTGCGGTAGGGGGGTGGAAAGACTGGGAAAGGCTGAGGACGACATAAACTGAAGTGCGCCTGAACCGATCAGGAAGGAAAAAAAAACAGAACCCTACGAGCGACAGGAGCGAGAGTGAGTAGGATAGACGCTACGGCACGTGCGCTGTCTACTCACCAACAACCACACGGGAGAATAACTATTGGCGAAGAAGAGCCTTTGGCAAGGACGATCTCTCAACAACACAGAAATTAGTATTATTATATGATGAGTCTGGTCAATGTGAGATGGAAGAGGACAGGGAGGACTATTTTATCTAACCTGACTCGCCTGATATCGGTAAGACTCGCGAGAGCAGGGAAAATATGAGGGACCTAGGGGGGCCTGGGACCGATTTTTGGGGTGAGGCGAGAGGAGGGATTGGGGTCCCTAGAGGGGAGGGCTAACAAAAGTCCCCAAAAAAGAAACCTCTGTGCGCGAAAAAAGCCTCATGTAGCACAAAAAGAGAAAAAGGTTCTCCCACTCTCGATGTAAAGCCCGTCGTAAGGTCTCTTAGGGAATCAGAAATCGATCGGGGAGATAGGTGTCACCGAAAAATAGAGGCCCCGGTGGGCAACGACGGGAAAGGTGGTAGGATTGAAGGGAGGACCTTATACGTGCAGAAAGGAGGGTGTAGTACACCTCCATCGCAGTAGAAAGGAAATTTCGGAAACTGATTGCGGCGTGAACATCCGCTTGAAAAAGGAAAACGCTCGTCCCAAGAACAACGGACCTAATAGGACTAAGTGCTCAGGGGAAGGTACACAGTATCGGGGAGTGCCACTCGAAATCCGGGGAAAAAACTTTCTGGCTCTGGATGCGACGAGCTCGGGGGAAGTTTTCGGCTTGGGAAAACGATCACAGGAGAAAGAAGCACTAAACGTGGGCCTCGGGGGCACGGGTGAAAAGCCTAAAATGGATCAATACCCTGACGGGGGCTGCGCGGCCTTCGGCGTAGGTCGGTGAAGACTCTATCGAAGCGTTACTCGAGTCAAAGAGGGACCTTAGGAAAGAGAGGTGTAATGACGGGTCGGGAAAGTTCGGGAATCGAGAAGCTCGAAAGAGAAATCTACGCGAATTAAGTAGTCGGTCTGCCTGGGGTCGTACCTGTTTTGAGTACACTCGAAGAATGGGGGGGCAAACGTTCGGATTGCGCGGTCCTTCACAAGTGGCGGATCAGGGAAACTCAGAAGAAGTCCTAGGGAGTAAAAACCGTGAGAAGCATTTCTCACGTTTGATCTAAAACGGTCGAAGTCTATGTGTCCGGGAGACGTTCGTAAGAAAACTCCTGCTACTGTCTAGATAGAGACGCGAGTCCCTCAGGAGCTTGAGGAAGCAAACAGAAGGGTAAGGTCTGAGAGGACCGCTTTGATGGCCAGCCGTCGAGGTGGGGGTCGGCCATTGGAATAGGTCCGGGGAGTGCCGGCCGGTGCTGGTTACGCTAAAAAACGCGGGCGAAGGAGACTTGCGACTACCTACCCAGTAAGCGTGTAAAGACCGACGCCGAACGACTCGACCGAGCGTAGAACGTTCTAGCCAAGGGGGGTGGGAACCATAGAGAACTGCGACGAGGGTACGCAAGAGTGGTGGACTGAAGGCCGACGTAAGAAGAAATAGATGCAAAGTGACTCCTTTAATTAATGCGCAACAAGCTTTAAACTGAGCGAATTGCCTTCTATCCGCTACCTCAAGAAAGAACGCAGAACTCTAACTGGGGAGAATCCGTGCGTCGTAACTCGAGGGTAGAATCAAACTAGGACTCTGAGTGGGGAGGAGTCACCTGGACGGCCTTGACGAGACAGCAGAACGAAGGTCAACTGATTGGAAATGCCTTCGGTGGCTCTGCAGGAACGGGTAAGAAATCGGTGCAGGAATTGGAAAAGGAAAAGGTCACGAGGCGATTGACCGGAGAAGCCGGAATGGGACGAGGGGGGCGAACAAATTTCTATTGTTGCACGTCGAAAGACGCCCATTGCTTGCTTCGGTGATGAAGAACAACGAACGAGCGGTGAGGGAAAAACTTCACAAGAGACGGGGAAAGCCTTAAACGGGACGGTCGAAAGAAGTGCATACCCCTGCTCTTTCGAGGTTGGTCCGAGGGAAATCTCAAATACGGAGGGCATGACAGATCGGATCTCTCCGGAGGACGGTCGCCCTTCAGACCCTCTGGGGGGGGGAGGACCTCATGGACTTTGAACAAAATCGTAAGGGGTTCCAGCATCTGCGCCGGGGGGTCGCGGGGATTCGCTCGCGAGAGTGCAAGTTGGGGACGGGAAGGCATCGTCGACGGAGGGGGGGGGGGTTCTTACAAACCCCTAGGGGAGACTAGGAATGCTTTATCACCCAGTTTCAAACATGAGATCCCTGAACTCAGCCGAGTGGGGTCTGGAAGAACAGGTGGCGGCCGAAGCGAGAGGCCGGGGGGAAATCAAAGCCTCCGGAGGGTGTTAACGTAGTACGCAGGAAGAAGTTGAGAGTTCACTCAGGTCACACCGAAGTTGAACTAGGAACTTCGGGACCTCTTAGGCCCCCTCGGTAAGTGGGTCACTGCACTAAATCTCGAGACTGCCGTCGGAATCTGTGAGGCGGTGGGGGGGGAGAAGCAAAGATCCGTAAGGTGCGGGATCAAGGTAAGGGTCTATTACAGGGGGATTACAGAAACTGGCATGCGGGAACCGGCTGGGAGTTAATAGAGAGGGAGTCGCGTGCTGTGTCCAAGCCGCAGACCAAAAAGGAGCAGGAGACTCGGGATCGTCATAAGTAGGTCGTCGGAAAAGAGGCGACAGGAGAACGAAAAACAAGGAAGGTATGGGACAAAGGATACAGTCGAAGAATACGAGCATGTCTAAGAACCCTTCTAATCCTGAGTATTTTCGAGGGAAGGAAGGGACAGCCGAGGATTGTTTGTTGGTGTCTATCGATCAGAAGCTAAGAGAAGATCCACTTCAAAATAACACTTGCGGGGCCCAACAGGGACACTAGAAAACCGACGAGGCCTCGATTGGAAGGAATACCCTCAGACGAACAGGATAGGCTTGCGGACAAGAGAGTTAACAAAAGAGAAGACATGGCCCTACCGACAGTTTAGAACGCTTGAAAAAGGAAGTAAGGGAGGGGTGAACCTTATCAAGCTCAAAATAAAAGACCGCTCGCAGAGGAAGCGTCGCCCTTCTGACGAAAGAAAAGCCCGGAGATCTGGCCGCAGGAAGGAAGAAAACCGGGCGGGAGATTTAAAATGAGTCGGATCGAGGGCCTTCTTTGGAAGAAAAAAAAGACCACGGGCACACGCCCGTTCAAGCAAATGAAGGTATAGAGAAGAGATTACCCGAGCGATGCCACCGCTCGGCGAGCGAAGAAACGCCTACCCAGGGAAAGATGTGAATGAGCGGGGTCTGAGAAAGGAGACCTGAATAAAGCAAAAGGGGACGACCTTCCGAGGGAGGAGATCTAGAAAGAAAATCCTCTACCTCATGAATTTAGGGAGAGGTCGCCAACAAATAGTAGGGGCGTGGGGAAGAAGAGGGAGGGGAGGGGCAACCTGGTAAAAAGGAAGAACAAGTTGGTGAAGAACGGGCTGGACTTGAGCGTGGGGGGTCTTGTAAAATAGAGACATCCCAACGGAGGGGGACTTCTGAAACTGGAAGACACATATAAACAGAACATCCCGAGTGATAAAGCCTTGGGTGGTAGTCTAATTCTCCCGGGAAATACGAGAACTAAAGGTAAGTCTGAGGTGAAGTCCTGAAGCAATCCGTATATTCTTTCTCAGGCGAGTTTGAAGGGAGGAAGAGAAAGTATCTCTTAATAGTTCTGCAGGAAGGAGCAGGCCATATCGTCACACTCGAGTGAGTAGGAAGTCGGCGAATCTCCGAAAGGAATATGGGGAGAGGGGAGGGAGGTGCTAAGTTCATTACAATTCTCTGAAAGAATTCTTTAAGACTAGTCCCAGAAGGGGGAGAGACCCGACGTCTCCTTTCGATCGGAGGGGATGAAGGGAACGTTCTAATAAATCTGGGGGTCCACCTGTGACGGCGGCTCAAGCATAAACGCTAGGGGGAAGGGGGGGTTTCTGAAGGAGAAGAACCTGTCCAATATAATAGGAAAAGCTCACGCTGTAGACCATCTGTACTCTCCCTGTTCAAGAAAAGGAAGAAGTCACATACCTAACAGCGAGGAAACTGCTCGAGGAGGTTAAAGGGGGGGAAAACGACCTTAGTTAGACGAAGAGCTTCATAACGAAACTGGGGTAGGCAATATTCCTCATACGGGCTGAAACTTACTCCGAACAGGAGCTCCTGGACCGTTTGAGCTGCCGGTACTAACTCACATGGTGGACGGTCGGAAGCAAACTTTTCAATCAAAATGCTTCTATACATGACGCCTATGAAGGACTAGAAGGGAGAGCAAATATGGAAAAATAAAAGAGGTAGGTTCCTCCGGTTTTCGACGAAAAACGAAAAAAAAAGAAAAAAAGGAGACCTCTCTCTAGAGGAAGCGGTAAGCGACCCAGGTAAGAGCGAGACCAGGGGAGTACACACGTGTGGAGAGAGGCGCGCAGGTATTGAGGATCAGAGAGATGGAAGGACTCATAAGGAATCCTCTAAAGATGGAATTCAGTCTGGGCAAAGAAAAGGATTCTGATCGGACCGGCCGTCAAGGAAGACTCCGGGAATGCAAGGTACTTCGACAAGTCCGGGAAAAGAGCATTTAACCAGACCTAGACTCGGGTCAAGGCTTCTGAAGATCCAAAGAAATCTAGAATTTCCATTCCGCGAAAAACGTCCTGCCCCCGGATAAGGAGGGAGGGCTCCGAGTCATTTTGGAAAGACGTCAACGGACAGAGCGCAAAAAAGTTAGTCCGAAAGGTCCAGAAATATGATAATTTTTGGTGAAGGACATGGAACTTCCAAGTAAAAAGCAACTACTACACAAAAAAATGTTGGACTTGTGGGGGCAAGGAAAGAGTCCCTTCTCTGGGGTCTTTGGGGTCCTGAGCTGAAAGGTAAGGGCTTAACTAAGCACATGGAGCTTTCGGTCAAAGCTTTGAGCCATCCTCTTCAAGGGGGTGGGGGGGGGGGAATTCGACGTGTAGAAGATATACCTTCTAAGGGAGGGGGCTTGTGTCTGGGGCTTTGAAGGAAAATGTTGGGGGTGAAAAATTGCCACCTGGAGAAAAATAAAAAATCTAACACCAAAAGAATAATATAGAAAAAAAAGTCAACTACATTCAGGCAAAACATGAGAGAGCTACTCTAGATAAAAAGCGCGTCAGGATCCAGGGACGGGGGCCCTTACAAAAAGAAAGGACAAAAATCTCTCCCTTCCAAAAGGAAACAGGACGCATCGCCTCAACAAACACGAGGGAAGAGGTGAGGAGGGTGCGGAGGGGCTGGGGGATACTAATAGAGTTATTCTAAAGGGGGCGACCAAACAAGACTGCTCCTTTGGACAGGGGTCGAGAATCTGATCACAAGGTTCGGTAGGTAATCGGTGGTCTTATACCAGTGTTATTTCATACAGGAATTTGGAATTCCGGGATAGCGTTGGAAATGCTGAACACAAAAGAAAGGCCCCGCCCACTTCAGAGAAGCTCTAAAGATGAGTCACAACCAAAGTCCCAGGGGAGGAAAAAATCTTATGGAGAAAAAAAAACCGTAAAATTCCTAGACTCTGGTAGAAGTCGTATTGGTTGACATATAGTTCGCCGAGGGAGGGGTTGAAAAGGGGGACCTCATCAGGTTGTAGGGATGCTGGAGGTATCTGAAAAAGGAAGAGTGAAAAAAACTCAGGGGTCTTCCCGACGTCTTGTGCAATGGGTAAACGGATTGCAGAAAAAGGCACAAGCTCTCAGCCTACTTTGTAACATTAAATTCAGCGCTTGCGAAACGTCAACTTTAACTCGTAATGCAAAAGAATACGGGCTAGGTACTCCTTTTTTATGTTCAAGGTTCTCTAAGGACTGGTTAAATGATTCTATGAGGTCGGTGCTTCTCGTTTGGGACCAGGAAGGGGGGGATTAATATTCTAGGAAAAGGATCACAGGAACTCGGCCAGGTTAGGAGGATGTATTTAGGGGAGTAGTGGACTCGGGGAAGTGGTGTGGGATACAGAGGGCCCTCAGAAACGAAGAGCCGGCCGAAGGCCGGGATGTGGGAGAAGGAGGAATTCGAAGAGGAAAGCTTCTTCTTCAAGAGGTTACAACTTGGGGGAACGAAAAGGTAACCGGGTGTAGTAAAAGAGCATGGTGTCTCTCGGTGAGGCATAACGGCGATAAAAACCAATGGATCTCGCTGGGGGGGGGTGGGGGGGGGGGGGAGTCAGTGAACGCCGAGAAAGGATGGGCGGGAGAGACGCAAGAATGTCTAGGGACGGGGGAGATCGTCAAAGAGACTTGTACGTTGCGTCCGAGATGAAGGAAGGGGGTAGTCTCTTGCGGCAGAACAGGAGAGTGGATAAGGAGTGATCCACTAAAGGGCTTTTGAACATGTTCGGATAAAAAAAACCAAAAGAAAACCCCAAAACCCGAAAAACCCGAGAGGGGGGTGCAAGAGGTAGGGGAGGAGTGTCCTTCTCAGGAGCAAAGGGGACTGCACGCGAAGAAACTGAATAGGGGGGAGCGAGCCTAAAGTTCTCTCCCTAGATGCGAAAACAAAGAGGGGGATGAGGAACTTGGGTTTTGAAGTGACGGGCAAACTGCCAGCAAAGAGTGGACTAAGTGGGAGAAAAAAAGAGGCCGAGACTCTTTAAGGAAAAAGCGACGGGGACGTTACAACTCTGTAACCGGCAAGAGGAGGGTCGCCTGGGAAACAGAATAGAATCACTTCTCGGGAGACGAGTAAAAAAAAAAGGCGGTACGGGGGAGCTCGAAAGAAGAGGGCTTCGTCCTCGGGAGCGCAGGGAAGAACATACCTGCTCGGGGGGGGGAGTCCATTGGGCCGACGAGAACTGAAAAAAAAATGCGGTGATAAACAGAGAGGAACAGAAAAGTAGCAGGAAGTTGAGATGTGGGGACCTGCACCTTGTAAACGTCATTGATGAATACGGTGGTGTAGGCTAAAATCAATTGAGAGTTTGAAGAGGCGGGACGACATGCTAGAAGGGTGTACTAGAAAAGAACTGGCGCAACTTCGTAGATGTTCAGCCGGAATGTTAACGGGCCCGTTAAGGGATCTGGAAAGGGGCCACGCGGGGCTTGCAACTGGTTGGTGGCCAACAAAAGAAATCGAGGTCTTGCAAGGGGGGGGACCTTCTAAGGGGGGTTTTTCTCTCCGAAATTCTTGGGGCTCTTGTAAAGAGCGGGTCTAGGGGTCTTGGAAACTGAATGAGGGGATCCATCTAAAAGAGGACACTTCTGAAGGAAAGTCTCACTTGAGGTGCTTAAGAAAAAAGGTAAGAAGAACTACGTCGGATAGGGTGGAACGTAGGAGGGGCTCTCTCTGGCGCGCGTCTTTTTCGGCTGGGAACTCTGGCGCAGGCAACAAGAGGCGATTCTACAAAGTATACCTCTCTAATAAAGCTGGTGGTGGAAGAATGAGGAGAGTATCTCGGTACGGCAGTTTTCAGAGAAAGAGCTCACTCTAGAAGAACCCCGCCCTCCTCTGAGGTCTGGGAGAGAGCGTCTTCTTGATCTTAAAATAACTTTCTCCCTTGACCTGGGAGGCTCCTCGATACACTTAGCGGCTCTTCTCTGGCCAAAGGGCGATACTGTGAGTATCACGGAAAATCGTCTAAGTAGCCTTCTGGAGTCGAGGACCATGTTGGGGGAAGGAACCGCGATGGCCGGAAATCGAATTGCGGCAGGCCTTATAATTGGGGGAAAGAAAGGTTCTGGGACTTGGGCGCAAGGAAGGCGTTTGGGGGAGCAGATCCTTGTAAGTGGTGGCCTCAAGTCTACCTGAAAAAGAGGCTTCGGCGAGTGTCCTTAGACATAAGAGGTAGGACGATTCTAAAAAA
>Ga0179593_1347133_pt1 | contig 16957 bp, 13 predicted proteins | sample CZODoug2_1_08_16_FD_185931 | JGI IMG/M metagenome (GOLD analysis project Ga0179593, IMG submission 185931) | Vadose zone soil fungal communities from Angelo Coast Range Reserve, California, USA - CZODoug2_1_08_16fungal (PacBio error correction) | ecosystem: Environmental > Terrestrial > Soil >...
AGTTTGGCTTCATCAATCTTGAAAGATAACTCTTTTCCGAGGGAACCTGTACTCTTGGTCGTCGTTACGTGAAAGCGACAGCATTGTCGCTCGTCCTAAAAAAATCCCTTAAGATAGACGCAGCGGCTAGAGTGGGAAATCCGAAGGCACACTTCGCGGCAAAAGCTGAAGATAAAGCGCGCCCGCAATCAGTCCCTTAATCTGAGCGAAAAAAATCGGCGGGACGGAAAGGGAAGTAAACGGATGCCCATGACACGGGGCGAATCGTAAGCTGCATGAGCCTACCGGGGTGCACAAATGATGCGGCACGACGGTGCCGGAGCCAGGGAAACGCGCTCTTCAAACGGGCAGCAAGGATCAATAGTTCGGGAACGACCGACAACAGAAATCCTTCGCGATAATGAATAACTGGTAGCAGGACCGAGTTGACTTAGGGGGTGGTCGAGGTAACTACAGCAACAGGGTGAGAAAAACCAGTCATGGTCACCGGAAGTAGGAGGGTCGCGTGATAGGAGGGGGGAGTGGAGGAACGAGGTTCAGTGCGAAGGAAATTAGCTAAAATACCTCTCTGTGTACGTCAGCGAAGTCGAAGACTAGGAAAAGGGCACACAAAGTCAAGGCTACCACGGGGCACAGTGGGGGGGAGCCGGGAACTCTCTTGAAAACAACTGCGATTGAACGAATGCTCAGGAAAATAAAACAGGGGGAGGAGGGGGGGGTGGGGGCTGAACCAGCAAACAATTGGGGATCCGGAAAAGTTTGGCGTCGCTGTGGGGTGGGCATGAACAGCCCATAGAGGTCCAACTGGGGAGGGGAAAATAGGGGGGCACGGGGCACCCTATGGAGTAGGCAGGATCAAAATCCTCGATCCGTTTCAACGAAAAAGACGCGGCTGACTCCTTAACTGGACTGGGTAAGTACAGAGAGAGCTCAGCCTGCGTTTTTGACGGTAAGACCGGCAGGTGAAATGCCCAAAGGTCATGGAACAAACTAAAAAAGGCTCGTTTCTCCACGAACAGAAAACGACACCGGTCACTGGGGGAGGAAAGTGGGAGCAACGGGGCTAAGAAAAATGCGAAAAAAGAGACGCAACTATATTAAAGGAAAATTGATCGGACTACGGGACCGACAGAGATAAAAACCCACCGGGACGATGGCGCGATAGACGAACCCTTCGGTTCGCTACCGGGGAATAGGCGAATCTGAAGGCCGACGTCGCTGCGTGCAAGAGGAGCGGGTGAGGGGAAATATCACAGAAAACACGTAACGATTGGCACTTACTCGGTGATCCAACCTGGCAACGTGCATACCCTAGAACCGAGACGCGCCAAAGACGTCCATCAGAGATCTAAAAGGAAACACGTCTCGCCCGCCCGGAAGGGCTTGGGGTAGGATAAGCCATAGTCGGAGAGTTCGAGGGCACTCGAGGAGGGACGTTCCTCCTAAATGAAACATTTACCTCCTACCGGGGGGTAGTACTGCGGCCCGAAAGAAAAAGAAAGAATACGAGAACTTTTGGGAGCGCAAGCGCAGTCGGCCATCTAAGAATCGGCTCTCACAGAAAAAGCTAATCCGCCGTAGGAGGAAGTCACGTGAGAGGGGGGGAACAGCTCCAATCTGGGAAGAGAATGCTAAAAGCTCTTCAGTAAGAGGAATAGCCTAGCTTGTAGAGTTTTCGGTCGAGGGGGGCAACTGGTCAGATGAGGGAGGCCCGGGGGGGGCCGGCTCTTCAACCCCTCTCGAACGGACTTCAGTTCGACGGTGCAAACAGGAGTATTTTAAGAACTCTCTCCGAGATGAAATTAAGCGGAGAGGACCACCTCCACGGCCTACTGCACCCTTATCACGGAAAAAATGAAAATTTGTTCGCTTTGGGGACGAGGTTTGTTGTTAGGATAACAGTAGAGAGAGGGGTCAAGCTACGAAGAGTTTGGGAGAAGGAAAATCGGCTCGAGCGAGAGCAGCTCATCTATGATGTGGGAATTTCAATTAAATCTTCGAACTAAATCTATCGCGACGCTGAAACCGGAAGAGAAAGGCATAGGGAAACGGGTACCGACTAGCGTCCGGAGAGAAAAAGGAGAGGAAGGGAGGAGCAGGAGGAAATAGCTGCATTAGGAGAGGCCACTCTTGTTACACAATCAACTAAAACCCTATTAGAAAACCAAAAGGAATGGGAAGGAAAGGAGCGAGCCTTCAGTGTTGGGCTGAGAGAGTGGGTAAGGGGCTCAACAGGGGCACGTAGCGGTAAACAGATAGAACACACAGCAGTTTACGTTCGGATGACATTGTGAAGGATGTACGATGAACGAAAGGGGAGAAATTTGGCGCACTTTCCCTGGACAAATAACGGGATCGGGTCATCAATGAAAGAGTACTTGTCGAGTGTAGATGAAGGTATAGGGTGGGAAAACCAACGTCGGGCACGGAGACGTCGGGAGAAGGGAAGAAGTTGGGGACGTCTTCGAGCTGAAAAAAAAGCTTAATCTCCACCCACAGAACTAGGTCGAGGATTAAAGTAGGTGACTACGGGGACTAGCCGCTCGGAGATCCGGATCGTCGACAGGACTCTGAGGGAGACTTGGGATAAGAAAGAGAAATGGATTTTTGGGGTTATTGGGGGGGTAGGGGGGGGGGGGGGGGGGGGGGAAGTGGGGGGGGGGGAAGGGGGTCTGGGGGTTGGTGTGGGTGTTGGGGTTCAACTGGAGGCCTCAAAAAACAACCTTCTCCCTTGAGGATGCTGGAAGGTTCTTCGATTTAAACGCAGACTCTTAAAAGGAAGCTGAACTTTTATATCTGGGGTATGCAGGAAAGAGCATCTCAGGTCGGCTTCTAAAAACCATGCTTGGGTGGAAGGGAAAGAAATTGGTTATCTCTCCCCAGAGTGAGAGCGACTACCACCGATCCTCAAAGAGTGTCGCTGACGGTGACTCGGCGGGGTGAGGGAGAACGAAGGAAAACAGGAAAAATCCTACACTTGCGACGGAAGACAGTCCAGAAAGTGTACTGTTCGAATGTAAATCTCGGAATAAGAGAGGAAATCAGGATCTCGGTTAAGGGAAACGTCACCTAAGTTGAAGCCTCGACTCGCGAGACGAAGGGGGGGGGTAGGAGTCCGAAGAACGATGGTCGCGAAGAAAAAAACAAAGGCAATAGCCGGGCTGAGGTGAGCCGGGGGCTTGGAGAAAAGAAAGGAGCTATCGAAACACTCTGGAATGCAGAGGCACGACCTCTTAAGGCGACGGGTCATGGGCCAAGGGACAACGGAAAAAAGAGGCATCGTCGGACTTGCCATTCAAAGTATAGAAGGACTTAAATTCCTGTATTCAAACTCGCAAAGGGAGGGAGGTGCGGCCGTCCCCAGATAAAATCAAGATCAGAGAATCGACGAACCAGGGGGAGAATAGTAGGTGGGATTCAAAGCCTAAGTATATCTGGGTCATTTCTCACGCCAGAAACGAGAAAGACGCCTGCGCCTGCGCGGAGGTGCGCACGAAGACTCTCCGCGAAGGTAGAGCCGGGGAGAGAGTCGGTAATGGGAAAGGACGAGGATGTAGGGCCGGCCCTACATCGGCGAGCTACTTCCGGGTCTACTATTCCGTTTGGGCCAGCGCCGGGTGAAGGGGGGAAAAAATCCTCGCTGCACCGCGGCGAGAAGAGATAGGAAAGTCGGAAACGATTGAATAGGGAAAAACGAGTTCGTCGTCGGAAAAGCAAAAAGCGCAGGTCTCTCATACAAAAAACAAGGGGGACAATCTTAAACTCGTTCGGTGGGTTCAAAGACAATTTCACGTGGGAGGGCCGTCGGAAGGGGAGATCAAATAAAGTTAAAGAGGAGAAGATGTAACAATACTCTGGGATGGAAGGGAAAAGACTTAGAACGACGTCCTTCTGGGAAAAAAAGAACCCGAAACGCATCCACTGCGGAGAAAACCACAAAAACACCAAACAAACAAAAAAAACATGGGCGCGGAAAAAAAGGAAACGAACCCCGAGGATTTCCACTCCCACCTATCTCGTACGAGAATCGCGCTTGGAAGATGAGAGGGAAGAGAGGGGCAGAGCATCGTGGAGCTAGCGGGAGGGGGGGAGAGATCTAGGTGATGTCCTCAGCTGACGTAAAAAGGTACAAAAAGGTAGCCGGATATATAAAAAAAGGGAAAGAGGAAGCTAAGGAAGGGCTTGAAATCGGAGGAATAAAAAGATTTGCAGTTTAATAGAGTTTGGGCATTAGCATAGTAAGGGAATTAGACCTCTACCTCTACTCAGACATAGGAGGTCAGGAGCACTAGACCCTACCGGCTTTCTAGGAGTGGGGATAATAAAATAAAAGACCTTAGAGCGCGGTCGGCAAGTTTCTTCAACGGGAACGTGGAGAATCTGAGCGCGGGCCATCACGATCTTTATCGGCAATCCGTCGAACGGCTTGACAACAGCGAAAAGGCGGCCGAAGATCGCTGGGGGAGAATTGAAAGTACCATGCGAAATTCTACTCCAGGGAAGAGGAAAAAGAGTCCGTTGCGGTTATAGATGTGAGGGGGGAACCGGTCTAAGATCCACTCACCGAAAATGACGTTTCAGCGTCGACCGCCTCGTGAACAGTGAGGGGAAGGGGGGGGGGGGACAGTTGGGGGAGGAAACATAGCAAACATTTAAAATTTCTGGGCAAGAGGGAACACGAGCAAAAAAAGTTTTTTCATCGGGAAACAGCCCGTAGGAAAGGGGGGGGGAGCGTGTAGGGACTGAAAAAAAAAGGTAATCAGATAAACTGGAAAATGATGAAAGTCAGTATCTAACGCAGCAGGCAGTGCGCTGGGCTCTAGGAGGGAAAGGCATGTCCAGGGGGGATACCGTCAAGGATCACGGGGTGCCATGGCCTACGCCAGCTCCGGAAATAGGAGCGGCTGGTTAAGGCCAAAAAAAGATAATGAAAAAAAGACACCCTTGTGCAGAGGGGGTAAAAAATAAAAACAACATCCTACGCAAGTGTTCGGCGACGACGAGCATCGGCGGGTAATAGACGGTGGTTGAAAGATGAAGGAGCCACAAGGTGGGTGGGAACCGTGGTATTGAGACATACTCTGGTTTTTACGATAGGAGACTACGAAAAAATACATAGCTTGTAGGGGGGGAAAGGGTCCTGCTAGGGGGACGAAATGAAAGAGTACCGCAAGAAAAAAAGGAAGAATACCGGAAAGCTATCACTGGGAGAAAGAAACGGTCTGAAGCACCTTTTTCGATTTTAAAAGAAAAAAGAAGAAGATCGGTACAGACTAAAGTGCGATGACTACGCACGGGGGCAGCGATGCAGGGGTTCAAGGGCCTCATCCAGGGGAAAATACTCATCGCCTGAATGAACCTGTGGAAGAGAGGGAGGCGATATTTCACTGCACCTATAGAACACCATAGGGGGTGAAAAATCAGGATGCTCCGGATACGTGAATCCTATCGAATAAAGTTTGAAACATCTATGAAAGAAGCGCGCACGCCCGACGGCTGTCTCGAGAAAAAACTTATGACTGGACGAGGGGGGCCGCCTTAAGTCGGATATCGGCTCGTCGCTGAAAATGCCTTCGAAGGCAAACTACTAGAAAGCTGGGCGATAAAAGAACGATTTCTTCAAAGAGACTAGCGAAAAGAGGCGCTCGAAACTTACTTTGAAATTCCAACTATGAACCGGCGTTCAGCCTCGAGTCACAGAGGGTGAGTAAAAAAAAAGGAGATCTAGAGAAACACAAAAGGAGATTGAATAGTGGCTTGAGCAAACAGAGGGGGTAGAGAGCAAAAACTTTCACAGAGGACGTGGACCTTGACCTTAAAGGAAGGGATGGGGTTCCGAAGGGGAGCTTGAAAGAGGGCCTCTTGCGCCCTTGCTTAATCAAGCACCAATGACTGTCGTGGCATCGAAAAAGACAATTCGCTGCCACCGGAAGAAATAAAAGGAGGAAAAGGGAAGCGGAAGAAGACGTGTATAAAGAAGGAGGGCGGGGGGAACTAGAGATGCATGCCCAACATCTATAGGAGAAAGGGAGCTCAAAAAAAAAAAAAGAACCCTGCCGGAAACAAGAGGGAGCACGGAGCTCGTGAAGTCGCCAGTGAAAGAGGAGATTCAAAAGGGAATCAGGCGCCTGAGAAACTAGTGAGACGACAATCGGGTTGCGTCTGAAACTTGGAGTAGCGAATAAAAAATTGTTTGTGAAAGATACTCCTCGCACCGGAGGGACACATGTCGAGAGCCGACTGAGGCGGTACCTGGAAGGATCTTCGGGGAGGGAGGAAGAGGGGCCGGTAAGTCCGAGGAGGACCCTAAAAAAAAAGGAAGGGGTAAGTCGGGAGTAGACTTACCACAAGCGTCATGCTCCAGGGCCCAAATGTTGACAGTGTTGCGAAGGCGACTCTTTCAACAACGGCGGATTGAAACGACATAAGCAGTAGAAGAAAAACGGGGGGGTGGTCGGGAGGTGTGGTCGTATAAAGGAATGGTCGATAGCAAGTAGGGGGTCTGAGAGGTTGGCTACGCCCAGAGGATCCCGTCGCGGGACTAGCAGGGCCACGGCACTAAAAAACGGCGCGGGGAAAGGGGGGGGGTCGAAAACCAAATGGAACACGCGAAGAAAGGCTTTGAAAATGTACGGACGGTCCTTCATGAGCGACGCGCAGCCCCGTGACCGGGCAGAAAAGGAAAGGGGCACTATCACTATGAGAGAAAGGAGGACAAATCTCGGTCTTTCAATGAACATGGGTTCCACTTTGAAAACCGAAAACTACGACCGGCGTACAAATCGACGTCACGAGCGCTACTGGAAAGGTACGCGGCGGGGAAGCGTCGACTTTAGCGCTGAAAGACGATCAAAATTTCCAATTCACAAAAAAGGACGTTCATGGCGACATAAGATGGTCTAAGAGGCCGAAGTACTCTATCACTTTCAATCCTACTAAGGAGGGGACCAGTCACGATCTTAGATTCTTTCACTGAAGAGATTAAAAGGGAAAGTTAAACCTATAAGAAGTAGCGCGAACCGATTGTAATCGAAAAAGCTCGAAAAAGCGTTCACACAGCCGGAGATGTGTTGTCGAGAAAGCGCGCGGGGGAGTCGCGTATTGGGGTGATCTCGAAGTCTTCGGCTGGACAGCACTGCAAACTGGTCTAGAAAATACAGGACGCCGGTGATGATAGACTATCACACAAGAAGCGCTAAAGAACGGGTTGGGTAGCGCAAGCCTCAAGGCGACGACCTCGAAAATTGGAAGAAACGCTGAGAGGAAAAGAAAGAATCAGGCCATGATAAACTCTGTCCACTCTCCGACATAAAAGCAGAAGTCTGCGCGAGATAGGAACAGGGGGTAAACGAGATAGCATAGGGAGGGGGAGAGGGGTAAGTTAAACGCCGGTCATGCAGTGTAGCACGACGCTCGGGGCGGCTAAAACTCAGCGAAGGAGGGGGCGTTCGACGGTCGGGGGAACGGAAGGAGGATTTCACCGCGCCTAGAAGAATAGTTCTGGAGCGACACCGCAACGAGAAAGACAAAGGATGGAGCTCGACAAAAGAAAGCAGGTGGTCAAGGAAAGGGAACGAGGGGGCTTCTAAGTAAAACTATTTTAGCGAAAAAATATCGGGGGGATGCAAAACCATCGGAAGAGAACGAGAGGCTTATCGCCGCGGGCCAAGATGGGGAATAGGGGGTCGCTGCAAACGGGAAGAGATACGACGGACGATGGCCAGGGACCTCTCCCGAAATCTGGTCCAACGTAAAAGAGCGCCGGGAGAGGAAGGCGCGGGGAGATGGATGAACGTCGGCACTAAACGAGAAGAGTGCGCATGCGGAGCGCCTAAGCGGGCGTCGTTAACTCAAAGGCCGATAGAAACCGAGAGAGAATCAACTCACCCAGTAAGAAAAAGTAGCAGGGGCCGAGAGGGGGCCGTCACGGAAGAGTTGCTCGTCTCGGGAAAGGTCGCACGAAAACCTCCACGTGAAAGGATTGCAGAAATAAGTAGTATTATCAAAGTTCGATAAAGGCCCGACGAGGGGACCCTTGGCGGGAGCCACGGTGCCCTTGAAAAAAATCGCCCCATTAGGAAGAGTCTATCTTGACTATGGCATATAGGGGTGAAGGGTGGAAAAAAAAAAAGAGGCAGGAACGCGTAGCGGGACTGGAAGTTGTGAGGGAGGGCGCTACCATTGAAAAAAGGAAAGAGAACCAGCCTCGCCAACTATGGAAAGGGGGGGGGGCGGGGGTGGGGGGGGGCGGGGGGGTGACCGGGGGGCGCTGAAGAGGGGCACGGAACCAAGGGCAAACGGAAGCAGACGTCGAGCGCGAGCCTTGGAATCAAAAAAAAAAAAACCAGGCAGGGGGGAAAGTCTCGCTGCCGTCGCACGGGGGGGGGGATGCGGAAGGTGAGAGGAACGCGGGGTGACAGGGAGAAGCAAAGAAACGAGTGGGGAGGATCGGTGGTTTCCAAGCGACACGACGAGGGGCGAATCAAAACAAAAACAACTTGGAGGAAAAGAGAGGTAAGGGAAAGACCCCGCAGGGAAAGGAAGACCACCGATCATCCAAAGGACGATGACGGTGAATCGTCGCGTAAAAACGAAACCAAAAAAAGAAAAAAAGAAAAAAACAAAATAAAGGCCTCCAACTAACTGCGAACGGGGACAGGAGACATTTTAATGCCTTCTGAAAAAACCTCTCCTCGTAGAGATCCGTATCTCAAAAGAAATGAAAAACATTCACTGCAGGGGGAGGCTCGTCAAACGTCTTGAGGGGAAGAACTCGACAAGGAAAAGATCGTCGATGGAGGGGTCAGGACAAGGGGAAACTATGGTGTCGCAAACGCAGAATGAGACATCGTCCTGTGCCCAAATCTCAACAAACTATCACTTCCGCGGATATGCAACTCGACAAGAAAATCGGGGCGGGAACCTATCCTCGGTAACTGGCTTCTATCAATGTGAAAGTGCTCGAGGAATACCTTCTTGACAGCATAAGGATACTAACGACTGTTATTTCCGGAGAGAGGCAACATCCTAAAAGGGAAAGGAGGGCGCGTGCGCCGTCAAAAAGAAAATCAATCCGCTGCACGACACCGACTGCTACTCTTTCTGGGGGGCGGAGGGAAAAACTCGGGTTGAAGAGGTGGAAGGGCCCGAAAAGGCCCCATTAATCGCCTCCTTCGCAAAATTGCACAAGGCCAAAGATCGAGAGTTACGAAAATCCAGGTGAGAGAGAGGAAAAAATTTTAAAAGGATTGGCAAGGGGGAAGACTCAAAGCAAACTCGATGAGGGAGGAGATGGTCTACGGGAGTCACTTTGGGGAAAAAAAGCGGAAAACACTTACAAGAAGAAGGCTCAACAGACGGCGATGAAGAAAAAGCAGAGAGGCCAAGGGGAAATACGCCAAATCAGGGGCCGTCAAGGAAAAACGCTATTCTTGAACACCAAAAAACCCGTTCATAAGCAAACTCGTCTGTGGGACGAGCTCAACGGAAAGGGGCGGCAAGAGAGGGGTCTCTCTAGAACACTTGAATAAAGGTCTAAGGTTTCAGAAAAACGTCAGAACAAGAAGTATGCGGTTGAAAGACCGAAAAGAGGGGGGCGCTCCAAGGCATCTAAAAGACGACCAAACGCATGAGTGCGTGGAACGCCACAAGAGCTCGCGCAGATCTCCGGCGGGATGGAAGGAAGTGGAAGGGGAGGGCACCTGTACATATTGGAGTTAACGGGGGGCGGGCTAGGGCGTGATGTCCTCGACGGCCTCCAAAGTAGATGTCAGAGTTCAATGAACGGAGGAGATAAAGAAAAGGGATCGTAACAAAGGGGAGGGGTCAAACTTGAAGACTAAGTCACTAACGTGCAGTTACAGTTCTATTCAGGGGGGGGAGCAACATATACAAGTCGAAAAAGACCTCTACGCGAATCGGGTCGGAAGGGAAAAAACGCCGTCTGTCTATAAGGGTTCGCTCTGGAGAGAGTTAAGGGTGTAAGGGGAATCCGGTCTTTCTAGGGTTGATGAAAAGGTACCGGGTTCAGAGAGTACGTCCGACGTAGGGCGGCCAGTCCGTAGGATTCGGGGCACGAATAGCGATTACCAAACAAGCTTCGAGAAAGGTCGAAATGAACGAAGGTGCAGTATAGAGGGGAGGAGGAACGGTCGGTCGTATACTGGAGGGGGTGGAGGAAACGTCTACGATGAAAAGAACGAGAAATGGACGCGCGAACTCTAGGGGACTTCGAGTTGGTACGACGGGAGGAGATTCACGGTCCACCAAGGGGAAACTTGCGGCCGAATGGATAACACTAAGGGTGTGGCAGCGTTCAGACGAGGGATCTGTGCAGGACGGTCGTGACAAAGAGGAAAAGAGGAGATAAATGACATGAAAGGGGCAGTATAGGGGAGGTCGCCGCAGATTGCTGGGGGGAATCGAGCATTAGGTACGATCTCCAAAGCAGCTGGGGGGTTTAGGCCAGTGACGAGTAACCAATCGAAAGTTTATCAGTCGTGTCTGTTCAAGGACAACCACTCCACATAGTCTAAAGGGTCGAGACTTATCTATAAAAAACCATCCGAAACCAGTGGAGCACGAGAGAGGAGTGGACAAGTCGACTTGGTTGGCAAAAGGGAAGAATAACACAACAGTGACAAAAAAAGGAATGCGGTATCATGACGATGGGGGAAAATAAATAGGGGAAGGGGAGCACTAAGAACTACGCGACGTACAAACTTTCGGGTTGACAATTCGACGGAATGAACCCGCGCCGAACCCGCAGAATCACGCGAAAGAAAGGGGTAGAGGAATAGAAGGGGGGGGAAAATTCGCAAGGGGTGGACGGAAGGACATCGACACAAAAGAACGTAAAACTCCCATGTTCGTCAAGGACCGACGAGCAAAGGGGGAAGCATGCCTGGTTCAGGGACCGTTAGTCATGTTTCAAGGATGAACGGGGTGAAGGCGAGGAGGGACAGGGACTACTGCACCATCATAGAGGAATAAGATATTGTTGCCACAATGTCCCGTCGAGGGATCCGAGAAGGACGAGCTCGACCATGGGAGAGGGGAAGCGATACTACGAATCGCAAATCCCACCTCGACACTGAAGGAACTTTAAAACTTAAAGTGAATGAACTCTAGGATCTCGACGGGGGAACTGATTGGTGGTAACTTCATACGTATTAACTCGGAAAGAATCTGCGGTCAGTATCAATTCTCAGAGAGAAAAAAAGGCAGCCTTCTTAACGACGGACTAATGTCAAGGGACCACGCGTTTAAACAGTACTTAAGAATCATAGAAAAATCGGTTGGGAGAGGCAACTACGAGGTCAAAAAAAACCCAAATGGGAAAGAGAAAATCGGGTTGCTTCATCAACTAGGGAAAAAGAAGGAGGCTGCAGTCAGGGGACAGCGACGTGTGGACCTTGACCTGGAAGTCAAGACAATATCTCTAGGAGGTGAAATATGTTTGGGGGAGAAAAAAGTATCGGTGAGAGCCGCAGCGGGCTCGGTGAAGAGATAAGGGGGAAAAGGTACGCTGAAAAAGGACAGCCTGAAAGAGACCCGAATTGATTAAGGGAACTTCAAGGACTAGATGAGGGAGAATATCCCCTTCTGAAAACGTTCGCGAGATAGTCCGAAGTGGATAGAAGGACCAGACGTGCAACAATATTTGGGCGGGTCGTATCGATGCGACTCTAAAGCGTCAAAAACGTAGAATGAGAGGAGCGGAACGGTCGGTCCTAACGGCAGTAAAGCGGAAAACCGTGCGCGGAGGACCGGGAAGACTTGTACGTCCAATAGGGAGGCGGGGGGGGTTGGGGAGGGATCTAGCAAGGGGTCTAAATCACCAGTCCCGCTGAGGCTTGAAGCGGATAGGAGGGTGGTTTCTTACAGAGGCATGTCTGTCCCATAAAAACCTTGGGAAGTCGCTTAGGCGGTTCAGGCAGAGCGGGAACGATCTGTAAAAAATAGGTCATTCTCCGGGTCCAACGGTGTGCACATGTGGGGCACCTTCCTCTCAACGTCGGAGGGTACGGAAAAAGGAAGAAAAAGGTCCAAGGGGGGTTGGATCGAGGAACATGTCAAAAAGGGGGGAGAACTGATGTTTGGACGCGCTGGGGGTGGGAAGGAAAGAAACTTTCCAGCGGGGAAACTATAACATGTGCACACTGAAAAAAAGCTGCAGGGAAAAGTAGGAGGAGACGGGCCGCCGAGGGACTCATAGGGGGGCAACTCAGAGCAAGAGGCAATTAGGATACCTGAAGTGTATTAAGTTCGGGGTCGCGACCGGCGTGCAGTCACGAAAGCAAGGGGCACGATCAACGGCCTGGGGCAACCTTCTGGTTTCTCCACTACGGGAAAAAACGAAAACCGGGGGCCTGGGGGGGAGTAAAGGTGAGCCTTCTACGACCATTAGTAAACTGAAACTCTTACAGAAGCTTCTGCTGACTAAGGAGAAGGAGAACCTGAAAGGAGGCGTGGGAAAAAACGAGAGGATCTCCTCGAACCAATCGTGCTATGTCGGAACAGTGGAATCGCGACGCACATGGGGGTAGGACGCCGTCGCGATCAGTACTTAACTTATGGCATCAACGAGAGGTCGATGAGTAATTAATAGATAGAAAAGGGGAATTTTGCCCAAAAGGATCAAAGAAACGACTCAGGCCACGTACAAGTTCCAGGAGATCGCTATCGAAAACGTGCAACTCCATCCGGCAGAGGGGTTTTCAGAAATCAGACATCGAGGTCAGGCTGGCGGGGGTGGAGAGGAGTTACAGTCGCTCTGAAGGCTCAGCAAAGGCATAAAGAAGCACGAAGGGGTTCTGAAAGAAAAGACTAGGGGGGGGGGGGGGGAAGAGAGGGGGGTGTTTTGCGAATACAGAAGGAGGAAGAGATCAGAAGCAATCTTCAATTCTCGAATCGACGTGGAGTCAAAGGAGTCGACATCCGAAAGAGACTCAATAGAGAGGGGACTGTAGAGAGGTGCACAGGAGAGGAAAGACTCATCGCAACGCTATTCAGACGCTTTTCAGGGGGAAAAACTCGAGAAATCCGGCTGGGGGTAAGAGGGGAGGGAGTAGACGGGGAGAGGGGGCAAGGGAGACGCCTCTAGGGGAGAGCGGCAAACGCCCTGAAGAGTAGGGGAGAGAGAGATCAAAGGGGACAGGCTGTAAAGTGGGCCACGGCCAAGAACTGACTGGAGAGAACACACCGACGGTCCAATAACAGGATGGCCTCCGGGGAACCTACCACCGGAAAGGGAAAGGAAGAAAAGAACTAGGGGGTGGAAAGACTCCTCAACTTCTAGATCAGTTGGTCGCGACGAAAAAGCGTTTTGCTATGACAATAGCCGTAGGAGGAAAAGCCAGCGAAGAGACAGCTCTTATCCGAAGGAAAAGCGGCAATTAATACTCGACGATGAGAGGAAAAAAAATGAGAGAAAAACCGTCCTCGAACTTCAGAGGCGTCAAACGTAACGGGAAAATCATCAATGATAGTAAAAGGGGGAATAGTCAGGGAGGGGGCGGCACGAAAATATCTAATAATGCTCGGTCCGCGATAAGTTTGGGTGCAGCGGACGCAATGGAACGGAGTCAACCCGAGGGAGGAGAAGTCTAACCCAGAAAGTAGCATTCCAGGAGGCGAGTACAGCCTTCATCTGATTGGTATCGTCGCTAGGTTGGTCTCACATCTGACGCTCCAAGGTGAGGAGGATGTGCCGTAGACAAAAAAAAAAGCAAGTTAAGTCAAGTGATAAAGGATGACGTGGCAGCGTTCCGCTAAACGATCTCCAAGGGGGAGAACTTGTCTCTCCTCACGAAAAATGGTCATCGAGAAAAAAAGGGCGGCTAGTTCATAGACGCAAAGGGAATAGGGGTGGAGCCAGCAAATTAAGAAGCGGAAGCCGGGGTAAATTGGTCTTGCGGTAAAAAATCGGGCCAGCCCGAAAAGAAAAACTCAGAAGAAAAAAGGTCTGAAGGCGGAAATATCGGGTACAGATGGAGTAATGTTCCAGGAAGCTCCGGATCGGACTACGAGGGGAAAAAAAAGAGCGAGCTCTGTGGAGCAATAAGAATAAAAAAGGGAGGACACGTCTCGCGCGTAGTAAGATGCTCATTCTAGAACGAAACGACCACCAGAAGCGACGGATGATCGGGGTCGCAGCAAAAAAGGAGAAGGCAAGACAGATCTCGAAACAAAAAAAGGAGTAGGGAAGAAGAGGGAAGGGGGGGCTGGGGGGAAGGGCGCTCCCCTCGATTCGTAGGGGCTAATAACAGGAACACGTGCTAAGTCAGTTCACGAGGGAAAAAAGGGGAAAAAAGAAAAAACTCCTACAACTAAGCGATACGTCAGCACAGGTCCTTTCGAGGGGAAGATGAGACAAGAAAAGAGGGAGTCCTATAGGTAGAAATACGGGATGATCCGCGCGTCACAGTTCACAATTGGTCGGACCGATCTAAATTCGGCAAAGATTCAGAAGGAACGATGTTCTCGTAAGAACGACATAAGGGAAGGAAATCTACGCGGATCCGTGAAGAAGGCAGGGGAAGAAAAAAACTAATCACTAGTGGACCGAGGGGGGACTGAAAAAACCGAAGAAAAACTCCTAATTTAATGATGGCAATGAGATCAAGGGCCAAGTGCGAGCACAAGGGGCGACCTCGTCTGGACCATATCGAGGCATTCAAAGGATAATAAAACGAGGAGGTGGGGAGACGGAACCGCGCCGGGTAGCAGGGGGGGAACTGTGCGGGAAAAATACTAGAATCCGCTGCAGGCGGAAAGCGACGCCGTCTTATAAAGAAGGACTGGGTGCTTATCTGAGGACTAAGGTTATCAAGCTGAAACGCTTCAAAAAAAGAAAAAAAGCGGCCGCAAAAAAAAGGAAAAAATCGACGGTCCGCAACGAAAAAAGCTCCGCTCATTTAGAATTAGCCGAGGGACGGGGAACGGAGCACGATGCCTGTAGAACTTTAACTAACTACAGCGAGGGTAAAAAAAAACGCTGGCAGAGGGCAATTTGCAAACAAAAAGAGTACAAAGAAAAAATCGCTGCACGCGGAAAGGAAGCGATAGATCGAAACGATGGGAGAAAAACGAGGGCTGTCTGCTACCCGAGACGTAAGACGGCGCCACCAACATTAATAAATCGAACATCGTGTCGTGGGCAGAGGAAAAACGGGGTAGGAATTCGTCGTTGGAGAGAATAAATACAGGTATAGTCGGAGGAATAGGAAAATACGTCTTCACAAGAAAAACAGCGAGGCGCGACCTAAAGACTGGAGTGTTCCAAAAAGCATAGAATCTCTACCGAGGAGAAAACAGAATAGCAAGAACCACGATGCTATCGGGAGGTTGAAGGACCACCTCGCTCGCGCTGAGATGGAGTTCCCGAATGGGAAACCTGAAAAAGAGGGGAGGGGAAATCGCGCGCAGAAGCGGGGACTAACCATAAGGACTCGCTATTCTTCATATGAAGGAGAGGACATACCCAGTGCGAGTTAAAGAGAGTCTTTTGAGGGGAATCGGGCCCTGAATCACAAAAATGTGCTAGCAGTGGGCAGCAGCACGACTCGGGGGAAGAGGACGAAGAAGATCGGGGGGGAGGAAGGGACCCCGCCTTTCATACGGGGGAATCGCAGATCATGACGTGGTCAGTACGAGCGCAGGCTTCAGGCGACGGTTCTTACATTGACCAGGAAGTGATTTGACAGAACAGAGGGGATCGCCCTCAAGGAGGGGCCGGCTTGCCGAGTAGCAAGTCAGGAAACCGCTTCTCTGGGATTAACGTCGAACATGAAGAGCATCGGTAGCCCCGCGGTGGGGGCGGTGAAGAGGGAGGGATGGACCGGGACCGGACGACTATCACGCCATACCTTTAAGGAACGAAAAACTGACGTAGGGTGTAAGAATTGTCGTAGAGGGAAAAGGGGGAACCCTTTATTAAAACCGGGCGTTAAAAAACAAGCACGATCGGGGGTGGGCAGGGGGTAAACAACTCGTGGATCGGGGACCGTGCCGGTCATGTCCGGAAAGCCGGTGAAGAGCGGAGTAAGAATAAAGGAGTGATGAGTCAGAATCGCTTTCTCGTGGGGGAAACTGCTATGCGGATGATCGCGCTAAGGGGGGCAATAGCGTTTTCTGACCCTTTCCATTCTCAAAAAGGAAGGGTAGAGAAAAGAGGTAGGGGAAGTCCAAAAACCAAGCGAAACACAAAACATCAGCAGGAGGACAAACAACCTCCTAAGGGGTCCACCAGAACATCGGCGGTGAAGAGACGGTGGTTTGCACAGATATAAGGGAGGCACCTGTGCAACCAGTTTGGAAGGCTGAGCAAAGAAGCGGGTGTTTTAAGAGAAAGAGCTTAGAAAGAAGAATGACCAAATCAGTTAATGGACCTTCGAGACTAACTGAACAGAGGCAATCAAAAAAAAATCAAGAGAAAAGGAGGCACCAGATAAGGCGAGAATACAATGGTGCTCTCTTACACAGTTTTAGAGAATACATCCAACAATAAAAGAGTCCGCTAAGGAGAAAACAGAACGCACTGTGGAAGAGATGCAATTAGGCACCTCACTTCCGCTCAAGGAGCAGGATTAACGGTTTTTAATACGAGCTCTCAGTCTAACGCGAAAAAACGTTTAACAGCAGGAGATCCCGTCGACGAAGGAGAGCCTTTGAAGAAGGGCAGAAGGACGACTCGCGAAGGACCGACGGCGCGCTTATACCAAAGTATTACAAAAAACTTTCCTTTCGCGAATCTTAGGAGCTCGAAGGGGGCAAGGGAAAGTGTGAACGTCTCCGCTTCGACAAACGACGGGGTCAATGGCAAAAACGGCACAGACTGGCGGGGAAAAAAGAGAAGAAGAACGAATCTCAGCGCTACAGGCCACGACTACTCAGGTCAATTTAACAAAAAAGATTTGAACCAACCAAAAAATCCTAGGAAGAAAATTTTAATAGG
>Ga0179593_1410793_pt1 | contig 16957 bp, 29 predicted proteins | sample CZODoug2_1_08_16_FD_185931 | JGI IMG/M metagenome (GOLD analysis project Ga0179593, IMG submission 185931) | Vadose zone soil fungal communities from Angelo Coast Range Reserve, California, USA - CZODoug2_1_08_16fungal (PacBio error correction) | ecosystem: Environmental > Terrestrial > Soil >...
GGTTCAGCAACGGGAAAATAACAGGCAGCGCAGTTGGTCGTCAGCCCGGAAACAGAAGTGCGGTTTCCGACCCGAAGAACCCGGAGACCCAAAAAGGGAACACTCAAACTGTAAAGCCGATCAAACTCACCTTCTCCAACACAAAAACCCTGATCACAAAAACTTGGCGGATTCCCCTATCATGGCAGAACAAGGGTCGACTTAAGAACAACCAGTCATGGTCCCGTCTTACTATCACCCATACAACGGAGCAGGAAAAAAAGTTCGGAACCAAAAAAAAGAACGTCGGACTCAAAAAAAATTAAAAAAAATCAGTAGGAGAAACCGCAAGGACGGGAGACAAGACTCAGACGACAGCCGATGTCTTGCGATGGGCAGGGACCGCATGGGGAAGGCAGAACAAAGAAAAAACAAAAACTAAGGCCACACCAGGGAAAAAAGGCGAGGCAAAATTGAGTTGGAATAGCCGCAAGCCAGGACCCAGGAAATATTTAGTAGCATACAGAACACCAGAAGCAAGAAGAGGAAAGCCAACCACTTAAATCAAAAAAAACGCCACAAATGAAAATCGGCAGGGGGGGAGAAACTAAGTGTCCGAGAAACCTTGAACAGAGTACAAGGAGAGAAAAGAAGGAAAATAAAGACAGCACAAAAAAAGTCCAAGCGGGGAGCAAAAAAAAAAACCAAAAGAAACAATGCTTTGAAACTGGGGTGACCACGAACAGTAACAGGGGGAGCACCTCAAACAGCAGGGGCACAAAAAAGAAAGGACACTAAGTCCAGGAAACCGTGAAACGGAAAGTGTCCCTTGGGGAGAATCAGGCTTCCCACAGATACATCCTGGCCAGCTTGGGGTACCATTTCACAACAAAAAAGGGGGGATGAAACAAAAACCGCCTGGGGACGTGATAACCCGCGGGGGGCCCTGGGGCAAATCCTCACTGGAGGACGGAACAAGGGTCACTACCAGTCTAGGGGAGGAAATGTCACAGAAAAATTCAAGGCAGGACATCGTATGTCCAGGGCCACAACAGTCAAAACAAAACGCCAAGAGGAAGCATGGGGGGAAAAAGAGACAGAAAGGGACGATCGAGGAAGGGTCTTAGTGGGGTTTGAGAAAGAACCAACGCACCAGGGTTGTCCGCACAACGCGGGGGGCAAAGCAAGACTTAAAAACCGGCGTGAACAGGAGGTCGGTGGGCCCGGTGGTAGGGGGGAAAAGAACCGATGCGAGGGCTGTCGCTGCGTCGGTGGGAAAAAGCACCGGGGAGGGCCGAATAAAAAGCGGGCGTCCGGAGCGCACTTCCCAACGGGAGATTGTAGCGACAGAAGGGTCGGCCACGCAAAACAAGGCCAATAAGAGACAGAGGGGAAACTGAGAATCATCTAACTCACAAGCAAAAAAAGTGTCGGCAAAGGGGGGGGAAAAGGGAAGCGAGCCAACCCCCCCGGGAGAAAAGAAAGAGAAAGACATGAAGAGAGGAAAAAAGAAAAGTTTGTACCCATCCTCGGGGTTGGTTTAGAATTGTTAAAAGGAAAAACCAAACAAAAAGAGGGCCAAGTATTAAAGCTCTGCAAAGGCCGCAACGCAGGAGTTTAACACGACCCATGGGACAAGAAAAAAGTGAGGGACAAAGGCAGGGGCGGGAAAAAACACCGAAAAAAACAGGAATAACTGGGGGCATAGAGCCGCCGAGAAAATCGCAAGAAGGTATTCCGGTTTGGCTTCCAAAACTGCAGTGGGCGGAAGGGGAGCAAGGGGGAAGGAAAAACGGGGTCCAGGTTGGCAAAAATTAAAGGTGCCCCTGGGGGGGGACAGACCCGGGAAAAGAGCAAAAGGAAAGAATAAAAACGGGACGTAAGGAAGTAAAGGCGGCGGAATTGAGAACTCGATGGGGAAAAGGGGGACGAAATGAAAGAACATTAAAGCAAAAACCCCAAACACCACCGCGCCTGGGAACGAAAACGGCGGGGAAAAAATAAAAAGGCTTTCAGGAAGGGGGTGGTGAAAGGAAGACGAACGGGGAGGAGAAGAGCATGGAGACAAAAAAAGTAGAAGTTTCCTTAAGAACGAAAAAGGGGACGATCAAGGGGGTGAGCGGCCGAAGGCAAAATTCGCAACCGGGATCACGGAAAAGGGTCCGGAATTCCACCTATTGATAAGACAATGCAAGGGATCTCGCGCCAAAAAACTCCAGCCCACCGAGTGGAAAAAAACATTGGAAAAGACCTGTCCCAATAAGAGACGCCCGGCCTCAAAAATCGAAAAGGCCTCCAACATCCTCTCAACAAAAAACAAAAAGAGAAAGATGTGGGGGCTTTCGAAGAGAGGGGAAGGAGGCCACAAGGAAAACCTGGGATGACGGAACACGGGAAAAATGGTGGAAAAAACGAGGGCTGAACCAGCAAAAAATCTGGGAACAGGAAGCCTCGGAAAAAAAAGAACCACCATGGGCCGATCCAGCTTGCGAAAGGCAGGCGGCGGCCACAGGAGAGTAAGAAAGGAGGAGAGAAAAGAAAAAGGCCAAGCAAAGGGGTCAAAGCTGAGCCGAAGCGGAAAAACTGACAAAAAAAAAGTAGAAGAGGAAACTAAGCCCGCGGGACAGAATCCCGGACAGCGGCGGAGGGCAGATTGAAATGACGACGCATGAACGGAAAAAAAAAACGTGAAGGGGAAAGTACAAAAGTCGCTGTACTCTAGGCGGAAAAACCAAGCAACGGGAAAGTGGGCAAAAGCTGATGTGAAACGGGACGTCATCATACGGCGGCCTCCACAAAAGTCCCGAAAGGCAAAAAAACTTAAGCGTGGAACGAGGCAGCGATCGAGGACAGGGTGGATGCCGCTTTTCAAGCGAAAAGTACAGAATGAAATTGACCACATGGAGGCAAGGGAAAAACAATCGAAAAAAGGGTAGCAGAACATATGCATTGTGTTTGGCCTGAAACTCCCGGGGAAAACCCGAAGCCCCGGCGGGAAAACCCACTTGAGGGGGAAAGAAAGGGAGTGCACATGGTCAAGTGACTGAGCAAACCAAAAAAACGGGGTCAGCAGGAAAAGCGACATCGGTGAGAGGGGGAGAGGCATTGCGGGAGGGATCAGTGAATCCCACAAAAGAAAAACGCCTGGACCTATGGAGTGTGACGAAGGCAAAAAGCGCGAAAACCATCTAACTCCCGTTCCCAGCGGAACGCGGTGACCAAAAAAATCATACCCACCAAGGTGCTCGGAGAACAGAGACTCGCCCCGCAACATTCAGTTGACAAAAAAGCAAAACCTTTAGAGACGGAAGAAAGAAAAGCATCGGGAAGGTCCGCCAACACAGCGCCCTAAGGGGCCGTACAATGGGGGGGTTGCACTTCCAAAACAACCAAAACCGGACGAAAAAAAAAAGTCTGAGCGGTGGAACAAAATTTTTCGAATCTGTTGTTGAGGTAGGGAAGGTGTGTGGCCCGAAAAACGGGGGATGCGGAGCAATCGCGATACCAAAAAAAAAAGGCGACGCGTTACCCAAAACACCAAGCGCGGAAAAAAGAGAATATTTGTACGCATCATCTCACCAGGGGAGGCGGGGGTCCAACTTGGTAGCGGGAACGTAAAAAAAAAAAAAGATAAGCAAAAATAAGATCGGCCAAACCCAAAAGACAAGGGGAAAAGCGGTGTTCACGACATCATTAAACCATGCATGGGAGAGGGGAAATTCCCGGATGCCAAAAGCAACTGGGGTGCAACCGACTGTGACGGTCAGGGGAAGGAGAAAGGGGTGCCACAGGGGCCTGCCGACTGGGGGAGGGGGGGGGGGGGCCGGGTTTGCAAGAAAAAACAACTATATCGGGGCGGGTAAGTGGAACGAGGCTTGGCAGTGAAAAGAGACACCGAACAAAACAAAAGCGGAAGGGGGGGGCGCACCAAGAGAGCGGCCGGCATTGAGTTGTTCAAAAAAAAAAAAAGAGGGGACAGGGTAGCTACCAACCCGAAAAACGGAGGCGGGCTACGCCGTGAGAACTCGCAGGGGGGGTGGCGTTGCGCCCTGGTGGGTCGACGGGGGAAAAAAAACCGGCAGAGGAGGGGGAAAAAGGTCGCTGGTCACTGAGAACCTTTAACGACGGGGGCAACCTTCAGCACATAGCCTATAGAGAGATCGGGTTTGTTGAAAAGGGCATACTTGAATACCGAAACCCGGGTTAAAGGCTAAGGAATGGGCAGCCAGGAAAAGGAAAAAGGAAGGGAAAAACAACAGAATCTCGTCACAAGGAAAGGGGGCTCGGGCGGACTGGTTGGCGAAAGAGGAAGCATCAAAGGGTAAAGTGGATCAAAAGCAAAATTGGAAGGGGCGGCGGCAAACAAAAAGAAAGGTCTAACGACTGAAGAAAATCCCATAAGATGAAAGCCGCAAAAGACACCCTGAGGGGGGGAAAAGGGGAGTACTAGGCCAAAAGTGTGTCACGATCCACCCGGGAAGAAAAGAAAAAAAAAAAAAAGGAATGTGTTGGAAGAAACAGGGAAAAGCTACCCGCCGAGTAAATGAGGAATTGCATACACACCGAGCGTCCAAAACACGCCCTCAACAAGGGGAGAGACAAAGACCTTTGGCCAGGAGTGGTGAAGGATTTCCGAGCACGAACAAGCCGGACGGCACATGTGAATGTGGTGCGGAAACTAAAACGGCAGTGGGTCGAGAAAAGGGGCGGGAGGAGGCACCTGTGGGTTCGGCACGCTTCGAATGAAAAAAAGAAAAGAACGCCCGAAGAGCGAATTACTGAAACCATAAAAACTGACATTCACCGGAGGAAGGGAAAAAGCAAGTTTTGTCAATAAACCAGCAAGCTGTGTCGTGACCAAAAGGGAGGGAAACCAAACATGACGGCATCTACGAAACCGACGCTGATGGTGAGAGACCGGGAAGGAAAAAAAAAGGCATGAGAAGGTCCGTCAGGGGAAAGCCCAAAACCGGGACGTGCGATGCGATATGATGAAGGCTGTGACAGGAGCGACCCCATCTTGAAACGAAAGGGGAAGGCGGGAATTCGCCGGCATTGCTTGAGGTGAGTTCTGGGTGTCCCAGGAAAGAAACCGGCGAAACCATCACCAACTGGAGGAAGAAAAACGCAAGTGGAAACCCCTCGGAAAAAAAAAAAGGAAGGGGGATACAAATACTTGACGATTGGGAGACCTAAAGCAGGGAACAATTGGGAGAAGTAGGAAAGGAACATCATACGAAACTAAAACAACAAAACGGAGAGAGGCCAAAATTAATATAGTGTGAGGAAGGGGGCGGGGGAAGAGAGCCCAGCAATCTCGGTAAATTCAAGGGGGGAAAACGTGAAGGCGAGCGAAAGACGCAGATATAAACGGATGGGCAACGTGCCGCGCCACAGAAAGGTTGTCAGAAAACAGAAAAAAAAAGAACGAAATGGTCCGCCGGCGATCAGCAAAAAATCGGGTCCGAGGGTTAAAGTCAAGAAACCACGTGCAGCGTCATCAAAAAAAGGAGAATCAAAACGAAAAAGAGAAAAGGGAAGACGTAAAACAGTGGACCTGTGGTGATGGAAAGGGAAAGAGGGGGGCGATAACCATCACATCCGGAAAGAGATGGCATGGGTTGAAGGGGGAAAAAAGACAAAAAAACGGTCGATGAAAATTGTCGTGGGAACCCGTGAATGGAATTGCACGCTGTCCGGCAGCAACAAAAAAAAAAACTCGCGGGTGTTAGGCCACTCCAAAGGGCCGACCCCGAAAAATAAAGGTTGCCCGCAAAAAAAAAAAGACCACGGGACCCTGGGAAAGCAAACAAGAAAGGAGGGGGATGAAGCAGGTAACACCTGGGGAAATGCACCAAAAGGCGGACCAGCTGGGGGTAGTGAATGAAGGGCCAACCGAAGGTAAGTCCGGAAGAAGGGCAAGAACCATCTGAAAAGAACATTTCAGGAGCCGTGGGGCATTTCAGCGGAATCGAATCAGGCAAAAAAAAAAAAGCCTCGCCTCTAGGGGGAAAAAGGTCGGGAAGGATAAAGACACACCAAAAAAAATAAGGTAAAAAGGACCCGAAAAACCGGGCAGCCCGAAGCAGCGGCTGTGACGAAGAGGAAAAAGCAGGGGGTCGATCCAAAACGCAGGGGCAAAGAACGAAAGATACACCGGGGGTGCGAATCACAAGCACGGTCAGCAAGAACCAGAGCCAAGGGGAAAAGTGAACGACGATGTACGGTTGGGAAAAAAAAAACACCGTTGCACTGCCGATAGAACCAAAGACCACGAGGGGAAAAAGAAGGATCAAAAATGAGAGAAAAAGCCGCGTAGAAAAACCAGGGGGGGAGAGAATAAAAGAGAAGGTGCGAAAATCTAAAAAGAAGTGCTAAAGACCAAGAACCGCACGAATGGTCCTGGGAAAAAACAAAGAAAAAGCGGAAACACACGCCAAACAACAGAGGAAAACGAGAAAAGCCGAGCCGCAGACGGTTGTGGAATAGGAGAAAAATGCAAAAGGGAAAAGGGGATTGAGGGAAAAGGAACAAAAAAAATCGCGGGCCGAAGGGTCGCAAACCGGGAAGAAGGGGGACCCAGCTATAAAAGGGAGTGTGGGAACAGGTCGATAAAAAGGGAAACCAAAAGCGACCCCGCACCAATCCACCCACAGGACGGCAAGAGGAGAAGAGCTAACTTGGAACGAAAAAGGGTGGAGCAACAGCTAAAAAACATCCATTCCCCAAAATGCAAAAGCAAACAAAAAACAAAGCTGAAGTTGACATGTTGGGTCAGGGGTAGGAAGGACCGCAGGAATAAAAAACCAAACCAGAAAATACTGTCAAAATTGTGGTACGCAAGTTCCACAGGAAAAGACACGCTCGTAGCAGCGTTACGGAAAAAGAGAACGGGAACGCCCGCAAAAAAACAAACTGCGGGTCGAGCCTCACGGGCTAGGGCGTGATGTCAAAAAAGGGGGCGAAAAAAAAAAGGAAGGCGGGCCACAACAGTAAGACAAACAAGAATGAAAAGAAGGGGGTAAAGCGAAAAATACGATCTGAGCTGGTCACACGGGGGGGTTGTGGGGGGGAGAAAACACCAGCCAGTTCCTCCGAAAAAAGGAGCGGCCTGCCAACGGGAAGTCTAGACGTCGGTCGGAGTGGCACCTCGGTGTGGGGGGAGGGGAAAAGTCACGGGTGAGAGGGGGGGGGAGCTGAAGGAAGAAAACGGGAACACGTGTTTAATGTCCCTATCGCGAGCGTCAAAACGGCCGAACAGGGTTCAAGCGCAAGGGGGGGGCGATAACGCAAACCATTCCATGAGCAAAGAACGCAGAGCTGGGGAAAGGAACAATGTAAGCTAAGAAGAACTGCAAAACGAGAAAAGGAGGGTCGACCCTAATGCGAGCACAAACAGGCGAGCAAGAAGAAAAAGAAAAAAAAAGCGCAGGGAAAGAAAAAAGGGTTTAAAGAAAAAAAAAAAGTGGGGCGAAGGGTCAAGGCAAACCAACAAAGTGGGGGAAGTTAAAACTCTTATCTAACCATGCGCCAAAAAAAAAACGGAACAGAACGCAGTGGGTTGGGACCCAAGGAAAAAAATTCAATCAGAAAAAAAGCGCCCAAACACCGTGAAAAAAGCGGACCAAGAAAAAAAATTGGGGGGGGGGAAGAGGGAAATCGAACAAAGAAGAACCACGCCACCGAAAAATATTGCTTGAGGGCAGAAGTGGGGGAAGGTAAAGAAAAATGGAACAAAAAAAAAATTGGGAAAAAAAAGAACGTGTTGCCTGGGCCAAACGAAACGGATGGGGAACACGCGTCAAGAAATAAACGTGAAAAAAGTGCCATCAACCTCTAGTTGAATCAAACGAACCATGTCGGGGAAAATTACATTTGGGCCCCCAAAACAGTCGGTGTCAAAAACGGCCCTCACAAAACGACGAATCGCGGCATGGGCCAGCGGACTGGGCGGAAGCCTAAAAGCCTGTGAGACAAAAGTCGCCTGAATTGGGAGATGGACTACGGACGATCAAAAAAGGAAAAAAAGAATTCGGAAAGCCGAAATCAAAGGGGTGCACCGAGAGCCGGCAAGGGAGAAGACGGAGTAAGGGAGGAAAAGAAAGCCCCCAGCCGAAAAAACGGCGGAAAGACACATGGGGGGGCCAGACCGTCATCAGCTGGTTCCGGCGCCAAAAAAAAAAAACCACAAATCTAAGGGCAAGAACGAATGGAAAAAAACTCATGATAAGAAAAAAACCCAACGACGGAGAGAAAAATAATGGTGCCCTTAAAAAAGGCCGAGGAAGCGGGAGGAACGGGGCGGCACGGAAACCTTGATGACGGAACTGGGAAAAAACAACTCAGGGCAAATGGCGGGAAAGAAATATAAATGGCGGCAGAAGAGGGGCATGAAAGCACCAGGGGAGATCCAAGACTGCGAAGCCTCCCGGAACTCCAAGGTATCAGTCAGAGAGAAGAAAAAGCCGACGCCCGGGGGAGGCAAAAAGAGAGACGAAAAAGCAAAGACGAAAAGAACAAGACAAAGAAACGAGAGGGTAAAAAAGGAGCGACCGAAGCGGAGGGAAACATGGTCACAACAGACATGTCGGACAAGAGGAGACATCGGGGCAAAAAGAAAAGACGAACGCCAACGCAATGAAACGAAAAACAGTGACCAAAGAGGCGTTCTCGGAGGACACAAGGTTGAATTTTGCCAAAACTGAGGGAAACGGCCTGCAGCATAAAAAAAAAAAAAACGGAAAAAAAAAAAACACAAAAGGGAAGAAAGCCGTCAGATCGAAGGCAAAAGGGGGGGTATGGCAAAAGGTGGTGCGAGGATAAATGATGACACACTTCACTCCAATGGGAAAGGCGGGGAGAGGCAAAAAAGGGAAAAAAAAAAAAGGGGGGGCATTGGGGGGACTAAAAAGTCAAAACGAAAACGAATTGAAATTAAACTGTGCAAGTCATTATGTTTAGGAAAAACCCGTCAGAAAAGAGATTCGCACCAAGAAAAAAAGGATCTTTGGAAAAAGGAGGGGGGACGGCGGAAAAAATCGGCGGCGGCCGCTCACGCGCCCCTGGGGGCCATCATGATGTGGTTGAAAAAAAAAAGGGGGAAAACCAAACAAAACGGGCGCCGAACACAGAAAAAACAAGCGGAATCGGGGGAAGCAGACCCGCATCGGACAACAAAATGCAAACGTCAAAGCGCAGCGACAACCCAAGGAAAGCAAAATTCAAGGGGGGTCCAAACAGGGCCAAACAAACCGAATCGTCCGCAAAAAGGAAAGACGGAAAAGCAACGGGCAACGCCGGGAGGAGAAACTGGGGTGCGCTCGCACCAAAAAAAAGAAAGAGGCGATCGAGGAGAGAGGTGGCAACAAGACCAAGTGGGAGAAGGGACTGGTGGGGGGACAACAAAGTTGGAGGCGCATTGAGAAAAGCAGAAAGGAAGCCGCACAGGGTGGGAAAAAAAAACGCCAGGAGAGACGCGGAAAGCGGAGATTGGCACACATCACGCTAAAACGTCGCTAAATTTGGGTTGTCGCGCTACGGGACAAACAAAAAAAACAAGAGAGGAGGGGGGGGAGGGAATAAAAAGACAAGGGAAAGGAAAACTCACTCTAACAAAGGGGGGAAACGGGGAGCGGCATTGACAAACCTTGCCCTGGCGCCAGAACCAGCCTGTGTGCGTGGTCAACAGAAAAAGAAAGGTTGGAAAAAAAAGGCGCTGAAAAGGGGGGGTTTGGCTGGGAGATAGGCGGCCGGGCGGAGTGACGGGGGAATGTCTGGGGACAAGTGGACAAGGTAAAAAAGCCACAAGAGAATGGGAGGAAAGCTGGACAAAGTGGGCCGCCAAGAGGCCTGGTGGGTCAGGGTGTCTCAAAAACCGTCCCGCCACAAGAGCTGTCAAAAAACAGGCCTCAAGGGGGGGAGAGAAATGTGGTTGGGAAAGGGCGAAGAAAACGGTCAAAAAAAAGAGACGGATGGGGGGAGGAGCAGGGGGGGGAAATAGAAACTTCGCAACTGTCGTTTTATCTCTCACAACAAATTTCGACCGCGACAGGAAAACAAAGGGGGGAAGGAGACGGGGGGTCAGGGAAAGGCGTCGCCCGAAAATACCACCAAACGACATCGTGCGGGAAACGGTGCAGGCCCCGGGGGGGAGCGTGGGATGACTGATAGACAAGGGACAAAGGGAAAGCAAGCCCTTTGAAAAAAAAAACCAGGACCCACACGGGAGCGGCCTCCACGACGCACGGGCGCACACGCGAAAACGAGAAAATTAGGGGGGGAGGAAATCTGGGGGAAGAGGGGTCGAAGGGACCGAAAGTCACGGCAAACCGAGGAGATTGGTTGAGCCAAAGGCGGGGGAAAAACACCAGGGGAAAGCACGGGGGCCAAGGGGAAGGGCGTCCGCAGACGATCATACGTTCCGCAGCGGAAAGAGAACAGCGGGGAACAGCGCCGTGCCGCCCGGTGGCATTTTGGAAGGAGGAGCACGACCGGACAGAAAAAAGGGCAAGGGGGGACAAAAAAAGTGCGCTCCCCCCAGGGGGGGAAAAAAGCTCCACGAAAAAAAAAACGGGAGGTCGGCAGCAAGACATCAAAACAACCGAGGAAGAACATGGATGCGGCGGGGGCAGTTAAAGCACCAAAAAGTCACGACCGACAAAGGTTTGAAAGCACCGACTAGGGGAGGGGGAAAAAAAGGGACGGCCAAAATAACCTACGGCCGAAAACCCTGCAAAAAACAACGGATACCGCTTCAAACAGGGGGTACCAGAGGTCCAGGAAAAGAAGAGGTCAGGCGAAGAAAAGGTGACTGGGGCACCGCGGCTGGGAAAAACGCACAACCTCAGGAAAACAAAGGCCCCTCGCCTCACAGCCGGCATGACAGGGAGGAAACGGAAAAAACGCAACAAGAAAACGCCGAAAAAAGAACAAAACAAAGACAGACCCGCCGCGGACAGAAAAGAGCCTTGAAAAGGTTTATGACCACGTGAATTGGGGGCGGGGCGCTCAGCGACCGACCAGAAGAGGGGAGAATCTAAGAAAAAAAAGATCTGCAAAAAAAGAGGAGGGAAAAAAAGGATGTCCTGGGATCGCGTACGACATTGGCTCTGGGAGCGCAAAGCCAAAATAAAAGCGTCAGAAGGAAAAGGGTCGTGTAAGGAGAGACAGTAGCGAAAGGAGATCAGGACGGATGGTTTTGCGAGAATGCGGGGTGATGCGCAAAGGGCAACTCAGTTTCAAAAACCCAGAATCAGACAACCTAACTTGAAATGCGAAAAACGCAAAGGGAATGCCCGGGTTGCAGGAAAATGGGTCAGGGGGAATCTTGGCCAGGCGTCAGCGACCCGTCGGGGCCGACCAGAAGAGGAAGTAGAAATAAGGGGAAGGGTTTAGAAAAGAAGACACAAACAAAAAAAAAAAAAAAGAAAAACAAGCGTCGCGGCCCGTAGACGAGGGGTTTTGGCGAAGGTGAAAAACAAGCCCCGAGGCAAATAAGGGGATTGAACAAGAACAAGGGAGATGGGGTCGAAAAACTGGCGGGAAAGAGATCCTGCACGGCGGTAGGAAGGCGGGAAAACGGGAAGGAAAAAGCGATGGCACGAACTTGGGGTATTCGCAAAAAACGGTCGGAGCGACAAAAGGAAAAGGGTAAGCGAAAACAAAATATGCCAACCGGCCGGCGTGCAACAGAAAGGAAATACAGCCCAATGCAGGCACCGGCAAGTCGGAAAGGACTAAGCGAGCAGGGGGAAAGGAAAAAAATGGAAAAAGAGAGATCAGGAAAAAAGACGGAGCCAGTGGAGAACAGCACCACAGGACCTGTCAACGGGGAAACTACCCAAATGGGAAAAAAACAGTCCACAAAACTCACGGTGAGACAAGGTGCTCGTGAAAATCGGAAAAAAAGAAAAAAACTTTGGTAGGCAAGAGAAAAACAACCTCAGATCAGGTCGCCAAAGAACCGGTTAGAGCCGACATCGACGGTGAAAAGTCGGTACGAACGGTCCTTGGGGAGCGCCGAAAGCCAAGGGGAAAAAAGGGGCGCTGCGAAAAAGTAGATACGATCATCATCAAAAAAGGGAAGTCAGCAACGCAAAGCCGACAGTCCGGAAGAGTGGGGGAACGCTTGGGCCGCGAGGTACAGTGAAATCAGGAAAAATAAAAAAACCACAAAAAGGGACGTTCCACGCCGAAAGACCGCGGACCAAAAAAGAAAAACCACAACTCGTTACAAGAAGAAAACGACATGCAGCCCGCGAAAAAAATTTAAAAAAAAAATCCAACGGAAGACGCCGGCAAGAGGCCACGCGGGGAAATGCGAACAGAGCAGACGCCAACCCACGTCAACGAAGGCCGATCACAAACAGCAGGAGTAGGAAAATGCCAGCAAAAGGGGGATATGAACAGAACAAAACAAGGTCAAGACAGGGGAAAAAAAGTCTATCCCCGTGCCTCCAAATCGAGAAGTGTGGGTGAGAAAAGGTAAGGCCGGGTAACAGAAGAAGAAGGGAGACGGAAGTATAAGACCAAGCCAAAGAAACAAAGGCCCATCTGGGAAAAAAACATTAAATGCCTACACAGGGGAAAACAAAAACGACAGTAGTTGGATCACCAAGGAGAAAAATGGTCAACCAAGCACGAGTGAAAAGTGTAAACGGGGGTTGACCTGTGGGAAAAAGGGGGGGGAGGCTAAAAAACAAAAAAAAATCGGCAGCATCATTGTTGGTAAAGGGCAAGAACCGACAAGGGGGGGAAAGAAAACCTCGAGGCGTGAAGCGGAAAATATCGAGGGTTCAGAAAAAAAAACAAACACCGCCGGCGTGTAGCAGGGTAGACGTCGTAGGAAAAAAAATGCGAAAGGAATACAAATCCCGAAGGAGGGCCAAAAAATAATAAAGACACGATAGGTAATGGGGAAAAACCAGACGATTCGAGCTGTGGAGTAGGGGGTTGTTGAGCACACAAAAAAAACACACCAAAAGGTTTCTGAGCCCTGACAGGGAGCACTGAAAATCTATGCCGGAAGAGCCGTCGGTTCCAAGTGGCCGGGGGTAAAAAAGGAATGAGAAAAAAGGGGGAAGCTTCACCGCCCAGGGAAGATCTCGAAAAAGGGTGATCGCGGGGGCTCGTCCAGTCAAAAAGGGGGGGGAAAAAAAAGCCTGACAGTCAGGGAAGCCGACTGGGGCCAACAAAAACCAAAAAAAAAAAAAGGAAGGCACAGAGAAAAGCGACGATGCCACCTAGAAAAAACAAGTAAAAAATAGCACCAAACGATGTACGCCGCGAACAGCGACCCAGGCAGAGCGGAGAAAGGAAAAAGAGGGAAGGGGGGAAATCAAGTGGTTGAAAAAGCTGCCCCCGTTCGGAGATTAAGGGAACACCAACGTGTCAAAAAATTTGCGCGCTCTCAATCGCGAAGTGCACGTGACGACCAAACGCAAGGCCCAGAGGGGGATTGCTGTCAAAAGAAGGAGTATTTAAAAAAAAAAAGGCCGCGCGAAAACTTGGCCCTCCGATAGCCCCGCGACCATCAGGAAGCATGGGGGGGATAATAGGGCGGAGGCGGGGGAAGGCAAAGTGGAGAAAAGTGCAAGGGGTCAAACACCAAAAGGCAAAAGGTAAAGGTGGGTGAAGGGGGAAAGAAAACGCGATAAAAGAGGGAAACACGGCCCTTCCGTTCGGAGACGGCGGCGGGCGGGACGAAGGAGGTAAGGGAAGGAAAAGGGGACCTTCAGGATGAAGGCCGCACCACAGCCAAAAGAGCCGCATTATGGAATCAGAGAAGGATAATTTCCTCTGGGAAGCGCGAAAAGGGGAGCGGCAAAGCCTTTGAATACAAAGGAGCCTGGTGTCACGAAACGATCCCATGGATGAAACCGGGGGGGGGGGCGAAAGCCCGTACCGCCAAATTGGATCAGAGGGTGGGAGCCCGTTAACACAAGGGGGGCAAGGGCGGAAGAGCAAACCCGAACTCCAGCAGCCCAATACGGTCCGAACACTGGGGCCAGAAATAAACGTAAAGACAAGGTGGGGTGGGAAAGGGGGACACACCGCCGCAAAAAGCATACGTAAAAAAACGAAGGCAAAAAATCAGAAAACAAACAAAAACGGAGGAAAAGAGGATGGTCCAGTACCGCCGAGTCAAGGGGGGGAGGAAGGGGAGGGAAGGGAAAAAACTTTTAGACGGTCAGGGCCACAAAGGGGGGACGAACGAAGCAGGGACAAAGGAGGCAGAACGAAACTCTTGAAATCCGGCGGAAGCTCAACAAGCGCAAAAAACAAATGGGGAAAGCAAGTTCGAAGCCCTCTTGCACGGCAGAAAAGGAAAAAGTCACCACGTCAGTGAACCACCGACATGTCTCACAGAAAGCGCGATAAAGAAAAAAGAGAAAGGTCCGCTGGAGTAAGACGAGGGGGGGCTTGAGCAAAAGGGCCAACATCACAGAGAAGGGTGCGGAGGGGAGTTACATGAGCGGCAATTAAAAAAAAAAGCCCGCCAGGTCCGCGGTGGAAGTGTGTCTCATGAGGAAAAAAAAGGCCAAAGTTAAATGGACAAAATGATGAAAAGGGAGGGGGACTAGAACATACAATTCTTCCAACTGGCGCCAACCCGCAAATAACGGGAAGGAGCGATTGGTAATAAGAGGGACCAAGGAGCGGTTTTATCAGAGGGAGAGGGAAGACCAGGAGGGGAACAGAAAAAACAAAACTCCTGGGGGAAAGGCACGGAACCGTCCCATCGGCAGGGGCATGAAGGGGGAACATAGTGGCCAAAGTGTGTTGGTCCAAAGAAAAGAGCAAAAAAACGAAGCAAAGAGGGGAAAACCAAACTGTGAAGTTGGAAAGCATTTCAAAAATGTCATTTGGTCGGGCTCGCAAACCGGGGAACAGAGAGGAAAGTGAGGCAAATCGTGATCGTGAGAGCTGACAAAAGTCAAAGGGGACAGCGCGACCCAAGAGGCCGCGGGCAACAAAGAAAAATGTTGGAGGCCGCACAAAAAAAAAGCGCGCGGGGAAATCGACGCCGTAACCGCAAAAGAGACCAGCGATCAATAAAACCCACGGTGGCTCGTAAGAAAGCAGAACAGGGCCAGGAGTTAAAAAAGCCAACGGCACCAGAAGACGTAGCGAATCGAAAAAAGAATGAAAAAAAAGCGAGGGCGGACGGGGGGCAACGGTGGTTCGCGCCTCACCAAAAACAGCTGACCAAGCGCGAGAGTCTGAACCACAAAAGGAGGGGGTTCAAAAACCAATGAGAGAGAGGGGCCCACGGACGGTGTGGGGAAAAACTCGGATAAAAAAGGGGGACAAATCACGCCAGCGAACGGACACCGAACCCAGGAGAGCGAGCGTTGTACACAAGAAAAGGATAGATCCCGTCCGAGGGAAATCAAATTGTCTCGGGAAGGGAGAAAAAGCCACAAATAAAATCTATCAGGGGAGCCGGGGAGAAGAAAAAAAAAGGGTCAAGAACCTAAAGAAAATGGAAAAATGACTCTGGGAAGCGGCGGAAGGGGGGCTACACCATCATTACATGGTTGAAGGCAACCACCAACCAAAACCAAGCAAGGGTTTTCAAAAAGCATGCACGCGCCCTGGGTGGCGTGCTGGTACGTATCGGGGGGGAGGAGGAATGGTCGGCGGGGGAAAAGCCAACCTCGACATGGAGAAAAAAAAACTCCGAGCGAAGGAGACGCCGCGGAAGCGTAGGACCCCGACCGCTGGATTTGTTTTCCACGCTACCTTCGGGAAGGCGCGATGTTCAAAATTCAACCGTAGAGGGGAAGGACCAGTCTCTGCTAAACTCAAAGGCGTTAGCGGTTTATCCCCCGCGGAAAAAGACGGCCATCAGCAGAGGAAGGTCCTTGGAAAAAGAGGGATGGCGGCGCCAAAGAGGTCGAGAGAAACAGGGGGTGAAACAAGCGCGTTCTCTGAAAAAAAAACGGTTCACCGGCCAGGTGGTCACGGAGAAGCCGGACATGAACTCGGAGACCACCACACTCGGGAAGTCGACCACGGCGAAACGGGAGGGTTGCGGATGGACGTTATGAGGGGAATCGGCCGGGAAGGTGACAGAAAAAGGAGGGAAAGGCGGCGAGACCCAAAGGTCCAACTCCAACGTTCGAACGACCGAGAACAGAAAAAAAAAAAACGTTGTTGAGCGGCAACGAGAAAAAATGGGGGACCAGGGGGGGGTCTCGCCGAAAAAACAATGTGCACGAAAGCCACCAAAGAGGGGAGACTTGGGGGGGAAAGGAAAAGGAAAACAAAGTGAACACGGCAAGATGTGAAAAAAGGGGCCGACAAGGAAAGAACCCGCTAATAACCCCGCTGCCCGAAAACCCACCACTGAAAAAAAACCGAAAACTGGGGGGCAAAGGGGGGGGGGACATGGGCAGTGTTCCGGCAGCGCACGTCCGAAAAAACGTTCATGGGGAAATAAAGACGCGCCAAACGCGAGCCCGAAGTCGAACGGGGGTCGCACGCATGACGTGGGGGACCAAGCAAGAAAGCAGAAGAAAGGGAGGGGAGGGAACAGCGTGCACATCAAATCGTAACATGGGGCCTAACCAAACAGGTCATCCCGGGCGGTTGGAAAGGGACAGCAAAACCATTGCCACGGGAATAAACTCGAAGGGACGCGATGGTCAAAAAAGCGATACACAACAGTTGAACAATTAGCCCGTGACGGCCAGAGAGGGTCAGGGGGACGTGAGAATTCGACGCTGGGGCACGGAAAACCGAAAGACTTGAAACCGCAGGCCACGGGCGACGCGCGCCGGCGAAAAAGGGTGCAAGGAGGGAGGTCATGGGACCCTGAGGCAAGCGCCGCAATGAAAAAACGAACGGCGGAACCCCCGCAAGAAGCCGCCCGCCCGGAAACGAAAACGTGGAAAAGTTTCCTTGACCCTCATTGGGCCACTGAAAGCGACCCGCAAGAAAAGAAAAGTGGGAAAAGGATAAAGAAAGGGACGAG
>Ga0179593_1361339_pt1 | contig 16956 bp, 28 predicted proteins | sample CZODoug2_1_08_16_FD_185931 | JGI IMG/M metagenome (GOLD analysis project Ga0179593, IMG submission 185931) | Vadose zone soil fungal communities from Angelo Coast Range Reserve, California, USA - CZODoug2_1_08_16fungal (PacBio error correction) | ecosystem: Environmental > Terrestrial > Soil >...
ACAGGAAAGAGGAAAAAAGTTGGACAGGTGAAGCAGAAGAGGACGACAAACCTTCCCTGACCCGGAGGTACAGGGGGGACAAGAGACTCAGGAAAACATGACAAGGCGCCGGCAGGTGGGAAAAGGAACCGGGTAAAGGTAACGGCGTAGGGGATGAAAAGGTCAGCGACGTTCAGAAAACGATGTTAAAAACCGTCAATAAAAATGAGAAAAAACTGAAACCGGGAGCAGGGATCTCGGGAAAGAAAAGAAAAGGTCAAAAGACGAAAGCGAAGAAAGGACACAAAAAAAGGTTGTCATTGGAAGAGGGAAAACGGCGGGCTTGTCTCCCTGGAAAGGAAAAGACACAAAGGCGATGGAAGGGTGAGAGCCCGTCCAATAGACGTGACGGGGGAAAAAAAAAAGTCTGAAAAGGGAGAACGAGATGAGAGGAGACGAAACGCCCTTCGAGGACGGGAAAGGCGGGGACAGCCAGTCGAAACAGAGAGAAGGAAGACTAAAAAAAGGACGCGAGGTAAAGGATGGAAGATGAGCGTTTCAGCAAAAGAAAGAAAGAAAGTCATCAGAGGGGAAAAAAGAAATAAAGAAGAAAAACGGAGGAACCTACAGGCAGCTGGGAACCAATAAAGAAGATCGAAAAGGGGTACACGGAAAGAGGTACCATAGCAACAGGAGCGGGCAAAAACTTCGAAAAGGGGGGGGAAAGAAGGTCCGTATCAAAAAGGGAATTCATGGGAAAAAGGGCCAAGCCGAAAGAGGCCGGTGCGGACGGAAAAGGTAGGAAATGCCTTTAAAACCTCCAAAAAGTAAAACCGAGCAGGAACAAGGGGGGAAATAGGGGAGGGAGTTCTCTCTGCAAAAGAGGAGAGAAAGGTAGCCATGGCAGAAAAAAAAGAAAGAAGTGCGGTGTGGGGCAGCACAAAAAGATACACGGCGACTGGAGGAGGGAAAACTAAAACGGCAGGGGAGAGGAAGAATAAGATATAGGGTCGGGAAAAAAAGACAAGAAAAGTTAAAGGAGGGAAAAACAGCAATCTGACGATAGAAGAACAACATAGGGAAAAGAGAAGCCCGAAAAAGAGGGAGAGAAAAGAGGAAAGGTAAAACTGTCTTAACCAGGGGCAGTGACCAAAGCAATGAGAGGAAGGAGAAAAAAAAGGGGGCCTCCCTGTCCAGGAAAAAAGGAACGCAAGGTGAAGAATGTACACGCTAGGGGGGAAAAGGAGGGGCCCTTTCAACAGAAAGGACGGAAAAACGGAATTTGATGTGTGGGGACACAGAAGGGGGAAAAGGACGGACTCCAAAAAAAACTAGGGGGAAGCAAGGATGGAAGTAATAGAAAAGCAGGTCGGGAGGGGAGGCCCCGGGAAGGGCAAAACACTGAGTTGGTAAGGGTCAAGTCTCCAGAGGAGGATAACAAATCCCTAATAGTAGCAGACACAAAAGAAAAGGTAAAAAAAGTTTAACATAAGGGGGACTCCAAGGAGAGACAAAGAGGCCGAGCTAAACACAAAAAAACAAAAAGTAGGAAAAAGAGGAGCAAAGACCTTTTTCGCAGGGATAAAAAAAAGGGATACGTCCTGAACTGTAAAAAGAGGTAAACTAACAGCGCAACAAGATTAAATGGGGAGAGCGGTGATTAAAGGTAATGCAAAAGGGGAAAAGGGGGAAAGATGGAGTGCACAAGCGTAAAAAAAAAAAAGGGAAAGACAGGACGAACCAAAAGGGCAGGTAATCGTCCTGAGCCGGGAAATAAGGCATGTAATATTAACAAAAAAAAGCTACGAAGGGACTAACGTCTAACCCAACGCAAAGGGCTGTGGACGAAAAAGAAAGAATCCGCAGTCCTTAAAAACCGAAAGAAAAGAAAACACGGAGTAAGGGGGAAAAACGTGGGAATCCAGGGGAGCAACTGAAGAGCAAAAAAAAAAAAAAGGAAAGTAAAAAAAAGAGAAAGTTGGAAAATGGTGGGAGGGGCCGTGCCCAGGATCCGAAATATTGATCAGAGTAGGAGTATGAAAATCTGGGGCCCGAAGTTAAAAGTATGAAGAAAAATGAAGAAAAGAGATAAAAGAGCAGAGGAGATACAAGACAAAGATCAAGACCAAAGAGGAAAAATTAAAAAAGGACAAAACCATGCCAAGGGAAGCGGAGGAAAAAGAAAACACAAGAAAAGGAAGCCATGTGGTAAGTCGAAAGGGGGGAAGGGGGACAAGAATCACGAAGGCGGAGAACGTCCAAACAGGTGAAAAAAAATAGAAAAGAAAACCGAGGGAACTCAGGGGAAGTAACAGTGGAGGGGACAAGGGGAGGATGGGGGGAACCAAGAAGAAACGAAAGGTTGTTATGACAATAAAAAAAAAACAAGGGGGGGTTCACAAGGGGGGGGGGGGGAATGGAAGGCGGGGGGAGCACCGGCACGGTGGGGAGGGGCCAAGCAATAGAAAAAACAAACCCAGCGCGGAAACAAGATAACGCCTACCAGGCCAGGGAAACAGAGGAAAAAGTCAAACCAGGACAAAAGAAAAAGCCAGAAGAGTCAAGGACTAGACGTGCGGACAGGAGAAGTAACGCCAGAAAGGAAATGAGGTGGGTGTAGCGCTCAAAGGGAGGTAACGGGGCCCCGGTCGCAAGCAGACTGGGTGAAGTAAAAACTGGACGACAAGTAAAGGTTCTTGCCAACAGGGAAAGCGAAAAAGCGGGGGGGGGGGGGGGGAACGACTGACCACGTGGGGAAACGGACAAGAAGGGGGCAAAAAGGGGGGTTGCGCTTTGAACCAGCAACAAGAAATAGGACAAAACTTCAATGAGGTTACAAAAAAGGTTGGGGGGGTGCAGAGGGGAAAAAAATCGACACAAAAAGTCTAAAGTCTAAATAGCATCAAGGACGAAATCAAGAAGGAAATCAGAAAAAAAAAAAAAAAAAACACAAGCGGAACAAAAAAGGGAGGGTAAGAGATAATTAACACAAGGATAAGAGGAGGTGCAAAGCTCAGAAAGAAAAGGGAGTTTGGTCAGGGGTCTAAAAAAAGGAAAGGACCAAGAGGGTAATAAAACTGCGGGGGAGCTAGCATTGGGACAAAAGTGGAAGGACGTTGGCGACGGAAATCAAGGAAAATTTAAATAAGGCGCAAAAGACGGGAGCACACAAAGAAATGCGACGCGGGGAATGGTGTTAGGAGCCCACATAAACATCCAAAGTGAGAGGGGGGCCCTGTTGGCTTAATGAAAGAAAAAGAAACGATCGCGCGGTATCAAACAAAAACCAAAAAATCTTAAGCAGGTCAGGGACACCTATGTAACAAGAAGGAGGGGGGGAATCGGGGGAACCCCATTCTGGAGGCTAAAAGAAGGGGGGGAAGAGAAAAACGGAAACTGAAAAAGGGGAACTTACAGGGAAGAGTGAACTGAAGGGAGAAGGATGGGGAAAACAATGGCCTATGACGGCAGGAAAGTGTAAGCAGAGGAAGGGGTGGGGGGGGTGGAAGGGGTGCACCGGGACAGGCTGATGTCACACAGTATGAAAAAGGTAAAAGAAAAAAGGAGGGGATCAGTCGAATGGGAAATAAAGAGGGGGCGGGGGCAATCAAAAAAAGGGAAGCCAAAAGAAATCCGGGGTGGGAAAAAAGAATGTGAGGTTGAACGACTTACCACCGGAGTGAAAGGGAAGGAGGGACGCGGCGGGCCTTTGGCAAGGGCAGAAAAATTTCAAGATAGGAGCGGGAAAAAGTAAAAGTGGGTGAAGAACAGGGCAAGAGGCAACCCATTGCGGGGAAAAGGGGCGGGGTCTGGCCAACCGTCAATCGAAAGAGAGGGTTGGTTTACCAGGAACATTTCTAGACATCAAAAGAAGGGGAACACGGAGGGGGGGCGAAGGAACCAAAGTGGGGACGGGCCGATGCCAGGTTCCCCTAAAGAAAAAAAAAAAAAGAATTACGGCCAGATGAGTTTGAAGGGGGCTGGGAAAAAAAGGATGTTGAAACAGGGTCAAGGAAACTGGAAGGAAGGAGACGGCAGGCAAAGAGGAAGATAAAGGACGGGGTCCGGAAAGGTCAAGGGATGGAAGGGTCGGGGCAATCGTGAAGATCCTTGAAAGAATCAGATGAAGGGGGAACCATAAAAACAACTAAAACCGGTTCGGCCAGGAACAGGGGGGCCGTGTAAGGGAAAAAAGCAAAAAAAGTGGGTTTCCGTGCAGCCAGAACCAGGAGGGGTAACTGTTGCAGCCCGAGAAACAAGGGATGTCGAACGCGAGAAAAAAAAAGAGACAGGAAAAGACGAGTAAAAGAGGGAGGTGCGACGACCGAAGACCACCCTGCCCCTACTGGGTTTTTCAAAAAAAGAAAAAAAGAACAAAAAAGGGCAGAATAGCGGACGCAAGGACAGAAAAAGGGGGCCAGGGACAGTAGAAGAGGGGTTAAATGAAGATAAGGCGGGAAGAGGAAAACCCGTCCCACAAGAAAAAACGTGATAAAAAAAGAAAAATGGACCTATCGCGGTTCAACGCTGGAAAAGGGACCGAACCAAAAACCCCCGGCGTTCTGGGGAAAAGAGAGGCAGAAAAAAAGAGATCCATGGATGTGGAAGAGGACAAAAAGTAAGCATCGGCTTAGAAGCAAACAGGGAAAAAAAAAAAAGAAGTCGCCGACACCAGCGCGAGTCGAGTGGCACATAAATTGTGAAGTTAAGGAAGGGGGACAATTAGAGACCTGAGGACTCGGACCAAATAAGGGAACAGAACCGTTTACCACATGAGTTCAAAAAAAAAAAACCTGCGCGAACGACAGATATGAGTATAAACAGGGGAAAGGAGAAAACCATCCTCACAGGGACGCAGCAGAAAAACTGACAAATAGAGGGATGAAAAAGATACTTTCCACACATACACTAGGGGTTGGACCAGGGAGAAGATCTCACACGGCGCCGTTCACGTAGCGGGGTGGAAATCAGGGGGCAAGCAATTCAAAATCCACGTGGAAGGATCTAGGTGAAGAAGACTAAAACAGACACAGAACGAGTGCGGACTCAAAAGCAAAAAGAACAACCAACGGAGGAGTGAAGAATATCAGTATAGAAGTAAAAGGGGGGCACTCAAGTGGATGAAGACATGGAGACACAGCCGAAAGAGGAAGGGGAGGATGAAGACCCTGACCACAGATCGTGTCCTCAACAAACGTATCAAGGAATCAAAGGACACGACAGAAACAAGAAGGGGGGGCTCAGACGGAAAAAGATACAGGGAAAAGGAAACCAACGTGGGCAAGAAAACAGTCAAAGCTCGTGTCCAAACACGAGTTAGAAAAAGAGCCGGGGAAAAAAAACTCAGGGCGGCACCCGGCACTCAAAAAACATAGAGGGGAGAAGACCGAACAACTAGGTCGGAAAAGAAGCTGTCCGAAAAGGCTCGGTCTCACGAAGGGGCAAGAAACTCGTTACAAACGAAGTGACCACCTGGAATAGTTGGTAGGTCACCAAAAGATAAAATAGAAAAAAAGGCCATTCCATCTAGTGGAAAAAGAAAAAACACGGACTGCGGGGGGTGTGGAGAAGCATCCCTGTCTGCGTACCCTGAAAGAGACACAAATAAAGGAGATGATTGGTCAGAAAGTAGAAAAAGGAAAAGGAACATCGTCATGGGATGACTGAAGAAAAAGAGAAGAAAGAGGGCCGCCAAGATCATTGGTCCAAAAGCCGATATGGAGAGTGAAAAAAAAAAGGCAAAAAAAGTAGGCGGGTCCCCGTTCGACGCGGGGTCAAAGAAATCCGATGGTCACCAAAGGAAAAAACAGGAACTGGAAAGGGGGACCGGATGTCGAAATCTGCAAGGGGGAAAAAAAACAAGCAAAAACTGGTAACACCGAAAGCAGGGGAAAATTTGGGGAATCGGGGGGCGGAGGGGTCGGACTCAAAGGCCTCAAAAAAGTAGGCAAAAACAAAATAAACACGGTATGGAGCGTAAAAATAGAGGGAGCACTACTCGCTACACACTACTCGGGGCAGGGAGAAAGATAAAGAGAGAAAAGAGACAAGAGGAGAAGCTCGAACAAGGGGAGGAAGGGGGGCAGATGGGAAAGCAAGACCCTGTACACTCACCAAGTAGGAGAAGGGGGAAGTTGGGAGTGGAGGGGGCGACACCCCTCAAAGGGGGAGGGTACAAAAAGAAGAGAAGAACAAACAGTGCCCAGGACGTCAAACCTTCACATCACAAGGGGAAAACCCTCTAACTGAGGAGAATCAAGTGGGGAAAGGGCCGAACCCAGTACAGAGAAGCGAGGGGGATGATCCGGGAGTAGGGGGAGAAACTGAGGGATCGTAAAAGACCTGTGTAGAAAAAGTGAAACAAGGGGAAGCGACCAAAAAAGGGGAGGAAGAGAAAACCCACAAGGAGAAGAAGAGAAAGACAGGGAGCAGCTGTGTCTGACACTGACCAGTGACAGCGAGAAAAAACCAAGAGAATCATGGCCGACAGGAAGGAAAACTCTTGGGGTAGAGAAGGGAAAAAAGGTAAGGAAACGGCACTTAAAAAAGACCACGGTCCAACCGCCAACGATCATCCAAAAAATTCCCGGGGGTCTAACCCCACTGGGTGAAACATACTTGATTCAAACAGGAGTGAGGGAGCCGGAAAATGGAGAACAAAACCTAGGGAGTACGTGACGGGGGGAAAGAATGGGGTACGTACTAGTCCAGGAGAGATGGGCGCAGAGGCACAAGTAAGGACAGACGGGAATCGGAAGAATACGACAAAAGAACCAAGGACTCAACCGTGAGATCATTAAGGTGCGGGGGGGGCACAAAGGGAGGAGAACTCAAGGGAACTAGAAAAGGGAACCCACGAAACGTAAGTTCACGAAAGGAAAGAAAAAAGGGGGGAAAAAGATCCTGGCAGTCTCCACCAGTTTCGTGTAAGTCTTCGGTCAAGAAAAGAATGTTGGGTTTAAAACAGAATCCTCGAATAAGGTAGGGCAAGAGGTTGCCCAGGGGAAGGGGACAGGGAAAGGAAGTTGCGTCAGGACGGTAACTAGAGGGGGCAAAGGAACAACATGTAAGCGAGGAAAAAGGAGAAAAATCAGGATGAGAAGAGGGGGGGACAAGTTAAGGGGGAGCAAAGGAATATCGCGGGGAGGTACAGGTGTGACCAAGGAAGAAAGGGTTTTCATCGAATTTTACGAGCCGAGGGGAAAGCAGGTGGGAAGCGTAAGTCGACAGCATAGGACTAGAGGGAGGGAGAGAAACCGGCCAGCAAAACTGCAAAAAGTAGGTGTATAAGGGGCGAAGTCGCCGAGAGGATATCAGAGGAAAACGGAACCAAAAAAAGGCGATTGTGTGGTGGAATATAGGGAAAAGAGAGGAGGGTATTGTCACAGAAGCGCGATAGTGGACCTTGGGGGGAAAGAGGGGTCCAGAAGTAACCTTGGGGGGAAGGGGGGATTATGTAGTGACTAAAAAAACGAAAAAGAAAAAAGAAAAAAACAAAGAAATTCAAAAATAGGGAAAAGATTCACCCGCGAGCCGATATAACCGAAGGGGGGAAAAAGGTGCCAGTCCAGACTCGAGCAGTGCGAACGATAATCTTTGAGACGAGAAAAACGAAGAAACAACTGAGTGGGTGGAATCAAATCTAGCCTGAAAGAGAAGGGAAAGAGATGCAAATTTGATGGGGGAGACCGGAGAAGGGGAGGAAGGGGGAAAAGGAAGAAAAGAGAAAATTGGGGGCACTGGGGTAGTATTTGATCACGCACCAATTGACGGAGCAGACAAGTAAAAAAGTCGGCGGCGAAAAGGAAGGGGTGGAGAACATTGGACAAAAGGGGAGAAAGAAATACAGCGATTTTACAAAGCGGGCAAAAGTTAAAAGTTGTGGAAGGGCAGAAAAAATGAGGAAAAGGATGGAAAGAAAGAAAGGTGAAAAAAACAGAGAAAAGCGAGGAAGAAAAAAAAAAAAGAGCAAAAATCTCAGGACTCGCCAACCAAAAAAAAGGGGAAGATGGGAAAAGATAGAACGGTTGCGCACTGCTCGCATGATAATTGGAGAGAGGGGGGGACAACCGTGCCAAACACAGACGCGAAAACAGGTGATTAGTGAAAGAATAGACGATAGAAAAATCAAAGGACAACAGGGGGAGACCTTAGTGAAAAGGATAAAAAAGATCTATGGGGCACGGGGGAGTCCTAAAAATGTACAACGTCGGGCACAATCCAGGGGCGGAAAAAAAAGGGAGACGCGCTACGGGAAAAGAGACAAAACGGGACGCATGCAGAGGGTGGGAGGAAAAGGAGAAAAAAAAAAATAGATCGTCGAAGATATGAAAGCGCAAGGGCCCGCAGGGTAAACTATGTAGGGGGGGGTCTAGGCAAAGTCAAAAAAAAAAAAAAAAAAAAGGAAAGTCGAGCTGTACCTAAACCACAGAAAACAAAGCCGAGGGGTGTGAAACACCACCAGGACCCGTCATTAGAAACCGAAAACTGAAAAGATGCAAGACCATGATCTTGGAAGAGTCTTCCCCTTTTGGAAAAAAAAATGGAAAGAGCGGGAATCAAAAGCAAAAAATTAGGCCTTTCGGGGAAGGACTATGGAGGATTAAAACAACAATGATAAAATAGAATCAGGTCTGTTGTCAAACCACAAAAACCTCAAGGGACGAAAGGAAGGAAAGCAAATGAGTGAAAAAGGGAAAGGGAGCAAAGGAAAAAACATAATCAAGTCTACGTAAGTAGGGAGATGGGGATCGCCGGACCAAACATATATTGAGCAAAGAAAAACAAAGTTTGCAGGACGACCGGGGAAGTGGAAAAAAAAAAAAAGAAACGTTTACCGTGGGAGAGGGCGTCAAAAGCCAGAATAAAATGTGGGTACTTGAAAGCTAACAAGGAGTGGTGAAGATCAAAGCAGGAAGGGAAAGAGGCGAAGGAGAAACAGAAAAAAAAAAGAACGTGGCTGTCGGCACCCACAAGGCAAAGAGACTCGATATTTGGACGCGAAAATGAAACAGGGAAAAAAACTGTTGTTACGTAGGTGGGAGCATGGGAAACGTGGCGAAAAAAACGACGTTGGTTTGAAAAGGTGCAGTGACAAGGGTGAAAAGTCCATAAGGAGAGAAAAGTGGAGGTTGGAAGTCGTTTTGAAGCGACGAAAAAAAAGATGGAAAGGGGGGACAACGCCGTTGACGTCCTTCAAAAGGAAGAACGTCAAAGACAAGCTACCGCAATAACCTGTCCTTTTCAGGGCCCGTCGTAAAAGAGGGTGAGGTGCACAAAAGGAAGGTGAAGCAGGAAGTGGGGAAGAAATTGCACCCCAGACAACCGCGTGTCGAATATGCAAAGGAACTATCAAACAGTCGCCGCCTCACTGGGTATTTTGGGAGGGAAAGACCCCCGGCGGCGGGGACAAACCCGATTCTTAGAAACGACACGGGATGACAGGACAAAACTGTGGCAGCGAAGACGGGTGGACGCCAGGAAAGAAAGCAAAAAGAAGAAGGCAAAGCAAGGAGACGGTTTCTACAAGGGAACGGGGAGTCCAAGAAGGGGGGTGGAAAGAGAAGAAGGGGAAAAGCAGAGGGGAAGGGATAAGAATGACAAAAAAAAAAGGAAAAGAGGAAAGGGAAAGGAGGGTAGGATTTCTGAAAGGCCGGCAAGATGTGAAAACAAGAGGCAAAAGTGTGAAAAAGGGAGTCAGGGCACTTGAGGTCACAAAAAGAAAAAGGGTGTGTACCGCAGGACCGAGGACAGAGGGAAAGGAAGAAAACACCACCGACCCGGGTCACTGGAAAGAGGGCATGCCTACGCTCTGCAAAAAAAAAAAAAGCGACGAAACCTCGTGGACTGCCATAGGTCCGTATCGGGAGCAGCAATCAAAACTCTATAGAGAAAAGAAAAAAATTGGAGGGGACGCTCGGAAAAAACTGAAGGACTCCAGCGTGAATAGAGGAAAGAAACGTGGGATGACGGGGAGGAGGAGATCCCGAAACCAGACTCAAGGCGTGGGCGACAAATTTCCAGCGGGACGACATAGCAAGAACTAAGAAAAAAGTCTGGGCTGCTCAGACGCTTTCACGGGACTCAAGGGAGTCCAAAAGGTCCCGAGTTCAAAGTGCATGGACGGAACCAGAGGGAAAAACGACTTTAAAAAGAAAGCAAGAACTGTGTACGGAAAAGGAGCAGCCCCGTGAGGCGCAAAGGAAAAGAGCATGGAAGCGAACTAAGGGAACGTGAAGCGTAAACAATAGTGCCGACCCTAAAAGGTGTTCCAATGATGGTGGACGGTTAAACCACGAAGAAAGGGTATCAAGGGAAGAGGGAAATAAAGGGAAGAACTACATGGTGGTGGGGTAATAAACATGAAAACTGGGGGGAACAGAAAAAAAGAGAACAAAACTCCATATCTCCTCAAAAACAAACAAAATAATGGGAAAGAGAAGGAATAGGAGACCACGGTCGGGAAATTATCTTTAAAAGGGGGGAGGCGAAAAAAGGAAACAAAAGTGGAGAAATGCCTTCGCAGGGCCCATGTAAAAAGGAGAATATCATCAGATGATGGACGCCCGGCACACCAGTGGAAAAGGGCAATGAAAAACGTTTTACACATCAGGACAAAAAAAGTATGGAGGGGGGGAAAGATCAGGTTTAAGAAAAGGTCGCAAACGAAAATATCTCGAGGACCAGGGGGGAGGGGGAAAAAAAGTGAAGGATCGACGAACAGAAAGTCGGGGAAAGACAAAAACACATTCTTCCGACGAAATTGGGTGTGTTTGTAAAGACGCGTAACTAGGGGGGATTGGAGAGATGTAAAAAATCCAGCGGCTGAGAAAAAAAACCGGTATAGACATTGTGGTCGGAAAAAAGGGAAACCACAAAACGGGTCAGGGGTCCGAGCAAAGGTGGGGGGAGGGCATGGAAAAGACAAAGAAACTTCGCACAAAAACCTGGGGGGGGGAAAGTCCGCGTGTCTCAAAACGGAGAGGCCAACATACGGGAGTGAGGGTCACAAAGAAATCCAGGGCTAAAATCGCGGTTCCTGAACAGGACCGAGAACCGCGGCCACCGGTGGGAAACAAAAAAAGTCGAAAAGAAAAAACATGAATCAAAAGGAAACCATGATAGACAAAAAAAGAACGGCGTCGAGTAGCCTTGAGGAGAGGAAAAAAACCCGAGGACCTGGGGAAACCGAGCAACAGTTCCTTGGATAAAAAAAGAAAGTGTACGGAACAGGGGGAGGAAGCAAAAAGAAAAAGAGTCCTATAGGGGGCAAAAAACGGAGAGAGAGGTCAAAAAAAAGAATATCAACTGGTGAAAACAAAAACCGAGAGAAGGAAAACGGCAAGGGAAAGGTCCTGACAAAAAGAGAGAAAAAAGGAAGGCGCCGAACGGACGGGGGGTCAAAAAAAACAACGGTCAAAAAAGCGAAGGGGTACCAATGGGGTAGGGAACCGTGGGAAGAACTGTAAGCTATCAGGAAGCTAACAGTTCACGATGGACCAGAAATCGAACGGTGAAACAAGCACAAAAAAGAACACTAAACTACGAAGGAATAGTCAGGGATAAAACATGCGGTGAAAGAAAATGGGGCAAGGGAATGAAAAAAAGCAGAAAAACGGGCCGGGGGTCGACAACCAGGTGAAAACGGTAAAACGTCAAAGAAAAAGGAATCCCAGGGAAAGGGAGAGGAAAATGATCAAATAAAGAGATCAAAAAAGGAGGGGGGGAATCGACCAAAGCGGGTATGGCCAAAATGGGGGGGAAATCCCGTTGACCGGGGGGGAAACAATTCCAAAGAGACCTTAAAACCCCCGGTGAAGACACAGCGCGAAAACAAACGGTCCTATAGGAACAGGGGGTCTAGGGAAGCGGTGCACACTAAAGTCTCAGTGTCAAGAAGGGAACCAGGCAAACAGAAAAGTTCGAAAAAACCAAAGTACGGGAAAGAGTCTATGGCCGGTAAATGGAAGTTCAAAGACGAATGAAAAGAAAAAAGAGAGAGAAGGCGCAGCGGGGAGTGGACGGGGCACCCTACCGCGCTTTGGGAAAAGGGGAAAAGGGAATTCAGAGGGCCAACTCAATAGGGGGGATTGACAAAAAAAAGAAAGGATAAAAAAAGGCCCGACTGCCCAGGTACGAAAGAGCAAATTGAGGCAAGTCAGACGACAAATGTACGCATCCAAGGGGCCAAGGGGTGACAAAAAGGACAAAGGGAGGGAAAACAACTAAAAAGGAAAATTAAAGGGAAGACGGACACAGCCGAAAATATGTCGGAGAAAAAAAGGAATCGAGAAGCGCCACCGACAAACGGGGTCTACTCAAAAAAAAGCTAAACGGGAGGCGTCCCAAAAGTTGCAAGCAACCACAGAATGCAATTGTACCAATGTCGGGTGCATAGGGGGAACACAGGTTCAAGAAAACCCACGGGGGAGGCGGGGAGACCCTGGCCAGGAAAAGTAGGGGGAGGGGTGGGGGGTCAAGCCCGCCGCGCAAAATGAGAAAAATAAAGTGGGTTCAAGGTGGGGGAGAGACCTCACCAAGACCGACACAGAAAGCCAAGAAACTCCGATCTATCAAAAATCACCAGGGGTTTGGCGAAAAAGGGAACCTAGGTGCTCAGTCAGGTCCTGCCAGAGGGGACAAACAATGTGAGGTGGAAACCAAAAAGGAGACCTGGAGCCGGCTCCAGAGTTCCGGTGGCCCTTGGAAGGGCAAAGGCCCGACGGGAGTTTCCAAATCCTGGTGGGGAGAGGACAGAACGCGAGGAAGGTTCTCGACAGAGAATATCAAGGTCAAAAAAAAAAAGATTCAAAGATAAAATAGAAAAGTATGAGGGGGGGACCACAAAAAACAACCTAGGAGGGGTCGGCTGCTGGAAACAATTCCAAAAAAAGGGGGATAAAAACATAACGGGGAATGAGACGCGGCCTGAATGGGTAAGGGTCTTGAATACGGACAAGGGCGGGCTCACCGGAGACGAAAAAAATAAAAAAGGTCGTCGGCCCCAAAAGCGCGTCAATGCGAGGGTCTCGTTGCTTGGGGGGGACTCAGAGCAAAGGGAATCACAAACAATGGCCGTAACCGAGGGGACAAGATGAGAGGGACAAGAAAAAGGGCCTGTAGAGGACACGAGTGTGAAAAACAAAAACAACAACTTTTGGATGGGCAACGGGGACACAAGGGGTGGGGGGGATCAACAAATTTAAATAACGAAACAACTCAAAAAAGAAAAACAAAGCCAAATGGGACCTGTGCCGACGAAAAAAGCGTGGAAAAGAGGATCAGGCAAATTGGTGGAACGTGCACAACGGGGCCCCACACGCAGAGTTGAGCGGGGTTACAGGGGTGGGAAAATAAACGCCAAATCGAAAAGCAGTCGCCTTGGGCCGGGGAAAAGATGGGAAAGATTCGCCGAAAATTTAGGGCCAAACGAGATAAGCAAGAAAGGAAAAGGGGGGAGGGGCAATAGACCGAATGAGGGCGAAACCGTAGGGTTGGTGCCGCGAGGGGGGGAAGAAGGGGATAAATGTTCATCGTACTTTGCCCGCAAGAGCAACGGGAAGTACGGAGTGGGGGAGGAAAAAAAAAGCGGGCGAGGGCAAGACGGCTGTCATAAGGGGCAAACGAAGTCCTACAGGGAAAAATAAACCACCCGTTCATCGACCTCGAGTCTCCTCAATTTCTCGAAAATTCATAAAGAAGGGCACACACAGGGGGAAGAGGACTGCAGCAATAAAAAAACGGAAAAAACGAAGCCCGGTACGACAAAGTCGGCGGAGCCGGGAAAGAAAAACGAATTGACGGCAAGGGAAAAAATGGCACAGTGGGTTGGGAAGGTCCAGTTTTCCCGAGGAAAGAGTGAACGGGCGGGTAACCGTGGGGCCAGTTCAAAAAAAAGGAAGGGCCGCGTAGAAAATAGAGAGGACACTGGGAGAACCACCTTTCAAAGAAGTTTTGGGAGGGATCGGGGGACATAGTAAGTGAAATTGCAGAACACCGGGGAACGGTGGATATCGGCCAAAAAAAAAAAAAATAGAGGTCGGTCCGGAACACCGGGAGTACGCAGATGGATCAAAAGGTAGGAAAGAAATAACAAAGAGGTAGGGGTTGGTAAAACCGCAAGATAAAGACCGGGGAGGAGGGGAAGACAAAAACAAAAAAGGAAAAAAATTATTATTGACCTCGTCCAAAAGAAAAACGGTCTGCGGCCAACCTCAAAAGGGAGACGTCAAACCCCTGGAGCTTGTTTTGGGAGAAAAGGGGCCGGGAATCCAGAGTGCGAAGAAACGGCAAGAAGCCTGGGCGCTTCAGAAGAAAAAAAGGGGATCCGGACTTCCCTGCCGCCCGGAGGAACGTCCGACGAAACGTTGCACTGTAGAAAAGCTCTCAAGCGACCCTCGATTGGCACGGAGACCACCTGAAGGGGGGGGATGTCAAAAACTCTGAGCAGCCAAGCCCCGGAAAAGGGGGGGGGCTAGTATGTGGAAGACACGCCGGACAAAGAAGGGGTGACGAGGGGCCCAGGGGGGGAGACAAGAAGGTACCGGAGGATTCTGGACACTAAAAAAAAAAAGACGGGAGGGCTGTGAGCATTTGAGGGGGAACAAGCTAACTTCCGTAAGATTCTTACCACTCTCCAGGGGGTCCAAATTTCCAACGTGGGGAGGATGTAAAAAAGAAAGGGGGAACAGACACGCTTTTAAGGACGGAGGAGAAAAAAGGGTGGGAGCGAGAGCCAGGCGACGTGAGGGAGGGGCACCAAATCGTAAAGAAGCTATATCCGCGGAAATACTCGGGGGAGGGGAACTACGAGGACGGGGAAGAAAAGAAGGGGTTCCTGAAGGGGGATAGGGGGAAACCAAGAAACAGGACGTCACGGAAGCCCGATGAACAAATGTATATCAAAAAAGGAAGCATTCGCACGGTGAGTCGTAGACACTAAAACTCCGGGACAATATCGATACAGCAAACAAGGAAAATGATGAAGAGAGAGTCCGGTTCTCGTGGTAGAAACGAGGGGAAAAAAGAGAAGACCTGTATCCCAGAGGTCCTCCAAAAAGGGGGGAATCAGTGAACTTTAACAGAGCCCTTGAAAAAAAGGGGAGGAGAGAACACCAATGCGAAAAAGAAGTAGGGGACATAAGTTAGGGGCTAGCAGAAACGAGTAGTGGTTCTCAAGCCGGGGGACGCACTGAGGTAACTCAGACGAAGTACAAGAAAACAAAAGCATCACATGTCCGAGGCACAAGGAAGAGTAAATAGGGGACAGACATGGGGGACAGAAGGAGAAGAGGGGGTAAACTCGTCCTAGGGTAAAAAAAAAAGAAAAAGGAACAGGAAAACCGCAGATACGTGTTGGTAAAAAAGTCAACATCAAAAAATTGCAGCACCAAAACAATAGGGGGACGTGAGGGCAGACAGACCGTCGCAGTGACACGCATGTGTGTAAAAGAAAGAGAAAAAAGGACCGGAGAATTGGAGTTGTTCCAGGGTAAGATCCCGCCAAGCCAAAAAAAACTCTGGTGCTCATCAGGGCGGAAAATAGGCGATAAAAGAAAGAAGCAGTTGACGCGGAAGGCCCAAACCAAAAATCCAAGGGGGGGTCGCGGTATGACAAAGCGAAAAAGGGAAGAAGGTGGGGCCTCAGGGGCAAGAAAGGGACAAGGCAGGGAGGACCGCAAAAGTAACAAAAGAGAGAAAAAAAGAAAGTACTTAGTCACCGAATGAGGGGAAGGACCCCGAGCGACAAGCAAAGGGATTCTTCTTCGAGAAAAAAATCGGTGCAGAAAAACCTGGAGGGGGGTAAGAAAAAATTTACCGAAGGGGGGACGGGAAAAAAAAAAACACGGCAACGGGGGACGTTAACGGTGGACTTGTTAAAGATATCGAAGAAACGCAAAGAAAAAATTAGGGGAGACTTGACGGGAAAAAACAAAGTGGCTGGCCCGACTGAAGTGGTCAACTACAGAAAGAAAGAACGGGGAGAGCTCCGTGGGAGGAGGTGGCCAAAAACAACGGGAATTGAAAAATCATAGAGGCGGCACGAAAAACAGTATAAGACAGCACAAAGGTTGGCACGCATGAGAAAAAAGGCCAGAACCTCCGATACGTCAAAACAAAATGAGAGGGGGCAACAGGGACTGGAGGGGAGAGCGCGCCTACGGGGAAAGGGGTCCTTAGCCAATTTAAAGAAAATGGCGCCAAAAAGAAAAGGGCCCGTTTCAAAAAGGAAAAACACACAAGGACAATTGAGGAAAAAAAAATGACAGGGTCCCATTGTAGGGAGAGTCTAAGTCAGTCCAACCTTCAAAAACAAAAGGAAAACGTTCCAACCGAATAGTAGGAAACAAAGCGAGACTAAATAGGATGCCTGAGTTAGAGATTGGGAAAGGATCATGAGCCAGGATTGTACATGGAAGAAAGAAAAAAAGATGGGGGGGTTAACTACCTAAACAAACCAAGGAAGGGATAGGAGAAGTCCCTGCCCCGACAAACAAAAGGGGGGAACCAAGGGGCTGGAAGAAAAAAGAAACCCGGGGTCGAAAGGGAAAAAAATAGGCCAGGATTGGAAGGGTGGTCCGAAAAACGCGAGAGAAAAAGGAGTCCAAGGAAGAAACAACCGCGGAACGGGGGGGGGAAGGAATGGTCCAAGGGAAAAAGTAAAGGGGGTCACCACGGAGGAATAAAATCACACCGTCAGGAAGGAGGGGAAAAGGGGAATGTCAAAAACGCAGGGAAAAAGAACAAACGAAGAGAAAACGGAGCTGTTCATGAATAGGAGAAAAGAATTGGCAAGGGTAAATGGGAAAGGAGGCGCCAGTATGTCTTGTTAAGGATCAACGAAATGAAGGGGGATGAAAGGGAAACGGGAAGAAATTTAACTCCGGGAGAGGAGCCAAAATGGGACAACCGGGGGGGGGGGGGGGGAACAATGTCAAGGTGAAAAAAGGAAACAAAAACAGCACGGGGAAGACCAAT
>Ga0179593_1628191_pt1 | contig 16954 bp, 24 predicted proteins | sample CZODoug2_1_08_16_FD_185931 | JGI IMG/M metagenome (GOLD analysis project Ga0179593, IMG submission 185931) | Vadose zone soil fungal communities from Angelo Coast Range Reserve, California, USA - CZODoug2_1_08_16fungal (PacBio error correction) | ecosystem: Environmental > Terrestrial > Soil >...
GTAACATCTTAATGAAAGGAAAAAAAGGAAGGGTCAGCGAGGGAAGTCAGTAATTCCGATTACTTCGGGAAAGGAGGGGGAAGGTAAGGAGGAGGAAAGAGCTGGATAAGTCGATCGAGTCAGGGGGTCAACAATCACAATAAGAAGAAAAGGTAATGGAAAGGCATAAGGGGTACGAAAGCGTTGTAAAAAAAAGGAAAAAAGGAGGACATGGCCGAAACTTGATTATCGTCTCGCGTTTTGGGGGGAGAGGTAAACTAATTCGTCGGCAAAAAGAGGACCTTTCAAACTCAATTTGCTTAGACCCTGGGGGACATTTGATCAGAATGAAAGGAAGCTAGCCTCCATCCGAGGGGGGAAAGATATTCATCGCTAAGATGAAAGGGCAGGAGAGCCTGGCCTGAGTTAACTTGAGGAGGAAGATTTGAGCGCACTGATGAAAAAAAAAAGCTGCTATCGAACTAGAGGTCATGTCACGAAACCTCTCCGGAGAAAAAAGAGAAAAGTGGGAGGCTCCTCCGAACGCGGCGGAAGACAAAATTCCGAGGAAGGGGGGACAAGGATGTTGAGGGGAAGAGGGTAGATACTTTCGAAAGGCCAGCAATCTTCTGATCGTACCGGGTATGCTTGAAGGATGCAAGGGGGGGGGGGTTTCAGGAACTCGGGAAGGGACGAAGGAGGGAAAGAGAAGTAAACGGCCTTCTTCGCAAGGGGGGGCCAGAAGCTGGAACAAAGAGGGAAAGAAAGAGACGGTGTGTGGGGTCAAATGAAAAAGGAAATGGCTCCGGGAAAAAAAAGGACCTGAGAAAAAAATGCCAAACGGAATGCCTCAACAGAAGCTGGAAGGGGGGATTGCCATTGAACAGAAGAAAATGGGATGTGAGGATGACAAAAAAAAACGAAGCAGAAGTGGTGGACAAATGGGGGATTGCGTTCTCGCCTTAAAAGGAAAGGGGTAATAATAATCGAGAGGAAAAAAGAACTGCAGCGGCCGGAAGGAGGCTGGGGTTTTACGACTGGGGGAAAAACTTCAAGGCATCATTTATATACACTTGAGGAACCATTCGCTCCTTGCCCTCGAGAACGGGGGGGAGTTGAAGGAGGGGAAAAAAAGGGAAGGGGGGCCTGGGCAAAAAAGAAAGGGCAAGGGCTGTCTGAGAAGATTCTCGGGTCACCAAAAGGAGGGAAACGCACGCGACGCATAGAAAAGGCGAATGGCTAAAAACGCAGTATTTCAGAAAAGCTTCGCCCCCGGGTGAATACTTGAAAGGTCAGGGAGAGTAGGAAACGCGCGTAAAAAGGGGGGGGATGCCAGGGAAAAAAAGGGGGGCGTGCTAACGGGACTTGGCGATCACTTGTCGTGGGGAACCGTATCTCGCGGCCAGAGGAAAAAAAAACAGCCGTCGATGTAGCTTGTGAATTAGGGAATACGCGTCTCCCTTGGGAAAGAGAGGTAAAGGGGGGAGTCCAAAGACTCACGCCGAGTTTTTTTTCACGCAGAGGGTGACTGAGCTCGTCTACCCAGGGGGAAAGGGGAGAGGGAAAAAGAAAAAAAAAAGGGTATCGGTATGGAACCGAGGAGAAAAAAAAGAGTGATGAAGGTCACAGAGAGGAACCTTATGGCGTGCGGAGGCGCTTATGCTCTCCGAAGGAAGAGAAAATCCAGATCTGGGGGGAGGAGGGGGGCGCGCTTTTGACCGTCCAGTAACAGGGAAGGGGGAGAAGGATATGAATGAAATTATTTCTAAGAAGGTCCTCATTCTTCAGTAAGGAGAAAAAGGCGGCGCAGGAGGGGAGGAAAAAAGCGCTTTCGGCAGGGAAAAGGGGGGGTCGGGGGGGTTGGGGTCAAGTATCGAAGGGCAGGATTCATAGAAAGGAATGGGACGGGAACACAGCAGAACGGAACAAGAAAGGGGGGAGACATCAAGCTCTTCTGACTCGGGGGAGGGAAATCGGTTATGGGAGGGGGGCGATGCGGGGCTTTCTGTGGGAGAGAGTTTGAGATGGAGAGCCGACACCAAAAAAACCACCAATTGCAAAGGTGACACGGCTTCTTTAATGTGAGAAGTCCCAAAAAGGACTCACAAACTGAAGAAGTACGACTGAGAGATTTTAACGAGGGGGAGGATGGACTGGAGGTCTTTTTTTCCGAAAAGAAAAGTTTTATCGGTTTAAGGAAAGGAGCAAAGGGCAGCAAAAGGGCAACCGGGAGTTGTTCAAGAAGCGAAAAGAGGGAGGGATACTGAAGAAGGAGCAGGTTGGTTTCCAGAGGGCGTCTGGCAGCGAGGGCTATGGCTATTCCTCCAGGTGCCATTGACCGATTTTGGGGGAGAGCGCACTGGGCCGCTATTATCAAAAAATCAAAAACAACCGTTAGGAGGAGAGAGATACTATCTCTAAAGGGGGGAGAAACATTCAAATCTGTAAAAGAAGGAGAAACGCCTGGAGAGAGGAGGACAAAAAACGGCGAAGCGCTGCTGACGGAAGGGACAAGAACCCGGCAAGGGGACCAGTGCTAATTACTAGGGAAAAGAGACTTTCTTTCCGACTCTTCTGGAAAAAAGAAGAGGGGGTGCAGGGGAAGGAGGGAAGCCACATTTGGGGGAAAGAAAAAGTTGGTTCTGGGAGGCGCGGAACCAGACGAAGGCGCCTACTAAAGCAACGTCTAGAGGATGGTCCTTCAGTTGGGGGGGGACTTCCAGGGGCATCTCATTCCCAATCTAGGGGCAACTGAGCAAAAAGAGGGTGTGTTTGACGGGGAAAGAACGAAAAGCATCCCGAGAACAATTGAATACGCCAAGCTGGAAGGGGTAATGTCATGTTTCCGCGGAGGAGGGGGGGGAGGGTACAACAGAGTGCCGAATGAAGAAGGAAAAAAAGGAGATACTTGGAAAAAAAAAGAGCATTAGTGCCAAGAGTGGGCCGGAAGCGATTTGTTTTGAGAGAAAAAAATGCTTCCTGAAGACTAGGAAGGGGCGGGTTAGAAAAAGGGTATCAGAAAAAAATTAGTTTCACGCAACTGGTGGGAATAGAAGAACACGATTTTCCGAGGGGTGGCGCTAGAAGCGAAGAAAAGGAAGCGGCGTCCGGGGCTGCAAAAGAATTGTTGTTCCTCGAAAGGAACGAAAATGTGAGAAGGAAAGGTTCCCTACCGTCTACCTGGAAAGGAGATGTGTTTAGACGCAAAAAGAGGGGAACTATTCGGAAAATCCGGGGGGAGGAGGGGGCTGACGGGGAAGAAAGGAAGCGGCGATCACCATATTACATCGGGGAGGGGGGTTGTTGTAATCACAGGCCGCGACTCAGAAGAAACGACAATTGATGCCAAAGAACAGTTAGCCAAAGACAAAAGGGGAAAACCCCTAGAGTTCCTCCCCTCTAAAGCCTTTCCTCCTCTTATAAGAGATGAAAGAATTTATTCACCAGGAGAAAAAGGGCAACGCAGGAACAGAAGTGGCTGAGGCATTGAAGGGAATTCCAGAAATAGGTAAGGAGTCCCTTTCCGGCGGGGGGAACGCCTCGGTCCAGGGGGGGGGGGGTAAAAAAAAACGAGGAAGCATCGGGGGATAACCAACCGAGAAAGAGCGGTTCACGATCCCTCATGGTTTGGAGAAAATGCGGAGTAGAAAGGGAAAGTGGAAGGAAGGAAGTTTTTTGAGGAAAGAGGGAAAACCCTAAGAGAAAGAGAAAGGCGCTGCCAGGGATTGGGGAAGGAAAAGCTGGTTCAGGAGCATTTTCCATGGAAGGAGGGAAGAAAATCCCATCAATTGAAAAAAAAGCACCTCGAGAGCTGGAGCAATCAGCAAAAAGACATTCCATGACTGCTCAAAAAGCGGTTGCTGCCTCGGAAAAAGAGGGGAAAGATTTTTTCGCCACAGGAAGAAGAAATTGCCCGTGCAAGGGGGGGAAAAAAAAAGGGCAGGAGTGTGGGGGTAAAGCTTCTGGAAGCAAAGTCCCACCTGAAGGACTTCTCTAATCCGGAGGGAGGAGAGAAGACTAAGGAGAAGGGGGGAAGTATACGGAGAAAAGACGATCGCAGCAGCATTGCGGAAAAACGTATCTAAACCCCTTGGGAAAAGAAAAAATCCCATGACCACTAAAAATCGGAAGAAGAATCGTCGGGAGAGGCCGGGGGAGACATCTTCCCAAAAGGAAGGGACCCTTTGAACGATGGGGGGGGAGAAGGATTCGAGTTCGATAGAAAAAAGGGAGGTTCCGCAGTTCGCTAGGAAGGCATCAAGAAACAGCCAGGAAGAGGGGAAAGAGGGTCATCATGAAAGAGAGGCAGATCGTTGACCAAAAGAGGAGGAAATCAGAAGGGGAAGTAATAAATTGTTTTCTCAGGAATTTAGTTTGAAGGTGAAAGCAGAAAATCGGGCCGAACCTGGAGTTAAACTCGCCACAAAAAAACTCAATCAGTCGGCAATCATCCCTTCTTTGCCGATAGAAGGAAACCCAGAACCGGGAGGAAAAGCCCCGCCATTAGGGAGGGAGGCCTTATTGTGTCGGGACACCTCGAGAAAAGAGGGAACGAGAAAGAGGAAATTCGCTGAAAAGACTTTCACGAAAAGAAGACTACCATTACTACCAAAACGAAAGGGGAAAGCGTGTTGGGAGACGGGGAAGTCCAATCGAATTAATGAAAGACCGAGTGCCAACTATGAGGAGAAGGGAAAGAGGACTCGGAAGGAAAAGGAGGGCACACGAATTTCAAAAGGGAAAAAAGGGGAAATTCTCAGGGGAAACCAGGAGAAATGGTCTTGTGGAAGTCGGCTAAGAAGAAGTACCGGAAGCCGGGGAGGGTCAGGGGGTTTTATTGGCAAAAAAGGAAATCGGAAGGTCGATTGGCGGATACGGAAAGAACTGGACGGATCTTCGTCGAGACGCTCAAGCGGAAAACGGAGGCACGGCGGGGGAAAGTGCCGGATACAACGCACAAAGGCCTCCGAGGATTGTACCGAATAACGACCGGAAGGAGGAGGGAGAGCGACGCAACGAAGGAAAGGGGGGGGGAGACAAAAACCCAACGGGAGTGGTACGGTGACAATCCAGGAAGACAACCCCCAACGTCGGTAGGTAGGAAATAGGGAAAAAGAAAGACAACAAAAAGAAAAAAGAAAAAAAAAAAAAAAAAAAGCAACCCGACACAAAACATAAAAGAAGAGAAGGGGGGGAGACTTCATCACTCTTGGGGAAAAGGGCTTTTCTTCGAAGAGGAGTGAACTCGAGGCAGAAACTTCCTTTCTTTAGTAGCGGCTCTTATTCTGTGTGCGTTTAGGGGGGAAAAAAAAATCCCGAACAGGGGAAGGGACAGTGAGAAGCGGTGAAGGAAAAAGGGAAGGACATAATATGGAAAAAGGGGAAATCCTCCAATCTCACGGAAACACTTTTTGGAAAAAAGAAAAAAAACTAAGGGGAGGTACCTTTAGGGGGAAGGAGCTGTTCTGGAAAGGACGGACAATCACTGGGTCGAGCCCTGAGAGGGAAGGGGGGGGGGGGGGGGAAAAAGTTTTGAATGAGTGGAAAGAGGAGAAGCGGAACGTGGAAACGGAGGGGGAGGCACTCAAAGTCAGTCTTGGGGAGTCTGGGAATAAGGAAAAAGGGGGGGAAAGGAGAAAAGGAAGAGAGGGAAGGTCGTCAAAAGGGGGGAAATAAAGAAGAAAAACAAAGAAGCAAGAACGCCATGGAATGGCAAAAAAATTCGAAAGCTGGTTCAGAAGAAGGACTATTGTCAGGAAGGGGGGGAAGGGGCTCCGGTGTGGGTGGCCGGGGATGGGAGCGGGAAGAGTAGGAATATCCTAGTATCACCTTTCAACAAAGAATAGCCACCCTGTATGGGGTTACGTGAAAGAAAATGACTGAAGCTAGCCCCAGCCGACGTTGAAAAGAGAAGTCTTAAAAGAGCTATGATGGGGGGGGGAGACGGCCTGGCTGTTCCGGGGGAGGGGGTCAACTCGTATCATAGGAGGAAAAGAGCTGAGCGAAACTCGATACTTCACAGCATCGTTCAGGGCAGGGAAAAAGCTTGCTCGATTTTGCGGCGCTCCGACAAAGAAAAAGGTAGTGTCAGGGAAAGGGAAAAGGGGTGAGATGCTGTCTAAAAGGGGAGAAGAGTGGCGATCTGTCTGGGGTGTTTTCTCGCGGGGGGCCGCGTATCGGCAGAAGAGAGGGGGAAGTTCTTCCTCCTGCAGGGGAAAGACGGATTTAGAAAGGAGAAAAACGGCGTCGTGAGGGAAATGTGGACTTTTTGCCTTCAAAAACATTCCTGACCATCGTGTGGGGGGAAAGGGGGGAAAGGGCAATGGGCGGAAGAGGAGAAAAGAAAAGATGGCCAGACTGGGGAGATCCCGGGAAAGGAAGGTTTTGGGGGGAAGTTTTTGCCATTCAATTTAATGGGATGGCTCGCCGCAACAAACGAGCTAGGGGGGGGAGTTCGCGCCGTAAAAAGGGGGGAGAAGGGAGAGATAATCCGATTACACAAGAAAGAATATATGATTACGGATGGGGGAAAACTGATACTTCGAGAAAACTTTGATATGACGGGGTTCTAACGGCTGGGGGGAAAGTACCATGCGGCTCTGCAAGAGAGGGGAAGGAGTTACGGGGGGGAAAAATTCGTTCCCTATGCTGGCACATAAAAGACCAGCGGCTTTCTGTAGAAGAAAAAAAGCCGAACTGCGGAAAAGGAGAGGATTCAAGAGGGGAAAGCAACGCAGTATATCGTTCGTGGAAGGGTTGATACTTCATCAGATGATCATCTCGGGGAAGGCAGGGGGGAAGAGAGGCACGTCCTGTTTCTGATAAAAAAGGTACGGGGGGGGGGAGAGACTTTGTCGTTTTGAAAAGGGGAAGTATCTCTCAAAATAAATGATTCCCCAAAAAAAAAGGGAGGAAAATGGGTTATGGGAGGGCGGGGCGAAATATCGCACACCAGGGGGGGGGGGGGATTTCAAAGTCACCAAAGACTTCAAGGTGGATGAACACACGCATAGGGTAACATATCGAAGGAGGAGGCGTCTAACACATTCTGATAGCAACTGAGAAGCAGGGTACTGTCTTGGGACCCAGGGCAGGAAATATTTCGTAGAGGGGGCGAGTCAACAAAAGGCGGGCGAAAATACAGCCCTAAAGGCTCATCCTCGCAGGAAAGGAGTCGCCAAAAAGGGGAGAGGGGGAGGAAATCGGTTTTCGGGGAGAAGGGGGAGGACGTCCGAGGGCGGCGTCGTTAAACTAAGGTGAGAAAAAGACTCTCTTCCTCATGAAAAAAAAAGGCTCGCGCAAGAAAAGGAGAGTCAAAGGCCATCGTGCCAAGGGGGTTTTCAAAGGAATCCTGTCAAGGGATCGTAAGTCCGGCACTGTAAGGGAGAAAACAAAGAAAAAAGCGGAACTGCATTGAAGGAAAGGTGAACATCTTGGGGGGGAAAGGGGTGGTTATCATTGAGGAGGGGAAGTTTTTGCTAAGCAAAACCCAAAACACGGATTTTGCGCAAAAAAAAGTTGCAAATCGGGGGAGGGAAGGTGATCTTGGGGGGAGAGGAAAGAAAAAAAGCACTCCCAAAAAGAGGAAGAAAAAAAAGAGAAGTTTAAGCGCTGAGGCGCTCTTCTGGGAAGGAAACCACCCTTTTTTGAGAGGGGGAACAAAAGGGGGCGCGCGCGAGGAAAAAAGGGTGTCAAGAAGGAAAAGTTATATCTCTAGAAGGAAGGTGTGTCGCATTCAGTCAGCAAGCCGGAGGGGAAGAGGCCTCCAGAACGTACATAGGAATAATGATTAGATTACTCGCTTAATAAAACACGGGGAAAGAAGTCTCTCGAGAAACCCAACTCTTGAGAAATACGGAGCGATAGGGAAAAAGAGGGAGTAAAATCTGTCAGAAAAAAAAGCACCTTTAAAAGGGAAAGGGAGGGCCCTCGAGAGGCGGGGAGGACGAGCGACAAACCCTCATGCTAACCAAATAAGAACTTAGGGAGAAAGGACTTGAAAGCAAAGGGACTTACTGAAGGGCCGAGGAAAACCAGTTAGCAATTAACCGATCACAAAAGATGTTGGGGGGGAAATACCGAAAAAACGAAAGTCTCATAGGGCTCAGAGAGGGAAGAATGGTCCGATTTGGGGGGAGGGGGTGTTCTTTTAAGGGACAAATCCTATTTTCAAATGGGGGAGAGCGTTTGGTGTTTGAGAGAGAAAAAAACGAAGCCCGCATAACAAGAAAGAAAGGTGAGGCCCAAGCTTGGGAAAAAAAAATGGCTTTAATGGAGGGAACCCCTCGGTGGGGGGGGGGGTTCCGTAAGTGACGGGGAGGCGGAGAAATTGCCAGGAGATAGGAAGAAACAACCGTAAAGGAAAATTGGCCGGAAGCGATTTGTTTTGAAAAGAATTTGACTTCCTGAAGAATGGGCGGGAAGAGGGGGGAATACTTTGTCAGGGGGAGAAGAAGAGGGGTAAGCCGAGCGAAGACGGGAAAAAGCCGAACGATGTACGCAAACAGATCCTGGATTTGGGGCAAACCGACTCGCATCTGTCTGGCTGCCCGCCCCCAAAAGGGAAGGAGAAAGAGCTAACTAAAGAAGAGGGAGAGGGAAAGAGCGGGTCGCAATACTCTAGACCAGGGAAAAGTAGGAAGAATATGTGGGGAAAGAATACGGAAACATCTGGTACCCTTATTGCTGGGGGGTAGTCTTGGCATGACACGGAAAAGGGAGACTCTCTAGAAAGAAAAAAAAAGAAACGAAAAGGAAATCGACGTCGTGTGTGGGGAAGAAAAAGCCGCTATCTCAGGGGAAAAGGAGGGGAAATCAAAAGAGGAAAAGAGAAAAAAAACAAACGACACCGTGATCGCCAAGGGGAGGACCGTCAGCACCGGAAGAGAAATACTTATAGAAGGACAAGCGGCGAATTAAGGAAAGGGGATAAAGCTGTCAACGGGAAAGATCCTGCTTCTGACAGAGGGGGGAAGCTTGAATTCATAAGAAGAGGAAGCCGTTCGTCGGGGTAAAAAAAAAGGGGAGGGAATAACAGAAAGAGGGGGCAGTGGGTGAAGGGCCCGCATCTGGGCACGAAAGAAAAAAAGGAGAACAACACCGGCGAGGGACAAAGCCGCATGGACTTTTGAAAGTAGTTCATATTCCCAGGGGTGAGAATATAAAGGGGAAAAAAACGGGGACTGCGGAACTCGAAAGGCGAGGAAAGGAATTGTGCTATAAGACTATTCCGCTTTCAAAAAAAAGTTGCTCCGGAAACAGACCCAATGCAATTGCAACAACTCAAAGATCGTTTGTGGGGGATCAATTCCTACAAAAAGACCAACACATTCAGGAAGGGAAGGCACAGCTTAGGGGCAAGAAGAAGTTTGTCCGTGGGGGGGTTTTTTCGCAGGGAAAGGAGGGGGGGGGAATGGAAGGAAATCGTAGGAGAATAAAAAGGCAATTTGAACACACACAGGGAGGAAGACGATGGTCCAGGCATGGGAAACCTTCTGGAAGCAAAGTCCAAAAAAGGGAACGTCAAAGAAAGAAAAAAACGCGAAGAGGAGAACTGAATTGGCGAACCAAGACGCAGAGAGCAAAATAACAAGCAGCATTGCTGACTCAATGGAGGGGAGAAAAAGAAAATAACCTACCAAAAGACTTCCTCAAAAATCCCATAAAGGAAGAGAAGCAGGCCGGAGGGAAAAAGAAACAATCAGAGCAAGAAGGTCGTGTTTCGTGAAGGAGGGGGCTTGAAGAGATGAGTTCAAGAAGGGGGGGCGCAGTGGACTGATACGGGGGGACAAGCAGTCAAGAAAACGAACCAGGAAGGAAAGAAGGAATGTAAGCTTATCGTATTGGATTGACCAACTGCGAGGAGGAGCTTCATAGGCAGATGGGAAAATGGGGGCAATACCTTGCGAAGAAGAGGAAAAAAATGGAAGGGGGGTTCTCCTGCACGACGCCCCTTCGTGGGAACGTAAACAAAACCAACCGGAGACGCTGAAACAGAAGGCAGGGGGGGAAAAGCATCCTTCTTATTGCCTCTCTTGGAGGGGGCCCTTTAGAAAGGATCTGCCTGCAAGGGGTTATTCTTAGGGGTGTAGGGGAAGGGGGGGAAGTGACCTCTGAGAGAGTAAAGCTACGTAATCTCTCAGAGGACCAGCGTTTTGTGTGAAGGTCCATCGGATTATGGGAAGAAAGGAGGACGTTGTCAAAATATTAGTGAGGTTCCAAGTTCAGCTTCTCGTGAAAAAAAAATGAGGTCAAAAAAATCAGGGAAAAGGGGGGGTACAAAATGCCCTTTCTCAGGGAGGAGGGAGGAATCTAGAGTTTCCTGGAAAGAAAAAAACAGTCCGTGACAGAAAGGTCCCGGCCCTTCAGGGTAAGAGGATGTGGTTTAAGTGAAAAGGGGCGTTAGGGTGCAGAGGTGGCTGATCAAGAAAAGTCTTGATGTCGGGGTCGGGCGACAGGCGCAGAAAGGGGGAAAGTAACGTCTGTCAAAGGTAAGACTTGCGAGTCAAGATCGCGAGACGGGGGGGGGATTGAACCTAATAAAAACCGACCGTCAAGAAGAGCGACTCAACGAGGGGAAAACAAAGCCACTTTCTACAAGAAGAAGTCCAACGGGGAAGAGAATCAAAAAAAAGAGGAGGAGGAAAAAAGAGGAGGAGCGTTCGAAACGGAACCGAGGGAGTAGAGGTGGGGGCCTTTGCGTCTCAATCGCAGAGAGTACGCGAAAACCTGGAAAAGAAAAAAACGGCCCAAAAAAAGTTCAATCATCCCAAGGGAAAGAATTTGTGGCGGGGGGGGGGGAAGAAAAAAAGTCCCTTCCGAAAAAGGGTAAGCCAGGAAAAGCGTTTCCTGAAAATCGCGACAATGGGGAAATGAGGGAAAGCAATCGGGGGAGAAAGAAACAACCGAAAAAGGGTTGCAATCAAAAGACGTCCGAAAGGACCTTTGGGGAAATTAAATCTGGCTTTAGCCTAACGGAAAAACCCTTTCTCGAGGGGAACGAGAAGGAGAAAGCGGGGACAGGTATGGGAACCCTGGGGGGGGACCGCGGAATTAAACTGGGGGGAAAACCTTAATAAAAGGGGGAAAGAATCATCTATTGGTGTAAGAGGAATTCCGATGGACTGAATACAGAAAAAAAACGGGAGAAAAAGGAGAGAGCCAGATGTGGAGAGCAGCGATGTCGGCAAAATAATAATCATCAGCAAGGGAAATGAAAAAAAGAGAAATCGGTGGCAGAAGAGGAAAGGGGAGCTATGTCCTACTTGGGAGAGGGAATCGATGGTGGGGGGGGGGCGTTTTAAACGAAGACGACGATGATCACTGCACCTTTCAAAAGACAAGAGAAGAAGGGTGAGAAAACATGGTAGAAAGGGAAAGAAGGAAAGACGAGTCCTCAGCAGAGGGGTAACTCGAAGTAGAAAAGGGGGGAGATATTGACCGCGAAAAGGTTTCCTTGATGCGGTAAAAAAAAAAAAGCATTCAAGGCACTATCGAACTCGAGCTCGGGAAAAAAAGCCACGAGGAAAAAAAACACGCACCCATTCAAAGAAGAAGATGCGCAGGGAGAGAAGGGCGCCTCCTAACCAAAAGCGGGAAAAGGAAATGATAGGATCCTATTATCTAGGGAATTTTTTGAGGCAGAAAGAAAGGAGGGGAAGAAAGTGATTCCGCCCTGAGGCGGAGAGAGCCTCAGACGTATCTGGCGGATAAAGGAGAGCTCAATTGTTGAACACGAAGGGAGAGGGAAGACGTCACAGGCCGGAGGGAGCAAGGGGATGGAACGTTGCTGTGAGGAAAAAACCATGCCCTGACCCATGAAGGGTCAAATTTGGGCCAAAAGGAAACAGAATGGCTCCTCTGAACGCAGGCAGCTAAAAATGGCCAGACTTGAGAGCAACAGAAGCTGAAGGGGGGGGGGGGCCAGTCCATGAGGGAATGGGATTGAGATTGAGCCGGAGCAAACAACAACTGAAGGGGGGGAGTTGGCAAGTTGATTTTGTGAAGGAAAGGAAAAAAGCCGTATCAAATGAAAATGCGCGGAAAAAAAAAACAAATCCCTGAAGCAGAGGAGAGAGGAAAAAAAAAGATTACTGCTGGGTTTTAGAAGGGGAGGATGATTCACAAGTTCCTGAAGATGCTTTGATATGACTACTTGCTAAGGGGAGGGCTCTTCAAGCGGTCCACACGTGTGCGGCCCTATTCGGAAGGAGCGGTTAAGGGAAACCCTCAGAATGACAGTCTGCTTTCTGAGAGAAAGGTTACCAAGAAAAAAAACTGTCGACCATGGAAGGGGGGGAAAGTTCAAGCGAAATGCTCTAGCAAGGAAAAGGGGGAAAGTCGATGTCCAAGAGGGACCCTGGTGAATAACTTTAAGAAGGGAGTAGGACTCAAGAGTCCACTGGGGGGGGAGGAAAAAAAAAAATGGTTCGGGAGAACGGTTACCGGGACAGCAACGTTGGGGAGTTTGGAGGGTTGATGAGTAAAAAGCAAGGGGAAAACACTCCGTCGATGTAAAGGTGGGGGCTGCTAGGCTCTTCTCCACTGGGGAAAAGATACCACAGTCCGCAACAAAGTCCGCCGGATTTTTCAAAAATCGTTTAGAGATGCGTCTAACAGATGGAAAAAGAGAGACTGAGAACAGGTGTATCGTGGAGCCACTGCGAATATTGCTGTCGGAAAACATTAGGAGGGTGCCATGCCAGACAAGCTCATCCCAAAGACATCAAAAATCCGGAGAAAGGCTTCTTATTATGAAGGGGCGGGGAGGGCTCTTGTACCGTCAAAAAAGGGGCGGGTGAAATATTTAGAGCCCGGAAATGATGTGAAAACGACCCGAAGGCTTCAGAAGTCAAAATGACAAAAAAAAAAATCGCTGCAAGGGCAACCATTAAGGATCGGGTGTTTCAAGGAGAGAAGGGAAGGATCGGGGGGAGGGGATCATTCCGGCACTTCCGGGAAAAGGAGGGAAAAGACATCAAGATGGCCTGGACCGCTGGAATTCGAGATGCGGGGTTGGGAAAAAACGTCAAAAAAAGCCAAGATTGGGAATCAGAAAAAGTGGCCAAATCTTCTTCTTGAATGAAGATCTTATTCAAGGGGACCGGACTCCTAAAAGAAAACTGAAGGCCCGGGCAAAAGAGTTTAATAGGGGGGGAAAGCGCCTCTAAAGTTCCTATCCGGCGCCAAAAAAAAAAAAATTTGTTTATCGGGAGGGCCAATGGGAAGGAGAGACCTTGGGTCCAAAAGCATTAGTTAGTTCAGGGTAATAGAGGTTACCTTCATCCTGGAAAAAGAGGTTTTTTTTCGCAGGCAGAAAGGGGCCGTGAGCTCTTTCGCATGACTCCAGTCGTAAAGCTGAATCCTTAACACTTTTCAAAAAAGAAAGCCTTTCGGAAGCGCTAGATACTCACAGCCCCCAACAAAGAGAATGCCCCTCATCGAGGGGCTCTAAAAAAATAGGGTACCTGCCAAAGGAAAAAAGTCACTGTCATAAAAATATGTACAACTATGGTGAAATTAGCACTCCGCTAAGAAAAAAAAGACGAATTCGACCAAGCCTTCCCTATCTGAGAAAACTGCTCCGAAGAAAGAAAAAAGCAAGAGGAGGGAAGGAGGGAAAGCCATCAACGAGGCGGGAAGAGGGAAAAAGGAAGATGCGAAATCCAGAGAGGGAAAACTCTTCGGAGCCATGGTTGTCCCATTAAATTAAAAAGGGGAAACGGGCCGCGCGCACCTGGGGAGGATGCACACAAAATGGGGAAACGCGTAAAAAACAAAAGGCCCTACGATTCCTCTCAAAGGAGAAGGGAAGCATTTTGGGAGAAGTGGCCTACGCCAAATTCAAAAAAAGCGGGGCACACTGCTCAAAAAAAATAGGGGTTGACGGAGCACAACAGAAAAGATAACCCAGTGAATGAACAAGATGTTCCGAAGCTGGGAAAGGCTTAATGCAGTTCCGCCGTCCTGGGGAGGGGGGGGGAAGAGGAAGGCCGATTACAAAGACAAACTTGCCCATTAGATACTGGGGAAAAAAGGAGAAGAAAAAGGGACCGCGGGGGGAAGGGAAAGAGGATGGGGTGCGGAGAGAGCAGTTGCGTCAGGGAAAAAAAATGCGCGCGCGTCAGGGGGGAGGAATAATTTTGACGGCCTCACTGATTTTCACGCCTCTGGCGGAGGAGAGGCAGAAAACCTATTTGGAACTCATATCACTGTGAGATGGGGGGGGGGGGGCGGCGATCTCGCGGGGGCTGAATAATCAGGGAAAAAAGGGAAGGACTGCACCCTCCCATAATGTGACTCGCCGACATCAGGAGAGAAAAGAGTACTGTCCGTGCTTTGGAAAAATACCCTTATCGGGTAAAAAAAACTGAAAAAAAGAGGGGGGGGAGCATCGTCTAAACGATCTGTTACAGAAAGATGTGAAAATCCAGAGGGGGAGTTGGAAATCAACTTGGAAAGGGGAAAAATGAAGAAATCAAACAATCGTGACAAGAGAAGGGGTGGGGTTAATCACATGGAACTCTCAGGGGATAAAGTCATCCACCCGACAAAAAAAAGAAAAGTGATAGCCAAGAAGAAACATTACCAAGAACACAGTTACAGCGCGGGGAAAAAAACATAATTATAATCTATAATCAAGAAAGTCTGAAAGTTATAAAAAGGAAACGCCTATCTGCGTTTGAAAAAATGAAGGTGAATTCAGAATAGGAAATCGGAAAAAAAAGGGGACAATGCGGTAGTGACAGAACGTCATACGAGAAGAGGTGCAACGCTGCCTCATCTGTTGCACGAGAAAGGGAAAAAGAAATTCCCTTCGAAAAGTAAAGAAGGGTGCAGGACCGCAAGGGGGGGGAAAGTAAATTTTCTAGCAAGGGACAGGGAAAGTCTTCAGAGTTTTGAGAACGTATCAAGGGAGGAACCCCACCAGAATAATCGACCTCGAAGGTCGAAGTCCAGGAGGTGGGGCTAGTAAATATCTAGGAAAGCTTTCAGAGAGACATTGGCCATACGGAAAGAAAAAAAAACCAATCAATTGCAACCAAGAAAAGCTCGTTGGTCGGAAGAGGAAAAAGAACATGGCAAGGACTGCATCAAACGAACAAAGAACTTGCAAAACGCTGGGAGGCGCGAATTATCGACAAGTCTGGAAAGCTGTCCTCGGAGCATGGGAAAGGGGGGGGGACCCCACACTATGGAAAAGAGGGAAGGGTGAAGCTCTGGAAGAAGGAAAAAAAACGGAGGAAAAAAGACGGCCTTGACGGGAGAGAAAATCGTCTAGATGAAGAAGAGGAAGAGAGCGGTAGATCTACTAAATCAAGAGAAAAAGGGGGCAGGGGAATCACAAAGGGTTAGAACGGAGGAGAACAACCCCTTGGGAGGACGCAAAAATCCCATTACCACTAAATAATAGGGGAAAAGAGTCGGAGCTCCGCAACTCAAAAAGAAAAGGGGGGTCGTGAACGGAGGGAGGGGAAGGCAGTTCGAGAAAAACAGTGAAGGCAATCAGGAGCTGATACGATTTGACCGCAGGGGGAAAAAAGCTATAGCCGTTTCAGCAGGAGAGAGAAGGCTTTGACCAAAGAGAAAAGGAGCGAGCTTCAGAAGAAATGAAGGCGGGCAAGTTCTAAGAGAAAGCCATCCGTGAAATTGGAGTTTGAAAAGTGCCGACGCCGTGAAAGGTGAAGGCCACCCACCCGTAGAAAAAAGACAGATCACGTGCGGGGGGACGCGCAAACGAGGGGCGTACTTGGAATACTCTTCGTTACAAAGAAGCGGGGGTGCGCGGAAGGGGGGGGGAAACGCCTGCCATTCCTTGCGGAGGGAAAGGAGGGAGGTTTATCTGTTCCCAAGGGGGGCGAAAGGGGGAAAAGAGATGCCGGCCACCTCAGAACGACGGATCGAACTCTCCTTAAGAAAGAAAATACGTTGGTAGACTATTATTCCCGAGCAGGAAGTAGGGGAGGAAAACCATAGAGAAAGGGACAAAACTATTATTAAGATGTTTTCCAAGAAAAAAAAAGGGAAAACTTCGTCCACATAGGGGGGAGGGGCCCTTAAGGCTCGGGGCTAAAAGAAGGAAAAGGGAGGGGATTTCAGGGGGAAGAAAAACCGTAAGTGAAAAAAAAGACCCGTAGGGAGGGTTTATTGCAACAAGGGGAGGAGACAAGCTGAGGAGGTCGTAGGATTCCATCTGCTTCTGGAAATCGCGACGAAAAAGGGACAGGAAAGAGGGGAGTCGGGAGGTGGGGAAAAGACAGTACGCCATAAAAACAAAGGAATCCGAGCCAGAAAACGACCGGCCGTGAAGAAACACGAGGGTTGGACGCAAAACTGGCCTACAAGATTGAGGAAGGGAAGGACCGAATTTCCGAGAAGAAAAAAAAAAAAACGATGATGGGAAAATAGAGAGGGAGACTTTATGGCTGACCGGAACATAACGATTAATTGTCGGGAGTCTCAATCGGGCCTCTGGGGGCCTGAAACTTCCGGGGGGTCAATCATACACAAGGGAGGAAATAAGTCATTTGTGCCACGGGGGGTCTCAAGAAAGGAAAATACCGCCTTGACAGCGTAAGGAGGGCGACCTAAGATCGAAAGCAGAAGGGAGGGCCGCCAATAGAAAGAAAAAGAAAAAAAAAAAAGTGTGTGGCAATAGAAAAGAAAAAACACTAGGTCTAAAGGGTGTCTGTCACTTACGGCTGAACGGGAAATCTCGAAAGACCAAGAGCGAGCGCTTAGAAAAAAGGGGGGGGGAACCTTTGTAGGGGACAACGACGCGAAGCTGAAAAAGAGGAATACTAGTGTGGAAAACGAAGTTGGGGGGGGTTCCTGAAAAGGGGGACAGAGGAACTTCTGGAAAAAAACTCGGTAGTAAAGGAGATAAAAGGATCTGGAGAAGGGAGAGAGGGGGAGGAAAAAGGGGAACAGATAACACGACAAATAAAAAAGAATAGAGAATGGAGAAAGCCCTGGA
>Ga0179593_1679062_pt1 | contig 16953 bp, 24 predicted proteins | sample CZODoug2_1_08_16_FD_185931 | JGI IMG/M metagenome (GOLD analysis project Ga0179593, IMG submission 185931) | Vadose zone soil fungal communities from Angelo Coast Range Reserve, California, USA - CZODoug2_1_08_16fungal (PacBio error correction) | ecosystem: Environmental > Terrestrial > Soil >...
AGAGATGATATACTCGGAAGAGAAAGGAAACGCACGAAAAGTCTTTCAGAGAAGGGAAAGCAGGGGCGTCAAGAGCCTCCAGCAAGTTCCTGAAGGGTGGCAGAGGACGCACACGCACATTCCAGAAAAGGAGAAAAACGACGAATGTCCGCTCGATGAGAGTTCCTCAAGAGGGCTCTGTCCCAGGTTGGGGAAAAAATAAAGAAAGCCTAGCGGGCGAAGGAGGAGGTGGGGGACGATCGCGGGGCGCCGAAATCCCAGCAAATTTCTTAATAAAGGGACCCGATATGAAGACCGTTTTTGAAAGGAGTACTTCCGCGATCTGCGACGCCGAAGTAGATCAAAACAAAAGACTTGGTAAAAGGGTAGAAGTACTGCTGCGCTCGCAGCGGGATTGTCGGGAAAGAATTGCCGGAAACAACCTGGAATGGGGGGAGAGGGGGGTGAAGGGTTCTCTACCTCACGCATTTGAGGGAAAAAAAGTCACGAAAATGAAGAAGGAGAATCACGAAGGTGTTCGCATCGGGAATGGTCCTGGATTCACTGGGAAAGGAAGGGAAAACAAGGGGAAAGGTGGGGGTGAAAGCCGAAAAGATTCTCAAGAAGCGCTTTGAGCCGAGGGGGGGGGCGGTGTGCGGGGGAATAACACCGAGTGAATCGGGCTTTGATCGAATATCTGACGGTCCGGAACGACGGCCGAAGGTTTGGGCCGGGAAGAGACAGGACGGGGAAAAAGAAAACGACGAAAAAAAGTGCTAGGCGTTGGGCGAGAAAACCCAACAAATGCTTGAATTCGCTAACTGCCAATGGAAAAACTCATTTGGGGACGATAGGCTTGCGGGGGCAATGGAAAGGGTGAAAAAGAGAGAGGGAAGCATAATTCTCGAAGGAGCCGGAGATAAACTAAAGAAAAAAAAGAATCGATACCTGATAAAGAAAGCCGCTGGAAGCGATAGCAGGCGCAGCCGTGCTTGATTGGCTAGGGATGACGATAAGCTCACGAGAGGCCACAGCGGGCAGAAATCAAAAAAGGGGGGAAGAGACGCTCTGAGAAAAAGTTAAAAGTAGAGAATTATGAAAGAGTCCCTGCACATGGATGGTTTTGCCTACGGGGCCCGCGTGCGGGGGTGAAAACCATCTTCCTTACGTAGAATATCTCGAAGCGGGAGGAGAGAACGCCCTGCAAGAAACGGAAGAAACAGGAAAAAAGCGAAGAAAAAAAACAACTATAGTAAAAAACCTTAGGGGTATTAACGCGCGCAGGGGGGAGATAGTGCAAACGGCGATATTTCTAAGAATTGAACTGCGGGTGGAAAAAAGAAACGCTGAGTTTCAAAAGGGGGAAGAGGGAGCAGCGTGGCTCAATTCATCAGGGAAGAAGCTAGCTAACATTTTGGGGGGAGGTACGTCCAGAGAGGGAAGTTCAAATGCGGTCGGACCGCAGAAGCTGTGCCGCGAGGTGTTCCATCAGGAAGCCCCACAAAAACCCACCCACCCCCCCCCCCCCAACCAAACAAAAACCTTGGGTGGGGGGGGGAAAGGCAAGACGGCTTGACTTCTATCTCTTGTTCGAAAGAGGAAATTTGCGAAAATTGGGGAAAAAATCAGTGAACTTCAGGGGGGGAAATATTGTGCAAAAAAAGGGGAAATGCAAGCAGGTGCGTGGGATGCAGAGCTCGCTAGAAGAGCATAGGAAGTCTATCAGTGAAGCTGTATCAAGTCGGGAAAAAAAAATATCGCAGGGCCGGAGGAACAACAATGAAGTCCAGGGACATTGCAAAGAATCACGCCAATTGGAGGAAGTTAAAAACGCTACGCCAAGGAATCGTCTTCGGCAGGTTTCGTCTGATTTCACATGACCGACGTAAAAAGAAGGAAAGTCGGAAACGGAGTAGGATAGGCGGCAATCTTCCGAAAGACTCTTCAAGAAAGGAAAAAAAAAGAAGTAAGTGTCGTTATGACCAAGCACACTCGCCCAGCTGGACCAGCGGATTTGGGGCTAACCAAACTTCCATTTCAGGTCAGAAAAAGGGTGCGAAGGAGACTGGCGAACGAAGCTAAGGAGAGGTCTCCTCTTAGGAGCTACAGCATGTCTCTGCGGAACATCTAAAGTCGCGAGTCTAGGAAAAAAGCAAGGAAAAAAAAGCAAACAAAAAAAAACTGTGGTGTACAACGAGTATGTGGAAAAGGCCCGTAGGAACAAATGAGAAAACGGCAGCTCACCCATCCGGAAAAACGTCACTCGCAGAGATTTCGATATCGCTTGGGGTCGGAGTCTAAGATCGGCGGACCGTCGAAGACGCTGGACTGGTGGTGGGAAGAAATGAATAAAGGCGGGGGCTAAAAGGAAGGGTGCCGGAATACGGAAAGCCGCTATTCGCTGAGAAACAAGCAGAAAGGGAAGCATCGTTGTAAAGCTAGGGGTGCCACCCAAAGAAATGGTGGCAAAAAAAACCTGGGATGCTGCCCCTCCGCGATAAGCGGACATTCGATCGAATGTTATGACTTGGGGGAAGCCGGGTCAGAACCGCCACAATTCAAACCTTTAGGGACAGGGGAGGGGGCATCTGGAGTGGAAAAAAAGCGCTTGTCGAACTACTCCATCGTTACGCGACCGAGCGCTGAGGGGTAAAAGCAAAAACAGAGGAGGGGAGGGAGAGATAGATAAAAGCGGCCAAGGAGAGGAAGGCCCAGTTAGCGCATCTAAATGGGGGCCATGTGGCGACCAAGTCGTCAAGAGGTCACCTAAAGCGGTGGGGAAGTACTGAAGCGCACAACAGAGGAGTTTCCAGAAGGAGGAGACTGGTCCTCTCACAAAAAAATTGAAAAGCGGAGGGGGTTCAAGAAAAAAAAAAAAAAATTCTCAGTTGTGCCCCAGGTTGGGCAAAAAGATAGGGTGAAAGCGGAAAGGTTGAGGGAAGGGGAAGAGCGAATCGTCGGCTGGCAGGCCGGAAAAGAGTCCCCACAAATTTGCCGTCAACCTGCGAAAATGATACAGAAGGGAGGGGTGTTACCACTACATTAAGCAGGTCAGAGTCTTTGACCCGGGAGGAGCGCCGTGAAAAGAGCAGAAGTGAAGGGTTGGAGAGGGAGTGTTGATTGGGAGAGACGCGCGGCGAAGATCGGATTGGGGCAGAGGACAGGGGGGGGGGGAAAGAAGAGCGGACAGGACCGTTGTTGCGCGGATGGTTTCCGACGAGCTCGACAGGGAAGTTCCCGAAAAAAGAGACGCGGGGAGAGAGAATCCGACGGATTTACTTGCAAGAAAACTAAAAAATGTGTCCTGATTCTATGGATGACTGACACTTGAAGGGGTAAATCAAAGGGGACACTAAAGCTCGGGGAGTGAAACGAGTTGCCGTGGTCATACGAACACGAAAAAGGAGGGGGGGGGTAAGAGTGGGGTCGAGCATATCGAGTCTATCCTAAGCGGAAGACGGCACGAGTTTTGCTGAGTACATGAAAAGAAAAGCAGACGACAAAGGGCAGGGAGAGGGTCTTGGCGTAGCGGGGGAGGATGCCCGAGAGAAAGGAAAAGAGTAGTTCGGCGATACATGCGAATGGCCCGACTTGGACGAATACATCGTGCAAAAGGGTGAAAGAAAATGCTTAAACATATCTAAAAAGGCGGGAGCGGGATCGCATTCGCACGCACCACAGGTCGAAAAAAAATAAAGGAAAAAAGCGAAGGAACTTAGAGGGAAGAACGAGCTTGGCAGGAAAAGCGAGAAGCCAATCCGTCTTGACTTCGGCGAGTATAGAAAAAATAGACATCTTCAAGAGTAATATAGGGGAAGAGTCTCTCCCTCTTTACGTACCCATTTACACAAAAAAGGGGGGGGGGAAAAGAGGGAAAAAAGGAGAGGCCACGATTGATGACCTCGTGGGGCCACTGGGGGCTTCGCGGGGTCTGTGGACCAAAACAGAGAAGGTCTTCGCCTCTCTCTTCAAGGAGAGTCTAAGAAGAAGAGGTTACATCAAGGCCAGTAAAGCACTCAGCAAACAAACAAAAAGGAAGGGAGAGTTATGTCCTGGAATAAAAGAGATCACAGGTTGGCAGGGTGCGGGGAGCAGATCTGCGAGAGATGACGAAAGAACGGGGGTCAACTACCGCGGGGACGTAGAGGGAAAAGAAAAAAAGAAAGAGACAAGAAGCAGGTGGCTCTTTCATCCAGGAGGTTTGTGGATAAGTCAAGGCTTCACTCGAAGGACGAGGGGCTCGCAGGAAAAAGTAGTTCCGAAAGGTCATATCGCCAAATTGACAAAGGAGGGCAAGGCTAGCTCTTCCAGAAAAAGGGGAACTTGGACAGTTCGAGTTAATGGGTCGCGATAGCCCAACACACACCCACAAAAAAAAAACCAACCCAAAACACAACCAAAAAAACCCCAAAAACCGACCTGCTTCCGTGAGAGAAAGGGAAAAATGCCAAACAAAGTCAAAATCAAGAGAGCTATAGGTCTGGGGACAGAGGAAAAATTGGTTCTTAAAGCGAAGCTGGAAAAAAAGCACTGGTCCTTTACATGGGGTGTGTCCGGAAGAAAGAAAGAAGTTGGAGTGGTCTATATTTCAACCACGAGGACAAAAAACGCGGGAGGCGGCGAGGATGAAGTTTTCTCGGACCATACAGAGGAAAAACTAAAATTTCGGAGCCTCTGAGGGAAGCGTCAAGATATTTCTCGAAAAAAGCAGATCAAAGGTACGGTCGGGTATGACCCGAACTTCTCACAATCTAAAGAGCCATTTGATTAATCAAACTAGTTCCAGGAGAAGAGAAACCTTAAAAGGGAGAGAGGGAAAAAATCTAGTACCATCATAGAGTCGTATCAAAGAAAAACAGGTCGCGGGAACTAATGAAGAAAAAAGCGGCATAAATCGCGGAAAAAAAGGTAGGGGGGTGTTCCCTGGCACTCGGGATGTCGGCAAAGGAGAACGCATCCGGCCAAAAAATTCACGGCGAGAGCACAGCCTCCTCCGAATTAAAAAATCTCTCAACTCATCAAGGGCAATCAGAAAGGGAGATATCGAAGGATGACGGGAAGGGAGGAACCGCTTAGGGTAGAACACCTGGTCAGTCATTTCTCGGGGCATGGGGGGAAAGTTGAAACTTTTGTGGGGATAAAGCAGGGGGGGAGAAGGAAGGGGAACTCTCTATCAGAAAAAGTTAAGGGAGCCGGGGACCCGGTTCGGATGTCAATTGAGCGGTGGCCACAAACACTGGGGCATGCTGAGGAACCTCCGCGGGAGGAAACAGGAAAGGATCGATCTATGTTAGGGGAACGGGTGAGTGAAGGAACCGAAAAAAAATAACTCTTGGAGGGTGAAAATTTGCCTGGTGAGCCAACTCGCCGTGGAAAAAACTAATAGAAAAAGGAAGCCCGTAGGTGTCGCAGAGAGCTGGATCAGAGCTAACTCAACAAACGGAAGAAGAGAATACTGATCCAGCTCTCGCGGTCTTGAATGATAGTTTCTCCAGCAGCGTGGAGGAAGGAGAACCCAAGGAAAATGCACCTCAAGAACTGAAGGTGGGGAGACAAACTCGACACGCTTCAAAGTTTCCAAACATAAGAGAAAGGTCCGCTGGCGATGAGGCGGAGGAAAAAACTAGGGTTCTTGGTTGGGAGGGTGTGGCCACCGAGCAAGCTCCGAATCGTTGGCGCGAGGGGTAAACCGGCGGCGCCTGAACGAAAACGAAAACAAGTCGCGTCAACCTAGAAAAAAAGGAAAGACTGCCATCACCAATGGTGTAAAAAAAAAGAAACAAGGTCACTTCTCGGAGGGCCGACGCCGAAGTACAGAGCGAACAAAGCTCTGCTTGCAAAATTAGGGAAAGGGAGGGAAGTGGACTTCTGCCGCTCAGGAAGAGGGAACCCTGATGGGGGGTCAGATGGGGGGATTAAGACATACGAGTGCGGAACAAAAACTGAATGGAGAGGGGTGCCCGGGGGCTTGGGGGGGAGAGTAGAAGAGTGCCTTAACGCGACATCTGAGCGCGGAGAGGAGAAGTCAGAGAATGGTACGTTTCGCAGGTCGAAAAAAGAAAAGGGGGGGTCAAAAAGGAGGGCGGAGGATGATTTGAACCTAAACTTGGAAGTGTACGCCCTAAAGCTCCAACAGAAAGCCAGCTTGGGGACAGAAGGGGAAATGGGAAGACCGGTTTATCGGCTTGAGAACAAAAAGATTGAATCCGAGGGCTAAACTACCGCTCCTAGGGGGGAGGGGGCCAAGGGGACGCGGGCCAGGGGGAGAGGAAAGAATAAAGAATCTTGGCTTAGCCGTTGGAAAGAAAAAAAAGAACGCATGCGTGTAATTCTCGAATGCAAAAAATGTACACCCGACAAAGATTTGGTGTGAATATCAGGCGGAGGGGAATAAGCTCATCTGAAAAAAAGAGCGAGAGAGGGGAGGACGCGTCGATCATCAGCACGCAGAAAAAGTGAAACAGAGAGACGCCCAAGAATCTACTGGCAGAAAAGGAAAATTTCGTGTGAGAAATCAGAGACAGGGCCTGGCGGCGAGGAGACGAGGAAACGCAGAGTTCCTTGGAAGCATTGAAGCACTAGAAGGAGGAGAAAAATTTAAACTTGACGACGATGAAGCAAGCGGACGGTGAGCGGACGTTGATTTTTTGTCAAAAAGGGGAGGGGTGAGTGACCACCAATGCCGTAGCCGCCGCTAGGCGACTAGACGCCAGTCGCGGAAAAAAAGACAAGAGAAAAAAAACCTAACTAGGATGAGGAAAAGAGGATTTTAAGTTATGGTTATTACAAAGAGCGCACTGGCGGGCTAGTCCGCCTATCGGAGAGTGCGACTGTGAACGATTGTGAACGAAAGAAAGGTAGAGAAAAACCGTAAAATAAAAACAAGAATTAACCCATCGTCAGAGAGGGGATAAGTCAGGGGAGCGTCTTCACTCGCTGCAAAGTCAGCTGTGTCCGCAGCGTTAGCTTCCCTCAAAAAAAACGAAAGAAGACGTCCGAGAGAAGAAAATCCAGCGAGGGACGGGAAGGGGGGGAAAAGGAGAGGTCTCTATTCAAGCTTGGGGGGGGCCCTGCTTCCGGTGCAGAGGCTTTAGTCTCCGCAAAATTCCGAGCGTTAATCTTGGGCGCTTAAAAAAGGAAAGGAGGAAAATGATATCGTCAAAAAGCGGCGTCGGGTATCAGGTAAAAGGAGGGAGGAATTCACGCATTTTCGTGGTCGAGAATCACCACCTACCCGCCCTCCGTAGGAAAAGGCGGAGATTTCTTTTTCCAGGGGGGGAAGGAACTCTGAAAAGCCGGCAGACGCAAAACGCGTCGGGGAGATCGCGCTATTGGCTCGATCAAGCTCGAGACAAAAAAGAATTTGATATGAAATCACACTAGCCAGCTGGACCTCAAGCGGGTAGGGGGGGAGAAGCTTTAGGGCTTGAAGAATCAAAGGCAATGCAACCAGAATCAAGGATGGAAGCGACAACAAGTCATCTTCGCTTCTAAAGCCCGGAAACGCAGCAGCATGTGCCAAGAGAAGTCAGGGGAAGGGGAAAAAACGGCATCAACAAAACGCGCGCCAGTTTCGCACTCTTTTCTTTCCCACTCCAAAGAGAAAAAACAGAAGGATCGGCTGCGAGCGCATCTCCTCCCAGGAACTCAGAAAAAAGAGCCCTAAAAACAGAGGTTGTGGGGCGGCGTCGGAAAGATCGCGGACCAGCGGAGAGGCCCAAAGGGGTCAAGTTCAAAGTGATGGATGTAGGTCGAAAGGGGGACGGAGTGGGGGAAGGGGGGAAGGCGCCGAAGCTAGTTAAAAATTAGCAGCTGAACGCTTCGTATGTTAAAGGGGGAGATGGAAAACAAAAGAACTTTGGCAGCAAAAAATTGAGTTTAGACCCAGGTCAAAATCGACTCGAACATGGAAAGAAAAAACTTGAAAAAAACGTTTTTTGGGGCGAGTGCCGGAAAGGGGACACCATTCAGTACCTATTTGCCTTTGGGAGCCTAGAAAAACGCGATGGAAAACTAAGGACCGTGCCAGGAGGACTCGTAGAGCTGTCTTATTGGGGGAAAACAAAAGAGGAAAAGAGATAGGTAACTGACAACGAAACAGGAAAAGGGCTTGGGGAGGGGAGAGTTACAGTCTTTGGTCGCCCTAAGGGCACCTCAGGCCTGATGTGGGCAAAAGGGAAAGCTAAAAAAATATCAGGGATGGATGAGATCGACCTATCCGCTGTCAAAAGGATCGGGGTTCCGAAAAAAGCTTTGGGAAAAAAGGGGAAAAAAGGTGGTGAACGCTCATTTAACGCTCCGAAGATTCGCTGCGACGGGGGATCAGAAAGCGGCAACAGGGCAAAAGGGGTCACACCTGCGAATTGGGGAAAAAGAAAAGGACAAAATTGGTTCCAGCGTCCAGGAAGGACGGGCTCAGAGTACCGATATCGAAACTCTCTGAATGAAAATGGGGGGGGAGAAAGAGGTTTCGGATTGAGAACTACAACGAGACTGGAGTTGTTGAAGAGGCGAGGGCAGGAAAAAAAGGGAAAACAAACCTGGGTTTTATTCGAGCCCGGGGTCCTCGACTCGCGACGGTGGCGACGAAAAGGGGAAGATCAAGAGAAAAGCGATAGGAGTAAGCGAGGATGAAGGGTGTACGAGGAAACGCGAAAGGAGCTAGGTGTCACCTAACAAGGGAAGGAACTCGGTAAGCTCTTGAGGCCAGCTTGGGGTCGGGGGGGGGGGAAAAACTAAAAACCCGGAAACTTTGATCTTGAAGGTTTGATAGGCAGGATAGGCGATTCAAGAGGAAAAGAAAAAAACTGAAGGGGATTGTGCTGACGAGGGTCAGCGGAAAAAGAATCCGAAGCGCACCAAAAAAATCGGGGGGACTTTGGGCGATTCCCGATCGAACACGATGAAGGCCTGTCAAAGGAAAGCTGGGGAAACAGTCTTCTAGATGCGGAAGGCAGAGGTCCCCCAAGAATCTATCGGAGGCGGATTGGCGCGAAGGAAAGCGGAAAAAAGGTCAGGTGAAAACCAAGAAAAGAAAAAATCGGAACGAACAACTTTCGCTGGAGAAGCTAGAAGGGCGCAAGAAGGGGGGAAGCGAGCTAAGAGAAAAGCGGCACGCGCAGAGTCAAGAGTCCGTGGAGAGAGGGAAAGATATACATTAAAACCAGACTTAAGGGGGGGAAAGAAAACGTGGGCTTTGCAGCTACGGCCGCTCGGTTGGAAAAAAAGAGGAATTCGTTATAGCAAATAGGAGACTAAAAAACTGCGAGCGGGGAAGAAAACGGAAAAACTAACTCTCTCAAAAAGGGAAACTATATAGGTTTCAATGGGCATTGATGGAGCCGCAGGGGCGTCTCCGTCCTAGGAAGAAGACGAAAAGGGAAGATTTTGAAACACGACGGCTTGGCCCAGAAAAAGGGAGCCCAATCCGCGGGTTGGCATGGAAGGAAACATTCAGGGTAAATTTTGGGGATTACGTCAAGATCTTCCACTCAGGCGGAAAAAGGAGAGTAAGGTTGCCGCAGCGTAGTCCGAGTCAGCACGCCGAAAGCAAGAGTGTAGGCCTCGTATAGAAGTTGGAAACTGGCTGGACCTATCGAGCGTCGAATATGGGGTTCCCTGCTGAGGGGGGGGGGACGGAAGCGGATGCTCGCCGGCCCTAGCCGTTAATTAGGGGAACGCTGAGAAAAAAGGAAGGGGCTCGGGGAAGGGTTCGTCAAAAGCGCGGCGTTTTGAAACGCGAATTCAAAAAAAAGGGGGGGGGAGGGGTGGGAAGAGGGGCAATCAGGCCACAATCTACACAAACCGAGGAAGTCAGGATTGTCGTCGGAGAGGTGGAAAACCAGAATCGTCATCAAAACTTCGTCAAACGTCGGATAGACTCTTAAGGGAAGATATTGCTAAGCAAAGTAGCAAAGAAAAAGAAAGCGAAGCGTTAACGCCCACTCTCCAAAAGGGAAAGAAAGGCACTGTGGGATTGATCAACTTCAAAGGGGGGACAGGGTCAAGCAAGGCGAAGAAGAGAGACAAAGGGAGCGATTTGGAAACGTAACCATGGTCGATTCGCTTAAAAAAAATATTGTCCGAAATGGGGAGCGGGACGGACTCGAAGACGAAAGTCGCGATCGAAAGCCATAAACACCCGCGCCGAAAGAAGGTTTTGGCACTCGAAGGGATTGAGGTTAAAAGAAAAAAAACAAGGGAAAGCAGTATTTCTAAAACGGGGAAAAAAATACACTCCTCCCAGGAAACTAGACAAAAGCATCCGGCAAGCAGAGAGGTGTGCGATAGAGGGGAGGAAACGGACAAAGTCGTTCAATATCGTCGGGAAAGCTTAGGAACCGGTTGGGAGTCTTAGATCGGGTCAAGGGGGAAAAAGGGAAGAAGGGTTTGTTTTTAAAGGAGCCTTATTCGCTATCCTAAATCAGCGAACGGAGGGGACGTTAAAAGCGGTTGGTCACGATGGGGCAGCCAGGGGAGTTATGAGGAAAAAGATCATTCCTCTTACCAGAGGGCATTCGTCAAGGTAGATTTAGCGTTGCGAGGGACAGGACCAAGGAAGGGCTTTTAAAGGCCTTTGGGACATGCGCCAACTGAAGCGAAAACCTTTACCTTGCAGGACGCTAGATGGTGTCTCCTCACAACACGGAGAGGGTAGAGGGAAAAGGAGCCAGCTCGCGCGTGAGACAACAGGTACGGGAAGGCCCCCGGAGATAGTTCTAGCCAGCCGGGAAAAGGGCCATAAGGCCCACAAGGGTCAGAATTTCCTGAGTTGGGAAAAGAAAACACTCACTCTTCAAGTTCAAGTGCGACGAATGCCTGGAGGAAGGACGGGAAGGTTCCTCAGAAAAAGAGGTCGGCTTGTGGCCCAGAGTGTTGTGGCAACTAAAGTTTAAAGCTAAAAGAGGGGACTCTTTCGAAACTTTTGGAGGGGGGACGGGAGCTGATCCTTCACGCGGGTCGTCGCGCCCCCAATTTCCAGAAGAAATTACGCCTATCATATGGGGGAAAAACAATGTGGGAAGCGGCAGGACAGTCAATTCCCCTTAAAGGTTAAACGTGAAGATCAAGAGAACCTAGATGGCGGTATGAGTGGAAGAGGAAGTGTCAAAACGGATGGGAGGACGGAGGCGCTCAACGGTCGGGGCCAGAGGCAGGGGCAGGGGAAAGGCTTTTATGGTCGCGGGGCGGGTAAAAATGCAAAAAAATGTTCGCGACCTCGCTTTTACGACGACATAAGAAAAAGCGGAGCGTCAAGCAAAAACTCTATGAAGAGTGTCAAAATCGCGAATTGGGGCTATTGACAAAGGACTGGAAAAAAGAAACTGGGGAAGTTGATAAAATCAAACACAGTTCAGGGAAAGATTGGGGGGGGGAGCAGAAACTACCGGACCGGTTCGGGCGTTAACACGAGAGGAAGATAAAAGAGTAACTATCCAGCGGTCCCGAAAAAAGGGGGCTGATCAAATGGATCGACAAAAAAAAAAAATCCAAGTAGATGGCTGGTACCGTAAGTTTGGCTGTATGACGGGAAGAAATGCGTGAATTCGCGCAGGCAAATGAAACCTCTCTTGACGAGAGAAAGTCGATGCAATTTGCTCAGGAAAACAAATGAGAGCAGGAGGAGGAATCAGCGCATTCTCGCACAGCAAAGCGAAAACATCAAAGAAAGTGAAAGCTCTAGAAGAGCGAACGGGGGGACGGGAGAAAAGAGATAAGGCGCAAAGAAAAGTGGGATTCTGACAAAAGGGAGGCGTCCCAGATCCGTGGAGAGTGAAGAAGTTTGAAAGGGACGAAGCTAAAAAAGGGACACGCTGAAAAGAAAAAAGTCGAGTTCGGTTTGCAAAAAAGAATTTCGTTTTCCACCAAATCGGCGGACGAGCTGAGGCACGAGCGCCCTGCGCGCGTGATCCAAAATCAAGCCAATTAAACGAGACACCCCAAACGGAGAAGGAGGTGGGGTACTTGATGGTTATTCCCACCCGTCTAGGGAATAGCGGGCGAGAAATTTACAGACGAAGGAACGGAGGAAGGGCGGGTAGCTGGCAAAACCTGAAAAGAGGGACCTCAATCAAAGTGGAGAAACTTTCATCTTCGCTCAGTCAGGGTAAATCAAGGGCGTGAACTCGCTTCAGGGAAAACCTGCGCTGTGCCTCAAGGAAGCAGTTCAAGAAGGAAAAAAGCTCCGGCAAAGGCTTGGGGCCTCTAGCAGGAAAGAAAGGGCGCATCGTAGGGGTCCGAGGAAGGTCAGTCCGCGATAGTGGGGGAGAGCTGAACGGGTGAGTGAGATGAGAAGGAGCGCTTCCAAGGCATATCGAAGGGTCGGACGGAAATGCGTCCCAGCAAAAGATCTCTTCTGTATCGAAAAAAAGCGCGTCGGATCAGGTACAGATCGAGAAGAAATTCACGATTTGCCGGGGCAAAAGGGAACAAAAAAAAACTCTTCTTCGGCTTTCTTGGAGGAAGACAGGAAGCCGTCAATCAAGGTTCCTCAGGGGGGGCTTTCGATAGACTCGGAAAGAGTCAGATATTCGATCAAAAAAAGGACGAAAGGGGATTATGACCAAGCCCCACACGGGAGGAAAGCTTTACTTGAGGGCCCAAGAAAAAAAGGGGTCAGGAAGCATATAATCCAGAAAAATCGCAGGGGGAAACTGCAACCATTAAACCCGTGCAGCGATCAGCGGGCAGGAACTAGGTCGCGAGTCTAGAAGCGGCACAACAGACAACGGTCAGAGTCAGGAGGTCTGCAAGGACCACTCTTGAAACACAGGAATGCGGCGGAGCAAGCACTCTAACGTACCAGAAAGAGGCGCACAAATCATTCCGAGGTTCGGCTACTTGAGGGTCGGGGAGGACTCTGGGGAGATTTGAACCAGGTGTGGTGCGTCTAGGAGCGGGGTTCGCAGGTTGAAGGAAAATTGGGGGGAAGGTGGGCGCCGCCGGCGGAAGAAATAAAAAAATCGTTCAAGCGAACGGGGAGGTACGTAAAAAAACCTCTGGGGGGGACAGCACCGACGGTGTTTCGACTGGACAGCTCTTCATCGACAAGTCTGGACCTTCTTAAATCAAACGGGAAACTTTTGCGTGGGTGTTTCAGGGCCAAGAACCATTAGAACGTTGGGAAAAGTTGGCCTTTTGGCGCCCTGATGTCGCCAACCGATGGGGAACTATCCGAAAGAGAAGTCTGTGCGAGCGAGAGAAAAGGGGGCGTAGGATCGAAAAACAACAACGGGAAACTAGAGGAAAACAGACTGAATCCAGCTATCCACAGGGAGGCTTTCCTGGTAGAGTAGCCAGCGCGTGCGCAGCTCACGCAAAGCAAATTTCCACAAGGGGGGGGCCCTTCGGGGGGGTAACAAAATGGGAAAAAAGCCATTCACCTTTAGAACCTTCGACGGACGAAGGCGGAAGAGCCCGTAGTGGAAACTCCGGAGGAGTGGTGAACCCACGAGTTTGTGCCAAAAAGATTTTGCTCGCTAAAATCTTTCACGCGATAACGGGCGCTCTGCTCCGGTCTGCCGTAGCACGTCGCGTAGGGGGGGAAAAATGACCCGATCAAAAGGACAAAACCGGGGAACAAACCAGAGCGTCCTTCCATCTTGAAATCGGAAAAACCTCTGATTGCCGGTATGAGAGAGGAAAAGGGTTAGTCAGATGACGAGGGAAGCTGCTGAGTGTGTGGATGTTGGACATACTAAGAATGAAAAAAAAGGAAGGGTTTCTGTCGGGTGATGCTTGGGTAAACTTAAGAATTTCCTTCCTCTACATTCCTAAAAGGGAAGAGACGAGGGAAAGGGGGGGAAATATCAGGACAAAGAGGGAGAAAATATGGATAATAGGGAAGATTGAACTGACACTTGGGGGGTATCCATCCCTAAAGACGGAAGCTTAGGAGCGCGAGGGGGGATGGTCATAACGAAAACCTGTACCGGGAAGAGGGAGTGGTCGAGCACTGACAGGAGATGAAAAAAAAAAGATCTATCCGGCGGAAAAGCAAAGGCATTTGGAGGACGCGTGGTCGTAAAAAAGCCGACACGCCGGAAGAAGATGTCGGAGGCGGGCGGATCCCCTATGACCAAAATGCGGGGGAGATGAACAAATGTATAATGATAAGGTGAACGTAGAAAGGATTCCCCGAGTAAGAATGGACACGTCCAGATCTAAATGAGCAAGACTGGGGCGAGCAGCGCAGAAGGTGTCTAAACCAAGTAGCGACAAAAGAGGAGAAAAAAAAAAACGCGATAAAGAACGACGCACGTCGCTGGAGATAGAAAGGCGCAAGGCACTTGGCTTTATTGCTGGACTCACGCTCGGACATCGGAGAGGATCCAAGATTAAGCCGCTCTTGACGGAAAAATTAAAAATAAAAAGAAAAGCTGCTGGAGCGTCACAACGAGTACTCAAGATGGACGCTTGGGAGGGGTGCCAAAGGCGGTCACTCGTCTGAGCTCGCCGCGCGACGAAGCGCGGGACCAATCATTCCTAAAATCTAGAACAACAAAGGGGAAAAGAAGAGGAGGTTGAATGGAAAGGGGGGTCCTTGTGGTAGGAAGCAGGCGTCTAGAGAAGACGAATATCGACGGAAAACATGTGGCAAAAAAAAGGAAAGATGCACCGAAAGAGAAGAGACAAGTCATTGGCTCCGGGGGGCTCAGACGGGAAACGTGGGGGGGGAGTAAAGGAGCTGCTTCCAATAGGACCGAATGCGCTGTGCCAGAAGGAGCTGACAAGAGGAGAAAGGAGAAAAGCAGACGTGCATCCAAAAGGGGCCTCTCGTTCCCGGTCTTGAAGGGGAGTCAGGAAAAGGTTCCCTCTAGGGGTGCAGAATGCCTCTTGGATCAGGGACAGCGACATAGCTATTAGGGGGAACAAGACCTTCCTCCTCGAAGTCAAAAAGACGCGTAGATCATGGTGGTTGATCGGAGGATCATTTTCTGGGGGGCTGAAGGGAAAGATCAAACGAAACGCCAACCCTGAGTGAGGTTCGGTATTTCTATCCAGGCAAGCGTCAGAAACTGGTAGAAGGAGAGCCTGAGATAGCACGAGGATTGTCAGGATCAAAGCCCGAATCACAGGACCGGGGAAGGGTCGGGACAAGCACACTACCACTGAAAAGCACAGCTTGGATCCAACTGCCCAATCAAATAGGAAGACAATCGGGTCGTCGAGGGGAGAACGTAACCAGCATCGAGTCTCTTCGCCTCCCCGCGCAGCAAGGGCGGCCGGAAAAAAATCGAAAGGCGAGGAAAAATCGGATCATCACTGGGGGGGTTACCGGCACTCGTGTCTCACCTGAAGAACGGGAAAAATCAGTATTCGGGGGGGGGCTGCGAGCGCACAATCCCTCTCAAAAACTTCTCCAATCTCCCGGCAATCAGGTTGGGAGCGGCGAGGGGCCGGACGGAAAGATCAGGAGACCCAGCGAATGGACGTGGGGGGTAACCCTGGCAGTCAATTGATCGTGTCATTTAACAAAATTGGGGGAAGAGGGCGAGACGCGAAGGTCTCGAATAAAACGGGTAGCCTTGTGGAAAAAAGGGGGGGGAAACCAACTTGGGACACAAAGCCGTTGAAATGGGTCCGCTCTGCAAAAAGGAGCAGGCGATAGAATGTTTATTGGGGGTGCGTGTGTTCAAACGACTCAGGACCTTGAGTGCAGGGCACTATGGGAGAGCACCACAGCATACCGAATCGACAAGGCCGGGTACCTGTGCGATCGGGAAAGGGAGGGGGGGAGTGGTATCTCTCGCAAAAAGGAGAGAGGCAGATAGATGGAGGGGAGCGCAGCGACGTCGCAAAGTTAACGGTACTTGGGGAGTTCGCCCGCGGTAGAGGGGACCTCAAGTCCTGAGGGTGGGGGAAGAACTCGGAAAGCGGCAACCAAGCCACGTTTTCCAGATCTAGCACATAATGTCCCTGACGAGGGGAACCCAGCGGAGGTCCTAGAAGGGGGCCCCGAGGTTGGGGTCGAGTTGTTAACCGCAGGGCATCAGGTTAGAGGAAGAAAGTTGAGGAGCGAGAAAAGTCGCCCTTCAAGGAGTATCAAAGGTCAGGAAAAGCAGGCAAACGACCCGAGCCGACCAAAAAGTGTTCCAAGGAATTAATAGAGGGAAGCCTTACGCCGAAGTCCCGAGAGAAAAAGGGCCGGAGGGGGGGGGAGTAATTTCGATGGGATGAGAGCACTCTCATTCTAATAAGGGTTTCAAGGGGCAGGGCAGATACATACGTGCCGCACAGGACCGTTTTGGAGAAAGGGTCGCTTTAGCGACTAGGTGTACCGTCGAGACCAAAGAGAATAGACGACTCGACGAAGGAGGTGAAGAAATCGTAATAGCGACCTTCCTGGATTGAAAAACGTGGGGAAGGTGGGAGGAAGCACTAAGAGGGCTCGGAGGGGAAGCTTTGTGCTTGGGCGTGTGTCATGAACCGGTACCGGTTGAAATTTGATCGATGAAGGAGGATGCCGATCTCCGAAGCCCGAAGTTGAGAACACTGTCATTTATCGAAACGAAAACTAAAAGAAGAAAAGGCTTTCCGTAGCTTTTGGAGAGCCCGACACCAAGGAAAAAAAGTCAAGACTGCAAAACTGAGCCAATGGACGACAGGCTCGAGATGCGAAAGAAAATCTGAGAACTCGAGAGGACATATTCTAGGACTGCGCCGAGGATTTTCGACCGTCACATTGAGGGAAAAAAGAATCTGCGGGGGACCACTTCAGAACTGAATGAAAGAAGAGGAGAAAGAAGAGAATCTCACTCCCTCTTTGCCAAATTTCGGGTCGGGATCTGGAGGAAAACAGTCTCCTATTCACGATTCGTAATCCGAGGCATCCATTTTACCAGACGGGGAAAGATGAAAGAGCCAAGAAAGGGGTCCTGTCCGGTTTTGAGTTTCCACCAGAGGTGGCCGGAGAGAAAAGCATCGAAGAGGGACACAGGAGAGAGGCGGGTGAGACCAATCAAGGCCATTAAA
>Ga0179593_1319430_pt1 | contig 16952 bp, 23 predicted proteins | sample CZODoug2_1_08_16_FD_185931 | JGI IMG/M metagenome (GOLD analysis project Ga0179593, IMG submission 185931) | Vadose zone soil fungal communities from Angelo Coast Range Reserve, California, USA - CZODoug2_1_08_16fungal (PacBio error correction) | ecosystem: Environmental > Terrestrial > Soil >...
AAAAAAAAAAAAGAAAAAATAAAAAAAAGGAGAGAAAGAGAGTTAAAGAAAAAAAAAAAAGAAAAAGAATTTATGCTGAAGCTTTCCGTCGTTTAAAAATATCTCTAATTCTTTTTGAACAGAAGTAAAATGTTGAAAAGCTCCATTCATTTGAAAAGGACGCTAGAAGGAGTCCGAAACTGTCGAATTCTTCTGCCCAGACCTCACCATCTTAAATATCAATGATGGAGTAGGCTCACGGAAAAAAGACTGTGATCGAGAAAACAGGCTGGACTTTTACAGACAAAAATTCGAACGAAGTGCACGCGATGGTCTTTCGAAGGTGGGGGGTCAAAAAAGAAAAGAGGGGGGGGGGGGGTGTGGGATTGGGTCTACGAAACAACGCTGGTCGTATACCTATCATCTATAGATCAAACAGAGAAAGATGCAGTCAAAGGAGACAAGGACATTGGATCGGGATGGGTCACGAAAGGGGGGGATTGAAGCGGGCAACCGCTGGGGTATGCCGAGAGGCGCGGCCCATGTTCTAAGGAAGAGGGCGGAGAAATCCACTAGAAAACCGAAATCATCACCGAGCGCATCACGGAAGTAAAAAAAAAAAGAAGTTGTAGCGGATTGGCTGCGTCCGGCCTTCTGGGGGAAATGGAGTCACTGGGGGGGGGAAACGAGGGGTGTGAGGAGAACAGTCTATACTAAGCGAAGGGCACGTAAACCAGAGGGGGGAATAAGAAGCGCAGAACTCAAAGCATCGTCCTAAGAAAAATGGGAGAGGGCCGGAAGCATGCCTAGAAGAAACGACCTCCTAACTCAAAATTATGTCATCCTTTAAAGGAAAAAGGAGGTGAGGGAGAGGGGGGGAAGGGGATGAAGTCCTCAAAACTGGCAGAGGAGTATTCGAGGGACATCGTTTAGGCAGTGGGGAACAGCTGTCACTTTAGCTTTGGGAATCGCAGTTAGACGCTATGTTGACTGAAAAGAAGGGGTTTTCCGGAGGGGGGGGGGGTAAGTCCCAGGGCCGATGTCGGACCACGGAGGGGGATAAGTGCACCGAAGGGAGACGTTTGTACGTGGTGACAAAGCATTGACGTAATTGATCACTTCCTACAATCCCCAGCGTGGACGATCGGGGGGGAGAGGTACCGGATAAAGAATTTAGGGAAAAAAGTCCATTCGTGCACGGATTGGTATCGAAAAAGGGCTGGAATGAACCGAGATCGCCAGTTCGGAATGGTTCAACCAAACCTGTTTCAACCATACTCCGTATGGGGGTGGATGGAAAAAAGAGGGAAGAAGCGGCGGGAGCCCGGAATCAATAAACGGGCACAAAAGGGGGGGACCAGTACAAAATATCCGGGGCTAGTTCGCCAACTAGAGAAGGAAGACCACCATGACATAAGCTTAGAGAGTGTCACCGTTGAAAGAAGAAAATGAACCCGGGAGTGGTAATATATCTCAAAACAACTTATATGATGGGAAAAAAGGAAATCACCAAGGGGGTGCTTAAAAAGTTCCATCAGAGAAGAGGGGAGATTGGCATGAAGCGATTGCGAAAGGTGTATCACCGCGATAGGGGGTCTATCTGAACATTCAAGGGTGACTTTTACTGAGTCCGGACTCTCAAGGAAAGTCACTAATTTGACCACATCGGCGTCGGAGTGCAAACGCCAGCGGGGTGAAAAACTCAGAGATTCGAGGGGGGGGGGGGGGGGGGGGGGGGGGGTGGGGGGGGGGGGGGGGGGGGGGGGGGGGGGGGGGGGGGGGGGGGGGTGGTTGTCAGAAGCATGGGAAGGTTCAAACCACGAAGTTACACGAATTCAAAGTTTGGGGAGCTTGACTTAAAAATTCAATACATCCGTAAATCGGGACGAGTGTGTATTTGAAGGACAGTGCAATAACTACGGACAAGGCAGGAACCCTGATACCAACACAGGCTTTAGTGTGGGAAGAGCAAAAAAGTGGTGCCGAATCGGGAAACCAGGGCAGGTCACCGCACCATCACACAGTGGACAGAGTGGTGTGTCAAGCACATAGCTGAGACAGTCGGGCGAGGGGAAGCTGGCCCATTTGGAAAGAAAACGTCTGACAAAGTGATATAGACGTCCAGCGCCGAAGAAGGCAATGGAGGACCCGTACTTACCCAGGCCAAGACCGCGGCCCAACTGAGGCAGGCGAATCGGTAAGGGAGGAGGTGCTTGAAGGGCATGGCAGGAAGCAAGATAACATGTTCGCGGCAGACGTGAGAAGTGGGCATGGCTTTGGGAGGACAGGGAGAGTCATTGATAATTCAGGTCGGCAAAGACGCCGTTCACAAAGTACCCGGGGACAATAGAAAGGGAAACAGAGAACGGAACATAAAACTAATTCATCGAAAAAAAGCATGGGAGTATGAAGCTTCTTAGGAAAAGAAGGGGAATGGGGGACGGTTGTTGGGGTCAAAAGAAAACGCCATTGGCAGGGAGAAGCCCGCGTCAAGAAAAATGGCGGGCAGCGAAAGAGTAATTTGTATCAGCGAACTATAAAGGAATCCTTCAAGGTGTTCTATGACGAGGGATACAGGATGGGGGCAAGGTCAAGCTGGAGGCTTGACAAGTAAGTCGCTTCCGAGGACGGTTTCGAGCGTCGGGGCCGTGAAAAAGACCGTGTCGGGATGGGAAGGGGAGTGGAGAGAATCCAACAGTTGAGGAGGGTTTACTGCGTTTGTATTTTTACAGAGGGGAGCACCGTACCATGGGTTGGAGATCCTGAAGCTAGTGCAGCTCGGACTGAAGCCGGGAGGGCTGTTGAAAAAGGAGAGAACGGCGGAAGCGAAGAACAATTATCTGCATGTGTGACTCAGAAGGGGAGTTTAAAGATCAGGAGCCGGGAGTATCAAGTGGGAGGGCGGCACGGGAAGACTAAATTCCAAGGGGAAAGGGGGGCTGTCAACGGGGAGGGAGGGGGGCTAAAAAACAAGCTCCCCGGCGTGAAAGCATAAAAGTGTAGTGTTGGAAAACGAGGGAGCAAAGTTACCGGAGCGGAGGAACCATGCGAGGACTGCAAGCGACGTTCCCAACTAATAAGGCGGAGAAAAACAATCGGGGCTGAACGGTGGAGGGAAATGGGGGAGACGACTGACTGGCAGCGACTCGAGACAAAATAAAGGTGGCCGACGTTCAGGCCGGGAGAGGGGGGACACATTACTGACAAAGGGCGTGAAAGGAAATCGCGAAATAGTATTGTCGGAAGAAGGAGTCCACGAAGGGAAAAAAGAGAAGGGGGAAAAGCGGTGTGAAATGGGGGTAGGGTCTGGGGGACCAAGGCTGATATGAATCCCTTTTGATGAAAAAAAAGGGGTGTCTTTTGGGGAAGATCAAAACAACGGAGGGAAAAAGAACATACTCAAAGACAAAATGGGCGGGGGTCACGCATCGGGAAAGGCGAATTAACAAAAGGGGGGAGCGGTCGGAGAGGGGGGAAAACCGTGAGTGGAATCAGGAGGAGAGAATATCGGGGGACCCGCTATAAGTTCACATGGAATAGGTTGCGACAATTTGAAGAGAACTCCTTTTATTTTAGAAGGGACTACGACGGAGGAAAAGGGGGAAATCAAGGGGAGCAAAACTTTGAAGGGGGGGGCTTCAGAAATGAGGAGAAACGGGGAAGGCACAAAACCCACAAAAAACAACAAGCCCCCAAAAAAAAAAACAGGGACAAGGGGCTTACAAAAGGAACAATCACTAAGGCCGCGGACCTCAGGGGGTGCGGAGGATTTCTACAACGGATGAGAGCGAGAGGGGACTTTGAAGACTATTGGTGAAGAAGGGGGGAAGAAGAAGTGGGCAACTAACATACTGTAGTAAGTTGCGGGAGTTGCAGGCAGCTAGGAGGACGAGAGGTGGAAAGCGACTCAGAAAGTAAACATGACAGATAGGGACATGCTCGACGACGAGTAGAGAAGACAAGTGGGTGAGAGGGTAATTACCTGGGGCGGATGGGGGGACGCTCAAGGGAGGGGGAGTAAGGGGGCGAGAAACAGTGTTTACTGGAGCTGGGACCATCCTCTTAAAAGCACCGGGTAAAGAAGTAAAAATGATGTTGAGTTATACTACATCGAAATCATATGGCAAAGAAAGGGACCTGTTACAAGACAGATCATTCGGGGGAAAGTCGAGGGCTTGAAATCAGGTGTGTCTTTCGTCAAGCTCGAAGTTGATGGGAAAAATTTGTCCGAAAGAGGGTAAACTCATAACAACAAACCCGGGGGAGTGGGAAAAAAAAAAGAAATTAAGAGGGGGGAGAGTAGGACCGCAAATTTGATATTGACCACGGTCTCTTGCAAGCAGATTCGGGGGAAGTGCCCTGGAGCCCTCTAAATGCAAGGAGACATGCAAAAGAAGAATGAGCAACCGGAAAAAACTTGAAGGCCTTAGTTTTTACTTGAAAACGGAAAAAAGCTGGTTGGGCGCCAGGATGGGGTGAAGGGAACCTTCATTGATGGGTGGAGACAAAAAGAATAAGATCTTTTGGCAGAGCCATGAGGGAATGGAGAAGTAACGCGAAGGAAAAATGTTAGAGTCAAATCCATGAACACTCCTAAACTCACCTAAAAGGGAGAAAAAACGATTCGTATTTGTACATGGGTGCTCTAACAAGTAAAGAGGAATCAAAACTAGTGGCGCTAGGATGCGTGAAGCTAGGTCAATTGTACCAGTCTTCATCCATTGACAGCCTTGAGGGAAAAAAAACTGATACTGTGACCTGGTCTGGGGGCGCTGTTTCTGGGGGGGGTGACCAGAAGGGGGATGGGGCGCCACCAATTCGGTTTGTAGGGAACCACAAAGCCTGGAAAGGGGGGGGGTGACATTGTCCGTTGAAAACTGAAAAAAAGAAAAAAGAGGGGGTTGTGGGGAATCGTTTACGGATAACTCGGAGAAGAGTTGCAACAGAAGGGGAACAACACTGTTAGAAAGATTAAACGTCAGCTTTTGAAGAAACCGAGGAAGGTTGAAACGAAAAGGAAAGGGGGAGTTGGTTGGAAGGAAGGGACGTAAGGACTGGAAGGGACCCAACATTGAGTGCAGGAAGGAAAATAAAGAGCGGGATGACCGTTCGCAAGGGCGCAGTCGAAAGAAATAAGGGTCAACTAAAAAAGGGGTAAATTTTGAAGGGGGGGGGTTGAGGTCATGGTGTTAAGCTGGGGGAGATAAAACTGGCACAAGGTCCCGAATGCCCCGATTGTTTCCTCACTCCGACCAAAGCACACATCAAAAAAAAAAACGGTAAGCAGAGAGAGATAACCAAGACCCTGTCAGGGGTCGGGGAAAGACAGTTTGTGCCAATAAAAACGGGGGGGAAAGGGCGGGGGGACAGGGGACTGGAGAATAGGGCGCAAAGGGATACCGAAGCTTGGCCGGAGCGGGCCTTGGGAAATAATTGAGGGACCAGGGACAGACTCCAAGAATACTAAATTAGGGGAGAAGGGAACACATCCGGGCATGGGGCTTGGAAAAAGCGGGGGGGTGCAGGGAACACACATAAAGAAACGAATGAGAGGGAATGGCCCGACATGGGGGAATCAAACCTCCTGGAAAAACAAGGAAAGGGGGGGGGAATCAAGGTGAGGGGGAAAAATGAAAAACGTAACGATCGGGCTAGATTGAATCCTGGCTTAAACGGGGTTCTTTTGGGTCAAAAACGAAAGGGAAAAAACAGGATTAGTGGGGGAAGATCACAACTGGGGCGACAGAGGACAACGTGCATCCAAACGACAGAAAAAGGATTGGGGCAAGAACATATATCGCAGCGGAAAAGGACGGCTTGCGGACTAGGAAAGGGAGGGGACAACTGGATAAGAATAACAGTCCAGCTAAGATAAGGTTTTTTATTAACCGTAAATGAAGGGCGATGCTCAACGGGGGAAAAAGTTAATGACGAAAAGAAAGCGGGGCGTAGGAGAAAGGGGAGCTCTTTGGGCGACAAAGAGGGGAAAATAAGGGGGGCGCAAAAGGAGTAGCGAAGGGATGGCGTACTAGAGAGCGTGATCAGCTTAAAATAGCTTTCAGGAAAGAAGGAGAAAGCCAGACAGAAAGATAAAAGGCCACATCAAGGAGGAAACCAAGAAGAGAAATGAAACATCAATTGGGAAAGTCTTGTGAATAGGGGAGGAGAAAGGTTCAGCGGAGAGGGAGGTTTCAGCGGAGTGGCGTGATTCAAGGATCGGGAGGTACAAGCGACCGAAAAAAATTGCGGGCATGATCAGAGGGACATGTTAGCAGACGTAAGCCTGAAGGCAAGGACGCAATTGGAGAAAAGGGGGGGGGAAAGGGAGAGGGGAGGAGGGAAAGAGGGGAAAAACGTTTGGTGGGGGGAACACGGGACTTTACAGAATGGAAATACAAAGAGAAGGGGGCGGTCACTGGGCTTCGTAGGAAGTAAAAAAAAAGGGGGGGGGGGAGGAAAGAATGAAAAGTGAGCGGAGAGACTCGTTAGGTACTGAGGAGGGAGAACGGCGGACCGAGCATATAACAGATAAGAGGAGGGGAAAAGCGGCGTGCGAGCTTTGCTAGGAATGGTTCTGTACTATCATGTGGAAAGGAAGAATGGAAAGATAAACCCTCGATGTAAGATTTATGGCAATGTGGGTGCCTAGGAGGACGTCATATGCTCGCCGACATCGCGGGAAAAAGAAAAGAGCTTGGCGGCAGGCCTATATAAAAAAAACAAGAAAAGAAAAAAGTTCAAAATGATACGGGGGAGGGGAAAAGGGTTGAATTCTGTCCAAGAAGAAAAAATAAATATCCAAAGGCTAAGAGCAATCAAGGCGGGGTCCCTTGGGGAAGGCACACTAGGGAACGAAAAGAAAGAGGGAGGGACTAACTGGGTACGTGGACCAGAGAAGTACTAAGATTCACTGTCCAGCCGAGGGAGGAGGAGAAACTCAAGGAAAAACCACAACTTGAAGGTAAAAAAGGGAGCCCTGATGAGAGAAAGGACTTGAAGTATAGATCAGAGGAAGTTCTCTTTTTCCATTAGAGAAAGGAAGGGTAAAGATGGAACAATATCTATTGAAGGGGGAAGAATAAGGGTCCAAAAGAAGGGTGAAAGAGAAGAAACGAGTTTTCGAGTGGTCTGGGGGTGAAAGGAATACTTAAAACTTGTGATTGGAAAGGGAGGGGGAAAGGTCACTCGACATAAAAAAAAAAAAAGAGGTTATTAAAAGAGAGGAGGAAAAGGAGGAAGATAAAATCACAACACAAGGGTATGGAGGGAAATCGACTTGGTAACAAGAGAAACATGGAAAAAAAATAAATTGATTAAGATTTTTAAAAGCTTGGAGAGTCGAAAGAGCTGTTGGGAATCAGGTAGAACTCCCCGTGGCTATGTTACAAAGAATTTAATGGCGGATCGATACGCCTTAAAGGGAAGTTGCGCAATGAAAAACGTGGGGAGAAGCGTAAACATCACTCGCGTGTAGGTTGCTCGCAACAGGGAGGGCGTGAACAGAGATAAATAGGCTGAACGTCAGTCAGATACTTGCAACGAGAAGAGATCACAGGGGGGAGAAACCGGGGGGGGAAGGGTGCGGGAGATTATAGGGGGGTCCGATGGTAGCACTGAGCCTCCAAGTCAAATAAACAGCTATTGACATTTGTAATGGGTCGGGAAAAGGAGACGGGCCTAGGACCGGACTCGAACGTGAGACAGGCGTAAGAGGGTGTTCGAGAACGAAGGGAGAAAAAATTCACAAGTCTGAGTACAAAAGGACAAGAATGTAGGAATATGTCTGGCAGAGAGGGTCCGCCTAAAAAAGGTAAGTCCAGCGGTCACATGGAGGAAAGCGTCGCAAGAAGGGGCGGCCCTTCGCGACTTTAACGAGTCAAGCGGGAAATCACCACAGAGAATATAATGAGTGATATTATATACAGAAAGAAAGGGTAATACTTGGACAAAAGCGGTTACAGGTCAGAACTGTCAATTCGAACGGGTGCCGCGAAAGGGGACAGGGAGGATGGGGAAAAGCTCGTATGTGGCAAAAAACAAACAAGTTGGGGAAAAAGACTCTCAAGAATAAGAGACAAGGGGCTTCCCTAGGGGAATAGGAGGGAGAAGAGTTACTGACCTTAGGTATTTGGAACGATGCGAAAGCAAATGTGAGGGGAATCGCGGGCGCTTCACTCGGGTGGTGATGACGATCAAGAGAGCATCTGGGAGAAGACGACTTCGGGCAAAAACACGAAAAAGGACAAGGGAGCCGCTGCGCACTGTGAGTTCAACTAAGGGAGATTTTCTGCGGAGGTGGTAATGGGGATGCCGATGGCTGGGGCGGTGTATTCGTACGAGGGGTCGGCTGAAAACAGAGTCAAGTCTAAATGCCTCACTCATTGCCGAGGGAAATAACGTCTACTCCTGCAGGCGGGGGCCGAAAGGGGATCTTCCGGAAGATGCCCAAGCGGACTGAACTCCTAAAATCAAAGGAGGAAGAGGATGCACTGTACTTTTACAATTGAACGGATCAGGACGGGGGCAAAAAACTAACAGTAAGGGAGAGAAGCTTCGCGGGGATATTACAGGGGGTCAGACCGGAGGAAAAGTGGCAATTGAAAGTGGAGGAGATGATACGAGGGAATTGAAACAATACTTTGTCAAAGGGGGGGGAGGGGGGACAGTCCAGGCCGATGTCGCCACCATTCTGGGGGATCTATTAACCCACACAAGGCCGTGGGGGGGGTAAACGGGGTTGCACAAGAAGGGGGGGAACAGATGGCGGCACTGGAAAGACCAAGGGGTGCTAGAAGGAAAAGTCTGTGCCGCGGAGAAAGAAAAGGGAAAAGAGAAAAAGGGTGAAGTTAAAGGACGGAGTGGTGGTAGAAACTGGACTGTAATAACCGGATAGATGCGTTCATCTGGGGGGGGGATCATGAAAACAGAGAAGGGGTGAAAAAGAAAGACGTTGAGGGGATGGATAAAATGGGAAGGGTGGAAGCTGGTAGCGGAAGAAGTCCCGGGCAAATGCCTCGAAGACCCCCTAATGAGAGTGTGAGAAAAGGCGCACATTCAAGCGAATGAAAAAAAGGTCGCGGCGCGATTGAAAGGTCCCGCAGAGGTGGTAATCGATCGAAAACAGGAGGGGAAAAGGAGATTAAACTTACAAGGTGGAAAGTCGGGACCCGAATCCGAGCCGAGGGGGAGTCAGGGGGTCAATGTTGAGAATAGTGAGAAAAGGGGGAAAACGGCGACTGTTGGTCGTCGGGGGGAAAGGCACTGGCTATTAAGAGGAACGCGAAAGCTTACGTACTGCTATTTCCAAGGTAACCAAATGCCGGAGTCCAGGGAGGGGAAAAGGGGTCTGGGAAAATTGACCAAAAGAGGGAACGCATATATATGGGGAATTGACAACGTGGGGGAACCAACCCTCCCGTGCACGAATGGAAACTGGGGACTCCGTCAAATTTTCGAAACGAGAAAGATCCGCCTAGAACGAGGGGATGGAAGGGGTCCAGTGCAAGCCGAGAAACACTGGACGTGGGGCCACCACCCGCCCATGAGGAGGGGATCAAAACGGTTTCAGGGGGACTTTTGGAAATCGGCAAAGGGGGGGAACTAACACGGAAAGACAGGATGGGGGGGTCAGGACCCATAGATAAGCAAAAAGGCTGAAGGAGGAAAAAAAAGGACTTTCTCAAGAAGAATATCACCGGTCCAAAAAGGATGGACATGGTTGGAGGAAGCCCGTACCGGATCGCCCAAGAGGGGTGAAAGAAAATTTCACGGACAGACATAAGGCGAGAGGTCAGGGGGGGAGGGAGAGGTCGGGGGAGGACGCCAGGGGGGTAAATGTATATACTGCCAAAGGGGGAGGGACGTCGATTACGTGTAGGCTGGGCTGTCGAAGGATTTCACTGCGCTTAGGTAAAATCGGAGGGGGTACATCCAGCACAATCCGGCGCCAATCTCCACGGCGGAGAAATACAACTACAGTCATCCCCTCTCAGGGGGAACTTAACGTTATGAGAGGTTAGGAATGGGAAGGGGGGTCGCATGGGGATTTTGCTGCCGGGGGTCGCGCAGGGGCGGCAGAATAAGAAAATCTCAAGTACCAGGGTGCGGGCGAGCGGGATCAAGAGAACGTCGTGGAGGTTGTATAAGGAGAACTTACGGCACTAGGCTATTTGGATCTCTATGAGAGGCATCAGGGGGAAGAAAAAATCGGGTTTGGCGCCATTACGGAGGGAGTCCAATTCGGAAAGACCACGTCACGTCTGCGCAGGAGAGGGAGTCTGGGGAGGAAGTGTAACAGGGGTCATCCGTGTGTCGGCACAGGAAGGGGGATGAGTGACGCGGTCGTATAAAGAAAAGGGAGGCTTGTGTAAGGAGGGTCGTTATTCAGCGGCGTGGGGAAAAAGAGGGGAAAACCAAGTCAACGCGGGAAGGCTATGGCGCCGTCCAGAGTTCCTGGGAAAGTCGGTCTGGACCGGGGGAAAAAAGGGGAGTCAGAGGATTGAATCGCCGGAAGAGCGATGGAGGGGGTCTTTTGGGGCATCAAGTAGGACTTCAAGATGAAGAAAAAATCGCGGAAGAAGTACATTGGTTCGCGACGGGATAGAAAAGAAAAAAGAAGAAAATTCCACGTAGTGTTGAAAAGGGATGACTGCGGCTAAAATCGGGGGGGGGACAAGACAAGAGAAAGAACGCTTATAATATAAAGAAAGGGGGGAGTGTAGCCATTGTATCAAAAGACCGCGGCGAAGAGTGCAAAACTGGCAAGTAAGCCATGGGCGAGACTGCTTAACCGGGGTCCATTCAGCATGGCTGCGGGGGGAAAAACGCGGAGGATCACCGTTGGGTTCAACCCAGGGAACGCGAGGGGAACGGGAATGAAGAAAGGGGGGGCCCGATCGGATTTGCCAGTAATAGCAGGTGTAAACATACGTCGCAAAGTTGACTTAGTATCTAGACGGGGGAAAGAAAGGGTTTACCATAAGGGGGGCTCCACGAACGGCATAAACGGGGGAAAGGGAGTGGTGAAAGCTTAATTGCGTGACGGGAGGGGGATACAGGTGGGTCTGTCACCAGGGGGAAAACTGGAGATGCATCGAGAAAAAAAGGCGTATGAGTATATGCAGTCAAAGCACCACTGGGGAACAAAAAAAGGGAGTAACTCGCATCACCGAGAAATTGGGACAAGACGAACGAAGGTCCGACCCAACACGTTCGGGGAGAATTTTTGAAAAGTTCCTTGGACAGGCGTCGGCAAAGTCGTCGTCCAAAGGCCCTCGGGGGCGACGTAGGCACGCGCATGGTACAATGGGGGAGGAAAGAGGGGAACGAACTTTGAGAACAGGGGGTGATCAGGAGAGGCTCCGTCGCAAAAAGGAACAAGCAACAGGGAGGTAACAAAGGGTCTCGGTCGGGAGACACGAATGCGGCGGTGAACAATCAGCAGTACTCTCCAACTTAAAAAAGCAAAAAAAAACCATAAAAAAAAAAACACAAAAAAAAAAAAAAAAAAAAAAAAAAAAGCGGCCTGGGGTAACTAACTGGCGCCAACGGACGAGGGAGAGGAAAGGGTACAGGGGGGGTGAGGAATGGTCGGAGATAGTTTTTGGAGGGGTCGCACACGAGGTCACTCACAAGAGGAAAAATGGAAGGTCTGTGATTTGGGTGAAAAAGCTGGAGGTAGGAGCGCTCGCAAAGGGGGTCTTGAGTTCGCATTTGGGGCGGAGGAATCTTGAGGGGAATCAGGACTGCATTCTATAGAAGGGGAGCGAGGCCGCGCGTTGTCAATAGTGCGGATAGTTGAACGGGAAGGTAAACAGAAGGAACATGATCGGGGAATCGACAGAGCAAGCCGACTGACTGTTTAGGCTCTTCCGCGTGAATGGGCAGAAAGTAAAGAATCAGTCTGGAGTATTAATTCCAGAAAAAAAGAAAAACGTTGGAAAATAGGGGGCGAACTAAGGATGTCCTGGGGAGACCTCGTATAATCAAACAGCGAGAGCTAGTGGGTCGTGAATATTGGGTCAATCTCACGGGAGGGGGGGTTCTACAACTCGTGGCACGGACAGCAATCATCTAAGAGTACAGATCAGGTAGTAGGGGGGAGAGGGCCGGGAAAAACTGACGAAGTGACGCTGCCCCAAATGGGGAGTGACGATTTCTCGACGGGAGGATCCGCTCGCTTGGCCGACCAGTGCCCCTCAAAAAAGTCTGGGGCGTTGAAAGAGACGCATGCCTCAGGGAAGCCTGGTGTCTAAAGGAAGTTAAGCTTGTGTATTCTTGTAATTGAGTCCTACGAAATGCTGTGGAAGTACGGGTCCTATTGGTTTTAAAAGACTATGTAGTTTGTTTTCCGTTGGAAGGGGAGGGTGCTTTAAGGGAGAGGATACTAGTACATAGGTGGAAAAGAGAAAGGCTCTATCAAGTCAAGTAAGAGCATGTTATCTTCCTGTGCAGAGAAGCGCCTCAAAACATCCAGGCTCATACCCGATGAGGCGGGGCGTGAGGGGGAGGGATTTTTCGGTCCAGAGGGCGCGGGAGCCGGGACAGTGGAGGAGAAAAAATTGCGGCGAAAAGGGGAAACCTGGTGAGATTATCAGGGGGTAAAATGTCATAACTGAAGCCGGGTAGAGGGAAGATCGCTATATCCCAAATACTGTACTGTACCAGTGTGCGGGTGTTAAAGTCCCGGGACGATTTCGCCAGAAAAGTTTGTCTGCAAGTTGGAAAAAAGGGTGGACCCACGCAAGTGGACGTAATGGTCGGCACTGGCACGCAAATCAAAAAGAGGGAGAGAGGGGATTTCCTTAGCCGGAACGCGAGACGAAATTTGAAGGACAAAAAACGTGCCAAAAAAAGCCGGGGGGTTACCTGCTTGTCTGGCTTATGAGGGTGGTTCAACCGCTTGCAGACGCCTGTTGGGGGTGGAGGGAAAAAAAATTAAAGGGTAGAGTCTGGCGGTAGAGCCAACCGGTAAAATAAAACTCAGGGAGACGCCCACAGTAAGCGCGCGGTGATCCATGTTCGAGGTCGCATTCATAAATCAAGAGGCGATTGAAGTTACTACCATCTAAAGGGGGGGGTGGAAACAGTATCAAACAACAAATTGAATTAGTAAAAGGGATTACCAAGAAAAAGGTTAATGTACTGTCCGAAATACTGCTCCTGATGAAATATCATGGTGGTCAGATGCGTACGAGTGGTCACAGAGTAGTAAGGCACGGGGGGGCCACGGGGGGTGAAATGATTAGGACAACCTCCGAGTACGTAAAGAATGTGGAAAATTACACTCCAAACGGATTGCTTTCAACGGCAGTGGGGGGCGGTTTACATGGAAAGAAAGAATTACGCAATAGAATGGGAAGGGGGGGCCGGGTAAAACTCGTGAAAAAAGGCACTGTGGGAGAGCAAAAGGGTCAGAACAGATTCCAAAGGGAATCCAACGATGCTAGCAAAGCTTGGGGGGGAGCAGTTCCGACGGGGGTTACCCTACCCCTTAAAAAAAAAGGCTTTATTGTGGGATCAACTCCGCTGGGGCGACATCGGCGTCTGGGGGGGCACCAAACGCACACTGGGTACATGACAGTATTGCAGCACATAAAAAAGGAAAACGAAAGTTCAAGGCTGCCATTCGAAGAATGGGTCTGACAACTGAGAATAGACAGAGGAACAGTCTAGGAATTGAGTAGTCCCGTCCGAGCCGCGCCTCGCCGGGGGGATTAATAACGACGCGAAAAGTCGCAGCGGGATGAGAGTATGGCCTTTGAGGCTCTTTGAAACAGGAGGGGAATTCAAGTGGGCGGGGAAAGCTTAAGGACCATGGAGTAGTGGGGTCAAAACCAGGGACGGAGGCAATTAAAGGCAGAAAGAAAAAAGAGAAGTGTTAATCAGCAAAAAGGACTGCGCAGAAGGGGCACCAAAAAGGCTTAATGCAGTAAAAACGCTAAGAGCCGCACTATAAAAGGGGGGGCCGTGAGATGGGAGGACTTAGAAGGGAGAAGTGTTTTGCACGCGAGTAACTGGGTCAAAGGGGAGCAATGGCTTCATAACATCTATAGCTAACGTCATAAAAATTTGCGGAAACCTATCTTCATTTGTATGGCATCGTATCAAAGCCTTCCTACGATTGACGAGTGTCTCTGAATGGGTCACTTTAGACAGGAAGTTTTTTTTAACGCCAGACAAGTAATAGCGGGTCCAAGTTCGAGGAAGAAACTTCGCGGGCAGTCGCAGAAAGTTGCGGATCGTGCCGTTTAAAGGGAAGCCGGTGAGGAAAAAAAAAAAAAGGAAAAAAAAAAAAAAAAAAAAAAAAAAAAAAAAAAAAAAAAAAAAAAAAAAAAAAAGAAAAAAGAAAAGAAAAAAAAAAAAAAAAAAGAAAAAAAAAAAAAAAAAAAAAAAAAAAAAGAAACAAAAAAAAAAAAAAAAAGAAAACAAAAAAAAAAAAAAAGGATTCATGATTGGGTCAGAGGGATACTCCATGAGTACTTGCGGTCGGGTGAGTTAAATTCGGACCGCACAGTAAACGGTTCCGCGAAGGAATCAGTTCTCGAAATGGCCGGGACAGGGGAAGGACGTTACGGAAAAAGGGTCCAAAAGAATTACGCGAATTTACTCGTCTAAAGCGCATGTAGCTGGCAGTGGGAAAATAGGTTGGTAGAGGAATAGGATCACGACACAAAAGAATGGAAGTGGCGAGGAGGTCCGGATAAAAACCTAAAGACCACGCAATATATAGATTTTGAAGGAATTCTGCGCTAATCCGACAGGCAGAAGAGTAAATCAACGGGGGAATAAATCCAGCCGGGGTCACATCCAGCGGAAGGCAGAAGACTGCTGGCTGAGCAGCGGTAAAATTAACTGACATTACCGGTTCCTGCCTAGCGTGCGCCGGCAAAAGGGACACGTTTGAAAGTTAAAAAGGGCGCAAAGTCTTATTCCTCGACGGAGAAAGTTGGGAACAGATACTATTCTAGGCCTTTTAAATTGCGCGTGGACATGAACTGAAAGGCGGGAAGTATCTGAGTTAACGAGGGTGTTCCGAAAAAGCCAAGAACGGAAAAAATCTCCGATTTGGCGTGGCGTATGGGTCAGCGACAAGAGGGAGCCTGTGGATGGTCATTGGGTTTGCGGAGAATGAGAGCTCTCAAACACGGGGTACGAGATGGGGGAAAAGAGAGGTGCCATCGAAAAGCACAAAACAGAAAGCGATCGGGCCAGGGCTTCAGACGAACCCTTTCAGACCAAAAGACTGTTCTATATTGGTTAAAACCAGGAGGGGAGGTCGAGCATACTAAGGGAAGCATAACAACGGACTTTGCGAAATTATCACGCGCAGAGGGGGGGGGGAATGTGGAGGAAGAGAAGGGAACGGGGAGTGGGCTAACGTCGAGAAGGAAATAGACCCATGGGAAATCAAAAGGCAGACCTTGGGTTGCTTGCATCGCAACTTGGCGGAGAAGGACAGGTTAAAGTCCAGCAGCGTAACGTACTGGAAGCCTGGGGGGGTGACGGACCTCTGCCGAAAAAGGGATAAAAACTTAGGGTGGTATAATCCTGTCGGCTAGCTTGATTTTGAATCGGGGCCGAATCATGTACAACTAACCTTATGGAAGTGGTTAGGGGAGGGAGAATGCTTCCTAGCGAAAAACGGTCAAACATTGGGGAAAAGGCAGAGACCTATGAAGGCAAAATCCTGATGGGAAAACAGAGATAATTTATTCATAAGGGCCGGCAACGCAAAGGAACATCGGGAAAAAGTACCGAAGGAAAAAAAATAAGGGAAAGAGAACAGCCTATTCCGGAGCGGAACATTTACGCCGACCGCCGCGTGAAAGGAACAAGGAAATGAAACACAGGCTTGAGGATATAAAGGAAAAGGAAATTGAAATCGTTTCCGAAAACGGGTCGCCTGTAAATCAGAAGAAGCAGAAGCTCAATACAAAGGTTACTCTCTGGAATTGAAGAAGGTTTATACCCAAAGATGGGTACGTACCGAGCAGATCAGAGAAGCCAAGAGAAGATTTAATGATTTATCGGTCTGCCTGTACAAATGACGATTTGTCGGGATGCCACGCAGAAGGGGACAGGGGCTCCAGGAGGGTCAGAAGAGCGCCTAACATTGGCATGAAGGGGAATAGGAGTGAAGAAAAGGAACCTAGCAACCCTCCGCAGAGAGCATAGAAGTGAACAATGATAGGATGCCTGAGTTTGATGAGGGTAAGGCGGAGTTTGTCCATGTTCTTGGTTCAGAGGGGATGGGGGGGGGGAGATTACCAACGGCTATAGAGAGAAAACTCCTAATCCTAGACTCGACGGGCAGGGAAAGACTCCGGCCGGGGAGGGGGCTTTGCGGCAGAAGGAAAAAATAGCCTCAACGCCTCTCCTAAAGACAAAGGAAAGGAGAGGAGTCAAGTAAAAGGGGGGGAAAATAAAACAATGCGAGAAAAGCGGGCGGACGCAAAAAATTGAGCTATTCTAGGGGGGGGGGACCTCGGGATATTAATAGGGAGAGAATCAGGGAAGGTAACTTCTCAGCCTGAAACGCTAGGGGGACGTTACAAAATACTTGTCTCCCACTGGGAGTGAACCCGGAAAAAAAAATCAGGGGAAAAAGATTCCCACACAAAGCCTGGGGGGTGACCCAAGAAGGGGCCTGGGCGGCACAGGAAGGGAAAAGACCCACGTGGGGGATAGGAATGGAGAAGGGGACGAGGAGAATATGTGAGAAGACAAACTGAAAAATGCACGATTGGGGGGAGCCCCACTGGTGAAAATGAAGTAAGGAGGTTGTTCGGAACCTCTTCTGTTGCAAAAAGGCCAGACAAAGGGGAGGGGGGAATAAAGCTTTGCGTAGGCCCAGGAATCCGCACAAAATTTCCTTCTAACGAAAAGAAAGAGAACGGGCCCTTTAAATACAAGATAAAAAAAGAGCGAGAGGAAGGGGGCACTGGGGGGGGGAAGACCATCCCTTTAGTTTA
>Ga0179593_1679376_pt1 | contig 16952 bp, 24 predicted proteins | sample CZODoug2_1_08_16_FD_185931 | JGI IMG/M metagenome (GOLD analysis project Ga0179593, IMG submission 185931) | Vadose zone soil fungal communities from Angelo Coast Range Reserve, California, USA - CZODoug2_1_08_16fungal (PacBio error correction) | ecosystem: Environmental > Terrestrial > Soil >...
AAGACGGGGTCTCGTCATCGGGGGCGGAAGGAGAACAGGGGAAGGGGGGGGGGCCAAAAGGTGGGTTCTGCACTGACGATTTCAAAAGACGAGAAGGGGGGGATTACCCGGACCGTCCAAGCGCTCACGGGAAAGGCATGGGAATGGGGAAAACCGTGCTCGGGTTAAAAAGAAAAAACCTCGTACCCATAGCAGGGGGACGGAAATGTCCAGCAAGCCAAAGTAAGCACCTTTGTACAAAGGGAACACGTTCCAAGGTGGCGTCTAAAACTCGTTTCCCAGGTGGGAAAAAAAAGAAAAGTGTCAAAAGTTGGTCCAGCATTAAACAAGGGAGCAAAAGGAGGCCCTTGGCACCATGTTGGGTCACGGAACGCAGAAATACGGGGGGGAAAAAGGGGAACACGGGAATAATAGGAGGGTCATCGGTGGTGGAACGCCGTCAAGGGAAAGGAGAAAAAGGAAAATCAGAACATTTACAACCTGGAAAAAGGGGACGGGACTGAGATCCACGAGGTCTAATCCTTACCAAGGGGGGGACCGTGAGACTCAGACAAAGCTTTGAAAAAAAAAGACAGGACAAAACGGTTGTGAAAAAAAAGAAAAGCTGGAAGGCAAGATTGCCTGGCTGGTCAGAGAAGGGTGGGGGGGGAGGGGGGGAAACTGCAATGACGGACCGAATTTGAGGGGGGAAGAGCTTGGTCGAATAAAAAAAAGTCAGGGGGCATCGCTTTGTTCGGGAGAAAGAGGGGAAAAAAGAGCTCGACTTGATTGTTCAAATATCAGGGAACCTCAAAAACGGAAGAGAAGGGGAACTGGGGGAAAGGGGATATTTCAAACGGGTGTCAACTGGGAAGGGGGAAAAAAACATGTGGAGGCACCTCTTATGAACAGGGGAAAGAAAAAAGACCTTATCGACTTTGGATTTGAGGACGAACTGTCTTACTAAACCGGCTAAAAGAAGGAGGGTAAAGGGGTTTTTTGATGTGTGAAAGAAAGGGCTTTTTCCCGGGTGAAGGGTCAAAAAGGAGAGGGGAAAACGTATACAAAGTGCCATACCTGGCCGGTTTTTCAGAAAGTCGGGGGGGAAGGGTGGGGGGGGGACCACCATACCTGTACTAACTGCAAACGGGAAAGAGTGATGAAAAGAGATCTGAAGGCCCCTCTCGCATACGGTAGCGAAAGAAAGAAACCGTGAACTCCTTCATGGAAACATGGGGGAAAAAAATAGTAATCGTGTACTCGTTAGCAAAAGGGGGACACAAAGGGGAAAATGGGAGGGAAGGGGGAATTCAAGTGAACATGTCGGACCAAAAAAAAGTACAGAAAAAGAAGAGCCCTTTGAGGACAAACGCAAAGGGGGGGGTACTCGGATACATTGGTGGGACCATTGGCGACCCGGGGTGGACAGAAAAGGTTTTTTTTGATCATGGTCACCGAATGGACCAGGTAAAAGGGACGGGGGGAGGGCCAGAACGAACTCGAGGGGAGGCACGTTAAAAAGATAAAAGGAAAAGGAACTCCACTTGCCATCCATTTCAAAGGTAAGGGGGTCTAAGTACATAACAGAGTCGATTTGGAAATAGCTGAAAAGGAAGGCCGAGATTTGAGGGATTGATTGGGGGGGAGTTTGGGCTTCGCCCCCTGCCGAAAAAAGAAGGGGGGACGAAAGAGTCTGAAACGCGCCTGTGAAAACGGGAAAGATTTAAATGTTGTTGGATGGGTCTGAAATTACTCTCCCCGCAGGGGGGGGGGGGGGTTGAAGGGGGAAGCGAACGGGGCTTACGTGAAAGGGAGAAAAGAGGGAAACACAAAAAAAGAAACGAGAAACCGTCGATTGCAAGGCGAGGGGGTGATCAACCGAGGGTTGGGGGGGGGGGGGGGGGGGGGCCGGTACAGAAACTTGCGAGAAAATTGAAAACCAAAAGAAGAGAAATGGATACGATTAGAACCGGATCCTGCTGTTTGGAAGGGGACCTTTGGTAGGGTACCCTTAAAGAGGGGACGTTACAGCATACTAAATACCCTAGGTGGGAAATGAAACTCATCCATCGGTGGCGGGGGGGAGGGAAAGTGCTAAAAGCAAAGAACTAAGGGTTGTACGGAAACAGGGTTTTTGTTGGGCGGAATTAGTAGAAGAAACCCGTTTAAAATGACATCTCATGGGACCGTAAAGCCGGGCAAACAACCGACAAACTAGAAAAAATCATGAGAATAAAACGTCCTCCACATGGGTAAAAGGGGAACAAGGCTGACGGTCTCCTGGGATCTTAAAGCTGCCAAAATGATCAACGGTACAGAGCATGCTATTAAAGGCTGGTAGATCCTCGGCTTCCACAGGACCAGAGGGGGGGTTGTTTCGCCCATGCGGGGGGGGGGGGGGGGGGCATGAAAGAGGAAACCTTAGCAAGAGGGATTGTGGTTTTTGCACCGTTGGTGGTTCCTTCATTTGTTGCTTGAGTCTTTGTGGGGGGGATCTGTGTGGGAAAGTGCGGGCCGGAGCTGTATGATGGAAAACGCGCGACTTCTTTCTGTCCCTCCATCCGCCGGATTACATCCTGGCTACCGGTGCGTGGGTGGGGGCCCTAAAACCAGACTTTTTTGGGGCCATTAAAATGACTACAACACAAAAAAGAGGCATACAGCAAGAATGGTGAACAAAAAGAACGCGGGTTCCAGTCTGTGTCTTACCCTACACAGGGGGGGGCCGGGCCAGGGGTTACTAAATGACTTATAAAGGGGACCGAGGGGTTGAAAGGGGGCGGTGAAAAAACAAAAACCTGCAAAAATAAGAAAAAAAAAAAAACTACCTGTGTTGGAAAGCAGAGGAAAAAAAAGGGCGAGAAGGTCGGGGTTCCTGCTTATATAAAAAAAAAGGGGGCAGCAACGGGAGAACTGGGCGATTGGGTGGTTGTAAAGAAAAACACCGGGGGGTTAAACAAGGACTTTTTGGGGGTTACTTGGGGGAGGGATGGGTTTTTGGTTGGGTGTTCTCAAGGACCCGTTGGGAGAAAAGCGGCCCGGCGGTAGTAGGAAGCAAGGTCAGCCGTAGATCTCTCAAACGGATGGGGAAGGGGAAAAAGAAATATGGGATACTCGCCCGCTGGCAGAACCAAAAAAGGGGTGGAAAAAGGGGAGAAAAAGAGGAGCCAGAGCAAACCTACGAAAAGGAACTACAGGGGTAGTGGAACTTAAAAAACAATCCGTACCGAAAGAAAAAGCGGGGACACGGAAAGACAGCACCCTAAACTGGATGAGACGGGGGGAACGGCTTGCCATAGGGGGGGGGGCGGGGGGAGGTAAGGAGTGGGGGAATTTGTAAAAGCATCTAAAAACAAGAAAAAACTTCTCCTTATAGAGGTTCGCGGTATAAGGGGGGGAAAAAAAGGAACAAACAGGAAACGGGGAGCTGTCATCACCCTTCGAACGCTGGGGAGCGGGGGAGAAATTTAAAGTAAAACCCCCAAACGACATGGTTTTTTCTGGTGACATGACCACCGCAAAATTGCTGGAAAGCGTCCGTGCTGGCAGATAGCGAGGGGGATATGCTCGTGACGAAACCCTCGAAACCTCTCAAAAAGCGACAAAATGCCACCTGGAAGAACCAAATTTTTGAAAAAAGACACCAAAAAATTTGGGATTAGGCCACTGGGGAGGTCAGGGGGAAAACAACCACTCTTTCGGTGGTCGAGAAAGGGGGGGAAAGGACTCAAAAAAAAACAGGCGCCTTTTTCAAGAGTCCCCAGGGGCATCGCACCGTCCGTCGGAGAAAGAAAAATGAGAACCGAAGAGTTCAGGGATGAAAAGGGGAGGGTTGCACATTCTTTCTGGGATGAGGACACAGTCATTGGTGAGAATTAATGTCACACCAGGAATTACATGGGGGGGGCTGGGGTGAGTTAAAAGAAAAAAAAGAATCCCTGTACAACCTGGTCAATGTACAAAAAAGAGGTCGGAATGGCGAAGTAACCTAAGTCAAAGCTGTAAATCTTAAGAGGGAAAGACTCCGTTGGCTGGGGGGGAAAAGAGAAATCTTGCAGGGAGGTAAAAAAAAAATTCTTCCACCATCCAATTGGGGACTAAGAGGAAGGGAAACTCAGGACGGGTTGGGCTCCTTTCGAGGAAACAGAATGGCCAAAAGAAAACCAACTTCTGGATAACCCCCGTCATGGGAGGGAACGGTTCACGTCCCAATAGGGACTCGGGGAAGGGGGGTTAAGTTTTACCGGAACAACCCTCTATTTGTGTATTGGAAAGGGGTCAATCCGTTAGCTAACAAGAAGGGGGCATGAAGTTAACAGAATCAACCAACAATGGGGGATAAAAGGATTTTAGCAGAAACAGGGTTGCCAGAAGAAACCTTGTTGGGGCAAAAACCTGAAGGAGAGGGGGAGAAAGAAAAACCTCAAAAAAAATCCCATTCTAGCAAAAAAAATCGAAAAGCAGCTCGGGGGAATACCCGGAAGGGGGTCAGGAAGGGAAGGGAAGGGAAAAGAGCGACTTCCATGCCAGCTCAAAGTGTCAAAAAAAAAAAAAGAAAAGGCGGGAGGCAAAAACAAAACCGAAAAGATCAACATCCCTACCAAAGAACGAACGGTAAATTACATCCAAAAAAAAACAAGGGGTGGGTGGCTGGGAGTTAGGACCCGAAAAAAGAAGGTTCGACCAAACTCGAACCCGGCATCAAAAAACAAGGGGGGCGTAAAACTACGTCCACACAAAATCGCGGGGGGGGAGGCGGCCAAAAAAATGGGCGCCAGACGGGAACAAAAAAAAAAAACTGGTGGTGGGGGCCTCGGGGCGGGGGCGGGACAAAAAAAATCACGAGGGCGGGTGGCCCCCGGCCTAAGCGGAAAAAAAAAAGAACAAGGGGGTTTCCAACAGGGGGGGCCTGGCACGCACCAAAGGCAGGGGGGGGGGGAGAACCACTGCGCGCAAAAGGGAAAAAAAAAAGAAACGGAGGTGGTGCGAATCAAAGCCAACGTTGGAAGTGGTGAAGGGGGGTGGGAAAAAGAAAAACATGTTGAAGGGGGGGGTGGAAACCGGAAGAAAAAGGATTGGCAAAAGCCGCCCCAACAAAAAAGCCCGAGCATAGCCCGGAAAGAAAAGGCCAGGTGTGCAAAAAAAGGAAAAAAGGGAAATCACTTAACCCAACCCGGAACGCTTCGCCTTCCCGCAGGGAAAGTTTCTGAAGCCAGAAACCGAGGTGTCCTAATACTCTCACGCGGAAAAGGCTGATCTCACGCCTGGGAAAATCGGCAACACCTGTACCTAAAAAGAAAACCAGGAAAAAAACCAAAGGGGGGGCTAAGACTGTACAGGAACTGAGAGAAGAGAGAGGGGTAGGAACGGGCGGTAAACAAACGCAAAGGGCGGTTAGAAAAAGGTGGGGGATCCTAAAACGGACATGCAAGCGTGCAAGTGGAAGTCAAAAAAGGACCAGGGTAAGTCAGAGAAAAAAACCACTGCGAATCAGCAGAAAGAAAAATGAAGAAAAAAAGTCTCAAAAGAGGAATAAAGCAACACTCATAAGGGATCCAAACCATAAAATTTCACCAAACCGGGCTACCTGTAACGGGGGGGAAGAAAAAAGGGCGAAACGAAAACTTCTGAGGGAAAAAAAGGATCTGGGCGCCACCAAACGATGTTGTCTAAACTTTGTTAGGGGGAATCAAATCCAGGTTCGACGCAAAGGTGGCTACAAAAAAAACTATGAATCGATTTATGGTCAATTGGGAAAAAAAGGGGACAAACGTATCCCTGCACAGAGTTCGGCCCAAACCAAAAAAAAGGAGAAAGAGGGGGTCAGGGAGAACAGGCTGGTACGTTCGCAACAAACAACCACTGGGGGGACGTTAGCCGCAAAACTTCACGTTATAACCGCGTTTAGAGAGGGCTTAAGACTCCTTGAGCCTTGACAAAGGCAGGAAAAGGGACAGGGACTTGATGCCGGCACAAGTGAAAACGGGGTAAAAAAAAGCAACAGTACCCCTTACGAACTGGGAATTGACAAAAAAGGGGAAAAAAAAGATGGTGATATGGTTGGTGACCTCAAGAAGGCAAGGGCCGCCCCCAACTGGGACCCACCAGAAAGAGGCAACAACGCTTGGGGGAAAATAGTGAGAACGACGAAACGAAGCAACAACAACCGGGGAGGATGAAGAGATACGGGGGGATAGACCATCGGGGCGAAAGGCCGGAAGGATAAAAAAAAGGGGGGGAGAAGGAGGGGGAAATGAGAGGGCACACAATTCCGACTGACTGGGAAAAGGAAAAAAAAGGGGCGTCCGGTCCACCGTGTTCACCTGCTGTCCGAAAAAGGGTGAAAAGAGCCATCGTAACCGCGGAACCATTAAAAAATGAAACTCAACACACCGTTACTGGGATGTAAAAACTCGTGAGAAAGAAGGGGAAGGTAGGGGGGACTGTTGCTGACGCTGTTCCATTTTGTCCGTTTTAAAAAGAACAAGCCCAATGGTCTTCATGGGGCCCCTATTCAAAAAAGTAACGGTGGGGGGGAAAAAGTTGGTTTGGCCTCAATGTGCAGGATAGTAGGGAAAAAAATCGAAAAAAAAAAGGCCCATAATCTAAGCCAGTCAGAGTTCGACCCAGACTAGTAAAAAAAGGCACCGAATTCGGACAAGGCACCAATCCTCGACAAAAATCCGGTGAAAGAAAAATCGAGAAGTCAGTTGCAAGCGTAACGGGGAAAAGCGCCAAGCAAGGAAGAATGTCCGGGAACGCAGGGGGGGGGGGGAAAAAACTAGGACGCTTGATGCCAGATTCCGATGGATGGAGAAAAAGAGGGGGAGAAGGGACTCTTGAGTGGTTCTCATAGCAGGTTGAGGGGAACATAGTAAAAACGACTAAAGTCGTCTTCCTTCGGCATCGGGGGGGGGAGGGGAAAAACGTGCTTTGAATGAAGAGAGGCTGGAGGGGGGGTTACCAAAAGATATCCCGTGAGAAAAAGATATTGGCGAGAAAGCCAGAAAAGGATTTTTCCGAAGGTGAAAGAATAAAAAAAAAAGGGGTGAACAGATGTCCAGGCCGAACGATCCGGCCGCGAAAAAGGAAGATAGAAAAAATGCGTCAGTAGGTCAGACTTGGAAAAAGCAATGGCGAGGGAGGGGGTTGTTTGGCATGTGGTCGGGGGTTTAAACTTTTTCAACCGGGAGTAAAAAAGGGAGATTGAAAATGCTTCAGAAGGGACTTTTTGGCACTGGGTAGGAAGGGGGGGGGGGGGGGGGAACCAAATGAACCTGTCCCTCAGTTCAACGTCCCCAGAACCAGGGGGGAAATCAGGAACGTGCTCGAAGCCATCTCCACCGAAAGCCAAAAAAAAAACACCAGAAAAGCCTCTTTAAAAAACAGAAACCGTTCAGCGGCAAAGGGGAAAAAAAAAAAACCCTGCAATCACGTTACTCAGGGAATTATGAAGGAAACACGAGGGGAAGCTGAAAGGGGGGAAAAACAAAGGAGGCTCACGAATCCCGGAAAAAAAAAAAGTAAAAAACCACGCCAGCGTGTGAGGGAACGTGAAAAAGAATTGCGACGGGGAAAAACATGGGCCTTCAACAGGGAGAGACGGAGTTGTCAAACGTGGGAGTCATGAAAGGACCGGGCCCAATGGAAGGGGGGCGACCCGTAAACAGACCTGATGTAGGAGTGAAGAGGAAAAGGAAAAAAAGAAACCAAAAAAACTGTGCAGGCAGGAGCTCATCAGCAAGGAGATGGTCACGCGAAGGGGACGAAGCGGAGAGGGGGAAAGAGGGGGACTGGGGGGTGCATGGCGTCCTTGGTATAGTGCGGGGGAGGGTGGGGTCCTGAACTTGTCTCAAGCCCCGGAAAAAAAATCAGGGACACAGGGACCACTGCAAGCCTTCTCACTGATGTCATGTTGGGAAAGGGGAGGCAAAAAAAATCAACTTCACATGTTGTGTTAAATAAGAGAAAACACCTACCGGGAAATTGGAAGGAAAAAAGCGAAAAAAAAGAAAACTCCTATAAACCAAGAGTCGCGACAGAAAAGGTGGGGAAGCAAAAGGGGGGGTGGGTGTTCCTTGTCCAACCTCAAGGGCGTATAAAAAAAAAAGAAATCTCTAGGAAGACGTATGCAAAAGGGAGATGGGGGGGTTGGACGCCTTTGGTGCGGTGTCCCCAGAGAAAGAAAAGTGAGGTAAAAAAAACACCGCGTCAAAGAATCTCACATGAACGAGAAATCAAGAGTAAGAAGAGGGGAAAATGTGGGGAAACGAGCGACGGGTGTACCGGGGTTGGGGGAAAAAGGAAAAAAGGATGGGGGGTTCACAGGGGTAACAAAAAAAGGGGGGGGGGGAAACAACGTCCTAGCAAAGCAAACTAAAAAAACCATCCGTAGAAACAAGTCTTACGCCAAAGTGAGACCCGCCAAAGAAAAGTGGAAACAAAGGAAAGGGGTACTCGGGGCACACGCTGAGAGGCATGCAAAGCCGATGACGGGGGCCGGGCCCCGGGGGGCGGCCCCACCGGAGCGTGGTGTACATAAAAAAAAAAAGGGGGAAACCAGGGCATATGGTTAAAATCAGCAGGGGACATTGGGGGGTGTCCGGGGGGCCTGTGAGGGGGGAATTGGCGAAAAACGCCGGAGACGAAGGATTGCCAGCACGAGACCCGGGGCAAGAATGAGTGAAGTCAAAAAAGGAAAAACAAGCGGGGGTGGGAGGCGTCCACCGGCGAAACAAAAGGGAAACGAAAGGGGGAACCACAAAAACGGTCACGTCGTGGTGCGGACAAAGGGGTTGAAAGTGTTATGACGAAGTAGCTCGAAAGTTGTTTTTGCCCTGAGAGGGGGGGAACAAAAAGACAGATTCACCGAACTTGGGGTACGGCCCCTAAGAAACACCGCTCGACTGAGGGGGGGCTTGCTTGATAAATGGACGAAAGTTTGGAAAGGGTGGGAGATTGGGTGTCCCGACAAAAAAAGAGGGCAACACTAATGGGGGGGGGTCTGGAAGGAGGGTCATGGGGGCGAAGGCCGCCGTTGTCCGACTAAAAAGGCGGTGGGGGGGGACTTCATCACCCAGTTCGCTCAGGGGAATCCTACAAGGGAGGGGGGGAAAGGAGGAAGAGAGAACTCTCCCGGCTTCGAAAAAAGAGTTGGGACATTGGCTAGGACACTTCCTTCCCCCAAAATGCCAAGGAAACTCCGACCCCCAGGGAGGGTGGTTAGTGGGAGGAACCACAAATCCAGTACCGCACACGCCGTTTCGAAAATCAACTACCAGGAAAAAACAAAAATAAGATCAGTGTTTTGCTAGGGCACGGTAACAAAGGAAATGAAAAAAGTGGGGGGTGAACCCGCCCAATCTCACAAACACTCTTGCCTTAGGGGAAGGGAAAAAAATGGAAAAAAAAAGGGTTTTAGACCGAAGACCCCGGTTGAGTTTAAAAAAACACCACCGGAAAGGAAGGGGGGGGTGTCCCGTTCGCCTATCCCCTAAGGGGGGGGAAGAAAAAACTTAAAACCTCGGGTCGCATTTACGTTTCCACCGAAAGTTTGGAAAACTTAGGAAACAGAAAAGAACGTTTCGAAAGGAAAAAAAAAGAGAAAAAAAAAAAAGCCAGGCCCCTGACCACACTGGGGGAAACCACCCACCGGGCCTCTGGCCTTGGGGGGGGAGGCGGAAGGAAACTGTAAAACCACGACTGGTTCTTTCCGAAAGAGCCCTCCGTACCACCGCCTAAAAAAAGTGTCTCATAGAAGGCTCCACTCGCACTGAAAAAAGGAATGTTGTTTATTTTTTACTAGCAGATAAACACACGCGGGGGTGACAATAGAAAACAGCGTCAAATTAGAAGTGACCCGCTGGGGCAAGTTGCAGAGGGGGAGGCTGGTCTTGCGGGGGACACCGGTCCGATCACGAAAGGGAAAAAAAAGAACCCACAACCGGGAAGGGGTAAAACCCAAAAAGAAAAGGAGGTCGTTAGTAACCTGGACCGAAGGGCAACTGAGGGAAAAAACCATCGGCGGCTGAGACTCCGGCTGCGAGGGAACAAGCGAGAAAGAAAGGCGGACACCGAAACCAAGTGGACCAAAAAGAACGGCTGAAGTGGACAACCCTTCGTCTGGGGAAGGGGGGGGGTTAGGGCTCCTTCCGCACCGGGGCCAGGGGTGGGAAAAAGACACAAGGCGGATCAACCCCAAAAACCTAAAGGGGACGGACGGTGGGACACACTCAGCGGTTTTCGGGGTTGGGGCTTGTTGGTAGCGAAGAGCACAAAAAAAAAAAGGGAACAAAACTTCAACCGGGTAACGGGGGTAAAGGGAACACAAAAAAACTGTCATTCGATGCCACAGGGGGACACGAAAACCACAAAACATCATGGCGCATCAGAAAAATAACCCGGACCTGGGACTGAATCTAACGTGGAAAGAAACCCGCAATCTGTATATCAAAGCAGGAGGCAAACAAGCAGCTCGGAGACCAGAACGCTCGTCAAGGATAAATGTAAAGAAAGAGAAAAAAATGGAAAAATGCCGCAAATGCAGGGGGGGAAGTTTCTTCCGGTCAAAAAGGAGGACGTAAAGAAAAAAAGGGGGGGGATTGATTATCGGGCCGCCCAACGCAGGGTTCAAAAAAAAAAGAAAGGAAAAAAAATGGAACTAAAACAACCAAGGCTCCAAACACTCACCGAAAAATGAAGGCACATGGGGACAGCCGTCATGGGCGTGGGGGAAAAAAAGCCTCAAAAAGCTGTTGGACTTGTCAGGCAAACCAGTGGAAAAAAAGGGGCTGACCCTTCGGGGAGCGCCCTTCAAAAAGAAAAAAAAGACAGAATTGCCCCTGCTACGAGTGCTATGAACGTCAGAGGACAGGAAACCAGTGCCGCCCCCCTGACGGGTCCAAGGGGGGGGGTGGGGACCTCCCCCTCAGCCGGATAGTCGCGAAAAGGATCCCAGGGGGGGAATGGCCGGGTTGCAGCGAGACAGGGGACAAGTGGTGGAACCTAAAGAAAAAAAACAAAAGGTCCCGCCCAAAACCAGTATGCAGGAGGAGGACATACAAAAAAAAGCCGGGGGGACCCCCGGAAAAACTCAGGAAAAAAAAAATCCGAAAAAAAGCAACAACTTCACAGTCCCCAACCACAATCCCTCCTTCCAGGTTTTTCGAAAGAAAGGGGAACCTTTTCAACGCTTTTCCCGAATACCTGCGGGAAGAGAAGCAGACCAGACGGCGCTATCGTCCGTACCTGGACCTCTGTCTCAAACATGGGGAAAAAAAAAGCAAGGGGGAGGTCCGCATACGGCGAAAAAATTCTCTTCGACGTACGACCTCAAAAAAATGAAAAGGTATCTTCGGCAACTAGGAGTAAGGAGTAATCCAGACGACAAACCTACGGGAGGAAAAAAAAAAGGGTTAGCCAATCTTTTCACAGACCAAAAAAAAAGGAATAGGCCTTCATCTAGTCAACCATCTCCACCGTCGAAAAACGACCGTTGCGAAGAGAACTGTAAAGAGAACCAAAGGCAAGCCTTTGATAATGCTTGGAAAGTGGTGGAGGCAGGAAGGGAATCTTCAAACCGGGAATTCGCGAAAGGAAATGGGACACGAATCCTATGTGGAGATTGAGACGTAGGAAAAAGTTCACTTTGGAATTGGGGAGAATTTCAAGAACGCGGTTAAACATCAAAAGAAAGGAAAAGAGTTTTTTTCGGGTAAGGGGGCTGGGGGGTTGGAAAAAAAGGAACGGAAGTATGGATCGGACAGTCGTGCCCAAAAGGACACACCGCCTGGGAGTCAAAGGTCGTTTGGAACTTGAGGAAAAACCGGAGGGTGGGATGTTCTGATGCAAGGGAGAAGGTTGGGACAAATCCTCTAAAGTGTCAGGAAAGCTTTTGGACACCATTTTTTAAGGAAAGACGGGGGGGGATTGGGAAAGGCCTGTCCCCGCCAAAAAGACTGAAAAGACTTATAAAAAGGAGAACCTTCCCAGAAAGGGGAAACCAATCACTTCTACCACAAATGTGGAAAAAAAAAGGCCAAAAAGGAAAAAAAAATATAACGGAATGGTAGGTCCTTCTCATGGAAAAAAGGGGGCCCAAAAACCCCAGGCCCTTATTCATATTGAACTCTCCCGGAATACCGGAAGTGAAAGAAATTCTTGCAAACAACACAACGGCGAGAAGAGGGAACTGAGGGGGTTACGCCGAATTCGAAGGTAATGAGCCTGGTTTAAGGCGAAAAAAAGAAGGGGAAGGGCAAACTCTCGAGAAAAAAGGGGTTGAAGGTTAAACAATAAAGGGAGAAAGGTTGGGGGCCCCCCTGGCTTTCCGGGGGGCCAAAATGTGGCTCGTAAACGGAGGGGCTCGAACCCTCTTGCTGGGGGAGGGGGAAAGACGGGAACCACTTGTGATACCAAAGCTTTGCAAGTGAAGTGCGGGGTAAGGTGAAGGGAAACAATTTTAGACAAAGCGCAACCATCAAAAAAAGTGGGGAAAACCCATGAGTACCCGATAATTAAGGAGGGGGCCCATTACGACAAGGGTGTTAGAATACGGGGTCCGGGAAAAAAAAAAATTCAAAGAAGAAAATCGGTGGGACGACCGACAGGACCATGACCGCCAGGCCAAAAAAGGGGGGAAATCGGCCCAGTTCACCAAGCGAACAACGGCGGGGGAAAAAAAAAGAAAAAAAATACCGGTGTGCACGGTACGTGACCTGAAGAACTCCGGAATTTTTCCGGCCCTGACTGGTGGGGGGAGGGAGGGGGAAACAATGCGTGGGCGGGAGAAAAGGGGGGGAAAGAAGTGACCTGCTTGCGCCAGAAACGAACTAGGGGGGGAAAAACAAAAATCTTGCAAAAAGATGGGGAATGGGTGGGAAAAAAAAAAACCCGCCTTCTTGCCGCGGCGGTGATCGGCACGAAAAGCAAGGGCGTTGGTAAAGAAAGATCGTGACCACCGAGCGTGATCGACGTGAAAAAGAATAAAAAATTTCAGTCCAGGGGGCATAAAGATTCTGAAAAGTGGTGCCTTCCGATGTTCCAAAACGAAAAAAGAAGGCGGGGGGGGAAAGATTTAAAGGCCACCTCGGCGACGGGGTTAGAGAACGAATTTTCGGGCGCCAGTCCCTGGACTGGGTTTGGGGGGACAGTTGGGACGTGGACGTTGAAAAAAAGTCAAAATTCAGCCCAGGCGGCATCGAAATACCGGGGAGTCGGAAAAAAAAATAAGCCGGGCTCACCACCCATGGGGAACCTTTCTCGCTGCAAAGTCAAAAGGGGCGGGCAGACAGAAAACAAATCCGTCCAACGCGCGGGGGTCTCAAAAAACCAATAAAAAGCCGTAAGGAGGAGGGGGAAACAGGGTCGCGGAACCCGCCGATAGGCAGTTAAAGAAAAGGTAGAAAAAGGGGCCACAATCCGAACGGAGGGGCGCGCACCGGGGAGGCAGAAAAGGAATGGGGGGGACCCGGACAGAGCCCGCGCGGGTGAAGACGTCGAGGAAAAAGGGGAACGTGAGGAGAAAAAAAAAAAACATACACTCCCACCACGTTCGAAATTTGTCGAAAACAATTCATTCGGAGAACGCTGCAAGGGCCACAAGACAGTTGCGGCCCCAAAACAAAGGGGTCCCTGTCTCAGTCGCACTGTGCCAGAATTGAGCGGGCAGCCTGAAGCGGGGGATAACATCACGAGCGAGGTATTCATCGGAGCTAGGGGGGAAAAGTAAAAAAGAACGGGCGATGCCTTTGAAGAGGAAGGATTGCAGTGGAGGGTTTGGGAACAAGAAAACCCGAATAAGGGACAAGGTCTCGACGGGCAACCTTCGGGGGGAATGGAGGACATGTGGGGGAGTCACCAAAAACTGGCAAAGTGACTCTGGAAGGGGGGGGTTGAGAATACGGGACCGTAAGGATGGAAAGCAAGTACCAAACCAAGACCTAACGAGAAAACCGGGAAAAGGGGTGGGATCCGCCTGTTTTGGTGGTGGAAGGGGCCCAATAAAAAAAAGTGGGAGAAGGGAAAAAAACAAAACGGAGCGAAGGACGACGAGGATACACTAGGGGGGGGGGGGGTGCCCCCGTGGGGAGTTTTACCCCGCCTCAGGAAAGTAAAAAAGTAAACAAGCCGCGGTCCTCGTTAGAACTCCGACTGCAAGAACGTGGTCTACGAAACGAAAAAAGGTGGTACCGCCCCGGTTTGGGCACATGGAGTTAGAAAGACAAGGTACAAAAAAAAAATTCAAGGGGGGTGTGAAACCGGCCCGATAAATTCAAAGAGACAGACGAGGTAAACAATGAAAGAAAAAAACACGCAAAACGCTTGAGTAGGGGGAAATGCAAAACGCTGACAGTACTCAGGGGGTCTCAAGGGAAGGGAAGAGGAGGAAACGTGTCTTCGGTACCCTTGGAACACAATCTTTGGGGGTGCATACAAAAAAAACCAAGGGAAGGGGGGAAACTGATCCGGTGTGGGGTTTACAACAATTGACAGTTCAGGGGGGGGGGTGGGGGCAACTTGGTTGTTATCGGTCGGGTAGGGAAGGGCCAGCCCGCCACATATGATTTCATAAAGTCGAAAAAAAAAACTGCCTTGGGCAAGAACCATGGTTGGCCGGCATCAGCGGACAAAAGAAGGGGAACAAAGGGGCTCAACGAGGGTCTGCCACAAGAAGAACATGAAAAAGTCGGGGAACAGGGAACTTGAAAAAGGATTGAGGAAACGAAAAAATCTAGAGCGAAGGTAAAGGAGTGTGACCGGGGACTGCCCCCAAACATTTGAAGAAAAAAAAGTACCTGAAAACCACGAACACACGGCCGCAGCGACGGCGGGACTGATATAAAAGGGGTGCCGCAGGGACGGGGACGGTGTTTCCGAGAAACAGAAAACCGTACTTGGGGGGTCGGAACGGGCGGCGGGTTGGGGGCTAAAGAAAAGAAGGCGGCCGGCGGTTTTGCCTGCAAGCAACCTGAAAAGGGAAGAAAGAGAAAAAGGCAACAACAGGCGTAGCTTATGAAAAAGAGGAACGCGCCAGGGGACTAAAGAAAAACCGAGGGTTGCACGCGCGCACAGACCCAGAGCAAACAACCCAAAAGAGACAAAAATTTATTGGTGAAGGGTGTGGAGAACCACATCCACGTCACACCTTAAGCGCTCAAGGGCAGGAAAAGAAACGAGGGAGATGCGGCAAAGCTGGTGAAAAAAGTAAAAGGGAATTGAGGGGAAAAATATCAGCAAAAAACACTCCTTAGAATGACAGCTTGGGAAGCATAAGGAAGACGGAAAGAGGGAAAAAAAAAAAAAAAAAAAAAGTAAAAAATTTTGTGGGGTGGGAGGGAGACCTGCGACGGAGAAGGTGGTGAAAAAGGGGGAAAGTGAAGAGCCCACCCACGGTGGTTTCAGAACCACTGAGGTCGCATTCAGTGTCAGCGTTCTCAAAGGGGAAGCAAAGAACCGGGCGCAATAGAAAAAATCGAAGGGGGACCAAACCAAAACCCCTCTAACATGCGGACCCCCCGTGGGGTGAACACCTGAATCAAAGGACTTCTCAAAAAAGGGGTCTTGGAACAAACCACGGAGGGGGGGTGGTCCTAAAATCGTCCTCCACCCAGAAAAAAAGCCCAAGCAACAAAAAAACTCAATTTGAAAAGGAGAAGGGAAAGGGGACCCAACTCCTTCCCACGTCATCGTACTAACAAGAGAAAAAAAGACCGCGTTCTTTTCGGGGAACCATAAAAAAAAAGGTCCCGTTCTTGTCTATGAGGTTAGGGGGGGTCTCGACCAGGTCACCGCTTAATGGAACAGGAGAAAAAAGAGGGGCCAACAACCGGGCAAGTGTACCACAGAAAAATCGGGGAGTAATGTTAAGGAAAAGCTTCCAAAGAGGAGAAAGGATTGACACCGGACGCGGGCTGCTGCTGTACCCGAAAAAGTTGGGACCAGAAAGCCTTTCCCACACCAAGACCGCCAACAGAGTCAAGGAGGAGGGGAGCGGGGTGATGGGGGAATCCTGCCTCGCATCATTAAGAAAGAAAAAAACGCAAAAAAAAAACTGCAGGAATCAAAGGGGAAAAAGGGGGTCAAACTTCGCTGATCGTTATGGCTGGGGGGAAAAAACCCGACTCGCTCCTTTTGACAGTGTCAAGGGGGGAATGTATCACTAAAAACGAACACTGCGGCGTAAGTCACTTAAGCACCAAAAGGAAAAAAAGGGTTGCAGCAGCATTAATGGGGGAGGAACGAAGGGTTAACGTTTTCATTAAGCGGGGTCGGCGACGAAAAAAAAAAGAAAAAAAAAAAACCCGCAAACAATCCTATCATGGGGACGACTCCCAGCAACAGCGCTCCAGGGAGAAATAAAAGAACGGAAAAGTTGCAAATGTCGACAAGAGCTCCAGGTCGAAAAGAAAAAAACTGCACATGGTTGCTTTCTGGCCACAAACGGTAATTCAACTAGAAAAACAAAAAAATGCATGTCCTGTGGGGAAAAAAAGGGAAGGTAACCGCCCACTGCATGTGCCCTGGGACTGGGAGAGGAACAAAAAAAACTCGGGTTGAGGAAAAAAAACCACGCACACTGGTTAGTGTAGAAAAATCAAGGGGGTCAGGGAATCCCTCAAAAAGGCTCCTGGCTTGGCGGAAACAGAAGTTTTGGCAAAGAAAAATTGGGGAAATCAGCAAAACGGTGTCAAAAACGGAGCCTTCGACCCTCAGAGTTTGTGCAGGGGGGAACTAGACGATGACTACGCGGCCTTTCTTGGTTAGAAGAAAAACTGACGGAAAACTGTCAGGGGAAGGTGTCACCCGCCTGACGGAGCGGGAAAATGGACTCGCCAACGTTCTGGAAGGTTTCGACAAGGGGTGGGGGTTGCAAGGAAAAAAATGGCCCTCAAAACGCTGGGAGCCAAAAAGAACCCAGGCCGGTAGTGAAGAAAAAAAAAAAACCGCACCTTGACAAAAACGGACACGACCCG
>Ga0179593_1458093_pt1 | contig 16951 bp, 24 predicted proteins | sample CZODoug2_1_08_16_FD_185931 | JGI IMG/M metagenome (GOLD analysis project Ga0179593, IMG submission 185931) | Vadose zone soil fungal communities from Angelo Coast Range Reserve, California, USA - CZODoug2_1_08_16fungal (PacBio error correction) | ecosystem: Environmental > Terrestrial > Soil >...
CCACAGAAGCTGAATTGAAAAATCGGAAAAATCACGTACGTGGACTTTGTCTCAACCGGAAGTTGAAAAAAACACCCGGGAGTGCAAAGTAAAGAAGGTGCGGAAAGACGTACCATCCAGATGGGTAAATGGGTGTCACGAGGGGGAATAAAAAAAACTCCTTAAGTAAGGGAGAATATAGACCGAACCAAAGAAGAAAAGGGGGTCAAATTAACTGGGGCAAAAAAAAAAAGGAGTTACAGAGCGGGTCGAAGATCGAGAACATCATTACAGTCGCAGACTGAAAAAAGGCCTATAGGAGAGGGGGGGACAAGGAAAGGGAGATGGCTATCTAGACGATTGGCGAAATAACAGAAAAAGAGTACAGTCAAATAGGATCTAACAGAGACAAGAAAAAAAAGGCGAACTGCCTTTCAGGCTTAAAAAGCTACCTTATGAATGAGAAACTAGACTCAGATAGGTACGGAATCTGACGACCGGTTGGGTTGTACAAAATCAGTGAAAGAATGAGAGAAAAGGGAGAGGGAGGAAAAGATTGGGGAATGTTGGGCGAAAAACGATGGAGAAGAAGGATTAAATGGACATACTATGAAAAAGGAATACGGGCCAACCTAGCAAATGGGATGTACCTCGAGCCAGGCCGGGGCAAGCCCAAAATACCACCAAGGAAGGAAACAGATTCAGTGCGGTATACTGGCGGAAAAAAAGAACAAGGTGTGAATAAGACAAGGTCCAAAGAAAGAAAGACGAAGGCGAAAAGGAGATGGGGGGTGGATAAAAAAAAAACCAAAAAAAACTATCAAAGTTCATAAAACCTTTACTTAAAAGGGTAGCATGGGAAAAACACGAAGAAGAAAGAGAGAAAGCTGGACAGGGTCTTGACTGAGGAACCCAAAACAAAAAAGAAAAAAACGACATTAATCCCGGAAAAAAGGAGGGAGGAGAGGGGCCCGAAAATCATACGAGCTTTTGGTAATCTGATTTGGAACAAAAGAACAAGCTGAGTCAAAGGGTGGATGTAATGCCTGGAAACACGTGGAGGAACAAGAGAGACCATCCACGGAAATGGAGGAGGGTGAGGGATGGGGGGGAACCAAAACTAAAAAAGTGTCAGACCCAATAAAGGTGAACTTCCGTCTAGATTTCGGAGCAGATTAATTGGGAAAAGAAAGACCTAGGACCCCAAATGTGGTTAAGGAGAGAAGAACTTCGTGAAAAAGGTTTTTGAGGATTGCCAAAGGATTAGTGACGCCTGACAATGGAAGGACTCAATATGTTCCAAACAATGGGTGGACTGAAAAGTGAAAAGAAAAATATAAGGAGAATGCAGAGGCCAGGAGGAAAAAAGAATAATGAAGGGGGGAACGGGATTCCTCTCACCTGGAAGCGGGAAAGAAAAAGATGGCAGCCGTAACAAAAACTTCTTTTGAAGGTTGGCATCCCTAAGGGTGGAAAAGGGGGCAGATTAGGGTAGCAATAGTATTGGAGAAAGGGGTAGCCTGATCTTTGGGGGAAACTATGTGCGGGAATACCAGTTGAGTGGATCCTGGAGCGTCTTTATGGAAAGGAAAGATTGATAAAAAGCACAACCACTTCCGAAATGCATGAGTTGTTAAAAGAAGAAAGGACGAGATAGTGTGGTGCGTATGTACCAGAAAAACACAAAAGGCAGTCAACAGGGAAGAGGGGAAGAAGCTTCGAAGCTTGGCCGCCATGGCCGTTTCCCAAAAAGGCTCAACGGGAGAAAACAAGGGCGGACGAGCTTTTGGTGGAGGGAAAGCCGCGTCTGGAGATTTATGGTGGGGGGGGGGGTTTTAAAGTGCACAGACGATGGGGAGAGGAGGAAAAATAGTAAGGATTCAATTGGGATGGTCATTGGGAGAGAAGAAAGGGAACAAAGAAAGGTGAAGACGGAAAAAGAAAAGAAAGCGACCCCAGCAATATGGTAGGTATTGTCAAAACAAGAAAGCCAACTTACGTCCTGAGGGGGACGGCACAGAAAAGGAGAAAAACCAATAATCCAGCTTACTAGAAGAAAAAGAAAACAAACTAGAGGGAGGAAGGGGAACAAACGTTTTGGGAAAAAAAAAAAAAAAAACGCCAAGCGGCAGCCCCGCCCACTATTCAATTAGAAAGGATATCAAAAAAGAATAGTCGATGGGCGCAAAGATCGTGGCCGGCAACTCACGAAGAAGGAAGGGATCCAAAAAGCAAAGTGGTGAACATCGGCTAGGAAAGGGACGTATTCGGGGAGGGGGAAAAGGGGAAAAGGGAAGAAAACAAAGAAAAAAATTGCAAATGACGCCCGTAAAAGGAGTGGGAAGGGTTGACCAGGAAAAACGGCAGTGAGACAAAGGCTGGGGGACATTCGACCAGGCCAGCCACCGATACGAACCGTGAGTTACGTCAAACAGGAAGGGGAAAAATCGGATGTAAGAACGACGGCGGATTTGAGGCAAACGGAGAGCCGAGACTCAAAAAGGGAGGGGCCGCATGCGCAGGAGACAGTAAAGGCGAGCAAACTAGACACGGGAAAAAAAGTGAAATGAGACAGGAATAGAAGAGGGACACGATGATCGTCATTGGAGCCGCAAAGAAAGAAGGTCGAAATCGCTTAGGGAGAAAAAGTATTGAAGTCCCAAAGTATGAGGGAATAGGTTTGGGGGTTTGGGGGGGGGTGTGGGTTTGTTGGGGGGGGGGGGGTCCAAAACGCAAGGAGTCAGGTGGGTTCTATGACGAGCAAACAAGGGGGACATCAGTTATAAAGGAGAGTATAACGGCGAGCCAAGAAGAATTTTGCGACCACAAGGATAAGGAGGGGGAAAAAATAATGTGAACTATAAAAGGGTTGTGCACGTACCGCAAGCAAAGGGGGGCCGTGGGGTCGTAGAAAGGAAAGAAAAGAAGGGCGGTGGACCGACGACCTGCGGCTTAATCTCCTCACCAACTACCCATGCTGGCTGCCTTCGAAAAAGACCAACCTTGCCTAAAGAAAAAAACATGGAAAAAATTGTTACTGTGGGATAAGAAGAAATGTCGAAGAGCATGATCTTGAAAAAAGTAGTTGAGGGGTGGAGACAAAAATCCAGCCCGGCAAAAGAATAGTCATTTACCCAAGAAAACTAAAAAAAAAAAAATCGGGTAACAGCAGTGCATGAAGTGTAAGAAAAACTTGTGGTAAGAATAAACAGCGTGAAAAGAAAGGACTCCGCAGGTATTTCCGAAAGGAGACGAGGACGGACAGCAGACAGGGGAGTTCATGTGGTCCGATAGAAAAATCGCGAGGGACCACACACCGGGGAAGGAGAATGTTCGGGAACAGAGGGAAGAAGAAAAAAAGAAAAAACAATAATAACAGTATCAAAAGTGTGGATTCCCATATTAGAGGGCGAGAAGCAAAACAACCACATAAAGAAGGGAAAGAGAGAGGAATAAGAAACTCTAAGGGGAATCAAAAAATCGATTAGACTGAGAGCAAATGCTGAAAGGGAAAGAAACTCCACTAGTCAGAAAAAAAAAAAACGGAAAGAGCTATCCTATCAAAGAGGTGGGTCTCCCAAATTCGATTTGAAAAGAGGGAAAAAAAAGGAAAGAGTGCGTCACTGATGTCAGGCAATCGAAGAGTGGCTCGGCAATTGCTACTGCTTATATTTAAAAAGGAAAGAAGGTAACACCAGAACGTACAAAAAAACAAAAATAAAAAGAAACACAAGACTAATAGACCATGGTGGAGGGAAAAGATTCAGTGTTCCGAAAGAGCAAAGAAACCTTAGGACGATAATTTGGATAGACGTATGGATAAACAAGGAACCAAGAACAAGATTCGTTAAATGGGAAAAAAAGAAGGGGGAAGTGAGAAGAAGGAACAGTAGCAAGGGGGGAAGAAAGAAGAATTAGCTCTGGTGCATCAGAAAGCTTGTAGTGCATACGAAAAAGGCAAATTGTGAGCGGTCAGGCAAAAAAAAGTGTAAGACAAAAACCTAGCGGAACAGGAGATAACTAAACCAAGGGGAAAAAAAAATGTCAGGCCGGAGGCCAGGAACTAAGGAAGGATCTGTCACTGTTTCAAAAGTTGGAAAGTGAAAGAGAACCAAGACTACCATTGCGCAGCATACACGCATAGAAGTGGGGACCTGGGCTTGAATACAGGGAGAAACAGAAAGGGGGTCTGAAAAACGCTAAAGGACATCAAAAGGATAGAAAGGAACGATCAAGATACCTTCGAACTAAAGAACGTCCAGACGGATGTTTACGGTTAATCTTGTCTAAGGTCGAGACTAGGAGAAAATACGTCAAACTCGAAAGGGGAAGAGAAAAAAGAGAGGGAATGAAAATTAAGAACTTTTCATCAGGGTAAAGAAAGAAAATTCGGGAAGTGGCAGGAGACGAAGTCCAGAATTTGACACCAAGATCAAATCTCAAGACTAGAAGGAGCGGTACCATTGAGGAGGGGGAAAAATGGGGAAAATACAGAGCATCCGCAACTAGGAAAGAAAAAAGGACGTCATCACACGCTTCATGTTGTGAGGAAAAAGGGGGGAAAGGAGGTAGAGTGTGCCTGCCGAAATACCCTGACGGGAAACCATAGATAGGAAGGAAAGAGAATAAGGGCAGAAATTTATGGGAGGGGTGAATGCGCAGATTGTCTTTTCGGGGGGTATCTGAAGGATTGGGAAAAAGACCGGGGATCTCCGGCTCCGGACCTCGTAGGATGTGAGGTAAGAGTCTAGGGTGAAAGGGGACAATCTTCTCGCTTGGGGAAAAAGAAGGGGAGGGAGAACGAGAAGGGGAAAGTACCGTGGGGGTACGGTTTGGAAGAGACCTAATCATTGCAGGGATTTCGGTGGGGGGTGGAAAGGCCTTCAAAAAAGGGGGGTGGGAAGGGTAGGGAAGGCAGTCACCAATACAAACAGAATCCCCAGAAATGACACATCACTGATGTAAAATGACTGAAAAAGACCATCATTGAACGAAGAAAAAACCACATAATAAAAAAAAGGAGTAAGGAAAATGCCAAGGGAAGCGGGTAACTGGCAATAGGGGGGGGGAACCGGGAGAAGGAACCCCTGCATGAGGCCAAATGGCATAAAGGATTTCGGAGGAAAGCTGGGAGGGGTTGCCGAAAGTAGGGTGCAGTACAGGGCAACATGAGAAAAACATATAACAGGAAATCATGACGTGAAGTTTTCTAACCCAAGAAAGGGAAGGGGAGAAGTTGGGGTGTCGTTCGGGAGAAAAAAAGTTAACGACAAGCAGTAGGTCACGGTGCAGGAGCAAAAAAACTGTTGGGCAAATTCCCGAAAAGGTCAACACACAAGAAGCTGAACTACCAGGGAAAAACAAGAAAGAAGGGGGGGGCCACAACAGTGGCCTAGGGCAGGAAAAAAGGGCTGCAAAGGGAAAAAATTATAGCGTGGGAAAGACGGCCAGGAATAAGCAGGAATTGGTGACCATTACTCGCGGAAGATTGAACCAGTAACGTGAAAAAGGTGTCTGTAAAAGAGGAATCAATGCAGAAAAGAAAGATACGGGTCAACACCAAGAAAACCAGGGGTTGGAAGGAACTCTTTGGAACGGAAAAAGAAGACATATGGAAGAGAACAAACGGGTAGCACTACAAGCGGAATCAAGAAGCTGCGACGCTCAAGAACAGGCGGTCCTTTCGGTGCTTGATGAAACATAAGACGGGATAGAAACGACAATAAACAACCGAAAGGGGGGCCTGAACATAGTTTACAGGTAAAAAAAAAAAAGACCCAGAAGTGCCGGTGGCAAGGAATTGTCATGAACCCTCTGTTTCATCCACGAATACCTCAAAACAAGGGGCGAGAAGGGGGTCAAGTTGGAAAGCTCTGGAAAAAAGCAAACGGAAAGGAGGGCGACACCACGAGCAATATAGGGAGGTAAAAAAAATTAAATTTCGTCGTCAGGGAGGTTTGCGGGTACCGAAGAGAATTAAAAAAAGGGAAACCCAAGGCGGGGAGGAGGGACTCGAAATGAAAAAAGTCTCAGAGGAGTTTGGGAAAAAAAGGGCACAGCATTCAAGCTGACCTTGGGTTTGCTCGCCGTGGGGGGTTTTTTCGATCAAAAGAAAAGAACCTTGGCGGGACTTTGAAAGGGTCGGGGGGGAAGGGAACTGGGTAGCACAATGGGCCGGGGGGGGCTGAGTCTGTTCAAAAGACGAAGGGGGTGTTTTCAGTAGTACGGGTGGTAGAACCCTGTAGGGTGAAAACACGCAGGCGGATCTCGTGTGACACACGGATGGAAAAAAAAAGAAGGGGGGGGACAAATTCAAATCGATAGTGTGACATTGATAGAAACGGGCTGGAAGCAGGATCCCCCACTAGGGTCCCCAAGAAAATAAGCGTCAGGGAACTATCCAAAGGAACGAATGCTTGCACGAAAATTGTAGAGTTAAAGAAAAAAAGGGTCAGGGGAGAGTTCTCCAGAACCAAAAGACCGGAAGTTTTTGGAATTCAACTGGTCTTGTCCCGCACGGGGGGGGGGACAATTATTGAATAGTGGGACTGGATTGAGAGCCAGGGAACTAATCCGCGCCTTGTCTTTGTCTGTTCTGATTACATCGTCTGATAGGATATCCAAAACTTGCTTAAAACCGCAATCCCTTCCAAAAGAGAGGAGCTGGGATTCCTTAACGGAAAAAAGGTTGACGAGGGAGGAGAAATGGTGGGGGGGGTGGGAAATCAACGCCGAAGGGAGGGGGTTGTGTGTCGTAAACGGTTTGCACACCTTGAAGAGGTGTGTTCGATTATATTCTCCATTACAATACTCAGGAAGGGGGGGGGGGGGTGGTCCAAATGGAGGAAAAAAAATTAAAAAGAAAGGGTTCAAAAGAGGGAAAAGAAACTTAATCACCTACCTTGGAAAAAGATCGGAAAGGAGGGATGGAATTTGGCCGATGTTGACGTTAAAAGCGCACTTACTGCCGGGCAAAATCACGTAAAAGTGGAAAGAAAAGGGGAGGAAAAGAACGAGAAAAAAAACAAGGGAGGGATTAAAGAGAGCGAGAAAAAAAAGAAGACACGAGCGCAGGAAGTGACGGACGAGCCCTACCGTGCATAAACTCGAACCATCTAAGTGTCCTCCTCAGAAAGAAGGGGCGACGATTCTAAAGGGAAAGGGTGCAAAGACTACTAGGTGGACAACAGAAAAGGGCAAAAAAAGAATGTAACGCTTGAAACAAACATAAGTCGGGCTAGGATAGAAGAACTCAACCATAGAAAGGGGAAGGAAAAATTGGAAAAAAAAAAGTGGAGGGAGGCGTGAGGATCGAGGGGGGGGAAGGAAAGAAGACCAAGAGAAAATCGGCTTTCAAGGAGATGAAAGGTGCGGGTTGTCAAAGCAAGTGAGACTCAGAGTACGCTGTCGGATCAGAAAAAAATTAAGGGGAAAAAACGAAGCGGGACATTATCGAAGAAACAAGGGAACAAATAAATTGAGAAACCAGTGGGAAGGGACAACTAAGAAAAGGGCAAAAGAAGAGATTTGGGGCGGATAATCCTAGGACGACGGGAGGGGATTAGGAATGCAATTCTCGAACTGGAAGATCCAAAGGCAGATGGTATCGTATGGGTAAACAGACGAAAAGGAATCCCGTAGACTAGCGAAGGGGGGAAAAAGGAATAAACCAAAAGAGCACGATTTGATTGAACTCGATCAATGCAGTGGCGAAAGCCGCAAGTTCACAAAAGGAGACGCACCCATGAGCTTAGGGAGTGACTGGAAAAAAAGAGACGAACCCCGCAAAGCAGGGGGGGTGATAAATCAGGAAAAAACTAAAGGAAACGAGGGTACGAAGAGAGATTTTGGAGTAAGAAAAAACACCCTGGAAAACAAAAAGGGCAAAAGAAAAAGGGGAAATGACAGTTACCCCAAAACGAACAGGATATAGAAAAAGAAGCATTGGGGGACCAGTTGACTTAAAAAAGAAAAGAGGGGAAAGAAAATCAACACGACGAACATTAAGCGTTAAGGGCTCGACCGAAGTGTCTCCGAGGGGGGGTTGACAAGGAGATGTTTAAAAAAAAACAAGAAAAGGGGGTTGGGAGGTAGGAAGGAAACGCGGGGAGTGGGGGGAGGGAACAGCAGGCGAAAAAATCCACTGACAGGGTAATGGGTTTCGAGAACCGGACCGATGTCAGAAACCCAAGAGGGTAAGCCGGCGCTGGCTTTGTCGGAGAAAGGGTGATTTGTTACTCATCAACAGGACCGAGGGAGGAAGAGCACCTTAAAAGGGGAAGGGGGTCTGAAAACGTTAGTGGAGAGACAAGAGGGAGGGAGGAAAAGGGAAGGGGGGGCCACAAATTGTGGCGACGTTTGGTTTGGGAAACAGCGGCTTGAAGAATTGACAAGCAGAGAATTGCTTACCTCACAAGAGAGTGCCGGGCAGAGACGTGAAAAAAGAAGCTTGGGAAAAAAAAAGTCGAATATCAAGGACGTAGGGAACCGCTATCCGGAAATTTGGTACTTTTTAAAAAAAAGGGGGAACAGGGGGGAGACGTCAAAGTGCCCAATAGGGGTGGAACTGTAACAGCATAGACAGAGGTTTTTCGGAAAATGGGAAAAAAAAGTGGGGAAAAGACCTGGCCGTTCGAAAGAAACTATCAAAAAAAATTCAAAACTGCAGTAGGGGGGGGAAAAATAAGAATGGGACATTTAGTTTGAGTAATACCATAAAGGACGAACAAGAACGCAGAAACCTGAGAGGGCCGAACATCTTTAGATCGGGGGGCCTCAAGACTGTCCACAAAAGGAAAGGGCGCCCCAGAAATTGCACGTACGCAGGTGGGGGAATTTGAAAGGAAAAGAAAAGAAGGAGAGGGTTGCGGGTTTCTGAAAAAGAGGGTCTGGCAGTCAGGGGGAAGATGGTGGCCAACAAAAGGGGGATCAAGGGGGGGGAGGGGGGGAGCTCAAGAAAATGCACACTTGCCAGAAAGTAAAATCAAGAAACGACCCACGAAAGCGGAGGGATTTGTCCGTCCACCAAAAACTGTACGTTCCGGGTCGACCTAAAGTAGAGCAACACGCTAGACGAGGGAAGACTAAAAGATAATAAAAACGAACAAGCACTCTATAGAGGGGGTCGGCAGAACGTCGGGGGGAAAAGGGAATCTACCAATGGAAAAACAGCCAAGCGGAAGAAAGGACCAAAAAGAAAGTCAATGAGGAAAGGAGGTTGGACAGGAATCAAGAGGGAAAAGCACCATTAGGATGTAAGGAAAAAAGAAAGGGATGGGCAAAGGAAAGACCAAAAAAAAGCACCACATTCAAAGAAGAAATAGTTTGCTTGTGAACGGGGGGGTCAAACGCATCAATACAGCAGGTTGAAGCGAACTAAGCGAAATTCGGAGGGGGAAAGAAGACTTTGGGTAAGGCAAATTGAATCCCGAGACAAGAGATCAACGCGGACTAACCCTTCAAGGGAATAAAAGTACGGAGTACTGGAAATGGAGGGAAAATCGTAGAAAAAAACAAAAACTGAGCAGTCGGCCGCAGAGCGAAGAGACATGGAGGGGGGGGGGGGAAGGCCGAGGGAAATCCGGCGGGACGCTTGCTTGCATGTCGTACGGGAGAGAGGACTAACGGCTATCGGGTAAAAGGAAACTCAAGGGACAGCTTTCCTTCCAAATAAAAAGAACTGAGGAGAAAAGATAAGTCGAAACAACCAAAGCTGGCTTTGAGCTTTGCGAAATGGAGGAAAAGGTGTTTGATCCCCGATAGGAAAAAGGGGGAAAAAGTGCGATATTAAAGGATTACGGAAAACAAGTGAGATTGATACAAAGAAAATGGGGGATGGACGGGGGGGGGAAAGCTGGTTAAAGAAAAAAAAATGGTTTTTTTCAAGGACCGATCTGGGCAGGTTGTCGTAGAAAAAGAAGATATGAAGGTGCGACGAGCCAAAAGAGCTGAGACAGAATTCAAAAAAAAATGGGGGCTGCTGAAACCTCAGACAGGCAAAGAAGGGGCGCTGTCACACAAAAGAGGTGTTATGTGTGAAATTGGAAAAGACAATAGGCGAGGATCAATAGCATAAGGGGTGATCTGTCGACTCATAAGAAGGGCGTAACATCTGGGGAAAGAGGAAGGGGAAAAAAAGCCCGCGAGGCGGAGTGAAAAAAGGGCTGCCTGCCTGTACGTGAATTGGGGGGGAAATCAGAAAAAGGGGGGGGGCGAGTTAGGAATAATCAGACCCCCCTAGAGCAAATTACGGCCAAAGAGGAGAGACTGACAGAGGGACCGGGCAGCAGAATGGGGGGGCAAAAAAGAAATCTGGAAATTTGGGTGCGAAAAAAAACACGGAGAGAAGAGAGGTCGCAAAAGAAAGTAAAAATAACCAGAAACCCCGGGGGAAAGGCGCAGTCCGAGAAGTCGAGGGTTGTGAAAAAAAAGTTAGAGCTATCGCGAGCAAAAAACAACACGGAGGAGGAAATATAGCAAAAAATTAGGGGGAATACAAAAAAGGAAGGAAATGCGCAACATTAGGGGCCTGTAGGGTCTGAGGAGAAAAAACAATGTTGAAGACAATCTACTCTGGTGGGGTGGGTCGCCCTAAAAAACAATCTCTCAAGTGGGGGGGGGAAAAGAAAACGGAACTAAGCGGGGTCAGAACCACGAAGAAGTAGGGAAAATTCATTGAAGGAGGACTACTTAGTTACGAGAACAAGCTTATGGGGAAACGAAAGTACATGCAGTCAAGCAAGAGGAAAACGAAGGAAGGCGGTTAGGGGGTAAAACTGATATCAATGTTCGAGGCAGAGGATGTTCCGACAAAATATAAAAACGGATGAACGAGAATGGGATCCTAGGATATTAGGAAAAAAAGTACAAACAGAACAAGGTGGAAAAAAAGGCAAATTTCCTTTCTTACAAAGGGGGAAGAATTGCAAGACGTGGGAAATGCAAAAAAGGAACTCGGGACACAAGCCAGCGAGAGTGGGGTCTACGGACAACGGCCAGAGGGCGAAAAAAGATCTTCAAAGAAGCGAACAGTCATCAAAACAGCGTAACAATCAGCAGGGGAGGCTCCGTCATACTAAAGATGGAGACGGATAACCAAGGTGAGAGCAAAAAGAAAACAAAAAAAATCCAGGTGCGCAAAGCGGCCAAAGGAATGGCAGGCCCTGTAGATAAGGGACGGGACGAAAGAAAAGGGCTGGAAGGTCCTTGATGAGGTCATCACAATCGAAATGTGAAGAGGCCGAGAAGGACCGCAACAACGCGTCCCTCCGGGATGGGACAAAAACGGCATGGTTTTATAGGGGGGATAGAGCACCAGAAGGGTATGGAAGTCCGACATAGAGACAAGGGTGCAGTCTAACGACGAAAGGCACGGGCCGTCAAGGTTCATCCTGAAGGGGGGACATCAAGAAAAGTTAGATCGTTGACGGAACCAATCCAAATTTGCAAACAAGACGCAAAAAGCAGCTCAGTACTAGCTGGAGTAAAAGAACGGGGACCGGAGGGGTAGGGAGGGAAAAATGAGAGGCAAATTAAACGCCCAAAACCGACTCTGATGAGCGAAGATGGTCAACAAAGAAATTCTTTTGGGGAGGGGTGAAAAGGAGGGAAATTTTGCCTTCAAAAAAAAAAGTAGACCAGACGATTAAGAGGGAAAAACGTCAAGTCCAAGGAAGAGGGGGACGGCGGGGAGCGGGGGTTCCGCTGAAGGTACGGGGGAGCGGTAAAACGACGGTTCTCGGAAGCCAAAGAAAAGAAATAGAGGGATGTTCGGTGGGGACTAGTTTAAAGAAAGCGCGCGGGAGGGGAGAGGAGGTCAGGTGAGAAAAAATAGGACGAAGGACCGGTGGGCGTGGACGGCCTAATACTAAGGAAGGGGAGGGGCCATTTAGAGTTTCCCTGTCAGGCAAAGTCTGCAATTTGACTTAAAAGAAACCTAACAAAAAGGAAGAAAAGGAGTGGGGAAAAAAGAAACGTCTGGAACACGGACTGCCAAAAAAAAGACAGGGAGACACGCCGCCAGACTCTCCCAGGAGTCCGTAAAAATTCCCGCAGTACGGCACATGGGTGGACAAGGGAAAAGGGTGTGAAAAGCACCGAGGAAACAATTTCATAAAAGGGGTAGTAAAGAGACTGGGTGAACCTGAAAAGGAAGGGGGAAAGTCTGCGACATACGCAAACATATTCGTATCTTGATTGGAACTACCAAAAGACAATTAAGGGGGGAGGCAATTTGGGGGGTTGGAAGTAACGGGGGGGAAGGGGAAAAAAAGATATGGTCAGTGCGGAATCCTCACCCCACTTGGGGTCAAAAAAGATTAAAAAAAATAGTCCAACCACGCGGGAAAACAACGTCACGACCAAAGAAAGAGGGGGGGGAAAGAAAACCATGGACTAAGCAAACGTCAAAAAGGAAGGGCTGCACAAGGCCCAAAAGGCTGTAGTTACGGACCAACGTTGGCGTGACAAGGTAATGTTTTCGCTTAAGGAAAACAGGACTGATCCTGGAACGGGACTGGGCACGGCAATTGAGCGAGGGCAGATATAACGTTACAAAAAGCAGGCCCAATTGGGTTGGGGGAAACTTCAAACCAGAAAGGGAAGTGAAGACCGAGTCACCGGAAAATCCGGAAAAAGATCGGGGAAAGGCCACTAAAAGGAGGAATCCGCAAAGATGTCTGCAAGCTCCTAAAAGTCGGTCCTGTCGGGAGGGAGTACATAAGAACCGATCACTAGAAAAGAAGCGCCCGAAAAGTGCGAATCGGTCAGTAAGGAAAAGAAACATTAAAGGTTCCGTGGGAGGGGCAGACTGCCTTTCCCATCCCAAAATGTTTCCCGGGAAGACCTAAAACATCATTTGTAATAGAAATGGTCAGAAATGACAAATACAATTTCATTCTTCGGCCCCAAAAAGAAAAGCTGAAGGGGGGAGTTTTGAAGGGTGAGCTGAGGTGCGTTTGGAGGGCAAAAAAGGGGGGAAGAAAAGGCAACAAAGGAGGGCTCTAGAAAGGAGGAGGTCTTCGTTTTCAACAAGAAGGAAGAAAAGTCAAGGAGGAACTTTGCTAGGACCGTGGTTTGGGTGTTTTTAGGAAAAAAGAACAACTCTCAAACTTCGGAAATGATTCTTTAAAGGGGGGAGGTGGGACGGATTAAACAAGACGATGGGAGGGTTGCCAGCACTAGAAAAAGACGGGGGGTTCGTAGGGGAGGGTTCCTAGGATGAACAAAGGGGATCGGAGAGGGGAAATGCCCAAAAAATCTGTGAGAAGGTGGGGAAGGAAGGGACTCGAGGGGGGGGGAACTGAAAATTCGTCTCCCTCGGACAAAAATCCAGAAATCGCGAGGTAACCGCGTTCGGCGACTGCTTTGGAAGGAGGAAGACAAAAAGGAAAAGCCGAGATAATCCCGAAAAAGAGAAGGGGAGCGTTTGGAGGACAGCTGACTTGGGTCGTAAAGCCGGGGGAGACAAGTTGGTCAGACTTCTTGCCGGGGCGTGGATAAGGGGTGACGAGAGGAGAGACAGAAAGAGTTTGAAAGGGGATGATCAACGGAAAAAGGAAGGCAATAGTCCAAACTTGCTGGAACACTCAGAAAACTTTCATGGAAAATAGAGTAGGCCGATTCCGGTCTACGAAGGGAAAAGGTCTCTGGGATAGAAAGGAAAAAACGGAAAAACTCTGGGTGGGGTAAAATAAAGTTCACAGTTGAAGAGGGGGGGGTGGGAGGAGGAGATTCTCCATGAAAAGGAACAACTGGGAGGGGGTTTACTCAATGAGTGACAAAAGCAGGGGATGTGGGTCCAGGAAACAATGAACGGAAGAACATACTCTGGGTCAACTGAGAGGAACATAGGAAGGATGTTAAAAAAAAGGGGGGGGACAATGTGCGATTGTTCGGGACAAGGCCACGTACGGATCGTCCCTCTCAAAAACTTGAGTGAAAATCGTTCAGGAAAAAATCTCACAACACGGGGAGGGAATAGGGAGAAGAAAGAAGGCAAAAGACTCAATTAGTGAGCTAGAGCCCAGTAAGGGGTTGGGTGACCCTCGAAAACGCAAGGGTAAAAAATAAATTCAACGGAAATGGGGGGGAAAGAAGTTAAAAAAAAGAGGCAGGAAAACAGGAATTGGGGGAAAAAAGCAAAGGAGTGAATTGGTCACTCTTGGGTAACAAACCTCAGTCGGGCAGTGTAATTGGGAAAATTAAGACGACACGAGCAATGAGTAACCGTGGTGAAAAAGAAAAAAGAGTTACCGTATGAGAGCGAAGAGCAACCGCCAGGAAGGGAGAAAAGAGGTAAGTCCAGGAGGGGTTGAAAAAAAAAAAGTTGAGAGAAGAAAGGGGAATTCAGAACAAAGAAATAAGGAGAAAAATATCGAAAGAAAAAGCAAGGGAAACAGCCTTGCTCAACCAGAGGAACTAAGAGGAATGCAAAAGATCAAAAAGGAGAGGGGAGGGTGAATGAATCTAGACTAATGTGGAGGGAAAGAAATGTCGAAAAAGTCGCGGAACGGGGTAAGTGCCAGCGATGTCTGTGTTGGAAAAAAAGAGTTCGAGCCATGCAGGCGAATAATCGAGGGCAGAAAAAACCTGAGCAACGAAAAGTTGGGGGAGGGTCATCGATCCGGAAATTGGTGACAATCCTACAAGTAACCACCACTGGAAACACCGGAGGGAGGATCGGGGAAAAGGGAAACTAGAATCCCCGGCCAAAAGAGGGGGGTGAGCAAGGGAAAAACACTCATGGAGACGAGGTCGGAGATGGTTGAAAACAAAGGGGGGGGAAAAAAAAAAAGGCAGAAAAAGGGATGAATGTACAGGTTGAAAACGAAGAAAAAGCAAAGGAGAAGAAAAAAGCAGTGTTGCCCATTAATGAAAAGGGCACACTGGGGGGGGAAAAAGAAAAATAAAAAAACAAATACAGACTTGGATACAAGAGGGAACATAATAATGAGCTCCGATACGTGGGTTGAAGAGCTGGATTGTACACGACCAATCGAGATGCAAATGCGGTTGGCCGGAAACATCTCGTGGAGGAGGGACAAAAAAAGTCAAAGGAATTAACAGGGCTTTTTCGAGAAAATTAGGGGGGGGAAGACCAAAAGCATACTGCCGCTGCGGCTGAAGAGGAGGGCTGAGGGGGAAAATCAGCACGAGGGAAAAAGGGTTAGAGCGGTCGCAACCCTGGGGAAGCGTTTAGTGCCCGATTAGGGCGCTACCAGAGACCGGAACGAAAGCGGCAGGGGAAAAAACACTTGCTGCAATCAGGACGAATTCTAGAATGAAGGGGCGACGCAGGCAAGGGACAACAGTCTGAAGTAAGGGGGAAGATTATTCCGCGCACCGTAAGAAAGGTCACGAAAAATCGGAAAAGGATACAGTAAGAACCGGCTATCCTCTTGGCAGTAAGCCCTGCCTGGAAAGAGAGGAAAGAGGCCCAATATAAATTGATTTAAAGGTATCAGCAGGAGAAAAAATGGGTTGCCAGCGTTGAGGATTCACTCGCAACAAGACAGACTAAGGGGTCATGGGTCTACTTAGAAGAAGAAACAACACTTCCGCAAACTCAGAGGGTAAATAAGATAAGCTCTCTGTTGCGGGAGGAAAAAAAGGCCGCCAAACAAAGAGGCACAGGGTCCCTAGGAAAATAGGGAGGAAAAGCGGGGAAGACAAAGGGGGATGAAAACAAGGTTTTTGGGTGGTGGGGGGTTCCACAGGCCACGCCGAACCAAAACCACCCGCCACAAACCCTCCCAAAAAAAAAAACAAAAAAAAAACCAAAAAAAAAAAAAAAAACCCCACAAAAAAAAACCACCCCCCACCCAAAAACACAAACCAACAAAACCTCCCCACAAAAAAAAAGGAACAACACCAAACAAAAAAAAAAACACAAACAATAAGTGCAGGACTTGGGAGGGACCGCACGAGGCGGATTCCTGTTGATGAAGAAAAGAGAAGTCAGGGGGGGTGGGGGGGGGGGTTGGTGGTGTGGGGGGGGTGGTTGGGGGTTACAAGGTTTCACAAGAAGGGGTGGGTGGGATGGGGGGACCAAGAAAATTGCCCAATACTTTTGAAGTCAAAGAAAGAGAAAAAGAAATCTTAGTATTAGTCAAAAACAGGTCCACGAAAAAATGTCAGAGCAAGGGAAACAAAACAGTAGAAAAAAAACGAGATAAGCTAGGGGGCCAGGCAAGGTAAATACCTGAAAAAAGAAGAAGCCGGAGCGGAATCGGTTTTAAAGAAGCCAAAAACGGGAAAAGCGGCAACGCCACCGAAAATTCAATTCGAAAGAAAAAGTAGGTAGAGGAATAAATAAGCGGTGGCAACAAGGGAGTTGATGGCAACAACTCTACAAGTTCACGACAAAAAGAAGATGTGAGACCAAAAAGAAAAGATCAGTGAGGGGAAAGAGTTGGCGGAGGGAAGATCGAACCTGAGAGAAAAGAGAAGGAACTGTTTCGGAGGAGACTTTTCTGAGGGAAACTTCTGGAACTGAGCCGGCGAAAAAACGACTCCAGTGCGTTAAAGCAACACTTGGCAGGAAAGAAAAAGACTGATTAAAAGCTTCGTAGAAACCGGGAGAGCCGATCAGAAATCAGGGTACGGAAGCACTAAATAGAAACAAAGTTAGGTGAAAAACATTCGGGTAAAGACCGAAGCTCATGGCTGCAGTGGAAGACGGAAAAACCGAAAATGAGAATAGCTCAGTTGGAGGAAAGGGGGGGAAACTCGTGAAGAAATGGAAATAGCTTCGGCAAAAAGGGAGTCCAGCCTCCGCCACAGAGAGGGAGTGAATATTCATTCGGGTGGGGAGGGGGAGGATCTCTCCACAGGGTGAATCAAATAAAGGAAGGGACAGAAAAACGAAGAAAAGGTTTGTCAGGACAAAAGAAGTGGAAAGGAGGAAAATTTGTCCGCTATTAATTAAACTTGTGTGCCCGACCCTCAAATTGGGCCGGGTATAGACAACGAA
>Ga0179593_1458633_pt1 | contig 16951 bp, 24 predicted proteins | sample CZODoug2_1_08_16_FD_185931 | JGI IMG/M metagenome (GOLD analysis project Ga0179593, IMG submission 185931) | Vadose zone soil fungal communities from Angelo Coast Range Reserve, California, USA - CZODoug2_1_08_16fungal (PacBio error correction) | ecosystem: Environmental > Terrestrial > Soil >...
GCATTTGATGATACTGACAGGGGGGTGGGCCAGAACGGGAGACAAAAAGGAGCATTCACTGGACTCCAGAGAAAACTACTGGTTTTAATGAATGTTACGGGAGGAAAAAAAGAAATACGGGTACTTGGAGCTCGCTCGCGGGGAGGGGGCCGACGGCTGTAAGCGGATCCGTCAAGGCGGGGAAACTTCCTGGGTCAGGGTGAGGGGAGGATGCTGTAGAAAGGAAGGGCACGCGTGCACTTGTACATGTGGGAAAAAGAGGATCCGGAATGCCAAATGGTGAATGGAATCTGTCGGCGGGGCAATCCAGCTAAGGATTAAAACCCCGGGGAGGACCTAAACGAAGGCAAGGGAGTACGGGAGTATTTACGGAATTCCAGAAAAATCCTTAAGATGGGGGGGGGAAACGCAACAGACCTTGATTGAAAAGAGGCCATTCCGATGGGTGGTTGGCTGAGCAAAGTGCTAAACGACCACCCTTCTTCAGTCCGTGAGGAAAAGGAAAAAAAAAAAGAAAGCAGCAAAACAACAATACGGACAACCATCAGAACTGGGAAATAAGGACATCTCGAAGGGGGGGGGGGGGGGAGGTCGATGGGATGAAATGGGTTGGGATAAGCAAACAGGGATGCAGGAGGACTGGAAAACGCAAGGGGAAAAGGAGCGGGAAGGAAGCAAGAAACTTTAGAAGGGAAAGAGGGAGGAGCTCCAGTGGAAGGACCCTGGAAAGGCGTGAACTGGGAGAGAGAGACGCGGTTCTATCTAGAAGACAGAACTTCTCAGGAGATACAGTCATAAAAAGAAGGGAAAACGAAGAAAAGGCAAGAGCACGATTCAAACGGAAAGACAAGAGGGGATGTGACTATCGCCAAACTGTAGAGAAAAGTAAGGTATGTAAACCAAACCAGGCCGTAGGGCAGCTTCTGCTAAGAGGATTAAAGCAAACGAAAGGCTGTTAGAGAGGACTGCAGTAAAACGATCGGTTGAGGGAGGAGGCAAAAACGGGGAGTCAGCGGTCAGTGAAATAAGCAAAGTGATGAGACCAAATGTTGTTTCACGTCTGGAGAAGTTTAGCAATTTAGAGAGGGGAGATTGATGCAAGACCAAAATGCGCCAAGACTCGAAAAAGAAGGGAGATGGCAATTCGACCTTCGGGGGTTGTTGCTACCACCACACGACTAGCAAGACAAAAATTAGCCAGCAACGGGGGACCAATAAACAATAGCCTGACTTCAGAAAGGAAGATCTATATTGGGCATTGGAAGAAGGTTGCTGACCAAAGGAGGATGCTGTAATTGGATAAAGTGGAAAGGTTCAAAAGTCTGCTGATTCCTAATATAAAGGGAATTTAGGAACGTTTGTATCAAAGTAAAAAGAGACTGTTAAACGGGTTCCCTCACTTTCAGGGAAGTAGGGGAGGCGGGCACATGGAGGGGCCAAGACGAGGGCAGCGTTTCAGATTCGGGACATTGACCGGGAAATAGGAAAGGGGCATAAACCAGTCGCAGCGCAGATCTAAAGAGAGACGATAAACACTGGTCCGACCCTACGTGCAGCTTAGAAAGCAACGTGGAGGCTCAATTAAAGATTTGGTGGGGGGAAAAAAAAGGAAAACTTGGGAAGGAGAAAGCAGATATGATCCTAATGCAAAAAAATAGACTCAAAACGGAAGGAGTCTTTCAGAATCTAGAAACACAACATTATTATTAAAAAGAGATATAGTGGGGGGAAGCAAAACTAAGAGGGGACGACCAATGAGACAAAAGGAAGGAAAGGGAAAGGATAATAATAGAGAGACGTCTCCTTTGAACGTTGCCAGGGGGGGGGGGACAAAATCTTACTAAGAATGAAGGCATCACGATTGCAATGCAAGTTGGGGTCTGAACATAATAACATGAAAAGATGAAAGTAGATAGGAAGAAGAACTGCAGGGCAAGGGCGGTCAATGACTTGGGGAAAGCATGCTCTGAACTTTCCTAAGAGGGGGCCATCGCTTCACCCTGGCCCGCCTCTGTAGACCATCGAACTCGCGACAGGAAAAAACGGGAAAATATGAAAAAAAGTGACTTGACAGGTAAGGAGGAGACTAGAGTTATAGTTAAGAAAAAGAAGGGGTTCCGGACCTGTAAGAAAGTAAAAGCTCAGTTGCCAGCAACTTAGTAAAAACCAATGGAGAGAGGCGTTGCGTACTCCTCCCGATGGTGAGGGTCCCGTGCGGAGGCTTATAAGAGGAAGAGAGGTCAAAGGGATGAAAACGCAAAACACATAACCCACAGGCCTGTGAGCATAGCAACATCGGAGGGAAGAAAACTGTCGCAGGAGTAATCAGAGAACTACCAGATCTTAGAGGAAAGAGAAAGATAATGGAGACAAGGGGATCAGAAAACACATGGTCTTCAAAAGAACCGAATAAAAATGCGGGACTGAAAGGAAAAGCCGCAACGAAGCCAAGGAACCAGTCTGATGGGCAAAATGATTTGAAACGGTAATCCTGAACTTAAAAGAGGAACCTGGGGGAGGACGGGAGGTAACAAGGGTTGGGGGGAGGCAGGACGCAGCTGGGGATTATTTCCTTCCAGCGACAATCCTGGTCCATTGACGGGCTCGCAGAATGGAGGGCGTTTCAAATGTGGAAGTCCAGGAAGATGGGAGAATTCACAGATTGGGAGGGGCGACGGATCGTATAAGGCTGGAGGAATGCACGCCTTCGGCAGACAGTGTGTGGAAGCCAGTGAGAATAATGAGGCATGCCAAGGGCTGGCAGGCGGCCTCTATGACTAAAGAGAGAACGTGTGGGGATTGTCAACTAAGCTTTAGGGCTGAGCTGCACCTAACCGCGCAAAAAAGGATCGACGGAATCGCCTCGAGGGACAAAAAAAAAAAAAATAGGGAGAGCCGTAGAAAAAAACATTGGAGGGAGGAAACTAGCGGGTTCGTTTTTACTCTGAATAGAAGTAAACGATGTATGACTTTAAATGTTGTTCGTGGCACATTGTACGAAAGAAAAAAGTGGGCAGGGAAGGGAATCCGCCACGAGGGAAACAAGAGGGGGGTGAACGAACCAACTTAATGCTAAGCGAAGGTCACGAATGAACTTTCTACATATCGGCGGTGAGCAAGGGAAGGGGAAAACTGTACGGAAGCGTTATCTGTCAAAAAAAGCAAAACTAAGAGAGGGGGAGGTCCATATGGGGCACAGCCAGGAGCCCGAGATTGTCAAAACATGAATAATTTCTCAAAGTGAACCGGAAGGCTTAATATGCTTTCAAAAAAGGAAAAAACACAGGGGCGAGAAAGACAGGACCCATAAACTTGAAGGGGAAAAAGGATCGGGGGAAGACCACCTCGAGAGCAAGGGGTAATTAAGTGCGGTCTAAAAATTCATCACAAACAAGTCAGAAGGGAACTCTAAGCAGAAAGGAGGATAACAGGGGGGGCTGCGGAAGTGGAAAAAGAAGGGTCGCAGTATATCAAAGAGAAAGCAAGGGGGAGGGAGACGAAAAACACGAGGAATGGGAGATGAGATTACTGACCTGGAGGAGGGGATTGAGAGGAGCAGTGGGTGTTGGCCAAAAGACAGAAAAACTCAAGTACACGGGCGCGCTAGAGCTACGACAGAAGGTTGGGGTGAAGGTTTCTGACTACTCATACCGACGGAGCTCATAGGTGAGAAGGAAGGGAAGAGTAAGGCAAAGGAGGTAAGAGGCGGTTGCAGAAGGGAAGGATTGCTCAATCATCCGTAAAGCAAGGTTCAACTTGCCGAACTGTTGATGAAGGTTAAAAGATATGCTCCTGAAGGGGACAAATTGGTGTCATTCACTTCAAGAACTAAGGAGGAAAGAAAAAAGCAAGAGAAAAAAGAGAAAGAATTCGGAAAAAAGGGGAAGGAAAAGATGAGGGCAATATTTATTTCTAATAAAGGGTATTGAAGATGACAAGGAACGCTAGAAAAAAAGAAACCCTCAAGCAGACGGGGTTGAAACGAATGAACGGATGAACGGGGGGTCCAAATGGGTGGGAAAAGGTAAGACAAAAAAAAGGAATTAATTCAAAAAAGGATATCAAAGGTGGCACAAAATACTTCTGCGCATCTCAGCGAAAGAAAACTCGAAGGTCGCTGTTTTGGGAAGCGACGCATCTCAGTTTGGGTGCGGGGAGTGGATGAAGAAAAAAAAAAGTTGACTCAAAGGGTGGGGAGAGTCACGTGAAGCAATGCGATACTAAAAACTTTTAAAAGAGGGGGACACATCTTTAAAATACGGCTGATATGACTCAAAGGGGGGGAAAGGGAACAGAGGGGGGGGGGACGGCGGCGAGACCTAACTATATCTCTCAGGGAACGCAAAAAACTGAGCAGTAGCATCCAGTCAGAAAAGGCATACAAAAAAACAACGGACTCGATCGCTTCCTTCAAAGGGGGGTGGGAACTGTAATGCCAGCTAAGGGGGGAAGGAAAAACTGGGAACGGAGGGAGAAGAAGGCATCATCTTAAGAAGAAAGGGCAAGGAACAATCAGAGTGCTGGAATCAGAAGGCCTCAAAAGAAAATTGCTTGGCGTGCGGCTGTGGACAAGAAAAAGGGGCACTCAGGGGGGGGGTCCGGGACTAAGCCCGTGGAGGAAAGAAAAAAAATGTCTGGAATAAGGGAAAGTTGCATGCATCTGGGCTAGAGGGGGATGATTTGATGGCATCAAACCCTGGACGCCTCTGCGAGGAGGTTTTGCGAGGCGAACAAAGGGGGAAAGGGGGGGGAAAGAAAGAACTGAAAAACAGACTTGAGAGTAGAGAAAAGAACAAGAACAGCGAGATTCCCCGAGAATGTATATCTTAGAGGCTTCCGAACGGGGATGCAAACAGAAATAGGGAACTGGACGAATTCAACAAAAGCAGACTGAGGGATAGCGCTACAGTGAGGATAGACGATTCGGGGGAAAAACTTGGAAGATCCTGAATATGAGCCTGAAGCAGTCGTCGTGGGGGGGTGAGAAAAGAAGAGGGAAAGGGCTCAACCAACTGTGTGGTAAGAGGAGGGTAATTTCTGACAGAAGAGAGCGGAGGGAAATGCAATTGAAAGGGAGAAGGAAAGGAAAGACCGGAGCTCGTCAGGGGGGGGGGGGGTCAGAAAGAGAAGCGGGAGATTTCACGACAAAGAACGGAGATAAAAAACGGTACTCTGTAAGTTTGAAAGGGTTTGGAACAAAAATTTAAAAGGGGAAAGCGAAGCAAGTTATCCTCATTTCGGAGGAGAGAGACAGGATTCGCATCTTTTAAAAGGAGAAGGAAAATATATCAGAGGAAAAAAATAAGACGAGGTGCACTCTAGAAAGTAAAAATGAGGATATATCGAGCGCGGTCTCCGAGTTTGGAAAAGGGTTGGGGTAAAAAAAAGAGAGAATGGGACCGCCCCACGAGGGGAGGTAAAAAGACGTTGCGGTGAAGAATCTACATCACAGAGCCGCTCTGAATGGCGCAGGGGGGGGAGAACAAAAGATTGACGGGAAGAGTCCGCTCTCGGAGCTGCTTCGCAACGACTGCCATCTCTTCAGCGGGGGGAGTGAGAAAAAAAATCACTCTAAGAAAGAGGTTCATGAACGTCCAGAAAAAATTGGAGAAAAAAGCGTTCTTCAGAGAAAAAAAGGGTAAGGAGGACGAATCAGATTGAAAATGCAAGGTACGGCGTAAGGAACGGCCAAGGAACAAACAACGGGCTGGAACCCAGAGAAAATATATACTCTTCTGCGAAGAATAAGGATTGTCAACACCAAGAGGAGCTACGAAAGTCGCTCGAGGAGAACTGCGTACATGGGGACGAAAAAACCGCCGGGAGCAAGCAGAAACATGCCGAGCGTCGGTCCTCGGTGCCAAGTTGGGAGGACTTCGCTCAATAAGAAGAATGGGCAGGAAAAGGGATAAGAGGAATGAACATATATGGTGCTAAAACAAAGGAGGAAGAGGAAAGGGACCGCTTCTCCTGAGGGTTGCTGAAAAAAAACGCATCACGTGAAGACCGTGAGGGGGAACAAATAATTGCAAAGTGTAAGAGGAAAAAGACTGCCCAAGCGGAAGGGGGGGGACCGTCTGTCCAGTTTGTGGCCGCATAACAGAACGAGTAAGTTCAAACCCTTTGTGACGGGAAACTAGAAATGTTCGGTCTTGCCAAAGAAAGGGGTGCTTTCTATGACTGGGGAGGGGACTGCATCAGTTTAGGCAGAAAAGGAGAAATAGTAAGGCCTTGGTCTCAGAGAAAAAAGGAAAACAAAAAGGTCATGGGGGGGAAGAAATTTGGGAAAAACTAATCTGTCAGTCGATTAAAGGGATGGCTGGAAACTCCTCGATTCCTAAAGAAAAAAGATGGGTTTTCAGTACCATCTTAAGAAAACCCGTCACCAAGCTCTCAGCAAAAAAAAAGAGAAGCAGGAATCGCAATCAGGAGAAACGCAAAAAAAAAATAGAGAGGCAGAAAATGGAATAAGCGAACGAGCTTGGAGGGTTAAGGGATGAGATCGGAAAGGGGAAATTACTGTAATAAGGGTGGTTCACGGGTTTAGTGCACAGGGATACCGAAAAAAAGGGAGGAAGGTAAGCCGGAGGACCGGGCGCAAAGCTGGCTGCGTTGTTTGGGACCCACCATCAAAAGGAAGGGAGACAGGGGACAGGCCGAAAAAAGAAAAGGTAATCAAAAATATTAATCGACCAGAGAGCATCATCAATGTTCGTGGGTAAGCCTGGAAGGGTTAAAGCCAAGCCATACATCACTCGTTAAGTGCGGAAAATTGGTGGCCATTCGTGGGAACAGGGAAGGGGTACGTCAAAGAGCAAAGGGAAGGAAAGTGCCAGAAAAAAAGATGACTTTCAGGAAAAGGGAATACGAAACACAAGAGATTTAACAATGTAATGGGAGCTAGAGGGAGGCGTTTCCGGGACTCTAGAATCGAAAAAAAAAAAAGGTAGGAGGTCTTCTAAAGGAAAAATAAACAACAGGCGTCGTATCTCGAGCGAAAACAGTGAGTTGCATTTGGAGCCCTTATTGGCCAAGAGGCAAAAGGAAGTATAAAATGAAAAAAGGAAAATTGCGAAAATCTAGCAGAAAAAAACGGAGATAAAGCGAGAGAAAAACCCCTTTTGCTTTGATTGAGGCTGATCATGATTGTGACAAATGGCAGAACCACAAGAGACATCAAAAAGCGAAGATAAGAAGAAGAAGGTGGTATGAAGGTTTCTGAAAAGAGCCAGGGGGTACGGGAGACGACACTCGACGAGGCCTCGGCAAAAACAAGTAAGCACGGAATTCAGCTTACTTGGTCAGGTAGTGGAGCAGGAGGAAAAAGAGAATGCTTCGGTGGCACTGGACGACTGGAAAAGGAAAGCTGTGGAAAGGAAATGGCAATTTGAAAAGAAGTCAAAAGGATTATTGCTGGGGGATGGGCGAAAGATGCCGGAGTAACTGAACCTGAAGGAAAATGACGAAATTATTCAAGTAAGGAGAGGGGGACCAGGTACAAGTCTCGAGTAAAGGGGGGTAAAAAGCAACAAACATAAGGAGGCTGAAGAGGGTTGTGCATAGGGGACTGAAAAAACCAAGTATGATGAAGATACGGCTCTCAACTGTGCGAGCGCAGAATCCAAATCGGTGAAAGAACTGGGGGTGAGAAGGAGTCGGCGGTGGTGTGGAAAAAAAGGGGGAGCTAACAGAGGAAGAGGGGGGAGAGAGGGCGGGAACTAAAGAAATTGAAGAAAAAGTAAACAAGTCGAGAGTTGGAGATCGATGAAGGAAGAAAATTTAGAAGACGGGTCGCAGAACATAGGTATGCCCAATTGAAGTGCTGTGTCATGGAACTTAGACCTCGAGATAGAAGTAAAAGAAACTGATGATTGACGAAAGAAGATCAACGGAAGAGGACAAAGCAAGAGGGAAAAGCGATTCCGTAAAAGGGAAAAGAGGGGACTGGAAATGCCCTCTTTGAACAAAGGGTAAAAATAAGAATATGGTCCACCATGAAATAAACTAAGTAGGAAAAAGGAACAGAAAGGCTGGGAGAAATGCAAGAAAGCAAGGAGTTGCGTTGAGGGGGAGGGGGTCAGCAAAAGGGACAGAAGAGAGGTCGGGAAGAACCTGTGTGATGAGAGCCCAATGGCTTGGAAAGTGAGTTGATTCCGGCGAGGAGTTAGAGGTGTTAAGTGAATGAGGAAAAAAAGCCTCCCGGCTAAACGCATCAACTCAGGTGGGTCTAATGTAGCACAGGAGGGAAAATTGGGGGGAGAAACAAGCAGCTTAACTGGTCTTAGAAGCAGCCAGGAAAAAAGGATCTTGGGGGATTCAACCGAAGGAAAATTGTGGTATATGGAGGAATGGGAGGTCTATAAAATGGATGTGGCTGGGACGTTATTACAGGTAAAGGAAGAAAAGCGCGGGGAATAAAAAAAGAAAAGTGAATTCTATGAAGCTAAGAAGTGTAGACAGGCCGTTGTCGTTATAATCCTGAATTCGGGGTAGAAGGAACGAGTCAAAGGGGGGGGGGAAAATCGACTTTGTGAAATACAGACAGAGCTAGGATTCGTGGAGAAAGAAAGATAGGCAGGATTGTCATAGGAATAATTGCAAAGTCAACGTGAGCAAGCGTAATCTCGATGCAGTATGGTGGTGAGATTGGCAGTTGAAAACAAGAGGGAGGCTTACAAGCAATCCAATCAGGGAGAAAGATTTTTGGGGACAAAACCTTAGTTCAAGGACGATCAGCGGATAGGAGACTAATTTCGCACATAAGGAATACTTCAAAGGAAAAAAAAAACCCCAATAGGAGGGAAAATCGATCATAAATTAAGACTCCTGAAGAGGTGCACATCTACCGGAAAGGGAAGAAGAGAAGAGAGCAGAAGGGAGCCTGTTAAAGGGAAGGTTACAAAAAATCTGTAAAGGAAGGGAGAACGCTTGGCGGTAAGCTGCAAGGGAGGTCGGAAAGGCTCAAGAAATTAACGCTCGGTTAGATCTGAACAAGAGAACTGGGTTGTGACTGCCCGGAAACCTAGTGAACGAGAGAAATGCCAGAAGGAAAAAGGAGAGGCTTCAGAAAGGGAGAAAACTAGGCAAGAGGGAGGGCAAAACCCCTGACCGAAAGAGGCGAAAAAAATAAGCGCAGGAAAACGGGGATTCAGTAGCTTCCATCAGACCTGATTTGGGTATCAACCAGAAGAGTTCGGAAACAATTTAATGAGGAGTAAAGATTGAGGCAAGTTTGAAAGGGAATTAAAAAAGTAAATCCTCAGTGTTTGCACATCAAAAGTCGGAAAAGCTCAATGAGAAATAGACGGGCGATCTTGTTCTTGGAAGATGACAACGAAAAGTGAGCGGGGGAGGGGACATTGAGGGGGTAGCCCAAGCAAAGAGGGTGAGCATAGTCAAAAGAAGGAAGAAGCATAAATTGAGACGGGGGAGGCTTCATAACTCACTAAAAGATAAAAATTAACTTACACGGGGGTGACAAGACCATTTGGAGAAGATAAACAAGGAAAGTAAAGCTGCTAACTTTTCAGAACCGATCGAAAAACTCATAAGGGGGAGGGGTGGCAAAAGGACAGTAGTGATGCAACCATCGGAGATTGTCCGGGAAAAGGAGGAGAAGAGAACCTAAAAACAAAGGTGTACATAACTGTAATTGGGCAAGAGAAAGCGGGAAGGAGTTGGAAAATCCACTCAAGGTTAAAATTGAAAAAAAGCGCTCGGAGAAAGGGAGGCTTGAAAAGGGGGAAAGCGAAGGGGGATGAAAGTATCAAGTGTTCTGCAAAATCGAGATGAGAAAAATGACTCGATATCCCTAACAAGTCAGAGGGCATACCTGTCCTCCGCTGGAGCTTCAGTTCAGTAAGAGGAAAAGTGGAGGGTCCTCCGAGAATGACTAAAACTTGGGTTGTGGGGACCATTTCTTCAGAGCATACTGGAAAAAAAAACGGAGATATCAAAAAAGGGAAAGAGAAATGGGCGACTACCCGCCCACCAAGAAGCCTAGCGAAACGGTTCTTAAAGATTAGCGGAGCAAAAAAAGGGGAGGGAACTTATAAATCCAGAAGGGGAAGCACATAGAAGAGAAAGTGAATCAAGGTTCAGTGATTGCAAACAACACATGAGGAAAAGAAGAATGAAGGGAAAGAAACGCAATGTGGGAAAAAAATCATGCTAGGCGGCTTGGTCAGCTGACTACAACCGGAAGAAAACCCTATTGCACAGACGTAAGGTCATCAAGGTTCGTGTGGACAAGGGAGAAAGGTATGAGCAAAAGAAGCATAAGCGTAGGGGAAAAAAGTGGAGACAGGTGGAAGGTCCGGAGCCAAGGAGAGGGTCCACATGCCCAGTGCGGCAGTGACAAAAAACGAGTAGAAGACTGGACATAAACGAAATGAGGAAAAGAAGGAGGAAAAGAAGGTTGGGGATAATAATAGGGGAAGAGGGCCTCGCGAGCGGAAGACAAGACAGGTGAGTTAAAAAAAGGAAAAAAAAAACTTCGCAACCTTCTTGAAACTAGATAAAAGACAGGGGGAGGAAAGTGAGTGTGGGGCGTCCCGACCAACATCACAGGGCAGGCAGTAGAGCACAATACAAGAAGGAGAGAAACAACAACAAAAGGCAAAAAAAAGAGAGATATCAAAGCCAGTTGCTAGGGTGGAAATAAAGAGGGGATGTTGGGAAAGCCGGGACTCAAAAACGAGAAGAAAGGAGAGCTAAGTACAAACTGTTGGAGGATGACGTGGCAACGAAGAATGTCGTTGGGGAGCTCGAGACGATCCGAGGGAAAAGAAACTGCGAAAATGGGGTCCAGTAAAAAAGTCAGTTGGCACTGAGGGAGGGGGGTCGATTGGGAGATGTGCGAGCGGAAAGGGAAGCACCAGAGAACGTTCAGGGTGCACTGTCCGAGACGTTTATATGCGAAAAGGGAAAAAAGAAAAACTCGGAATACAAGAAAAAACTTAAGTGGACACAAAAGGGGTATCGACTGTAAAAAAATCGGGAAATAGGCTGGCGGAAGCGAGGACTAATTAGAGGGACGGAACCTTGATGAAAGAGAAGAGTCTAAAAGAAATAGGAGTCACGTAAGTTAAAGGGACGCAATTGAACAGCCGCAGAATAGAGGGTTGGGACAAAAAAAAACGCAGAGGGATTTCCAGCGGATGAGAAGGGATTTCGGGGAAGCAAGGTGTTGTGATGATGGGCGAAACGCGCAAAAAGTATGAGGAAAATCTCGGACAAAAAAAAAAATACAAAAAGGATGAGAAGTACTCAAGAAATCAAAAAGAGACGATCTCGGAGAAAGGTTGGATGTCGAAAGGACGATCGATGGGGGGGGCGGTCGTGGATAGGATATTAAGAGGGAACGAGAGGGGGTTTAGATTCTTGAAGAGAAGAGGAAAGAACTGGAAAAACAAGTCGCTAGTTTAGAATGAGGAGGGAAACAAAGTTAGCATGGGACGGAGTTGGGGGGGGGGGGGACCTGGGCCTCAGTGGGGGTCTGACAGAGGAAAAAAGATTTGCAGGGGGGTTGGAGGGAAAAGTAGATCTAATATCATACAAAACTGATGAAGGAGATACATCCTAAGGAAAGGGGGTCACACGCACGAAAAACAGTGCTCATAGCGACGTCAATGGAACAATTATTTTCTTGAAAAAGGGAAATAGAAAGATGGTTAGCGGAAAAAATGGTACAGCAGGAATAACCACCCGGGAGTGGGGGACCTTCTACGAAAGGTAGGACACTTACAAAAAGCTGTGGGCAAAATAAGAAAAGAAGTCAAAAGCCCATTGTAGTTTCTGCTTATGCAGAAGACGACTTTAGTCCCGTTGCAAGAAACTGGACAGATATCCCAAGATGGGAAAATGAAGATGGAGAAGGGTAGAAAGAGGGGAGAAAAAAGAAGGGTTTTGAGGGGAAAAAAAAATGCGAATCACGAAGGACGCGCTCGGAGAATGGTGCGATGCCTCACAGAAAAAGGTTGGCGACAACCGGAAGAGTAATGGATGACTTATCCTCAAAACGGGAACAAAAAATCAGAACGAAAAAGAAGGAGATAGTGGGGGGGAAATGGCCGAAGTGAGGGCACAAAGGGGAAGGATGTACTCATTCCGAAGACGGAAGAAGCGGGATGGGAAGACTCTAACAGAAGGAGAAGATGTTTTATAAAAAAAATTCAGGAATTCGTCTCATGGAAAGAGTCGCGAACGGCCAAGGGGGGAGAAATCAGCTGAAAGCGGGGAAGGAGGGTCAACAGCAGAAAACACGGGGGTGCGAACGCATTGACCGTTCAGAAATCGTGGGAAAAAAGTCGCAGCGGGGGGGGCGAGTAATCGGGTCATCTATTTTATATTTGAGGGTCCGAAAAAGTGAGAACGCCATCTGGGGAGGGAAAGTAAAGAAAAAGGGGGGTAAAAAAAAAGAAAAAACTGAAAAGTAAAGAGGAGGGGGAAAAATGAGACGGGACTATGGGGGAGAAAAAGGAGGAGTAAAATAAGGAGACACAACAACAGAGGAATAGGTATGAGATGAATACTCCTTAAGCAGGACGAAAAAACGTAAAGAGGGAAAGAAGACGAGACTCGTAAAAACTTGAAAAAGGGGAAAGTTGGGGGCAAAAAACTGGAGAAATCCGCTCCACGCTTGGCGGAAAAGGAAGGGGGGAGGACACTGAAATATCAAAAGAACAGTAGTCCGAGATTGATCGCTCTGCGACTGGTTGGAAACTAGGCAGATGGAACTTTCAATCTTTTGACACGGAGAGTCAGAAGAAAGAAGCCGTAGGGGGGATGAAGGATTTAAAACCCTGGCCCGAATCATGACACCATAAACGAGACGCGAAAGGAGAAAAAGGGGAATTCAAAGGATGAAGAAGATTGGATAACCAGAAGAGAGTTCAGGAATTCACTTGTTGGTAGGTGAAAACGATGGGGAAGGGGGACCGAAAAAAGTAAAAGCAGCCATCAGGTTAAAAATGCGGCCCAGAGACAATAGAGGCGCTTCGAATCATCCGCGTAATAAATTGGAAACAGTAGTTCTCTACGCAATAAGTCCTAGCGGAGTTGAAGGGGGGGAAAAAAATCAACGAAGGGAGAATAGCAACATCGGCCAAGATACAGAGGGGGCGCATTTGGGGAAAGATTAACTCAAATCAATAAGAAAAAAAAGTTCAAACTTACCACGGGGGGGGTAGGCTGGGGGGCAAAAGACATTGGGCTAGAGATCAAAAGAAGGGGGGAGAAGTCACTTAAAAAGAGATACCGAGGGGATGAACAGCCGAAAAAAAAAATGACCGGTTCAGGGGAGGCAAAGTCGGAAACCATCGTCGGGATTGGCCCGTGAGAGGAGGAGAACGCACAAGACGGAAGGGGGGGGGAAGGACTGTAAGTTGTTCTGGCCGATAAACGGGCGAATGGAAAGGCCATACACCTCCTGTAAGTTGAAGAGCGCTCTCTCAACTTGTAGTGCGGTTAAAGTTAATGCCGGGCAGGAGAGGAGGAGGCTGCAGCATGTTTTGTAGGAGGAATGGGGAGAGAGAAATTGCGTCATCGATAGACAATGGCAACGCCTTCCTAGGAAGAAGTTTTGACGACCAATGAAGAGAGAAATCATTGGAGGCATTCAAAAGAGAAGTTCTTGATTAAAAAAAAAAAAAATTCCGGAAAGCAGGTGTTGGGGAAGGCTGCAGCAATCTGAAGGAAAGCACCGGCAATCAAGCAAATGAGAGAGCCTGAAGCGAAGGGAACCCCAAAAAAAAAATCGCCCTTCGGAGAACAGGTCTAAGAAGGAATGAACGAAACTTGAGGGAAGGAGGGATCGCATAATTGAGCGGGAAAAAAGTCGATGACTGAGAGGGTGTCATTTTAGAACAAGCAACAAAAACCAGGGTTCTTACTACTCCTCGGCAACGCTTTAAATCACGCGGCGGAGGGGGGAAAAAAGATTATGGAAGAGATAGGGAGAATAAAACTAGAGACCTCTTGCGAACAATAGTAAGTTAGCAAAGGAAGGTTTTACGCCGGGAAAAAATGAAATCCAAGCAGCATCAAAACAAAGGAAAAGGTGGGGGGGGGAAATTCCTTATAAAAAACTTGGGGCCACCTGATCACAGGCGGGGAAAAGGTGAAAAGGGGCAAAGTCGGGTATGGAGTAAAAAACAAACATTATCCATAAGAGAAAAAAAAGAGGAAAATAAGAAAAAAGCGGAAAGTCGTTGAAAACCGACGAGGCTCATCTCCAAACATTCATATTTGAATCGAAAGACCGGACATAAAGTACGTAGGAGCTCTAGCGACAAGTAATGAGATGGGTGCTTTCCACTTGTCCACGAAAAAGGAATAACAATCCACAATACAAGATGGGAGGGAAGCGAGCTCAACAACAAAAAAAGAAAAGATACGATATGAAGCAAAAAGGTAGACACAAACAGGATGTTGAAGACCAAAGAGAAGAACGGGAGGGCGAGGAGGTCGACGAAAAAATGTGGTTTAGGTTTCTGGAAAAACTCATAAAGTTACTTGGAGAGAGGGGGGAACGCGGGCCGAAAGGAAAGAAACGTAACGGTCAGTCCAGGCATGGTAAAGACAAAATCTGTACTGGTATTTCTTATAGGGCGGATGCATCAGGAGTGTCAAGGAATTGAAGAACTGGGATGGGGAAAGAATTCTACAGTAAGAGAAAAATGGTTGATGAAAAGGAAAGGACTGTTGGCGGCTTGGCAGAAAAAAGAAGCGTTAAACTGAAAGGGGTGATGGAAATCAAGAAGGAGGACTTTATTTTGGGGCTGACAAAAAATAAGGAGGGGGGTAACAAACCGCAGCAAGCCGTGAAAAAGAAGAGCAGGACGGCAGTTAAGGTCCACAAAGGGGGGTGGGGTGGGGAGTCAGAATGTGACTAAACAAACAAAAAAAAAAAAAAACATCAGGGCTATCTTGCGCTCAACTACTCGTCAGCGAACGCCAGCGAGCACTTCAATGGTTGATGCTACGGCAAGCAGAGGAGGGGGGGAGGTAGGGAAGGGTGCGCAGACCTTCCTATTTGAAAGAAAAGAAAAAACGGGGCGGTAAAAGGGGCGAGGAAGGAAAGAACTGAAAAAAACCAATAAAAAAACTTGGTGAAGCGGATTAATAAAACTTGGAATGACTGAGGGGTCGCTCAGGGGAGTAAAAAAAAAAAAGGACCTCCAAAGATTAAGGAAGGGGAGGCTGGGACGCTTCTATCGAGAAAGTACATAAAAGAAAGGAAAAGGATGGCAGGAGCCACAAAAACCGGGAGAAGGGAAAACGACTAACAGTGAAACATTCCAAGGCATGGGGCATGGAAAGGAAAGAGAAGAGGAGCTGGGAAAATGGAAACGTTTTCCCACCAAGGGGGAATCATTTCTACCGAAAAAAGGAGGAAAACAATCAGAGGGAAGAAGAAATGCATACTGGGCCTGGAGAAAAAATAACAGTTCAGGAGGTTAACCTCAAGGGCGAACGAAAAAAAAATCAACGTGATTAAAGGAGCACCAATGGCTGTGGGCAAAAGTATGAGGGGAAAAAGGGGGGAGCCCTGGAGAGAGGGTTGTGATTTAGTAAGGAATCCCAAAAAAAAACGGACTCGCGACGGAAATGTTGATTCAGAGGTGAGGGGGCGAACAAAAAAAAGAAGGGGAGAAATTCTTCATCAGCAGGAAGAAGGGAAGAAAAAGAACGAAGCGTATTGAATAAAAAAGAAACAATATGGGGGGGAGGGACAGCGTTGCTGGCACAACGAGATGCACTGACGAGACCGTCAAACGACATCAAGAGATAATTGAACAATACTCTCCGGATTCTATGGAAACAAAGACGGTTATTAAAAGGACCGGTGGAGGAAAGAAGAGGGAAATGGTCTTTGTCTCGGGGTAAAGAGAACATGGTGTATCAGAGAGGGGTCCATGGGAGGGAAGAAGATACGATGGCAGCGTTGGAGAGGGAAAGAAAAAAATCATGCGGGAACGCAGGAAATCAAATATGAACGGGGTCAAAAAAGTCGTCAGCGAGGATCTAAGCGCTAATGGGATGAAATGGGAAGGGGACAGGCAAATAGTGAGAGAAATCCAAGGAGGGGGGAAGGACAATTATTGTTTGTTGGAAAAAAATTGAAACGTGGAAAGAAGGGAAAGCGGGCAAGCAGGGAAAAATTGTTCTATGGGGGGTCGCAAAAGGGGTCTCAATGAGGTCTCAAATCATCTAAAAACAAAAAACAGAAGAAAAAAGAGAGAGAATGAGGAAAATACGCCGGAAGAGGTCACCACATCGATGAGATAATCGCTAGTAGCCGGAAAGGGGAAAAAGTTTTGGGAAATAGGGAGGGGTGGGTCCGCTACCCACGTTGGACGGGAAAAACCGCCAATATGGGGTCATAAAACTGGCAATCTCAATCCTACCGTCAAGATAGCGTGAGGAATGGGGGGGTAGGGGAAAAGGAAGAGAAAGGTCATACTCCCGCATAAACTCTTGCCTCACGGAAAAAGGAAATCGCTTCAGCGGATTGAAAGAGATTTCCAGAATCTTATACACGACGACTCGGGGGACAGGAGAAACAGGAAGGAGAATCTTCAAAGAACAGTACGGGGGAGAAAAAGATTAATCGAGACAAAGGTTTAGAGAGATCATAGAGTGAAATTCAAGTAAAAGGGGTAATAACGGCAAAAAAAGAAAATAAAAGAAAAGAATACACCCAAAATATCTACACTGAAGGCTTCGGGAAACGAAGACGAAGAGTCTTGGTAGGGGGTCAAAGAGGAAGGCTACTAGAGTAGGATCTCTAAAGGTCGAAAGCAATCAACGCGGTTGAAATCCGCAAAAAATCGGGGTCGCACGAGAGGGATGACAGGCGGGTCGCAGGGGGGGTTATTAGGAAAAATCACTAAGAGAAGACTAAAATATGAGGACCGATCCAGATCCTTGTGAAAACAAGGAAAAGGGG
>Ga0179593_1446998_pt1 | contig 16949 bp, 18 predicted proteins | sample CZODoug2_1_08_16_FD_185931 | JGI IMG/M metagenome (GOLD analysis project Ga0179593, IMG submission 185931) | Vadose zone soil fungal communities from Angelo Coast Range Reserve, California, USA - CZODoug2_1_08_16fungal (PacBio error correction) | ecosystem: Environmental > Terrestrial > Soil >...
GGAGCACCTTACAAGAGGCTGGGGAAGGGAGCATCGAATGAAGAAAAAAAGTCGTTGAAACTTGGGAAGAACCTTTACGGCGTCTGTCAAAAGAGGGGAATTCCAGCGAGGGAGGAGGGAGGGCGGAAAGGCGCCACCAGTTGACGAGGAACAACAGAGAGCATTAAGAAGCTTCGCAAAAGAAAGGGGGTCTTTCTGATCAAAAAAATGGAGGAAACGTGAAGTTCTTAGGCCGCCAAGGTAAGCCTAGGATCGGCACTCCGGAGGGAACTCTATCAAGGGGATGGCTCAATGGAGAAAATCAAATGCCAAGACTACCTGGTGATGGCGTGCAGGGGGGGACGCTTATGCTGGAAAGATCTTGGGGGGTGCCTTGTCTGTCGAATCAAATGGGAAAGCTCAAGAAAATCAAGAAGTTCCGAGCGAAAAAAGAATAGTTAATAGTTAGTATCGGTTAAGTCGATAGGAACCCACAATCTAGCGAATGACCGATGGGTGCGAGGGAAGGGTTCAAAGTGACGGATCGGCGGCCAAGAGCGGGACGGCGGCGGATCTGGGGCTGTTTACGAGGCACTCTTTGAAGATGGGGGGCTCGCAGTGGCATTGACGATAACCTAAACAAGGGTCCATGAGGAAGACCTTGGAAAGGATGGCATCTAGCTAAGGACGGAAAAGGCTCTCGAGGGGTTGAGGGAAACAGCCATAGGACCTTGTGGAAACGAGAATTGGGGAGGAAAAGAACTAGGGAGTCAGGAACAAGTGAAAAGGGTCAAGGAAAAAAGAGTCGCAATCGGAACAAACGGAGAGCGCAATCACGTAAGGACTTCACAAACCGTGGCCTGCGACCGAGAAGGAAAGGGTCTCGGAGAGAATTGAAAAACGTTAAATCAAAAGGCGAGACGAGCCATGTTAAAGCACTAAAATGAATCTGGGCGAAAAAAACCAATAAAGAAACATGGCATTCAACTGGCCTAGATGGAAGAGGTGTGGGGCGGGGGCAAAAATAAGACGGAGCCTAGGGTTTGCAATCAAACTCCAGCTGAGAGCAACCTCAGACATGGCTACTCCTGACAAAAAATAACAGGAGGAGCGCGTTGCTTGATGACCTGATATCTCATCGGAACCTCCGCGGACAGGGCAAATTAAAACCTCAAGAAGAAAAAAAAACGATTGGTGAGGATCCGGGAATTCGTGACAGAAAGGAAAGCAGGAAGTGAGTCGGTTTTTACCTGTGATACACCGAAACCCAATGCCAAAAAAGACAGAGCTGCGTTGGCTGATAAACCGAGGCAAAAAAATATTCGCCATTTCTCAACTGGATCTTTTACGGCTAAGGGGGCATGACTCACCATTCTGGAGAGCCGAAGCGCAAGCAACAAAGGAATGGAGGGGGGATGGGCTGGTATATGGCAAGAAGGGGGTAGGAACCATGTGAAACGAGAAACTTTCGGAAGGACCGGACGACGTCAAACATTCTGCAGGTGCTCTGGCGGTTTAAGAATAAACGGTCAAGAACGAAGAAAAGGCAAATGTCACTGGAGGAAGCGGGACGGACGGAATCTCAGCGAGAGAGATGAGGGAAGTAGAGAGGCGGAGTCGTTGCTCCAAATTTGCTGTTGCAGTCGAAAGATTGGAAAAGACCAAACCGCACTCAAGTTCTTGGTACAGAAAGATAGTCGGGTCGCCGGAAACAAAAGTTATCTGGAGCGAAGGATTGGGGGGTAAACTTAGCCAATAATAACCCGACGAGGATGAGTCGAGAAGGGTAAAGACTGATCTTGGAAACAAGGTGGAAGAGAAAAGGGTTTTGAAAAAAAAAGAAGGTCGGAAAAAAGAAAGCAGAATGAAACCAACATCCAGAGGTGGCCGGGGGGAAAAGGGGAAGGGCTTTCCGCTGGCGTGGTCGAAAACGCGGAGAGGACGAGGAGAGAGCTAGACGGGCCGAGAGGGAACGCGAGGCATCAGGGGCACTGGTGGCGTCTTGGGGAAAAGACGAGGGGGGACAACAGTACAAGGGGAGAAAAAACGGGGGGGGGGGGGGGGGGGTGCCCTGCCTCCGGGACCAGCTGGACTTGCGACGGTGGTGGGGGAAGGGGGGGGTAGAGCGTCAGAGAGGAAGAAGGGACAGCATTTCAATGGCCCAAAGAAGTGAAAGAAAGCTCGTCTGCTGACGAAGAACAGTACATATCAGGATCAGGAAGATAAAAAAAACAAAAAAAATGGAGGAGGAAAAGAAAGGAGATACTAATCGAGTTCGAGAAGACGAATTCATGGCAAAAAGTAAGGGGGGAAACGGGGGAAAAGGGAGAAAAAGAGAGGCTTTAACATGACAAATTAAACCGTCCCAGCAACATGGCGGAAAGGAAAGCGAGGAGGAAGGGGAGAAAATCCACTGACGCATCCGGACTTGGATGGACACTGCAATGTGGAACAGGCGGAAAGACAACAAATTGTCAGATGCAATCGCTGTAAGGTAGCTGACTAGTAGAAAGAATGACGAAGAGGCGAGAGAGGGGGAGGAGACCACTAGTCGGGGAACTGGGACTTACCGGGGAAACACCTAAGCACTGAATTGTTGGGCGGAATATGAGTAGAGGGAAGACATTGAATGGGTTTGAACAGGAAGAGAGATTACCAACAAAGACGCTTTTGGGGGCCAAAGAGGCGGCATTGGGCAATACTACAGCGATCGCGGGTTGCAGAGGAAAGAGAGGTATTGTTCACAGGGAGACTGATGAAGCTGAGAACCTTGGGAAGAAAAAGAGTACTAAAAGTCAACATCAGCACTTTGTCCAGGTGGCAGAAACTTGGGTAAACATGACGTGAAAAAGCAAGGAAACGCCTTAGAGGGGGACGAAAAAGAAGTCCTCTCTAGCGACCTTCTATATGAACGGAGGGAAAAAAAAAAGTTGCAGGCTGGAATCGGGGAGCACGAAAAAGGGTTAGGGAAAAAAAAACGACCAGGCAGAAAGGAAATGTAGGAAACGTCCAGTCCTGGAAGTACAGCGGTCCGGTGGGAAGGGAACTGGTAGAGAAACGTGGACATCTAAATAATCCACCACAAGCAATTTGTGGGGGGGAGGGCTTTGGCGGATAGGAAGTGGGGCTGAAGGGGTATCGAAAGCGAAAAAACCTATACAAGTCCCCAAAAACCGAGTGACCCCAGGAGCTAAGAATGTAGAAGCACAAAGCAAGAGGAGAGGGAGGGACAGGGGCTGTTTCTTTGAACGGAAAAAAATCACGTTTGCACTAGAGGTCGTCCAATACAGAAAAGACTAGGGGGAGGCGGTAACCATCAAAAGATGGTATGATCGGGGGGTGTAGGGGGGAAAGCTTGCCGCCGGGGTGATGAGAGGATAGTAAGGAAGAAAGGCAGAAGGAATAAGTTTACGGTAATTACTAGAGTCGGTTAATAATGTTGAGGGGAAAACGAAAAGGAGGCTTTCCAGGTAAACGTGGGGGTAGGAAGCGATCGTTTTCAAAACTGGGAAAAAGGGGAATGGAGGCAAGAAAACTCACATTGAAGGGACGGGCCTTGAGGAATTCGCAAGATAGGACAGACGGAGAAAGTCGAGGGAGAAGCGTAGGATACCGGTGGCCGAAATCAATACCATAAGGAGAAGAGAGTAGCATAACGAAAAGGAAAAATGCACCAGTGAGTGGAAAAACCAAATTGGGAACTATAAACGAAACTCAGGGGGGTGCTGAAACGGAAAAGGGAGGGGTGAAGAAAGTTTTTAGAATAATTCAGACGCTGAGAAAAAAAGTCAAGGCTGTTTCCCTCAAAAACAGCAGGTCTACAGGAAAGAGTAGTCAAAAGGAAAGACCATTGAATGAGAGCGGAGAAAACTAAAGAAACGATGCAGTTGAAAAAGAGAAAATCCTTTGCAAGGGGCGAAAAAGCAAAGATCGAAGAACGGAAAGAACGATAGAGGAGCAAGCCATAACTCATGACAGGGGATGAGGGAGGAGTCAACAGCGTTCAGACTAAAAAATCTAAGAGGTTTTGGTCGCATTGGTTATCTCGACGGACTAAAAAAATTGGGGAAAGCGAACCAAAATAGTTGCGGAAGTGGCGAGGGGGGAAGGAAAACGTCGGTAAAACAAAGGGGAGAAAGCAAATCCTACTGACAAACCATGAGTAGGAAGGGGCAGTGGCTAAAATTGAAACTCTGAAAGCATGGAGGGCAGAAAGGAATGAAAAGGAGAGTGACCTTGGGATGACGCAGACTGAAGCATACAAGCGAAGTAGAAGGGGGAAAGGAACAGTAATCGGGGCGTAAGAACCGGGGGGGGGGGAGATAACAGTAGGCGATGTGCAACCTGAAAAAACAAAAAGCAGGGATTGTCAAGGACAAATGGGACAAGAGCAGGAAACGAAAGGAACGATGTGGAGTGGAAAGGCGCGTCTAAAGTAAGCAAGCTGGCAGGGAGTCAATTTCGAAGGTCTCCAAAACACAACAAATGGGGGGGAGGGGAAAGAGAAGAAAGTCTACTTGCAACAGAGCAAGAGGGAAGTCTCTCCCGAGGTAACAATAAAATCCGAAGGTGCTGCCAGGAAGGACGAAACGGGGAGGGGTCCACAGGAAGTGACAGATTGGGACGGGAGGGTTAAGGAAAGTCAAAATTGTTTGATCTAAAAATAGACAGGATTATCTAAAAGACCAGGGGGAGGGGGGGGGAGAACTGAGAAGGGGGGATGGGGGACGTTGAAAATTGTCTTCAAGAGAACGACAAGACTCTTTGGCAATCGTCAAGGAGGGCCTAAAACAAAGCTCTAAATCGGAAGGGGGGAAGCGAATGACAACGTGCGATCTCCAGGGTGCTGGTAAAATTATACATTTTCGGGGCCGAAGTCGGAAAGACGAGCGTTCTAAAATCCAGGGTTAGAAGAAAGGAAGGGGGGGAAAAAAAAAAACTCCTCGGGACCTCGTGGACGGAGCGGAATTGGGGGAAAAATCGCCCAGCCTATAGCGGGAATGACCAGATGTGGGAGCAATCCCTGGTAGGGCTGAGCAAGGGGAGGCGTAAAGATAGTAGGCGGGAGTTAGGAAAAAGGGTCTTTTGTACGCCAGAGGGGGGGGGGGGGGAGACGAGGAAAAAAAAAAGCTTGCGGGTGACAAAGAAGACGCGCGGACAACCGTTCCAAAATGAGGAAGGGAGACGGAGGGGAAGGGGAGAGGAAAAAGAATGACCCTCTACGCGGGTTGGGTGGGAAAGCATCGGGAAGGGGGGGGTAGCGAGTGCGGGGGGAGTAGCAAAAAAGCAAGCGGGAGAACGAAAAAGAAAAAGGTTTTCATCACCACGGTAGGAAAAGGGGTAACGGGAGGGCCTCCAACACGGACAGGCATTTTCTGGAAGAAACGAACGAACTGGATCGAGAATAGAAATTAAAAAACGGGGGTTAAAAGAAAGCGAAGGGAATCCAGGCAGGAGCAAAGAAGGATCGGAGACACAAAGAAAAAGCAGGGAGAGGTGGCAATCAATGAAATTCAAAGGGTCTGTCAAAAGAGAACGGCATAGGTTGAGGGACGAACTTCGGTCGAACACTCAGACAGAAGAGAGGAACGAGAAAAGCCGTAAACTTCGCGGGAAATGTTGAGATTCAGAAGCTCTCAGCTGGAGAAAAGCCAGGCTGCCGACACCCTGCACCACAACTAGAAAGAAAAAGTGCTATCACTGACCTGAAGGGTGGCCGCTGAGCAAGAATGGGGGATCTGGTGGGGAAGTCTCAAGAAAAAAACCGCATGGAGCCCTTCACGCACTGTCGTTGGGCTTGCCACACACGGATATGGCAAGAAAGGGGGGGCGACGAAGGGTCAGGGGAAAACCGAGCGACACCAGGAATCCCCTGGAAGAATCATACCCGAGCACAAAAAGGAAGGGCTGGGATGGTCGGTAGCGGAAAGGGTGTCAACAATAAAGATAAGAAAGTTCAGGGAGTACGGGACAAGAAAGGGCCGACACAGGGCCAGTCTTCTTCCAGTTATTGTAAAAGGAAAAATTAAAAGAACAGGCGGAGCAAGAAAATCGGGGAAGACGGCCGCATCTGAATCAGGAGAATCGAGAATGAAAAAAAGGGAGTCGGTGGGGAAAGGAACACGCATGCGGGGGGGGGACTGGAAAAAAAAAGTGCAAGAGAAAAACAGAACACGATCGGGGTGACCGAATAGGGGCGTTGGCCCTAAATAGGAAGCTAAAAAGGGAAAGGAAGGGACAGCGCACTCATCAGAAAAGCAAGTAACGGCACTGGGTGGGGGTAGGCGGTCCGTAAAAAGACGGTGTGACGCTAATGGGAAAAGGAGAGGGTTCAAAAAAAAAAAAAAAACAGTCAGAGGACTTCCACGCAGAGAGAAACCATCAAATTGGGGCGGTTAGGGATGACTGGAAGCACACTTTTTAAAGAAAGCGGGACGAAAAAGAAAAGCAAGAAAAAAAGGGGACCTCTTACTTCCTCTCATGGCTCTAGGGAGGGACGTTGTCTCAGGACCGCAAAAAAGTTGTCAAGAATTTTAAGGACCCAGATACTAGGAACGGGGCGACAAATGCAAACGCCCGCAGGTCCAAGGAGAAGTTTTTGGTGGGAATTGTTTGCGACTGGTAAGACGTCAAGAGAAAGGCCTCGCCTGCAGAAACATTCTGACCAAGGAGGGCGGGGGCTTGCGACCTTAACACGGGATCAGAAAAAAAAAAGAAAACGTAGGTTAAAAGGATGAGAAAAGCTTTGGGAAACCGAGAAGAACTCATTCTCACGGAGTTGGGGGGCTAAAGGGGAACATGAGACGATCGGAAGGAGCCCACAATGGCGAAAAACCTCCCCACAAAAGAGACCAGCAGGGAGGGAGTTCATTGCTCACAGTAGCTAAGAATCGTGACTTTACGGGGGGGACACTGCTGCCACAAGATGAGGTGCAAGGCAGACAACAGTTGGAAAGAGAGCGGGAGAAAGTAGAGGAACTATTCGCAAGAGGGCAGATAGAGTGGATTCAAAAGCCCGCCAGAAAAAAAAGAAACACGGGAAAGAAAAAAAGTATGGGGGTTTCCAGTCGGTGGAAAGGAAAAAGTTGTGGGAAACGTCAGCGTCCCCAAGGAGGAGTGCAAAATGATGACTGTCGGCCAAAATCGATCGCTGGGCGAGGAGGAAGGGAATGGAAGTCTCACTTCTTGAATCAGACCGTTCGCAAGACCAAAAGAGAGGGCAGGTCAAAAAGGCGGAGGGGAGGGGAGCGGTGGACAGAAAACACAACTCCGAAGAAAGGGGGACCTAAAAATAAATAAAGAAATAGAGATGAACAAGGAAAGTGGAAGAGAAAGGGATCATAAAGAAATTATGGGTAAGGAGATCTTCGAAAAAGTTTAGTTAAAAAACGGGAAAAAGGGGAGAAAAAAGTGAATGGACGGTACCGTTGGCCGGAAGCATCAATTAGAGGGATCTTGAACAATTTGAAAAAAAAGGGGCTAAACAAAAAACATCTAACGAAAGACATAACCCTGTCGTTTGGTGGCTGGCTTGGGGGGGGGGGGGGAAAAATTTGCTAAGGGAAAAGAAGGAAAAGCCGTCGAACTTTTATTCGACCTAACGAAGTGTAAACATAGACAACTAAGAGCAGGAGGTGACGTCGTTAAAACTTGGGTGGGGAGGGGAACCGTTGGAAAAAGAACGTCAAAAGGACGCACGTACGATCCCGGAAGAGGAACACAAATCGCTGATCTTGGCGGGGGGACAAAGGGGGCCCGCTTCGCAGGGGAGTTTCGGAGAGGAGAATCAGGGAGAGCGCACCGCTGAAGGGGGAAGGAAGGGGAGGGAGACGTCAAGGGACCTGGAATCCTTTAATGAAGGGCGAAGGCGGGGCGGTGACACGTGGAAAAAAGAATTGAAAGGAATGTCATTTTGAACAACACCATGAAGGAGAACGGAGGCCCCACTTGGTAAGTCAAAACGTAGAAGTTGTATTGAGTCTTCTCGAGCTCCCTGGGAGGCGAAAGATTATCTCCGCGTATGACAGGGGGGGGGACTCTCGCAGAGGGAGAAAAGAATTTTAAAGGCACTGAAAGGAAAGAAAAGGAAGTCCTACTTGGAGCAGATCCAGGGGAAAAGATTGACAAAAAGGGAAAAACGGTGATGTCTGGGAGAAAACCCTATGAGGGATAATGAGACGAGCTTAACAGTTCCTAGGCATGGGGGAAGAAAAAAGCCACACGAAGAGATGGGCTCGCAAAGGTCGCAGGCTAGGGAAGAAAAAAGGAAGGAGGGAATCTGGTAAAAGGGGTCAAGTTCAGGCAAGAGACAAAAACTGTAGGAAAAATCAGGAAAGGCCCCAGGTACAAGCAAATCGAAGCCGAAATCGACGATAAAAACTTGAATAATCTCCTCCATCAGAAAAACCAGGAATAGGGGGGCAAACACCCCGGTAATACTCTATCGGCTGGTGATCTTGACTAAATCAGAGGCGTCGGAGTGTGTTAACCTTGGGTGAAGAAGGGGGGGCCCGAAGTATTGGTATGCACAATTGGCTTTGCCTCAAGCTCAGTCTTGGCCCCTCAACGGACGTAAAAAACGCAGACAAGGCTACGGAACACAACAATGGAATATATATACCGGGCAATGTCAAGGGACACTATATTGAAGCGGAGAGAGGTAGGAAAGAGGCGGGAAGTGCAAAGGTCAGGGACATTGGGTCGGCCTAAGAAATTCACGGAAAGACAAACTTCGACAATTCAGGCGAGAAAGCTCGGGCGGGAGCTGTGGGAGAGAAAAAAATCGCAGGGGAACGGAATCCGCTTCAACAAAAAGACTGATGCTCCGAGCTTGCAGGAAGTCTACAAAAAAAGTTAAAGAAGTTGGGGGGGCTGGACCCGAGAAAAAAGAAGAAGAGGGGGGGACGTATCATTGTGCTCAAAGAACGTACAAACAAAGAAAGAGAGAGAATAAAAACAAAAAAAGATCGCGCGGCAAGGAAACAAACAAAGAGGAAGTTGAAACGGGAAGATAAGAAAAAGAGTCGTTCAAGCAGCAAGCATATGAGGGGCTGTACGGCGGAAAGGAGACAAAAAAGTGTTTCTAGAAAAGAAGAAGCCGAGCTTCTAAAACAGCTGATCTGGCGGGGATCACCGAAAAAAAGCTGAAAGGTTAATGCGGGCGCCATTGGAACCGAGGGCGAGGCACGCGAAAGTCGAAGATCAAGCTTTTAAAAAAGGGGTAAAAAACTACAAAAGTAGCTCACTGGAAAGGAAAAAAAGGGCGTGCGGACGGATTACCGAAGCATCTAAGACAAGGAAAAATCCACCCCAAAAACAAAAAACCAAGAAAGAGGGGCCCCATGCAAAGCGAAAACGGCTAGCGGAAGGAGACCACGAGGGCAAAGAAGGATAGCTGAGAAAACAGAGATTTGACGCAAGGGGGCGTGGCGGAGGGGCGTACGTCGGAAATAATCGGTCAGGTGATGGGAGGCGGCTTGGCAAACAAGATTTGGCAGGGGAGCTCGCGCGCTTGAAGTTTCTCACGAAGACGGAGACCCAAAGGGAATATTACGAACCAAATATCAGGAGGGCAAATGGCTAAACGCGGTGCAAAGGAGGGTTGAAAAAGCAAAAGACCTTTGGAGGAGGGGGAGAAAGACATTAGTAGCAAAGCAAATTGATGGGAAAACAGGGACTGACAAAAGTTTTGAAAGCAACCGAGGAAGGAAAGACTTGTTAAAAAAACTGGATTCGGCCAGACCCGTCGGCATGGTCATTTCGGGAGAGAAAGAGACAAGGGATGGGGGAAGGCGAGTGAGTCAACACAAAACAAATACGTCTGAAGGAAGCCTTGGCAAAACGAAAAAGGACGAGAGGACGGAGGACAATAAAAAACCAGGATGCTGTGCATCAGGCTCAGTCAGGGGGGGAGGGCAAAAGAGAAGATGGGCATCGGCTGTGGGAAAATAAACGGCAGACTTGTTCGACCCTAAAGAATTCTTCCGACGAACGTTAAGAAATCAACTAAAGTAGACGTTGCTGCTGAATGATGCGAATCGAAGAAGAGAAGCCTGGGGGAAAAAAAAAAACGTCAGACAAAAATTTTGGGGGACGGTCCGGACAAGGAGACTGCGTCTCGGCAACTGGCGTTTCTGGGGTGGAAAGAACAAGAAATCTCCGGCAAGTCAAGCCACTTACATGGAGTGAATACACCAAAACTCGATGACGAATTAAAGAAAGTGGTACGAGACGGGCAAAAAAGCGCAAAGGGAAGATAACCATTCAGACCATTCTGTCGATCCGACAACAACACCACAGAAGCATTGCTGGTATTTGTAGATTCCAGGGGTAAAGGGAAATAGGGACTTCACGGCAGAGGTCAGAAGTAAGGGAGCGGCCTGGTCGTGGGACAAAACGGAAAAACGAAGATATGAAAGAAAAAACGTCTGATCAGCCTTAAACCGACTCAGGGGGGGGAGCTCGAGAGGAAAGCGGTGAGGAAAGACAGGAGCGGGTCGGCAAAAAAATGAAAAAAAAGCACGCGATGCTGTTACCGCCCAAAAGGAAGGGGGTCCCAACGGCTCCTGACGAAACAAAAGAATCACAGCGAAGCATCGAAACGACGATAAGGTCGGAGCGCCGTAAAACCAAGAAAAAAAAAGGGGAAAGAAAAAAGGGGCAACAAACAAAACATAGGGTAGGCAGGAACGCGGGCTTCACAAAATCCCGAGGAGGATAAGGGTAGGTGCCGCTGTCGGGGGGTCGAAGAAAACGCGATACGAGCTAAGCTATAAAAGAACCTCAAACGCTAAGAAGAGTCGATTGCCGCAGCTGGTACCATACAGGTAGAAGGCCCGGAGGCGAAGAACTGGCACCAAAACACGGAAAAGGTCCTCGGTGGGAAGTTTCAACAGGTGACTGGGACGCGAAAGAAGGGAGGGGGAGACATTTCAGGGGCCCCAAGGAAAGGGGAGACGGGAGGGAAAGCTTGGAGACCAGGAAATATAGGATCTAACAACACAACGTGAAAAGAGAATACATCTTGTACCGGGGACGCAAGAGCGGCTCAGTCTCACTTCCTTTGAAAAAGACAGCATATCCTGGGTAAGGTACTTACCATTCAAAACAGATAAGAAGGAAACCCCCTTCGAGGGAAGCTTCGGAGGGAGTTCGGCCAGCATTCGCTGAATCCGGGAAGTTTTTGGGAATTCTGGGCACAGCAGACTGGGAGAGACGAAAGTTTGCAGGAAAGTCGAGTTCAAGGATGGGGGACTGAGAAGACCCTATTAAGTCTTTTGACCTGGGTGGGGAACTCTTAAAAAACAAAAGCTGAATGTAAACGAAAACCCGAACCTCCGCAAATCGTATTGTGGGTTAAAAGGAAGATGACGATCTGGCAGGAGGTGGTGAAGGTTTCCACCGGAGCGTTGCCAAAGATCGGGGCGGGCAAAAGGCCGAAGAACGATCGGCGGTCGAGGGGCTCTGGATTCATCATGGGAGGGGTGCGCTGAAGGACGGTCAAGGAAGACAAAGCAGCTTGGAGGGGAAACAGCAGAGGGACGTGGCGCAAATTGGCAAAGAACGGGCACCCCATAAATGCTGCTGAGGGACGAAGCATTAAATCAACATACGAAAAAGAAGGATATTCAAAGAGCGCAAAATAAACAGAGCTAAAACGGGGGGGGGTTAAAAACGACCAGCTACTACCCAGACGGACCGTATGGAAATTAGCGCAGGGAGGGATCGTCCCACGGATCACCCCAGTACCGGACAATGGGGGGGGGACTGGCGTGGTCGGGATACGGAACTACTTGGCTCAGGTATAAAGAGCGGAGGAAGTAAAAAAATGAGGTCCCGACCTCGAAAAAATCTGGGAGCTCCGTTTATAAAAAATCGAAAGATTGAAGGGGGATCGTCGGGTTTGGGAATTAAACTACATGAAGGACCGACGGGTGACCAGTCTGAACAATCGTCTCGGGAGGGAATTGTGCCGGCTTCGAAGGGAGGGTTCTATGGCAGCTTATAAGGGAGACAGAGCTGAATGTGCGATGGTTTTCGGAGCAAGTGAGGGATAAATAATGGGCCGGCTAAGAAGTCGTCGTTTGACTTTGAAAAACCTATGCAGGCGTCTATTGTGGGGGAAAGAAGAAAACCTGAAGAGACTATTAAATTACTGTACAGGCGTACTTCTTGGGGTAAGTAACGCCCCGGGGAGGGAGAAGCAGAGGGATCTCCAGTGGTAGACCTGTGATCAAGAACGGGGAGAAACCTCGTAGGGTCGAGTCGCAGTAACGGAGACTGAAGCCGACGGGGGGCGCTCCAGGGGTGAACAATTCAAGATGGGTTGAGGGGAAAAAATTAATTCTGGGGGGGGAGGAAGTCCCGATGTTGGGGCGAAATAGCTTCGACTCGGGAAAAGAAGATAGTCGTTCACCAAAGAAGGAAAAAACACTAAGGAAGAAGATGGTCTCACGCCGAGTGACCATCAAGAAAAAAAGGTAAACGCGCGCGGTATCAGGAGAAAATGCAAGAAAAGGAAAGATTCAAATAGACAGCCCAATATGCCGAGGAAAAACAACGAATCCGCATCTTCTTAAGAGCAATTGACAGGGTCGCTGTCACCAGCGGTATCTCGGAGGACGAGGGGAAGAGGGGGGGGTTTAGCCAGAGAGGGCCGCTAAGAAAGAGGAAGAATTTCGCCCTCGGAGCTAAGGACAAGGGAGTGGAAACGCGGTCGGTAAATCAAGCACTAAAATGATAAGGAAACAAAAAGGGATAGTCCGGGCATTTCGGAAACTGGAAAGAACTCTGGGCGAATGCATAGCTTTATCATGGGGCAAAAATCAGCGTAAAAAGGGAAGAAGTGAGCCAAGAAAGGCGAGGGGTGAAAGATAGATATCAGCTGTGCAAAAACAATAGCTGAGGGATGTCGCCTGAAAGAACGACAAACTAATTGGAATGCCTGTACAGAAGCGGGTAGGGACGTAAAGACAAGGTGGGCACCTACTTCAAGGAGTTCGAAACGAGGCGAGAGAACCGGGAGCCTGATCAGGACTCAAAGGGCTCAAAAAAAAACAAACGTATTATGGGAAAAAGATAGATGGGGGGAGGCACATTATAACAGCGGCTTATACGGCGCATGCCCAAAGAAATTGACTTGGGAGGGAACGTCGAAACGCTTAGGTCAGCAATTCCAGAAAAGATTCTTGTCTGGCTGTAAAAAGCCCGTCACTAGGGGGGGATCAAGATAAAACATCTTCGCCTCCAACGCCGGTGAGGAAGCTAGAGCGCGGAGGGCGTTAAGGAAGTCGCGCCAAGGGTAAGCAAAAAGGGGCAGAAAGAGGCCCGCCGAAAGCTCTAAAGAAGGTGCAGGGGGATGAAGCGGCCCACTGAATACTAGCATTAGGAGTAGGGAAGGGAACGGCTTGACGCGACGCAGGTTCTGCCCAATCCCGGGTGCCGAAAAAAGCCATAGGTCCCCAAAGGAAAACAAGGATAGGCTTAGCGAAGTCGAATAACCAGGAAAACCTCCTATACCGATGTTGAAGAACTGGGAGTGCGGAGGAGGAGGCGTTCCGGGTCGAGGGCGCTGCGATCTTGGGAAGTGGGAACAAATGGGCATGAAGATGGACGCCAAGAGAAGAAGAGTCTGGCAGTTTCTCCGATAAGCAGCGAACCAGAACAAGCGGACTTCGCGGCGGACGAACACAATCGTCGGGGTTTGGAGGGAAAGCCTAGTTGGAAACGAGTCAGCAGCAAGCCTCGGAGGAGGAACGAACTTCAGCCACAACACCCCGTTTCACACCCAGCGTAAACAAAAGCTTGGTACAGTCCGCCATACGTAGGCATGCAGGTGCGTTACTCGAAACGAACCTGAATGGCTAGATAAACAAGTCTCGTACAGCAGGCCTGGGAGCAGAGGCGATCGATAAGACCAAGTAAGAAGCAGGGAAAAACTTGGACAGTGCGCATGGAAAGGTTGGCGGGGCAAAAAAATTACGCGGCAGTCTGGGGGGGTGGGCGCAAAAAGCCGCCTTCTTCCTCACTCATTACGAGCAGCGACCTCAAAAAAACGGGAGGAGGCAGCTGGGTGATGCTAAAACCCTGAGGTAGGAAAGGGGAACATCCTGAAGCCGGCAATGGAACCCGAAAAGAAATCAGATTGGTTGATCCGTGGAGAGTCAGAAACTTTCAGGGGGGAGCGGGCAGGGTCGAAACCTAAACCAGCAAGACTCCGCCGAAAAGCATTCTGGGTCGAATACAACCAAAGTTTCTAATAGAAAGGGAGAAACGTTATCAGGTGCCCGCGGGCGGGGACCTGTAGTCTAGAAACGACAACATGGAAGGGGGATTTCCGGTAGGATGGGCCCGGGGTTAGCCCGTACGAGGAATTCTGCATGCAAAAGGTTAGACTTTAAGGGAATTGTCGTGGTAAATACCGTGGACGCGGCGGGAAAGAATGACTTGAGTCGAACTTCCGGCATCTCCGCGAGGCAACGAGATTAAAAAAAATAGGTCGTTTCGTCCAAGCAGAGAGTCTTAGTGGCAAAAAGGAGCAACGCGTAGGAATGTAGCCGCCCGAGAGGCAGGGTCGCCGAACGCTCTAGCGGAAATAAAAAGAAGAAAACCATCGAGGCAACGCCGGAAGAGATGAGGTAGCTGCCGAGCGATCTTGGCACGAGGGTAAGCTTGTGTAAGCGTAAGAACTGACAATCGCATAGGCTAAACACCGAAAATTTTCATAGTGGGACGTTATTCGTTTGCGCTGCGGGCAAAATCGCGATGCTAAGAGGGCCGCTAAAGAACTAGTGCCCCCCGTGGGTTGTAAACCCTGCATCGAAAGGGGGTGTCGTGCCGTCAACTCTGGAGTGTCAAAAGTAGAAGCTTGGGTCGCCCTGCACAACCCGCGGGTCCTTCGCCGTTGGGGGGAGGGAAAAAAACGAGAACTTAGGCAAGATGCCTATCTGCAAGGACAGTTCAAAAAAAGGGATACTGGGAAAAACCTTAAAAGAATAAACTCAACACAACAAAGAAAGGAGAGCGGACTGTTCTACGCGGGGGCGCAGAACGACTCAAGGACCACCGACTTACCTTGGCTGACTTCTGCAGCAGGAAAGGCCGATCTTGAAAGGCAGTACACAAGTCTACAACCCCAAAACGGCGAAGGACCGAGGGAGCAAAAGGGAGAACTCCTCGAACTCCTTGACTTTCTTACATGAGGGAAAGTGCACTAAAAACAGGGCGATGGCAGAGAGGACTGAGCGGACTAGCGGCAAGGCGCCGGCGACCGGGGGGATAGGGAAAAAACAATCCAGCGTAAGGAACGTCAACTTTGACCTACCAACAGATGGTGTTTTTCATTCGAAGGGAGATGCCGCAGGGTACTGTTTTGAGGTAGCGTTCAAAACAAGAGGGAAGGCCAAAATCGGGAGTTACGTTACGGCTCGAACGATCTGGGTCGAGGACGATTGTGAAGGGGGTATTCGAGTAGAAACTTTGAAGAAAAAGACGCGGCAGGAAAACCGCCTCTCGTGCGGGAACCAGCGCGCGGGGGGGGGACAGTGAGCGGGAAAAGTGCGAGAAGTCCCCGAATCAGTGCTTGATGCGGAACCAGTCAGTAGGAAGGCACGGAGAGATGGAGAAGAGAAATTCGGAAGGAGCTAAGGAAGTGGAGGGCGTCAAATGTAAAGTTACCAGACCAGGAAACGAAGAACTTGAAATCGCAAAAGGCTTGCCGTAAAAGAAAGGACGGATCGGTCAAAGGCTACCCCCAGGAAGTCAAGAAAACCAAATTCAGGTGTCTGGCTTGTCGGGGTAGAGAAATTTTTGAAGGTATCGCCGATCAGTAGAGATACCGGAAGTACAAAAGGAAGCCATCGGCAGCCGGTGTCGAAAGCCACGCATAGCTTGATGGCGGATGGCAGGGGGTTTCGACTTAAATGGGAGGACGACGCTTCGACGGTCCCATACGAACCAAAACTGATCGGTGGTTCAAGGTGACCGGCGTCGCCGGAGGGGTCGAAAGATCGCCAGAGCAAAGAGAGAAGGTCGAAGGTAAATAAAACTAGTATAGAAATGAAAAGGGGGCAGGCATGCTTGGTGGGGGAGCAACCAGAGGCCGCGTCGATGTAAAGCGAAACATGAATGATAATAGCGCACATTGAATGACATGTTGAGGGGTGAAAAATAAGATAGCCCTTAGGCGAAGCATAGGCTTAGATAAGGGTTGCAGCGAAGCACGAACCATCCCCGACCGTCGAGGTCGTCAGTAACGAAACTGAATGCAGGCGTAGATCCTGGTTAAAGTCACCGAACTGGTGCTTGGAAAATTTGAGTTCGACTCCCTATGGGAGAATGAGACTATCTTAAAAAGGTCCGAGGCTGTGGTAAAAAACCCAACACGCGAAACGTAGAGGGGGGAGCGCGCCAGGATCTCGAGGCGGAGAATGGAAGGTAATCGAGAAAATGAAAACCGAGCGTCAGAGGCAGAACCAATATTGCCGAGTACAAAGCAAGGAAGCCTCAAACCGACTACGGAAAGCCAGTCCGCCTAGCCGCACTGACCGGGAGACGTCTTTTCAAACGGAAATCGCAAGGAGGCGGGGGTTCCCTCGGACTTCATGAGAAAAGAAATATGTGTGCCTTGCATCGGATGGGGAGGGGAGTTGTCAGGTTTGCAGACTCAGGTCGAATAGAAGCGGAAATGGCGGGGACATACAAGCAAAAGAGATTAGTCCTTAATGGAGGTGAAAGGACAGCTTAGAAGGGCAGAGGCATATAAAAACACTTCCTAATAACTTCACGTCACGCCACGCGCAGGGAACCAGAAGACAAGGCGCTGGAGGGGATAGAACGCGGCGTCTACTGTGAAGAGAAACAAGGCTCTGAGTTTAGCCCTTACCCTAAGACGAAGATATGGAATGCCTGAGAAATCGTTTCGAATCATAAATTCGAATACTGATTCGGGGGAAGAGGCAGAGAAAAATGCG
>Ga0179593_1647089_pt1 | contig 16949 bp, 18 predicted proteins | sample CZODoug2_1_08_16_FD_185931 | JGI IMG/M metagenome (GOLD analysis project Ga0179593, IMG submission 185931) | Vadose zone soil fungal communities from Angelo Coast Range Reserve, California, USA - CZODoug2_1_08_16fungal (PacBio error correction) | ecosystem: Environmental > Terrestrial > Soil >...
AAAAAATTTTGATGTTGCAAGTCAAAAAGAAACAAAGATTCGTGTGCCCGAACAAGGTGGGGGGGGAAAAAGAAGTGCCGGCAGGAAAAGGGGGACGCTGGAGCCACGCCCTCCAGCAAAATAAGGGCTAACCGGGGCCCCCCCCAAACGAAGGAACGTTAACGATTTATTTGAGATCTCAAAAAACGTATCGACACCGAGGGGGGGAAGGGGGGGAAAGGGGATCACGCGGATATCAGCGGAAAAGAAATTAAAGCCGATTCAAAGTAAGTTAAAGTAACCACTTCTTCAAAAAGGAACCCAGTGGAAAGAAAATCAATACGGAAAGTCGTAAAAAAAGGAAAAGAAAGAAGTGACTTGGCCGAGAATAACACCTGACGCCCACAAAGCTCAGTAATTCCCAAGCTAAAGTAAAAAGGAAAAATCACGGACGGTATCAAAAGGCGAAGGAAAAAAGCCCAGGGGATTAAACCAAACCACCAAGCCTAAATCAAAATGCAATTGGCGAGAAAAACGGTGGGGGGGAAAGGGGAAGAAATCAAAGGGGCCGGGTCTTTAAGGAAAATTAAATTCGGTCCGAGTTCAAACAACGTAGCCGACAGGAAGGGCGGCTAAGGAAGGACGAAAAAAAACCACTTGAAATGCAAGGGGTAAAACCTCGCCCCGAACCACAGAAAAAAAAGGAAAAAACTTCAGTTTTTCAACAAAACTCGGGCATGAAATCGAATAGGGCCAGTCCATCTTACGCAAAAAAAAAAAAACGTTCAGCAGCTTGAGACAGGAAAAGGGTGTAAATAGAGTCCTCCTGGGCAGGGAGAAGGCAACAGAGGTGCCTGATCAGGATGGCGTGGTGAACCCAGGAGACGTTCCGTGCAAAGAAGAAAAAAGCTGGCCGGGGGGAACGGGCGGGGGTCCAGTTCATCGAAGAAAATCAGATTCAAGCGGTGTGAGATGTAACAGGAAAAGGTCAGATTTGCATGGCACGCGCACCATGAAAAACCACGCCTTCAGATGGTAAATGGGGAACAGGCGAGAAAATTCAAGGGAAGAGCCCAGTCCCCTTGGTGACCCTTGAAAAGGGCAATTCTGCGAAAGCTCAGATCCTGAACGAAACTTTAGAGGGAAAGAGGGGTTAAGCCTGTAGTTGGGGTGTGGGGAAGGGGCTGGGACGGGTGGCAAGCAATCGGGTAGAAAAGGCCCAGAGTCCTTCCAAGGGGACCAGCGGGATTTCCAGCCGCTTGGGGAGATCTCGGAAAAGGGGTGGAAAAAAGCGCCCTGCTCATTCCCGGGGAACACACACTCGGAATCACTCCAGGGGCATGAAAATACGAAAATGAAAGCTTCGATGTAAAAAGGGAGGAGAGCAGTTTTCCAATGCCTGAGAGAAAGAAAAAGGGAAGGCGATCGAATACTTGGAAAGGGAGCAGCAAGCACCACGCCAGAAAATGGGGGCATAATCAAAAAATATCCACCGAAGGCAAAACTCCCAGGGGGAGAAGAAAAAACAACACACGCGACCCACCCCAAAGGGGGGGAATAAGGCGACGCCAGCAAATGGGGCGAACCAAAAAAAAGAACGTAAATCCTCAAAAACGGAACTTAGCAACACATGTCGATGGGACCGCTAAGGAAAAAAAACAGGAAGAGCAGCCCTTACATCAAGGGGTGGCAAGAGCCCACATGTAGGGGTAGCTAGGGGTCGCCCGGAAATGGGAAAACCAAAAAAAAAAATAAAAAGCGAGCCATCAGAGGAAAAAAAAAAAGAAAACAGCACTCGCCAGCATGCCTACTTTCCAACAAAAGAGACGACGACTGAACTCCCTAGGGAAAAAAAGTGAACTAGAAAACCATAAAAGGCTGGGGGTATATCAAAAAACCGCGTACTCTCACTCTTCAGATTTTGGAAAAAAAAAAACTGGGGGGGGGGCACGTTCAAGAACAAAGGGGGGGAAAAGAAAAGCAAAGGGTGTTCGGAAAGATTTAAAGGAAGGGGGGACAAATCTTCACTTCCTCAAATCGCAGACAATGTTTCACACCGCGGGGGGGGGAAATCGCCACAAAGAGAAAAAAAAGGGCGCACGGGCATTAGTAAAAGGGGGAAGTCATAGCTGGAATACTGAATAAGAGGTGCCAAAAAAAAGAGGGGGTTCCAGTCCCAGGGACAGCCGAAGGAAAAAAAAGTAAGACTCCAGCGCCCACCGGGCGTCTTTCCCACAGGAAGAAAAGGGGGAAGGGAACGAGGGGGCGGCCACCATCCAGATTCGAAAAAAAGGGGTTGGTAAACAAGCTGTTGCGGGAAGTCATCACACGCGTAAAGGGGAAAAAGAAAAAAAAAAATTGCTTCTTGAAAAACGACACTTGCCCGCACAGCCCCACGCAGGAAGTCGAGCAGGGCCGCCAAAAGGCGGATAGCTGGTGAAAAGCGAAAAAACCGTCCCAAAACCGGGAGGGGAAAAAAAGGAAGGTGTCCCTTCGCGTTCAAGGAAGCGAGAAAACCGACAAAGAAAATCTCCCCTCCTATCAAAATGATCCACCCAGCCACAAAAAGGAGAAAAGTAAAGAAGGCCAAGAAAAAGAAACAGCCATCAATACAAATATTTGCGGCTCCCTGATTACCGGAATTTAGTTCATCCCCAGCAGGGTTCACAAAAAAGGCATCTCTGCCTCAACAACAAAAAAGGGAAAGGGGAGAAGTACTACTGCCGGAGGTGGGGACCTGGGGCAGGCCGAAGCGCCGGGTCCAAGGGGAAAGTGAATTGGCTGGCTGAATGCAGAGAGGAGGACAAGGGCTCTGGTGTGGGATGGAAAAGAAAGGGCCACACGATCGAACGTTGAAGGTGTCCTGTTTCTCCGAAGCATTCGCAAAAACAACAAAAAAAAATTTCTGAAAAGAATTTTGATGGGCCAGGATGGAGGAAAACCCAGATATTTTCCCGTCCTCCCCGCAAGGTGCTAGGATAAAGCCGGCGGGCATGGGGAAGGGGAAAAAAAACGAACGGACAAGGGGGGGGGGGGGGGAAAAGGGAAAGGACAGATACAACTGGGTTGAAATTAAGGCCTTCTTACAAAGAGAACAGGAAGAGGAAAACCTCACGCAGCCCAGACGGGAAGGGGGGCGGGGGGGGACGCCGTGTGCGCGTATCAGAAGATTGCGTTCCTGACATTTTGCATAAAACCTGAACCATAAATCCGCCAGCTAATGAGGAAGGAAAGGGGGAGGGAAGACTGTCGGTGCGAAGCTGAAAGGCTTTGGGGAGGTACATTCCGCGTAATGAGGCTAAAAGGAAGGGAATCAAGGCGGTTGAAAGTAAAAGAGGAAGGAAACAAAGTCCCCCTCAGGAACTGGTAAGCGTGCCCACAAAGACGAAGAATGAAGGAGGTGGAAGAGTCTTAAAAAAAAACGGGCACCAGAAAGGAATTGTTCACAGGAGTGTAGAAGGACTGCCGCCAGGGTGCAAGGGTTTCGTCGTCGTTGGGGGTTGGGGGAGACGACCGCAGGAACAGGAGGGGGGGCTGTTTTGTGTTGGGACACGAATGGGGCATCCAGGACGTAGACCGAAACGTGCGGGGTTGGCCTTTGCGGGCGAATGACAATTGGGGGAACAAAAAGGGGGGGGGGAAAAAAATTGAGTGAAGGAAGTTGGGGAAGGGCAATGGAGCACCTTTGCTACAAGAAAAAAATGAACATGGGGTTTGTTGTGGGAAAGGGAACGGGGGTGAGACTGTGATGGGGGCAGGGGGGAACCCGCAATTTGGGGAAGGAGTATCCGTTCGCCAGGTGGGTGAAAAAGAAATGGAGAGAGATTTTTAAACGTGAGGTGAGGTAGTTCCAGATGGACCAAGCTAGCTGCAAGCCAACAGGAGAGGGGCAGGGGAAAGATGTCACCGTAGGGAAAAATGGAAACTCTGAAAAAAAAAGAAAACAAAAGGCGAAATTCCGAAAAAAATGACGTATCCGCAGGCTTAGGGGGGGAATTCCGATTCTCTGGTTCCGAGGGACGAGCAGGGCATCCACAGCGAGGGGGGGGCAGAGAGATCGAAAAAAAAAGGCTGGCATTGTGAACATCAAAGGGTCGGGAAGACAACGCTGTCAAAGGGGGAGAACGATGCCAAGGAAAAAGGTGAAGAAAAAAAAAAAAAAAAAAAAAAAAACACGTGGTATTCACAAGTATTTGGTTCTGCTGAATTCGGAAAAGGGAGGGTAGGTGAGCAACTAAAAAGGAAAAACTGTAAAATCGGGAAAAATTATGAAAAACACCCTGCGGAAGTGTAAAAGAAGGACTTGGGGTCGAAAACATCGGGAGCGTGGAACATGGGGGAAAAGAACTAAAAATGGTGCAAGTGATAAAAGAATTGGAATATCACAACCTCTGGTGGTGACTGGGTAAACCGGATTATCGGTGGTACAAGGGAGCAGAATACCGAAATGGGGGGGGGGGAAAGCGTTGACGGAACGGAAGAAAAACGGCCACAAAAAAAAAAAAAGAAACACCAAAAACAATGGAAGAAGGCAAAAATGGGGGGGGATAATGATGGCAGAGTGAAAAAAAAGGTGGTAAAGAGAAAATCAGATAATCAAGAAGGGGGGGGAAGGCGGGTGAAAATGCCGAGAAACCCAAGAGATACAATCAAGATGAGAAGCAGGTACCCAGTCAAAAGTTTGTCCGCGGGGCAAAAGCATTAGGGGGTCTTTCGGGCCGAAGGAGTCCTAAAAAAAGGAACGTGATTTAACGAGGGGGATAACTGGGACGTGCATAACGGACAAAGGGGAAGATTGTTGTTGTGCCAAGCCAAGTGTTTTATCGAAAAGCAAGGTCGCGGGGGCGTGGGAGGGGAGCATCAGAATTGTGTGGGAGAAGGACAATAAATATTCAGCGGTGCAATCCCGTTAGGGTGAGGGGGGTGAGAAGGAAAAAGGGGGACTTGATAAAAGCGTAATGCCAACGGAAAGGGAGAGGGGGGAAGGGAGGTTTCTGGGCTTGGTAAATAGTTTCGATTTGTGAAATTGTCAAAACAAGGGCCCGCAACGGTGCAAAAAGCGGAGGAGTCCCGAAACTGAAAGGAAGGGGGGGAAGCTTCGAAGTCCAAGAGGGTCAAGAACAAAAAGCCCTTCCCGCGGGTCATGGGTAAGGCTGGAAAAGACAAAAGGGAAAACGCTTGAAAGACTGGAAAGGAGAAAATAAGAGGGTTTGACTGGAAGAAAAAGGGTCAAGAGGGCCAAAAATAAAAGGAGGAACTCATAAAAAATTGGCCGGGGCAGTGCTTTGAGTCCTTGAAGCTTCTATCAAACACAACAAAAGAGGAAGACGAGAGGGTTGATTTGGGAAAAAAAAGTGAAAAAAAAGGGGGGTGCACGGCCGTTTTTCGGCGTGGACCTATTTGCCAGGTGAATCTGGGAAAGAAGAAAACTGAACAGCAAAATCTCCGGGAAGAAAAGAAGGAAGCAGTGGTCAAAAAACGTTAGAGGACTCGTCAGGGCAAAAGAGGTCAAAAACGCAGAAAGGCTGACCGTGAAAACGTCGAACGCGCTTGCCTTCCGGAAAAAAGCAGAGGACAGGACTCGGCTAAGAACCCCCGGGGAGGACCGTTGTGAGGGCGAAAGCCGAATCCCAAGAAGAATAGGAAGGGGGATACCAAGGATAAGCTTTGCTGAAGGACAGGATAAATAAACGACCGGTAAACCGAGGTATAGGAAAGGGATGCGCCCCATGCCCGCCAAAGGAAAATGCAATTCGAAGAAAACGGTGGCGGGGGGAAAGAAATGCCCACACCGGAAAATGTTAACGTCCCCGCTCGAGCGCAGCCTTGCAAAGACAAATAGCGCACGAGTGGGGGGAAAAATCGGAGGCACGACGACCATGTAAAAAAAAGGGAGTTGGAAATCCACTGACAAAACCGGACAGAAGCTCGCCAGAAGCCAAAGCAAAAGGGGTAGGTCTCGGTTAAGAGGGGCGGCGTCCAGAGCGCAGAAAAAAAAAAAAACGCTGGGTTACCTGATTTTGCACTGGGGGGGAAAGAGCGTGAATCTGCGATAAGGTTGATGATCAGTGAGGTTTGTCGCACGGTCAGTTTCGGGCCAACGCTTCCAGAAGAACCGCGGAAATGAGAGTGTACTTGCAACTGGGAGAAAAAGAGAATAAAGTCGAACGTACAGCGTGGGTGGGAAGGGGAAAAGAGGAGGGCACTTGCCATGGCCAGACGCAACAAAAAGGAAAGACGAAGAAGTGACGACTTCTTCAAGATAAAGGAAAGCCTGGCATTTCCCTTGGGAGTGGGAAACCGGAAGTGGCGCGCCTAAGAAGAGACAACCGAAAACCGTTTCAGCATGCACGCCATTGTGCAATGACCATTACGTGGTGCTTGGGGGCCCCAAGGAGGAAGAGTAAGTACGCCACAAGGGGGAGCCACTCGACCGTTCAAAAGGTGGTCGAAGGGGCAATCAGGGAAAGAAATGGATGACCCATAACGTCATGAAAAAAAAAAGCACGAGGAATCAAAGCCAGGGGAAAGGCCAGGTCTCGGATGCTCACGGAAAGTTGAAAGGAATAAATCGTGCCCGGAAGAAAGTGGAACATTTCCCTGTAAAAAGGACGGAAAACCAATATCGAACTGCTTTGTGAAGTGGGGAACAAAGACTGAGACCAAGAACCATAGGAGAAGGTAAAAAAAAAAATCAGGGCGAAAGCTCTCGCAAAGAAAGAAACGGCGACAGCGCAGAAAAAAAAAGGGCGCCGCTACAATAACATAATGGGAACGAAACTTCATCCCAACCAATGTGATGGACCACGATCAAGCATCAACAACCGAAGAAGGCAAAAAATTTCACAAGGGGGAGGACTGGCCATGGATGGGGGAGATCGCTGCCCTAATCCACAAACACGGAGGGCTTCGGGGAACGTTGAGAAAAGGGGGAAGAACACATCCCCACTAAAGAAAAAAAAAAAAAAAAAGCAGCCACTCGAACTAAACGAACACCTTCTCGGGGGACGATAAACTCCCCTTCTTTAAGTGGTAAGCATCCGAAAGGAAGAAAGAAGGCGGTCACATCTGTCAGAGGGTGGGGAACGGGATTCCCGTTATGCAAAAGTGGGCAAACAGGGGCACCCTTGGAACGGAAACTTTGTCAAACTCTACAAGCCGGGAGAAAGATACGTCGCATTAAACTCAACGAGAAAGAAGGGGAACGAACAGAATCCTAATCCTTCGCACAAGAACGAGGATTCGTAATAATCTTGACGAGAATAGAGGGCCGTTTTTTGGAGGGGGGAAGTGTCCGGGACAAGGAAGAAAAAAAACGCAGGGGCCCAGTCCATGCTTAACAGAAACGGAAAAATATCCTGTCCCGCAAGAAAATTCACAGAGAACGTGCGGACACCCCCGGAAAAATGCGATTCTGGGACATCAGGGGTGGAGGGGCCAGTCCACGCGCCACGTATCAAAACAAAAAAAAAACTGGGTACGAGCTTGGAGGCCAGAACCACCGATTCGAAGCGCCATAAGCAGGAAGCTGGGGGGAAAACATCAGTCCGAGCAAAAGGAAGGAAAAACGTCGGTGCGTTCGAGGAAGGGGAAGGAAAGACCGACATCGCGAAAGAAAGCGAGGGGAAGTCAAAAACACCACACCAAAAGATGAAACAATTCCGCCAAATCACGGCGAAAGGGGCAAGAAAATGCTTTTCTGGACTTTTCAAGCACCAACATTTCCACCGCCAGGCAAAAAGGGGGGATCGAGCCCTAAAAAACAAGGGGGGTGGAGAGATTACTGCCTGCGAAAAAGGGGGGAGTGGGGTAAGAAGCCGACCGACGACCATGTTTTTCACGGCGTTGATGCTGGAGGGAATTGGGGGAAAAAAGGGGGAAAAAAACGAAATGTGGGTGGGCTTGGACGAAAGGAAAAAAACTGGGGGGGGCGCGAAATTCGGTGATTCTCCAAAAAGAGCGAGTAACGAGAGACCGGGAAGGGCTGAAGAATTTAAAGGAAAGATAGGGGGTCGGTACGGCCAGCGGATGTAATTCCCAACCGGCTTGAAAAAATTCCCAACGAATATGGGCGACTTTGTCACCTCACGGACGTTTCTGACTAGAACACGCAAGCCGTCCGACTTTTTTTGGGGACGTATGCAAACCCCCAAGGCACGCGTGGGCATGAAAAGCAAAAGGAAAAGGCAACCAAGAAATCTCATCTGGGCCACGACCACAAACAGAGTAGGAAAAGGTGACAGGGAGGAACGAAAAAAACGTCGGTGAATGATCCATGACGGGAAAAACCGGGACGGTCTGCCGGACAGGAACTAAAAAAACACCCAAAATGAAGAAAAGCATAGAAGAGGTGCCCCATCTCAAACGATCGAGGGGGAAAAAACGGTTGTAACGGAAAAAGTTGGAGGTAACATGATGCAGTTAGGGAAAAAAAAGGTCGTCGTAGAAACGAGGGGGAAATAGAACGTTCCTACACAAGTTCGGAGGCGGTGGACGGAAAAAAATGCCAAAAGTGTAGGGGGACACAGAAAAAAAAAGTGAAAAAGGATGGGCAAGTAAGAAAAAACTTTGACATATTTGCAAACGAGGGTGGTTGAGCCAATCCCAAAAAGGAAGTAGTGTTGTCAGCTGGGGGGGGGGGGAAAACCAAGCGGCGGAGAGCTTTGGATGGGGGTGGAAGTGGTGGCTCGACTAGCCTCTGCAAAAGGTTGGGGCTCCATTTCCAACCCGTAGGGCGGAAAAAAAAAATTCCTTTTATTGCCAAGCAAGGTAAAGGGAAAAATTGGAAAAGAGGTTGAAAAGTCTAACGGGTGTGATGGGGGACTTTCGGGGCGGGAAAAGGGGAAAACAATCGACATTGGGGGTGGGAGAAGGGGGGGGGAAAATCAAGACTGTTTGGTTCGCGGGGGCGGCAGCAGTTGCAAATTGACGACGTTATCGGAGGGCCAAAGGGGGGGGCACAGGACATGGGAGAGAGACTTGAGAGTATAGTGGGGAGGTATTGCACCGAGGCCTGTGGAAAAGGGAGAAACAAGAATGTTTAGATGTGGGGGTAAAGGTCTAGAGGGGGTGAAACAAAGCAAGTTTCGGGCTAAATTCGAAGAGGCAAGACGCGGTATTCGCGGACCGGCGGTAAGAGAATCTGGCTGTGGGGCCACGACAGGTCGAAGGAAAAGAGCATGGAAGTAGACATCGCACAGAGATTGCCGGCTAAGCAAAAGTCACGGCTTGTGAAGAAAAGGAAAGAAAGTCCTATAAGTGGGAAACAGAGGGGGGGGGTTGGGAGACTCGATGCGGCCACAATGAAAATGGGGGGTGTCAATCCCAGAAGTCAGGGTAAAAAGGCACACGATTTGCACGTGGGAATCGGGGATGAAAGGCACGGGGAAATGGCTAAAGCGCCAATGAGCGTCATGGGGCGGGGGGAAAAGGGAAAAGTGACCCAGGCGGACGAATTTTTGCTCGCTGGTCGAGTGACAAGATTGCACCTGGTGCGACAGGGGGAAAGGGAAAGCATAAAAGTTTCTACAAGAATCTGAACTCAAGCCCACAACCAACCTCTAGCATGAAAAAGGTTTGAAAAAGAAGGGAAGCGGAAACAATGCCAAGCTTAGTAGCTACCAGCAAGGTGTGGGGAGGTTTCACACGGGGGAATGTCGTTGGCAACGCAACCGCAGAAAGGCCCGAAACGTCCCACTTGAACACAAACTCAAGCGTCGGGGTAATTAAAGCCGTCGACAAGGCGAAAAGAGGGTTTATACAAGATCTCCAAAGGACATCAGTCAAGAAACATGGGAGAAGGAGCTTCTGCAGGGAGAGGAACAGAAGAAAATCGATCCTACGATTGGAAAAATGTCTCTTGGGAGAGGGGGCTGCGTGGCGGCAGGGAGGGGGTTCGGGTGGCCAACCGGGCCAATGAAAAGTGCGCACGCGACGTCGGTGTGGTGAGCAAAAAGTCCATGTACAGCCCGAAAGACCACAGGGCAAGAATTTGGGAAAATTTGCAAAATGAAGGAAACGAATCGGAGCCGGGGGGAAGGGGAAAATAATAGCGCCGTTTGTAATAGAAAAAATGGGACAACAAAAAGGTGTGATCACCTAAAGGAGGGGGGGGGTGGGATAACCGGGTCCGGGAAATTGGGGCTCAGCAGGAGTGGGTGGGGGTAGAAAAGGAGTGGGGGTAACTGGTACTGATGGAGATTGTGAGCAAAAGTTCGGTGAAGGAAGCTTATTTCTTCAGGTGCCTCGCAATATTTGGAGTGGAAAGCTGTGAGATGTTTGCCTGATCAAAGTCAAAACTGGGAAAAATAAAGGGACGGGAATATTAAGAACATGGGGAAATACGCCGAAAAGAAAAAAAGAAAGCGCGATTCAAAGCACAGGCAATGCGGTGGTCCGACTGTAACCGGAAAACAGGAAAAAAAGAATCAAGAAAGGGGGAAACTGAGACGCGGTTTAACTGCGAGTTGGTAAAAGGGAAAAGCGGTACGCACAAGAAAAACAGGAACGCCGAAAATGTGAACGGCAGCCCGGACTTTTTGCGTGGCAGAAACACCGAGGGTCTCACAAAAACACTAAACGTGGGGAGTAAGAAAAGAATGAGCTTGTTTGTTAACGGCCCCCCAAGAATCGTTGTGCCGCCTTTCGGGAGGAGGAGGACGAAAAATTGGCCGTACGAGGACACGACGTCAGATACAATCGCAGGGAACCGCAGGCCTACAAAAGCAGGGGGGGTTTGCGTGTAATTATCGCGCAAAAGCCCGTACATTCCGACAAAAAAAAGGTGCGCTGGCGAATCCTCGGGAAAGTATAATGTCGAAGAGGAGTTCCAGAAGGGCGACTCTTAGGCAAGGATAGCCCCGGCGACGGGGGTTGCAAGAAGGAAAAAGCGACCAAGCCCAGAAAGGTCTTGGGGAAAAAAAATGCAAACGCTGTCTTCAAGAAAGCGGAAGAACCTCAATCACGGTTGACCGGAGAAGAAAGTAAAGAGGAATCCATGAATGACCAAACCATCCCGCACACCGAGAAGTGGGTGCGGGGCATTGTAGGGAAGGAAAAGGGAGGTCCATCTCCATCAAACAGGCAAAAGGAGAAAAACCAATCCATTCGGCAAGATTTGGTCAACAGTCAGAAGCCCCCAAAACCCCCCAAAAAGGGGAGTCGAAATTCGGCAGAACAGAAAAATTAAAGTTGAATCCCTCGCCCGGGGAAAACGCGAATACTCTCTAGGCCTTGAACGACGAGGAATCGATAACACCGTCATCCCTAAAAAAAAAAAGGGGAATCCAGACTTTGATAGCCCTTAAGAAAATTAAAAGCGAATCCTTTCCACCCCAAACTGAAAAGAGTGGGGTTCTGGCCTTTGACAGGGGGGGGGGGGGGGGGTGGGTGGGGGGGCGCGGGGGGGTGGGGGGGGGGGGGGGGGGGGGGGGGGGGGGGGGGGGGGGGGAGGGGAGGGGGGGAGGGGGGGGGGGTGGGGGGGGGGCGGGGGCCTGGGGGGGGCGGGGGGGGGGGGGGGGGGGGGGGGGTCGGGGTGGGGGGGCCGAGGGGGGGGCCCGGGGGGGGGGGGGGGGGGGGGGGGAGGTGGGGGGCGGGGGGGGCAGGGGGGGGGGTGGGGGGGGGGGGGGGGGGTGGGGGGGTTGAGCCGTCCGGGAACTGGGGGGGGGTCTGGGGGGGGGGGGGGTGAGGGGGGGGGGGGTAGGGGAGGGAGTCCCCAAAAAAACCCGTTCGTGCACTACGAGAAAAAATCAAAGGATTACACGAGAGTTGTGAATTGAAACTTTCACAGTGGCACCACGAATACTCCCGGAAAGGGAGCAAGAGGGGGTGGAAGATTTCTCGTAGAAATCAGGAGGGAAGGTCAGGGACGGCGCACCAGTTGCAAGTAAAAAGCAGAACGGACCAGCACGAGAAATTGAAAGGGTCTGGGACATTTCCTGGCCGATTTCCATGAGGGGCTTCAAAAAAGGGCGAGAAGGAAATCCACCTCCAAGAAAGCTCCACGCGGCCGCGGGCACATAGAGACGCTGGGCGGGGGTGCATACCTGTTAATTTGTGGGTGGGAAAAATTATTGCCGGTATGACAAGAACACACATCGTCGGGAAAAAGATTCGTCCACTTTCAGAACGGGGCCAAAGAAAAAGGGGGGAAAGGATCGTCGTGCAATCAAATCGGACTGTAGGAAAAGGAGGGAGAAGGGTAAAAAGGAAAAAGCAAACAAAAGACAAATCACCAGTTAAAGATTAAGAAGGACGCAAAGTACAACTTCTAGGTAGCCGGAAAGCTGCGGAAACATTTTCAGGTTCAACATTCAGGGAAACATAAAACACTATCGCACTCTTGTGTAGTGGAGCAGAGGAAAAAAAGAACCTCCGGCACAATAACCACAAGGAAAACGCCATTACACGCTATCCCTCCCATCAAGAAAACACAACACCTAATACCGCAGCCATTGCGCCACGGAGAAAAAGCCAGTCAAACCGTCCACTTTACCCACCCACAAATATCCGGTGGGGGAAGAGGCACGGGAACGAATCAACTGAAAAGCCGCTCAGGGGGGGGCAAAGCAGACATTTCACAAATTTAATGCATAGGAACCAGGCGGCCACAAAAAGTAGGTTCCTCCGCATCGGCTTCGGAAGCCCAGACTCGTCCACAAAAAAAAAACCAGGCCTCTCCCGCGTTCGAAAAGACAAAAACGAAGCCTCTCTCCCCCTCGACGGGGCGAAAACAACTCACGTGAAAATGACTTTAAGGGGGGGGCACGCTTGACAATCCGTAAGACATCGTTGGAAAGTGGGGGTGCACGATTCAGACAGGGGGGAGCATTTTTGGCGGAACAAAACACCGGGCGTCTTCAGGGAAAGACTGTCGGGGAACTCAGGATTGGACATCTTGACAATCCTAAAGCGCATTTCCAGCAACGCAGCAGCAAAAAAAAAAACATTCCTAAACGTTGCGCACCGGACACACTTGGAAAAAAGAGAAAGTAGGAAGATTCGAATAGAGTTTCCCTTGGAAACGGCAACGCAGCGTAGGGGGGCCCGTCGCAGCAGAAGACGGAACTTGCCGCCACGAATGTGGACCGGGGGGCTCCGGGAAGGCCCATCCAGATCAGATTTGGGGAAGAAAGGGGTCGCGTCAGACACACGCGGCTCAGCATCAAGGTCAAAAATGGGTCAAAGAGGCTGTGGGGCCCGCCCCAGCAACGCAAGGGTTACCAGGCGAACCGCCCACCAATGAAATAGGCAAAAGCAGGAACGGCCAAACATTCAAATCGGGGGACAGGGAAGGCGTTTCATGGACGAAGCATAGAGAAGATACATAGACAAGGGAGGACAGCGACCACAGCCACAAGATACGAATCCACGCTGGCGCAACCAGCCAAAGCAAGGCGACAGAAAAGGGGATTCCGTCAACGCACCCCAGCCATGGGGAAAAAAAAACATCAGAACTCTCACAAAACAAGGGGAACAAAGAGAGAAAGTTACTGCAAGGGGAGGGGGAAACTGACTGGCTGGAAATTCCGAGACTCAATACGGGAAAGGGGAGGATGGTCGGATTGCACAATTTGACAGAAAGAAGGCTGGGGGGTGGAAACTGGGGACTCATGAAGAAGACGGTTCTCGATTGGGAAGGGCGAACGGGCAACTCCAAAAAGCAGGGAGGGGGAAGATTTAGATTGTTTGCTCAACAGGGGAGGCAAAAGGCGAAACCAACTATCCAGCATTGGGCAAGTCGCGAAAGAACAAGCCAGTCGGCACAAGTGGCGGGAAGTCTACAAGTTGTTGGAAAAAGGGCCCGAAAAACCGCTGGATGATAACGGCTGCGGCCAGAATCGCATACGGGGAAAGGGCAGCAACTACAGTGTTCATCGGGTACAGGGAATGCGGAAAAAGACTCCGGTGTCGCAGGAGGTATGCAGGAAAAGAAAGCGGGCTTTGCACGGGGGCAAAGAACTTGAAAACAGCTAAGGGATAACGTAGTCCATCTCGAGGAACGAAATTGTCGGGAACGTGACCGGTGAAAAAAAAAAGACATAGGGACCATGCTTGGGGTACATGAATCAAAATGCGCGAGAAGCACAAGGAAGAATTGTAAAGAAGACCGGGGGCAACAATGTTACCGACAGGAAAAGAAACAATGTGCCTTAACAAAAGGCCTCCGACAAAAAAGGGACACAAAACAAGACCCGGGGGAAGGGAAGGGGAAGGTGCAAAGAGCTGTATCTGCAAATGCAATATTTTCACGTTAGGGGGGCTTTTCTATTTTTCCATGTCTTATAAGGAACCAAAAAAAAAAGGCGCGGGCATCAAAGGGGGGCCAAATGAGTACGACTCGGGAGGGCTGGGGGTTGTGGTGGAAGCAAAAAACAAAAACAAATCAGGGCGGCCTCTGGCAACGAGAAGGGTCAAAGGGGGGGCGCCGATCAAGTTGGGAAGGACTCTGAAACCAGAATTGAAATTGGGCATTTGAGGTGATTGGTGTGTGGATTGCATCGGGGAAAAGAGGGTTGGGGAAGTGGACCGTGAGGGTGGAAAGGGGCGGGAACGGAAAATTTGACTTTCTCAAGTGGTCTGGCAAGTTGGTCTCAGAGCATGGGAAAAAGGGGTGCAGGAATTTTGAGTTAGTGCAAGGGGGGGCAAAGGGCTGCGGCCACTTACCAAGAGTTGAGGGATGTACCCAAGGGGTCGAGAAGTTGGAATGGACTCACCGCAAAAGCTTTCCTCAGGGGCTAAAAAAGGGAGGGAAAAAAAGCAAGTCCGGCGGAAGCACAAGTCACAGCTGGGGATCCGCAATGCTGCGTTTTGTGGGGAAAGGGGGACAGATCAAAGGCAACGATGATTGGGGGGGGATCCAGGGACCAATCGCGGTTGTCAGGGGGGGGAAAAAAAAACGCAAAGGTCAGAAGAGGCAAACTTAATTACTACTAAACCGATGCTTGAAAGAAAAAATCCAAGGGGAAACCTGGGGGCCCCGCACAACCAAACGGGGAGAAAAAACACTTATTGGGGTTGCATGCTTGAAGGCGGGGAAAAAAGGGAGGAGCGGGAAAAAAGAAGTCGCCTTAAGGGATGGAAAACTATGAAAACGGTAAGGGTCGGGATAGGGAGCTGGAAGAACAAAGAAATCGGAGAGCTTGCCACGTGGAAAGGACTGCCCAATGAACAAGGGTAACGATTTACAAACTCGCAACCACCGAAGAGGGGTCAACCCCGGATTAATCGGGGAACAGTCCAATGTACCCTACCGACGTAGCCGGTGAATTGAAGGCGTTGCAGAAGTCTTACCTGAAAACAAAAAAGGGTCAGAAACGAGGGGAGGAGCAAAGATATCTATTTAAAGAAGGAGGCAATGCTGGGGAGAGAAGGGACGGGTGCAGCACAGAATTACAACGATATCTGATATCAAGGGAGAGGGGGGGTGAAAGAATTATAAAAAAGGAAGGTTCGGGGCAGCCGCTTGTATGGTTTTCCAACGGGCATATCGGAAAAATGTAAAGGTGAACGGATTGAGAAAGCCGCGCTAACGGGGGATTGGCAAATGCTCCCGGGGCGGGAGACTTGTGGACGTTTCAAAAGAGAAAAGTATGGGAGAACACTAAACCAGGGGTGGTGTCTGTCATTTATAGAGGCTTGGCTATTGTTTGGGGAAGAAATCAGTCATTTCTTTATGATTGCGTGGAATACCGGTACGGGGGATGGAAAAAAGAGAAGGCGAAAAAGAGGGAACGGTAGGCGGGATCCTCCCGGAAATAGTCGGGGGCACGTGGGGTGTATTCACACACGATTGCCTGATAAAACACACGAAATTGGAAAGGTGTGAAATGAAAAAAAGAGTCCGCAACGATTGGGGGAAGAAATCGGTAGAACGGCGGGGGGAAAGAAAAAAAGGAAAAAGCCCGCCCCCTTAAAGGACGTGTGTGGGGGGACGGTGGTAGCAGAAAGAGGAAGACAATAACGTGAACCGCTTGAAGGAGTTTCGGGCGATTTTACTGGAAGGGAAAAAAATGTACTCCCAATGGGGGAAACACGACGAAAAGGCCCATCCGCACATTTCTACCAACGTTTTGAGGGCACAAAAACTTGGCGTCAACATACTTTCGAAAACCCCTCAACAGCTCAACAAACTAACAACGGAAAAAAGAAAAGAGATTTTGATGTTGACAGGGACAGGAAACAGGTGTGTGGGGCAACGCCAAATTTGGGTTGACGCGGTTACGTCGAAGGGCGGGAAGCCATGGATCAGAAAAAAAGGGGGAAAAAAATAGGAAAACGCGCCTCAGCTTTTGAGAGATTTAATCGTCCGGGCGTAACAGGATCGCTAGGGGCCGGTCTGTGATAACCGCACGATAATCCAGACCGCATTAAGGCAATAGGCGATTAGTGTGCTAGACGTCGCCGCAAGTCATACAAAAAAAAAAGGTGGAGTCAGCAATGGAAGGCGACGAATCGCAAAAAAAAAACAGATATTCTGGTGAGAAAACAGAAAAATGGTTTTCCTTGGAAGGCGCCCAGAGGGAAAAAAAAACCAGAGGTTAAACCGGTAGTAAACCGAGGATGGGGGGGATCAAAAAAAAAATGCTGAATGAAAAAAAGAAGGTAAAGGACCCTCGAACTCACACAGCGCTGGAGATGACTCAGACGTGGTGGAGGGCAACCGTCAAAAAAGTCAACCATACTTTGCCTCGTGGGAAAAAGAAAGTAAAAATAAAATTCGTCCCCGTTGGGGAAGAGTGGTAGAAAAGATTGTTGAGACGAAAATTCGGCAACGAAGACAGTTCAGTGGACTGGTGCGTAAGAAAAAAGAACCACCCGCCGCATAACGAGGGGTGACAAAAAAACTCGTCGATGATCATTTCGGGGAGAGATCAGAAAGTGAGACAGGTATCGAGAATGACACCATTGATTTTCCCACAAGGGGGGGGGGGAAAAGCCTCAGGGATGCAATCCTTATACCCAGAGATCAT
>Ga0179593_1273617_pt1 | contig 16948 bp, 22 predicted proteins | sample CZODoug2_1_08_16_FD_185931 | JGI IMG/M metagenome (GOLD analysis project Ga0179593, IMG submission 185931) | Vadose zone soil fungal communities from Angelo Coast Range Reserve, California, USA - CZODoug2_1_08_16fungal (PacBio error correction) | ecosystem: Environmental > Terrestrial > Soil >...
GTCCGTATACGGGTGGTTGAGAGAGCGCGGCTTTCGATGTGAGAAGAGATTATCATCCGCGGAGGGCTCAAGGGATTCTAAATCAATCTTGGGAAAGAAGGACAAAGAGCGGAAAAAACGAAGGGTGAGTGGGAAGTCGACGTGCGAGGCAAACTACTTGCTCAAAAAAGCCATTCTAATGCTACAGAGTTTGACGCAGACAATACATAGACTGAGAGACACTATTTGACTGGCGGGAACCGTAGTCCGTGGACAGAAATAGAGTACTTAACTGGTATCGACGCGATGACGGGACAGGCCAGCGCAAAAAAAATTCATTATGAACGATTCGGGAGAAGACGCCTGAAGGAAAAGGGGACGCGAAAATCGGAGGAGTGCAGGTCGCCGAAGGCAAGGGACTGGTATATTCAGAGCCTCACGAAAAGTGAAAAGGTTCTACTAAAACGGGAAAAAACAAGGGAAGTAAATTGGAACGACGAAGGGAATCCGACTGGAATAAAATCCACGTGTTTAATCGGGACCGCGATCAGAAGTCGTACCATGTTGAGAAGGGCGAAGAAGAAATGGGGCAGTTGCGCAATCAAACGGGCTGGCAGAAAAAAACTAGCCAAAATAAACAATTCCCTAGTAGAGGAACGGCGGTGAAGGGGCAATAACAAATGCAACTATAAGACAAGTTGAAGTAGAGGGGGAATTCCACGGACAAAAGATAACAAAGTGAACGACAACAATAACAAATCCCCTAGCACGGGTATTAAATGAGGTTGTGGAGGCGGGGAACACCTGTACATATAAAAGGGAAGGAGGATGGGGAAAGGAACAAGGACTTGCAAAAATGTCGTTGAGTGAAGCTGAACATACCCATCACATGCCACCGGAAACCGAACGGGGGGTTCGGTCTAGAAAGGAAAAGCGACAGGGAAATGGCACCACCAACATTCCCTCGCGTTTTTTAGGGGCCGGGGACTTGATTGTTTTAAGGGAACCATATACCGCCCCATCACAGAACAAAAGACCAAACAGACGAACGGAAAACGGGATAAGGGGGTTCCCATAAGAAAGCACAGACAAAGCAAAGAAAAGACGACAAAGCCTCGAAAGGTGTGCCCGAAGTTTAACAGACCGTGCGCAAATAGTGGCAAAGAAAACAAAGGATTTGGGGGTGTGCAAAAAAAAGGTGGGCAAAACTAAGGAAGGAAGACCATAGATAAAACGGGAAAGAGGATAGCGAAAAACACAACGGGAGCTAAAGATAAAGATATACTTCAAAGTCAGGGGTTCTATGGGTGGAGCGTCAATGCTTTCTTGCAATTTGGTGGGCAAATTTAAAATAGGGGGACTGTCCATCTATGTCTAACGGGGGGGAGGTGGAAAAGTTCGGGGAAAAAAAAAGGAACGGGGAAAGGGTGAAACGGTTGGTGAGGTAAATTCCTCCCAGAGAACGACCTGGGAAACCGGAGAAGAGGGAGGACGAGCATGCTTTTGTATGTCAAGGGGGAAGGAAAAGAAGGGCTGGTATCAGGAACCTTAATAAACCCTCACCCGGCACGACAAAAGAGAAAGGGAACCGGGTGTTTCAAAGGGCCAATAGGGAGAAAAAGAACGCGTGAAGACAGCGAACACAGTGAGGGGCCGAGAAAAAAGCAGCGGGGGGTGATGGGAGTCTGAAACAGAACGGAAACGAGAGTTGACGTGAACAGGAAAAGAAATCATTCCTTTCTCGTGTGCCCGCCAAAACTTCGGTGAGGTTACCACTCCAACAACCAGAAGGGGGGGAATCGGGACATCGGGAGATAATATTACACGGTTGTATTGGTCAAGAATCCAAGAGGCAACTGAAAAAGGAAGTGCACTAGAAAAGCATTCTTTGCCCAGGAAACACCGCCGTTCAAGAATCGTTCTTAAGTGGAACTTTTATAGGTCTGCTTTAACGTTCAACAGATGCGCTCAATCATGTCGCCGGAACAGGGGGGCGGCAAGAGAAGCTCGGCAGATAAAAAAACGTGCGAGACGATTAAAAAGAGGAGGGAAATCGAGGGAGGAAAAGGGGAGGCGCCATCTGGAGAAGGGGGAAGCTAGGGAAAGATTCACATTTCGATGCGTGAATCCCAAGTATTGAAGGCGCCGACCGCTCTATGAGGAGACGAATGAAGGAGGACGTATCGAGGAGATTGAACAGAATGGTGTGGGAAAAAGGGGGAAAGGGGGGGACCTGCAGAAGGCAGGGCGAACAACTTCTCCCCGTGAGAGAAGTTCCCTTAAAGGGGTGTTCAGAAGCGAAAAGAAGAAAAAGCCAAATCCTGCGAAAAAGTCAGGGGGGGGGATCGGGGAAGTTCTTGAAGCAGGCTTTGAGGTCAAAGAGAAGGCACAGAAAGAAAGGACGATTACGGAAGGGATTGGAAAAAATTTTCGCGAAATAGCGCAGCCTGATTGCATAATAACAGAGACAGGCTGGAACTCAAAACTGGGAGATAAAGGAACGAAGTCAGGGGGGAGGAACTCGGTGGGGCGAGGACCCGCGATTCTACCGTAAAAAAAATGACCGGGCACACAAGAAATGACAAAGGCTAAGGGAGGAGAAATACAACAGAGTGGCGCGGGACCCGCGGGGGACTAAGAGAGACGGAAATTATCAAGGGGAATGAGTCAACGAGGGAAAAGAAGGACGAAAATCTGCCACGTTCCCGTCGATGGGTTCTAATCTCACCATGAACGTATGAGTCGTTGCTTGGCACCAAAGCAGAGTCAATCGAACAGAAGAGACAATTAAAAAAAAAAAAAAAAAAAGAAAAAAAAAAAAAAAAAAAAAATAAAAAAAGAAAAAAGAAAAAAAAAAGAAAAAAAAAAAAAAAAGCAACAAGACCCAACGAATAGAAACCCAACAAAAGTTCCCCACCCCCAAAAAGAAAACACAACCAACCAAAAAGAAAAATAAAGAAACACACCGAACCCCATCACACCAAAGACAAACCCCCAACCACCCCAAAGAAGCAAACAAGAACCCAAACCAAAAAAAAAAAAAAAAACACCCTACAACCACACAAAAAAAACAAGCACAACCAAAAAAATGGACAACACACCAAGAGAAAAAACAATACAAACCACAACAAACCCCAGATACCAACAACCCAACAAAAAACAAAACCCCAAAAAAAAAAAAAACCAACATAACCATTTCTTCACGTGAAAGGGGGGGGTCTTATAGGGTATAATGATCCACTAGAAGGTCCATCGATGAGGTGTAAGGGAGATCCAGAATCGTCATTCAAACAAAAAAACAAATGAAAAGCCAGCCTAAAGTTCAGTCTGAGCAGACAGAGGTATAGAAGAGGAAGCGGTTAATCCAATCCGTCCAAAGTAACCTGGTTTTGGTTTAAAGGAGGAGTCTGTCCGAGGAAACGTTCTTTGAGAAGATAAAAATATAACTGAGAGAGAAAGAACACACGTACAGATAGGGTAAGAAGTGAGGCAGAACGCATCTGCAGACCAATACGCTGATCATGTAGAATTTCAAAAGGAATAGACTGTGAATAGGGGGGGGAAGAGGGTGGGAATTAATACATTTAAAATAAATTAGGGCTAGGGGAGGCGCGGTAAAATGACGTAAGGAGAGACTGAACATAGAACCGATCTCGAAGCTGCAGCGAATAGCTCTTTGGTTAGCCGGACTGGGGAATTAGGCGGTTTGGCGAAATAGACAAAAAGAGACTTAAAGGGAGAGACAAGATTTACAAAAAATAATTGGAGGTGGGAGGATTAGAAAAAAATGGCTCTCACAGAAGAGGCGGCTGGGCCTGCTAACGCGTCGCAAGGTGGAGGGAGACGCAATGGAAACTAAACCTTCCAGAAGTATCCAAAAATCTTCCTCCTGGTTAGAGAGAAGATGATCTCAATATTGGGAAGGGAATAAGGAGAGCTTCACTAACAGGTGAAAAATTTTTCCACGAGTAAAGATTGCGAGGGATTCCAACAGAAAAGAAACCGGGTAGGAAGATCAGGTAGTGAGGGGTTGGTTACCCGCGATTGTTGACGATCTTGTGATTTACGCAAAAAAATGAAAAAAGGCGAGAGACAACCAAGGTCAAAATAAACGCCATCCGGACTTGGAAGGGGAGGAAAGTTGACGGGAGGGTAGGTCAGGGAAGTTTAGGGGTTTCTGGTACCTGCTGGACGAAGTACGGGTAATGCGCCGTCGAAAAGGGGGGAGGAAACAGGAGAAGGCCGAACGACTACCCGCGGCTGGACTCGCGTCATACAAAGGACAGGCGAGCATGGCACAACGAAGGGGGAATCACAACAAACACATTTTGAAACCGTCCCAAAAGCAAAAAACCTCTACCCGGAATCAAATTCAGATGGAGGGAACATTATGAGGCAACACACGAAAGAACTTCTTAGTAGTAGGTCAAGAATCGAGGGGGGGGGAAGGGGAGGAACTACAAAAGTATGGGGGAGTCAAGTGGATATATGCACCAAAAATCCCACGACGGGAGGTTTCACGATGTGTTTCCCGAGGCCATACGAAGGAAGGAAATCATGTCTGGGCATTGCCGCCGGGTGGGATTGAGAAGAGACATCATAACGCCAAAATAAGGAGGGAACGCCTCGAGACCACCCTCTAATATTTCACCATTGGAATAAAGGACCTCAACGCATCTTCTTTTGGTCTGCAGAACAGAACCAGAAGAATTTTAAGGACGCCGGTCATGTATTGGTCGTGAGTCCACGGGAAAGGGGTTCAACTGTGTAGAGGGGAGCTCCAGCAGAGAACTGACGGCGACCCGTGGGGGTCCTTTCCCCCGAGGGGCCGACGGGCGGGCTCGAGCTTGGAAGGGGTCAACCGGCTAGGGGAGAAGAGACGCTAAAAGCCTCGGAAGGCATCAACTAGTCCATGGGACGGGAAAGAGTCAACCAGCCCAATTCGCGTACTGGCATGGGAGTATATACGATATTGGCTTTGCTTTTAGGCGCAAGGACACTGGGGAGTTAAAGAAAAAAGAGGAGGTCAACGGAATCAAACAAACCTAAGTCGCATCCCTTGAGTTGTGTTGGAGCGAAGCAGAGGGGGCAATCTGGAAACTTTGCGTAGGTCCAAAAGAGGGAGAGGAGAGGAAAAGATTGACTTGGAAAAAAAAGAACACTCAAGCAACATCGAGAGACACGCAAGAAAAAGCGTGGGGGGAAAAGAAAAATCAGGTCGCGACTGCTTCCGGTGGATAAACACTTTCCAATAGCCGCCAAAGGGGAGAAGGGGCAAAGAAAACCGTCGCTTTTTCACTAAATTGTTCAAAAATACCGGAGGGGGTGTACATCTGATACGCAGGTGTTCACAAAGAGAATTTCAAAGTTCGGGGAGAAAAAAAGAGTGCGGCATCGTATCTTGCGCCTGACTCGTGAAAGCTCGGCCTAAGTCCTTTGACTCGAGAAAAATCGACCGCATTTGTTTGCAAAGGGGAGAGATTCAAGGTCGAAATAAGGGACGTCGAGTAACGGAGGGACGGAAGGAAAGAAACAGTAATGGGGTTCACTGATGAGGCAGACGATGAGGAACAATCATTTGGACTGGGAAGAAAGAGCGAGAGAGAGAAAACGTCCCTTAACGACGCGTCCGGGCGCAGAGAATCAGGGGAACGAACACGTTTAAGGACTGAAGGAATGGAAGGGGGGACGAGCGGAGGGCTCAATAGCCTCTGGTCAATAACTAACACGGAGTCATGGGCTCAGGGGGAAGGGGGGGAAATTTTGGTGACGTGAGAAAGCGGTCCGGATGGGATAGAAACAACAAACTAAACGCGCAGACATGACGGAGAGGGAATAAAGGGATCAGAGTTTCAACGGGCAGGTTGGGCACCGATGGAAATGGTTGGCGCGGGCGTCAGAGAAGGGGTGGGATCCCGTCACAAAAGCACTGGGTGGAAATCTCAACAACCGAGGGGAACAGGGGGTGGTCGCTTTAGCTTTATCACTAGGGGGGGGGGACTAGTCGGTGAAGAAAAAAAGAAATCCTCCGCCCTCGAACAAAAAGCACTGAGGAACTTCACCTCGATTTGATATTGTAGGGCTGGAAGAGAGAAGCCGCTGGGGCCAAAGAAAGAAAAAAACAATAACCCAGACGGATTTCAAACAGATATCAAGGGGGGCGAGAAAGCGGCTTCATGGGAACGACCTCCTGCGAATCGAAGAAAAAAGAGGGGAATAACTCTGAAAAAAAGTACTCCTTGAAAGGAAGGCAAAGCTAAAAGCACAAATAGGAACTATTCCCCAATCCCTTCCTAAGTACAGGGCGTTGGTTTTGCTCATACAGAGCGCGTCAAATGATCTAACCAATTGACCCCGGCGAAAGGAGGAAGAGGTTAAAAAGCGTGAGAAAAGGATGAAAGGGAATCCGCGACATCAACAAATGAGGAAAGATCTATCATGTAAAACCAGAAACAAAGAGGCCTTGAGTCAGAGAAAATCAAAGATCTGGCTTGTCGGAAGGAAGGGGGCATTAAACTGGGAGAATTACATCCTCAACGGAAAAAAGGGCAATGGAGCGAACACGCTTTGAAAAGCGGAAGCAAAGGAGACGGCGGGAGGAAAAATCCGCGTGCATCGATAGACATGGGAAGGAGGGGAAAGGACTAAAATAGAATGCTTCGACCAATGCCACCACAAGCGAATAAGAATATCTTAGAGTCAGAAAAAGGTGGAAACTGCTCGACACACCGGCGAAGAGAACTAGGGGGAGTAGCCAAAGAATAAGAGCGGAACGGCTTTGAGGGCAAGAAACCTGGGTAAGAATATAAGTTGGTAAAGGGCGAGGATGCGGACCAGAAAAACGACTAAGAGTAAAGAACACACACGATGAACAGATGGGAAACCGGCGGGGGTTGTGAGACTTCAAACGCACCGTAATTTTGTGGACTGGGGACAGAACTAGAAAGGAATTGGATGGGGAAGATGCAAGGGAAAGACGATAGGTGGATAAAAGGGAGTTGCAAGTAAAGTCCCACCGCACCAGACAATAGCACACGGAAAAACACTGGTGACAATTTCTTAAAAGAGGAGGACATTCTCATGGGGAAAACAAAAACTTCCTGAGATTTTTTTTCTTTAATTCATTATGTTTGGGGTCGAAGGCAAACATATTCACAGAAGCACTACAAACAATAAAAACTCTGGGACTCGCGCAAAGATCGAGTTGAGAAATCCCATTCGGATAGGGAGGCCGGCACATGTCCACAAAAACGTAAATCGAACATATTCACAGCCGACCAGTGGGACCTTTCCACATCACCTGGCTCAAGAGGAAAGGAAAAAAGTATTTAGGGGGACCAAACAATTGCAAAGCTCAAGAACGAACCCGGAAAAAATAGAATTCGATCACAGTATAAATCGCTAAAAGAAACAACAAAGAGGAGGGGGCACAAAGAAGCTTGCAAGGGTCTCGTTTCTAGTGGGCGGCTTCGTCATTATAGGACTGGGAAAAAGTTGGGAAGGTAAATTGCTGGCCAAGAGAAGGGAATGTGAGTTGTTAAAAGGACGGGATGGAAAAAAGCTGTCGGAGAATATTGGCTAGGTCACGGTTTGCGCTGGAAGCCCAAAAGACTCCTGGGAAAATTCAATGAAAACGGATACAGGGCGGGGGGAAGGACGGCTAGTGAAGGTCTTGTAGTTTTGCCTTCTACCAAACCAGACAAAGCACAAGGAAAGAAAAAAAAGAAGGCACTTTGGGTGCGTGAAGCAAAGTGCGCAACACACAGCTGAAGTAACGAGAAAAAGGGATTTGCCGGTTGAGTATGGGGCTGGGGGGGATGGGAAATTAAAAAGTAAAACGAAAAGGAGCTGCCGTGCTGACAAGAAAAAAACCTCAGGCAGTGAGACGGTACCGCAACTTAAGGTGCAAGACTACTCTCAACACACAGTTCATCGCAGCGTGAAGGGGGAAGGCGGTTATTATCGGGGGGAGACAGATCCCTAATAGAAAGGAGCTTCGGAGTGTAAAAAGAAAGATTATGGGAAATTACAACTCCGTGGTCAATCCAGGAAGGGGAAAAATGACTTTGATCTCGGGATAGGCCCATTCTGGGAACCGCGGGTAAAATGCAGTCGTGAACCTTGGGGAGATGGGGCTCATCTCGGAGAGAGGGAGAACAGCGTAAACAAAGTGCGAGCTATGACAAAGAGATGACGCGGGCTCGTCAAAATAGGAGAGGAAACAAGCCACCCCCCCCAACAACCCCCCAACCAACCCACCCGCAACCCGGAAGCCGACCCCCGCTTGGACTTTTATCTGCTCACAAGGAACGGGAAGGAGTTCTTGAAAACTACAAAGTTAAATTACTTCCGACATACTCGAGATGCGGTCCCTGCAAACAAATGGAAGGGAAAAACTGTAAGAATAGGAGGAAGAATTGGTTTGTATGGGCCGCGGAAGGGCAAAGGAGAGTGAGGGCTATCCACGGCTTCTCCCCTCCTCTGGTAGCACGGGCTAGCTGGACGCCATCTCATTGGACAAGATGAGATGATGAGCAAAAGAAAGCTGTCATCGAATTGTCTTGAGCAAGTAGGAGTAGGGGATGGAAAGACTAAAGCCCGCTTCTTAAAGGGACGACTTTAGAAAAAATATTGTCTGAACCGCGCAAGACGAATGCATCGAGAAAGGAAAAGCCGAGGAGCTCGACAAGGGGGAATATCCAGAAAAGCGGGTGTGGAAAGAGTGATCACGCCAAAGCTCTACCTGTCCGCTGAGAGGGAACAAAATTACAGGGACCGAGGAATACAATTTTCTCGGGCCGGCACTCATAGGCAAGGGATCAAAGGAATCGAAAAGAGGAAACGTAAGAAGAGAACGAAGGGTACCGGGGGGCTGTGACGCGGCGCCACAATAAACCGTGAGATAGGAGAAGCACAAGGGGGAGCAACAAGAATCCACAGGGGAAAGGATAAGGGGTTCCAACGACAAGGGGATAGGGTTGTCGCAGGTATCCCCGCGAAGGAAAGTCGCTGAAGTGGTATTCAAAGCGGAACCTAGTAAAACTAATCACACCCACAAATGGAAAAAGAACTGCGATCCCTTAAGTAAATTCGATCGAGAAAAAGAGGGATGACAAAAGACCTGGGGACAGTAAACTATAATCCTCCTGTCAAAAAGTTGTCAAAGGGGGGGGAAACAAAGCTATACGACGCACGGCTTGGGGGGATGTGCCTCAGATCTGGCCTCAGCAACGCACACTCTAGATAGCGGACAAAAAAACAGCACCACCATTATTTGTCCGAATCTAAAAAAAAAGAGCCGCCAGCGGAGGAAGAAAGTCGCATCGGCCTCCGGAGAAGAGTGCATTACGAGTTTTGGGGAAAGGGGAAAGCATAAGCTAAGCGGAGGATCGAGAGGGCGAGCGCAACATGCTTCGGACTATAATGACAGAGTTCCTGAAAAACCCCGAGCGGAAACAGATCCGATTGGGGAGGGAAGGCACTGTAAAAGGAGCTGGCTAACAAATCACCAAAAACGAGGATCACTGTACACAATAGGTAGTTGTAGGGGAAAATTCGTAGAAAAAGCGAATGGTAGGAGAAAAATTCCGGGAATCTTTGGGGTCAGGGAGAAAAAAAAAAAGAAGGGATTCCCTTTATCAGAGGCACAAGACTCTACATCGCAGTGGATAAAAAAAAAGGGGAGCTCCGGCGTACTAGATTCTACAACAGAAATGTCAAGTTGAAAAGCAGACCATCGAATCTGCAAAAACGAGAGTAAAGAAGAGAGTGGAACGACCTCAAAAATGCGATGCGCGAATACGGGGGAAGCTCACAAACAAAAGCGGGAAACGTGATAGGGGGGGTTTTGTTGAAACTCTAAAGTTATCATACGATGGACAAGCCAAGTAGTTGGACTACATCAAAGGAAAGTTCGGGTAGCGACCAAATCAAGGACTGGAAGCGCGAATGTTTAGGAGGGTGGAAGGGGGGGATAAGGACTTGTGGAAAGGGATACTTCTTGACAAACTATTTCAAAGAATAGGGAGATAAAGATGCAAGAGAGCGTGCACTCAAGTATGAATCATTTAGAAAAAACGGCACGAGGTCAAGACAAGGAAACACAGCACCCTCATGACGGAGTATAGAGAGGTTAATCCAGGTACAAACAAGGGCACAAAGAAAGGAAAGGTGACACACAAAAACCCTCTAAAGTCGGATAAAAATTCGAGGTGCTTCCGGGCATTAGCAACAAGACGAGGAAGACGTTTGAATATAATAACAAACTTTAATATCTATGTGGTCATAGGAGGAGAAACGCTGTCTGAGTCATATGGGCTCGGGAAAAGAAAACTACGCGGAAGGGGGTTGTGCAAACGCTCCATCTACGGCTCAGGGGGGGAAAGGGGGCTGGGGGCCAGGTTGGGGGGTGAACCAAAAGTGTGGGGGAGTTGGGAGAACTCGAACCTTACTCCTACAGATAGACAAACGATATCTGAACCGTATCCCGGGGGGAATCAGACTGTCATCTTGTGGCGAAATGCAAAGAAAGAAAAGTCGAATATTTGGGGGGAGGAAGGAACTCTAGGGGGTTTCTTTGGGTGGGCACGGTGGAGAGTTTTGAAACTGGAAAGCGTACTATACGGGAAAGGGCAGAAGCTTCTTCCATGTTCGGTAGGGGGAAAATCGGGGAACACAGAAGTGGTCGGGGTCAGCGTTAATTTCCGCCCGATTGGCTAGGCGGTAACGGCGAAAACTCTAAGCAGAAAATGCCGATAACAACAGTCAGGAAGAATTCAAAACATCCCATCGCTGATGCAGTGCCCGGAGCAGGATAGAGGAGGGGTTGGCTTTGGAACTGTTGAAGGCTCTAGAGGGGCGGCAATCATATCTTCAAACGGAAGGGGTAAACACCATCAGTAGCCCATGGAAAAGGGGGGTGTTGGGAGACAAACAGCGCAGAGTCCAACATCTTTGCTTCCGGAACTAAAGAGTGGAGCTGAGAAGAATAGAGAACTAGACGGCAAAGTCTGAATCATCAACAGTCGAGAAGCAGGGAGTCTTTGGTGGGGATGGCGAGAATTGCATGCCCGCATACCTGAAAAATGGCAGAGAGGCAAAGTGAGGAAAACAAACTTATGTTGCAGGGACATAAAAAGTAGCGGGTTGAAGAAATATTGGCAACCTCAGGAGTTGTGTAAATCGTGATTAGGGGGGGAAACAAAGAGTCAAAGGAAAAAGGAGGTGAGGGAAAACAAGTACTTGGGACAGAAAGGGACTGCGACGGGACTGAAGAATGGGGGAACCCGCAAAGGCGAGGCCGATTTTTAAAACTTTTCAGGAAAAACTGAGAATTGAAAAAAAGGGGAAGGAAAAGGATTGACTGGCCGCTGCCCGCAAAATAAGCGAGGGGGAGAAAGACGTGTGCAGAGTTAAACTGACATCAAGGCTGTTGGGAGTGGGAGGAGCAGATAGAGGGGAGACTCGAGGACTCGTCCATATACCGCTAGGCTGCAGCTGAAATATAGTTTGAAAAAACGGGAATTTACGATCAATGGATTACCGAGAGGCTTTGGGCGTCCATCAACCTAGAAAAAAAAACTTCTGGTCCTTGGATACGACCGGGGGTCGAAGGGACTGTTGGGGGAAGTGAGAAAACTTGGGCTTGCTCATTGAACAGAAACGAAGATATACGAAAGGGGGGAATTAACGATAACAGGAGGGAAAAGGAGAGGTACCCTGTGGGATCCGGGGCGGCGATCTGGGGGTCGAAAACTATTGAAGACTTAGGGTTGGCCTCACAGGGAGAACAAGCGCAATTAACCGGAGAGTGAGAATGGGGTTGAGAAGACGAAAGAGTGGGAAGCATTCGGGGGATATTAATATATTAATACGAAGGCAAAGCAAAGCTTGGCAATGGGGAAATGGACTCGAGCGTGGGAAGGAAGGGAGGAAGGGATTAAATAGGGAGACAGGGGCAGAAGCACCAGAGCTACCACGACTTTTTCGTGTCAGGCAAGGGGGGGACGAGCGGGAGTAAAAACGATGGTGATAGTACATCAAGGACAAACTAAAAAGAGGGGAAAAGGAAGGGGGGGAAAGCATATACGCACGGCTGGGAAATGAGGAAGTGCCACACATCTACTACTTGGGCGCAAACAAGCGAGACGCGTGGGTTGTTTGTAAAAAAGCGTAAAGATATTGAGAACTTGTGGACAACCCGATCCTGCAACGAGGAAGCGGGAGACACATGATACGAATCGATGACCGGGGAAATTGAAGGGACATAAAAAAACAAAGTCTGATTACTAGATAGGGGAGACAGTCTCCTAGCGAATTAAGAGCCACAGAGAGGGGCAGACTTCGGCACGAAGGCAATTACTGGCAAACGAAGACCCGGAAAGCACTGGGGGACAAGGAGGGGGAAAAAACCTTTAGAAAATCTGACCTGTCAATTGGACGCCGCAGCGGGAAGCCGCGTGACATCGCTACGCAGACTGGTTGGAACTGACCAGGGGGATTACAGGGAAAGAAAAGTCATGAAAAAAACATTCCAGAGCAGGAAAATAAAAAAGTCTTGCGCGAGGGGGAAACGAAGGGGAAGCAGACGCCCGCTACAAGCTTACTCCCTGCCGTGTTCGGATAGAGGGGCGGCAAACCTCTATGAAAAGGAAAAGAAAAAATGTTGCCTCCGGAAGGCACTTGCAATGAAAAAAGCCAACTCGAGAGTCAAAGAACGAGGGCCGATGACACAGTCTGTTGCTTATTGTGATAGCCTGCACAAGCAGAGGTGGGGGATTATCGAATGTACTTAGGGATGAAAGTCAATGCACTTCGGCGTAGTCTTAGGTCCGTGAAGGCTGAATCAAAAACAGCCCATGCGCACCCGGCCCAAACTCACTTGTCCGATTTCGATGTACTAGGGAGCGAACAGGCGCTTGTGACATCACACAAAGGGTCCAACGGCGAGGGTCGTCGTGCACAAAGGAGGGATGGGGGTAGGAGGAAGGGGGGGCAAACCCAGTAAAGACAGCGGAACTCGAAAATCAAGTCACATTGACCATCAGGGGAAAGCGCGCGCACGAAAGTTAAGCATGGGGACAACAGTCCTATCAGGGCAGTCGAAAGCAATACACTGGCACAGTCAAGGGAACACTTGTGACGCCGCAAGAGTGTGGTTCCCACGAAGGGAAACTCACCGACCTAGTTTTCACAACGATGAGGGAGGTGGAAAACGGTGTGCAATCCAGCTCCTGACTAAGCCTGTCAAATAAATAAGAAGAAGAAGGGAAAGACTCCAAAACCAAAAAGAAAGGGACGGGGTCGGTATAGCTATACTGCTTCTAGCTGTTCGTGCGGTGTCCAAAAAAAAACCACAAAAAAAAAAAAACAAACTGGAATCTGCCTAGACGTTGACTACCCTTTTTGTCCAGAGACTGCGACATACTAATGGGGCTTGGTCAATCTATTTCCTGCTGTGAGTGGGACTTCGGTTTCACCCTCAAGGCGTCGAAATGTTTCGAGGGTACGTGGGAGGAGGGAAGGGACTCCCTATAAAGACAGTTAACATCTATCGGGGAGCCTGCGAGACGGGTTGAAAAAGGCATTGTTAGTAGGTTAGGGCGGGGGGATTTCCGGAACAACAACAACAAATGGAAAGACAAAGCGTAAAGGGGGGTTTTGACGTGGGGGCAAGCGAGACTCCTAAAAGTTGAACTATAAAAGGAAATTGGTGTAAGGCGAATGGGAATGGTGGTGATTAAGAGGCAAGCCAGGGAACTCAACTGATATCATGGGACTTGAATCTTCGAAATACACAGTCGAACTTTAAACTCAAGCAAGTTACCGGGACCAAAATGAGGGGTGCTTGAAAAACGAACTCAAACACGACTTTCAGCGTCTGGGTGAGGGGGTCCGTGAAAGAGTAGTCTTGGGATGCAGCCTCAGAGCAAAGATACTTCAGCTTTGCCTCGATGCTTCTTTAAATTCCCGCCGGAACGGGGAAGAAGGGGAATGGATAATCCTTGTAGCTCTGCTGGGAAGAGACCTAGGAGTGGACCGCTAAAAGAAAAGGAATTAGGTGGAGGGGAAACAAGGGGGAAATGCATGCAGCTCTGCGATCGCGGGATATTCACAAGGAAGAGCACTCGGTCTAGGAGAGGCCATTGAGCGTAAAAGCTGGAGAAGAGGGGGCTCTCGCAGTGCAAAAGGTGAAGGAGGCTGGAAGACCACAGGGGGAAGCGCAAAAGCAGAGCTGATTATGTCGCTCAAGGGAGGAGGAGGAGTGAGGGCTAGACGTGTCATAAGTTGGGGGAGGGGGAGCGGCCTGTCCGTCTCGGCACGGAGTAATCACGCAGGAAGGGAAAAGCTTGAAAGAGGTCCTGCCTCAACCGTTCCGCCAGAGCAAGATGAAGATCGTCGCGCAAAAAAAAACTCTTGAAAAAAATGATATCAGAAGTACGAGTGAGAACGTAGAAAGGAAAACTCATGAGACGAAGGTCTGACCCGGGCTGAACCGAAGGTGCGGAGACTCAAGAAGGAGAATGGGAGATCCAATCGAAGTCATGATGGGAGATAGACAATTATGGCCAAAACTAAGTAGGGGGGACAGAGGATAGAAAAGCGGCTTCGAAAAGGGAAGAAGCTTCCGCCAGCACCCGAATTCCCAGCACTTTAATGAAAACCTAAAGAAAAGAAAGGGGGAGCGTGTCCCTTGACTACAACCGAGAAGTCAGCCCAAGAGGGAAAAAGCTCAACAGACCAAAAGGGAAAAGTAGTTGTTATCGAGCCACACGACTGGGCGCACTGAGAACCACAAGAGGAGAAGCGCGCCACTTGGGTTAATCAGGGAAAGGATGGGACGAGATCTCTTGGACCCCCGTCAAGGAAGCTTGACTTGGTGGAGTGAACTCCCCAAAGAAATCAAACGTCATAACAAAAATGGCCACTTCCAAAGGGAGAAATGAAGCATTCTAGAGCAAGAGGGCTGTATCAAGGCGGTACTTCCAAAGGCAAGAAAAGAAGGGTGTCAAGAATTAAAAAACGTATGATTAAAGAGGGAAAAAAATTCTGTCATCATGACAGAGGTAAAGAGGAAGGAAAGCGAGCGCGCGCAAACAAACATCACACATGGGGGTCCAGGAGGAGGCCACTCTCATCGGCCCAAATCGATGGAGTCAATGAGGTCAGCGGTAAAACTCATGAAAGTGTGCATGGGCTTGGGATTAATGAGAAAAGAGCGTGTTGAAAAAAAAGTACAAGGACGGATCTAATCTTGACTTTATTCAGGTCAGGAAGGAGGAAAAGAGTTAAGACAGGAGAATGGAGATCAAGATTGTTCAGAACGAGCATTGAAAGTCGGGGTTAAAAAAAAAAAAAGAAAAAACCAAAAACCTAGTGAAAAGGGGGGCACATCAGGTTGGGGTGGGTCAGAATTGGGGCGAAAAGGGGGTATAGGTCGCAAACAGTCCAATAACTGGTTGCAGACGAGGTAGGGAATTTGAAGGAAATCAATGGCCGCGACATGCACAGAGGGCGAGAAACAAAAAAGCTTCAGACCGGCGTGCGCGCGAGGATAAAAAGTTTGCAATGCAAGCAAGGAGGTGATCTGCACTCAGAAATAATGCAGGGCACGGGAACGCAAGATGAAACGAGTGAGCTGAGGCGCTCCCCGCAAACGGTTCGGGTACCAGGAAGGGGCGGAGGAGGGTTTTGGGGAAAAACGCGCAATGGGAAGATCTGGAGAATGACGAAAAAAAAGATAGGGGCGACGAAACATCAAAAAGAAAGAAGAAGAATATCTGACTCCTAAAGGGAAGACGATGGGTCAGTAGGGATGGGAGGAAATGGACTATGTGATGTCCTGCGCAAATAAGTTCAAGGGGGGGGCGAGGAGCAGGAGTTGCACAAAGGGGCGCCGTTCTTAACCTCAAGCTTTAGAGAAAGCGGCGAAGTGCGGTCGACAAGAAAAAAAAAAAGTGGGACAAAAACCTCAATTAGGCGTAATCGACGAGGAGCAACAGGAAAACTACGTTGACACCTGACAAATAAAAGCACCACTAAATAGGGAAAAAGGGGGAGGACGACAAATTCGAGGATCAAAGAAACAAACTACGATGACTGTCTGGGGAAGTAAACCGAGAGCTAGGGGGGTCAGATAGCGGACGCCGCGCATTCGGGATTTCAGGGATGCGCGCTAATAAAAATAAAAGAATGATGAAAGAAATGAGGTGTTGGGGAAAGTCAAATACATAGAATAGCGAGAAAAGCATCCGCAGGAGGGGGGTTTGAAACATCGCCATCTTTGACTCACAATAGAAGCGCGGCGCGCAGAGATATGAAAAAAAAGATATATCCCCATGGGGGTAGAAAAGGAAAGACAACATCAGCGTGGGGGGAGAAGTCCCGAAAGCCAGAATTTGGAATCCAGACGGGGGAGGGGATGGTGATGGTGAGTCACTGGGAAGGGGGGGGGGTAACTGTTTGTGAAGAGGAACGGGAACGGGCAATGGCAGCTGCTGCAGGAGGAAATTGGGCAAAGGGATAACCTCTTTCAAAAGAGCCTCTGGCTTAAACGCGTGAAGGGGGGCCCGAGTAAAAAGGCTCGCAGGACGAGGAAATGTCTAATTTCCTCAGGCACCAAGAGGAAGGGAAGGAAAAATCAGAAATAAAGATTCACGAGGATGGAAAGAGTGGCTAGGGGAGAGGACGTTCTAGAGGCAGGAGAGTGGAGTTGCTTGTCTGCGGCCTATCTTCTCGAAGAAGATCGTCAACGAAATATGAAAACGCCGAAGTCCCTTTAATTGGGTTGGGGAGATATCAGCAACGAAAAGAGCCTGAAAGAAGGGGGGGCTGTCGGTCCATCATCGTTCGCTTCTAGCTCATTTAAACTGGGGTTCCAGAACAGTTCATACATAGCTAGAGAAATGATAAGAGGTTGTTTACTCTAAATGAAGTGTCCAGCGGGCCAGTGTTCGTCGAAACTGGCCTA
>Ga0179593_1439576_pt1 | contig 16948 bp, 13 predicted proteins | sample CZODoug2_1_08_16_FD_185931 | JGI IMG/M metagenome (GOLD analysis project Ga0179593, IMG submission 185931) | Vadose zone soil fungal communities from Angelo Coast Range Reserve, California, USA - CZODoug2_1_08_16fungal (PacBio error correction) | ecosystem: Environmental > Terrestrial > Soil >...
AGTAGGGGGGAACAGCTATTAGGGGAAAAAAGCGCTGAAAAAAGGTCAAAGAAGTGGAGAGGTCTCGAAGAAAATACCGAATGGGGGGGGGCCCAAAAAATGGGGCAAGGGGAACTAAAAGGACGCCTAACCGCTACTGCAAATGACCGGGCAAGAATCCGCTACCACGGGAGGAACTGTCAAGTTGTGGTGAACGAAGAAGAGGTCGAAAGAAGTAGATCACGTGGGGCTCGGAAGAAAAGAGTGCCAGGAGAAAAAGGAGGCATCTACAATTTCAGTTGGACGCCTCAAGGGGGGGGGAACCAGCACCAGTTCAGGAAGGGGCATGAACCGCCAGAGCATCTCCTCGGTCGGGGTGATCTGGGAGAACGTGGACTGGGCCAAGAGAAAGGAAACAAAGGGAAGGAGGTAGACAAACGATCGGTGAAAGATCCTCAAGAAGTGCACAAATGGGGAGAGGGGAGATAAAGACTTCTACTACTTTTTCAACTTGTGAGGGCAGGGGAGCTGAGGGTCCTAAAGATCTGGGAGAAGGGGAGAGTACAAGATGACCTACAAAGGACCGTTCGGCAAGTGCCAGAAAAAATGATAAAAAGGATAATTGATAGTTGAAAAAAGACTTACGCAAAATAAAAGTTGGTGGGAGGGGAGGTTGACCGAACAGAAAAGCCTCAATTGGACTCATTTCTAGCTGATTACTTCAGAAAGGTTCTGGCAATCGCAAAGATTTATAGCGGGACGAGGACTGAGAGAACGATAATCGAAGAAGCGAGTGGAGCGCGGCAGCCAAAAATGCAGGGAGCATCGCAAAACGGCAAGTCTAAAGGAAGGGAAGCTAAGACATCGGTGAGGGATTTCCGGATAGACGGCTGGGAGTAGAAACGAAAGGGGGAGCGACCTGCCAGCGAGGAACCAAGGGGAAATTCACAAGGAATGAGGCAGGTGAAAAGAGAATGGGGTCAAGGGAGAGAAGCCGTTCAGTAGAAAAAGGTCTCTTGAGACGAAAGGTGACCGATTCGGAACCGGCATGGGGAAAAAACCACCCCCGGTTGCGGGCAGATCGATTCCGGCGGCGAAGCGAACGGTCTCAAAGCCGGTCCTCACCGAGCACGCTGTGGGTTGAGAGGCTGCAAAAATTAAAAAAGAAAGAAAGGGAGGATCCGACACCGCGACGAGGGTGGTTAAGGCCTTGAAGACCCAGAAAAATTTTGTTCGTAACACCGAACTTGACGGTCGACCGTAGAACTATCTGGGAGAAATGGCAAAGAACGCTTGAGAAGTGTAGGTTGTCAGAAAAAGGGTTTCCTCATAAGGAAAAGGTCCGCGCGACTCAGAATTGGAAAAAAAGATTAGTACCCTATTCGCGCCTACGGTCACGAAATCAACGAGACTACTGGAGTCTGGGGGGAGGGGGCGTAGGAAGCAGAAAGCGTGCTGGGGGGAGGTCGCTGCCGACGGGGGGATGCAGTACAAAAACACAGTTCGAGTTGGGGATAGGGAAAGAAGGAGTTTCTCGAGCGCAGGTGCTGCAGAATTCGACGGGAATCAAAAAAGGAAGGGTAGGTCAGGAACCCCGAGACCGGTCAACAGTGTCACGAACCCGACGTGGGGTAAAGACGCTTTACTCCGGCATCGTGGAGTAGAGACATGGTGACGCGGATCGAAGGAGGGGGGGGGGTGCCGGGCGGATGAAAGGAGAGTGGAAAAGCCTTCCGAAAAAATGTTCTACGAAGAGGAAAAAAGTAGCCAAAGGGGGAGCGACGGCCGAAAGAGTGCAAACGCTTCTGACACGGACCCTCTGGAAGCAACGGGGGGGGGTCCGGTACAGTAAATAGCTGCCGTCAGGGGTAAGAGCTCCGCGGAGATGGGCAAGGAAAAGGGTGAGGGACTGACGCAGAAAAAGGACGCGAATTGGAACTTTCTTCCCGTCCCGAAGGAGTGCGGGCAGAAAAGAGGGCGAAACTTGCGGAAAAAATGGCATTTCGAACTACGAAACTCGATGGTGCGAACCCGGCGCGACAGAATGAATGACAGGGCAAAAGAAAGAGATCCACACCCGGGAAAAGATATATGAATGAGGGGCCGGGACCGAGGGCTTGACGCAAGAAGCTGAAACCATCGAGCGCGCTTAGGTGTACAGAAAGGTCCCGAAGTAGACGGGACCATAGTTTGATGGGGAAAGATTCAAAAAAAAGAAAACCGGGCCGCCGAATAGGGAACGCCTTTGCGGGGAGAAGGGAAAAAACATACATAGCTTCCTCAGAAAGCTAATAGGACGGCTCTAGGTAAAACTAACTAGGTCAATGAGCTTTCTTGTATTAAGCCGTAAGGCTGGGGGACGCAAGAGCAGTGTCCGAAAGATCGCTTGGGAAGTGCCGAAGGAGAGAGAGAGGGGCCAGCAATGCTAATAGCGCGTAGAACCCAGTTGTTACTCCGGGGAATCTCCGTGAGAGTGACCTTATACAATCACTACAATACGGCTAATTCAGACGTTTATTCAATTCGAGAAACCAACTGAAGGAGTCCACCACGGATTAACAAAGAGGGGATAGAGAAGAATGTTGCCGGTCGGAGGGGGGAGGGGCATTAGGGAAGGGAAACCGCGGTCAGCTTTTGGCCGGAGGGGAGGACAGTCCCCAGAGATGGAAAAGAGCGAACACTAATCTCGCCGGATAAGGGTCAACCGAGTAGGGGTAGGGTAGCATAAAAAAAGATCGGAAAAGGACAGCCACCAGAACCGCTGAGGGGGAAGAGATCATGAAACAAGGGGGAAGAGATGGGCCATGAGGAAGAAGGATAGAAGGGGCCGGTTGCGAAAGGTGCAATAACTTCAACCATCCGGGTTTCTTCCCTAATGATGGGGAAGAAGGCTTAAAAGTGTTCCGGGTTTCTTCTTGACAAAGGTAGGGACCAAAGATCAAAGCTATACGCAACTCGGTCTTGGACAAGAACGCAGGGGAAGAACGTTGAACGACTAAATTTTACGACAAAATGGGAAAAAGACTCCGGAAACCGAGTCCAGGGTTGGTTGAGGATAACGACCCAGGTTTTCGGGGGTCAGGGAAGGGTCCGAAGCCCTCGACAAACCTCGCCTGTCGTCCTATAGGAGAACGAGCGAATTCTCTTCTAAAAAGAGGGAAGGGGGTTCTAGACGGCAAAGGGGGGTGTGTACTAGGAGGAAAATCATACTGGGTCAAGAGTCAAATCAAGGAGGGGAAAATGGGGTCTACTGACAGACGGCGGACCATCAACTCTTGAGTCAACTGCAAAGCGAAGGGGGGGAGGAGCTGAAGTGCTAGAAAAAGGACAGGAGGAAAAAAAGGAATCATCTCGAAAAATTCAACAACCCTACATCTCGGATTTTGAAGACCTTGTACTACTACTTGAAAGTGTTGGAGGAGGACAAGGTGAGTGACAGACGTACGAGAAACACTACGCGAGGACGATTGTCGGGAAGAAGAAATCTAAAGAAAATAATCAGGACCCCTCTCACTCCATGAGGGTTGAGCTTGACTCAAACTTTCTAGAGGAATAACCAAGGAAACTGAAGTGTTTGCCAAATTGGGTATGGAAGGTTCGGGTGAAAGAACCACCAATTGACTGGGGGGAGGGCAACGGGTGTCCACACGGAATGTTTTCGACAAAGGCTGAAGAAGGAATTTTAGTGACGAAACCCGAAAATTTTTTCGGGGCGCTTGTATCTACTCACATCGACATCGCAGGAAGAAAAGACTCACCAACACCGAACTCAACGTCATGAAGGGAGAAACTCTATAAGATAAAAGGGTGGTTTGAAAATTCTTTAGGAGCTAAAGAGTGGATAATCGCGAAAGTTAAGTAGAGTCTTAAGGCGGGGGAAAGGACCGCTTGTGAAGAACCAGAAGGAAAAGCAAGAGCGGGGATTCTCATGGTCGGTCTGACACGGAATCATTTTATCTTCCTTGGAGGAAGGAAGAAACTTAGGACGCTCGGGGAGAAGGAAAAAGGGTCTACTATTTCTCTATGGAGGTCAAAAACGAAGGACGGCTCGACCTCAGGGAAAAAAACACCCCTGGACAGTCGAAACAGGATGGGGTTAACGTTCCTTGAGGGCATGGCGAGTAGCGTTGTAGGGGCGGTCAGTGGAGTGAGCAAAAGGCTGGGTGTTACGCCCATCGGTTGGGGGTTCGGAGGTGATTTGCAAGGAGGAGGCTCCAACTTCGCGGGCAGGCGGTTCAGCCCTTTCAAAAAAATCTAGAAAGGAAGAAATGAGGTGGGACTTGCACGAAATTGAGGATTGCTCTTTCGAGGCGTGGAAAATCGACGTCGGGGGAGCGAAAGTAGGAGAAGTTTCTGTCAGTCAGTGGGGGGGGGAGAGGGAGAAAATAAAAAAGGAGGGGCGAAAAGAACGTCAAGGAATATGAACCGGGGCAACCACACCCCGACGGGGATTAAAAAGCCGAGGTGGAGAGAAAAAGGAGTAACCACAGGACCAGAATAGAGTAAACTGGGGGAAAAGCATAAAGTCGAGGGAGGCCTTGAAGTCTCTCGGTTTCGATGAAACTTGGTGAGAACAGTCAGCCTGCCCTCTCCACGGGGACAGATTCCAGGGGAAAAATGCAAGAAAATTCGGGGGCTGCGTTAGTTTTACTAAAAAGGGGGGGGGGGAACGTTCGCCGGTCTCCGGCGGTGAGAAAAATTAGACTAAAAGAATAAACGAGAACGTTTGGGTCAGATCACGAAAAAAAAAAAAAGAAACTTTGGAAAAAAGTATGGTGACCCGCTCCCTAACAGTCCGAGGAAGCGATCACCAAATCGTGTAAGGACCGGAAACGGACAGCTCCTGTCAATCGGCAAATCACGAAAAAAAGCGCGAAACGCGTGGGGTTTTGGAGCGCGATTTGGGCTACAAGAGGCCGGATGGGGGGAGGAGTAAGCAACAAAAACGTCTTACGAACGCCCTCATCATCCGTGTTAGTGAACGAACACCAGGAAGCGTCCAAACCCAGGGGGGACTGACAGAGGAAAAGAATGAGGGGATGAGAGAAAAGAGAACCAGGAGAGATCACAAAAACAACGGAGCGGGAAAATATAGAAAAGGGGGTGGAAGGGTCGAGCAGCCACCGCAGTTGTTCTTACCGTAGAAAGGAAAGGGTCAGGAAGAGTCGGTGCGTGGACCTTGCACACCCGGCAGGAGGAGCTGATCTGCATAAAGAATTAGTGGTGTATCGGGAGAAAGGAAAAACGATCGAAAGGACGTAACGGGTAGGGAACCCAATCTCTCTTCAACCACCCACCACCTTGGAATGCGCTGGGGTGTTTAGTGATGAGAAGGACTCTAGTTTGGGTTCTCTCCCGGACGACCCGAGTTGTGATCTCGACTGCTGAAAGGGGAGGGATACATAACATATTCGTACGGTTAGTGAAAAACACGTCCCGAGGTAGGCCTGGGTTCTAGAAATTCGGCGCGACGGCCGGAAGGAGAAAAAATCCGGAAAAAAAACAGCGCGGAAATGGAGGCGTGCCCTGTTGAAAATAATAAGGGAGATATGGATATGACAAAGAGGAGGAACCAAAGGGCCGGAAAACCGGGGGAGAGGCATAGAAGGAAGAATGCTCGTTCAGACTGGTTCAGAGGGAAAAAGGGAATCGGTAATCTGTGTGAAATCCTCTTGCTGGACGACAAGGCGCGAGCCAAACTTCAGGTGTACCGTCGAGAGGACCGGGGGTGCGTGTTTCAATGAAAAAAGTGTTAAACGAAGGACTCGGAGCCCAAGCCTAAAACCCGTTCGCGAAGGTCTGCCAGACAGATTTCCCCTAAGCAAAAGCGCCATACAATACAGGGAAGAAAACCGCATCGGAATATCCACGAAAAAAAGGAGCTGAACGAAGGAAAGCCGAGTGGAGCTCCTCGAGGCAAGCACCGAGGAAAAACCCGGGGACTTCCACCACGCCTGGGCCGACTACAAAGGGACGCAATAAAAAAAGGAAGTCGGCCTGAAGGGCAGAACTCCCTACAAAGGTGGTTTCGACTGTCATTTTTTGGGGTCGAAGTCAGATGTAGAGAAAAGGAGATCGTTTGAGAAAAACAAGCAAGAAAAGAGAGAAAAAGGGGGGGAACCGGAGAAAAAAAAGATAGAAGAGGAAACAATTTCGTTGACGGAATACCTCAACCAGTGGGCTGCGGAAGCAGGAACCGACCAAGGAAAGAGGAAGAGAATGGGACTGTGGACCGCACCGACGTGGGGATTTTCCTCGCCCCGGACTAAAGCAAAGTAGTACGGAAGATGGCGATCAAAAAAGGACTTTAGGAATTCAACTAAAAAGTTGGCCACCACAAGGGTCCTAGGGGAGAGACGGCAGAACGACGTGATGCCGGGTGTCGGTCGGTGCGGCCACCGGTAGCCTCGAAAAAAGAGATGATTAATTAATTCTACAAGAGGACCGGAAATGAGCAGGGAAAGTAAAAAACAGAAGACCGGCAAACGGACTCTTTTGAACAACAAAGCCTTGGACTCTCACCAGACATTTGGGGGCAATGAAACCGAACCTCACATACAAGTGAACTACAAAGGGCGAGCTGTATAGTCTCAAAGGTGCGTTCATAGACACCGAATGGAGGCAACAATTAGTAGGGAGACGAGCAAGAAATCAAGGCGAGAGTGGATCGACGGGTCTGAACAAAAGGGGGAAAATCTAGAACAACACTGGGCATCGAAGGCAGGAAAGGGGGGGGGCCAAAAGAATATCTTCTGGAGGGGGGAGGGGGGCAATCAAAAATCTTGGAGTAAGCCGGCATGTGAAGGACCTGAAAAAACAAAAAAAGTGCGGCTTCACATCAAAGTGAGCAGGTGACGCAACTAGGATAAGGGCCTCTAATACGGCCGTGACATGTCTCAGAGGGTTGCTGACGACGTTAACCAGTGAGTCGAGGGAAAAGGAAGAGGTTACCACAACTACAAATGTTGCAGGGGGGGGGGGATCATAAAAAAGGAGGGTGGTAAGGGAACGAACTGGAGAAGCCGGCGCACTAAAAAGTATACCGAGTGTTTAGGGGACGCCAAGAAAAGAACGAGGGCGATCCAAACACGGCTTACAGGAGGGTTCAGGGCCTTTAAAAAAAAGGTTGGGGGGGACGTCAACGGAATTACGTTCAGGGCCACACGGCTGGCTCTTCCCTACCGAGGGGGCTGTTCGCCTCAGGTCTTATGGGGAGCAACTGGGTAGATGGGTTGGGGAGGGACTGTACATCATAAAGGTCTAAAAGAACCTTATTTTCTGTAGGGCACCCTAGGGACGCTCAACAGGACGTCTCGAAAGTACCAAAGGAGCTGGAACATGGGCCCTTGGAATTTATCCAAGAAGCGAGGTGTGTCCTGTCTCTTAAGATCTGGGTTGAGGAATACAAATGAGGGAGGGTAAGGGAGAAGCGAAGGAAGGTGAGCAGAAGAGTTGATAGTATTCCTGTTAATTAGAGAAACTGCCAAACACTCAAAAAATCCGGGGAAAGATCAATAGAACCCAACCGGCAACCTGATTCGCGCAATCCAAAGTGGGAAAGAAGGGGGGGAGGGAAAGGGACGGTCTGACATTGAAGTACAAGCGAGAGGCAAGTATTGGTGAGTGGTGAAGAGGACGGCATCACTTAAGGGGAAAAGGCCAGGGGCAGCAACGGGGGAGACGCGCTTTTTAAAAAGCAATGGAGCACGAAGATAAAAAAAGAAAGAAAGACCGCCGAAACAAAGTGCAAACACAAAGACTGAGCAACGAAGGCTTTAAAGGAATCACAAAGGACGATTCCGATCGAGATAGACCGCCGGGAGGGAGCGGACTGCGGGAGTTGCTGTAAGGACCAGCAGCAAAAAGGAAGCTAACTTTAAATCGTCCCCCCGGGTCGCGACGTGCGGGCGTAATTCTTCAGAAAGAAAAAAGAGCGAAAAGCAGTCTGCCAACGGTCGAGATGGGGTTCAGACCAGGCTGCAGGACGCAGGTTAAAAGGAACCGGCCCGACATAAGATATAGCAAAAACCCAACGAGAGTATGAAAGGAGATTATGCCGGGGGTGCGGGGCAGGAAATGGGGCTTTCTTCGAACGTGTCAACAATCTAGAACGCGAGTTTCAGACAAAACTTCTGGGGATTGATGACGAACTTCGCACCTCTCGCTGACAGGGGAGGAAAAGTTCAAGTTCGGGCCGGGTTTCTGACGGGGAGTAAACTCATAGAGGAAGCAACTCTCAAGCTGTGATGCTCGAACTCGATACGAGGTCAAGGAACTTGTGCAGGGGTCCAAGTTGCCGACTTCGGGACGCACGCTCGGAACGAGAGAGTAGGAAAAGGAGGTCTTCCTCTCAGCATCGGTTCCATAGAAGCGGCGTAGAAAGTTTTCAGAAAAAATCAAAAGAAGTCCGCCGGGGGGGGGAAAAAAGAACCACTAACTCAGAAGGAGAAGAGAGGTGTACGTCATGAGAACTCACTTGCCGGCGACAGCAAAACGGATTCCAACGGTAACGAAAGGTTAAAAAAGGTAATGCGGGGTCAAAAAAATTGGGAGGGGGGGGAAATCTGTCAACAAACGGACTGCGGGGAGTGGGGAGCACTAACTGCCCAGCCCGAGACTGACGAGAGAGAAAAAGATAGAGCTCTAGACTTTGTCGGGTCGCTCAGCCAAATATCGAGCGACAGCCCCCAAAAAAAGCTTCATGGAGGATAAGGAGCCCAGGGGGTCCCTATCCATTCACACGACGCTCGAAGGGAGGGGGGGGTAGACTCGGGAAAGTCACCTCCGTTTCTTGACGACCTTCAGAAATGAACGCCGAGGAAACCCTTGTTCCTTCTTCGGCCCCAGGGGTGAAAATGACACACATAAAAAAGAGGAAAACAAAGGTATGGCAGCGCACAGGGTTGATAACTGAAAGGGTAACGTTCGGTGACGAAAGGGACAATGGTCTTAAAAAGCGCACCACGGGAGTCCGCAGGTGGGGGGATCGACCGCGTTAGTGCACGAAGAAAAGCATCGACAACGACGATCAAGCAGATCGTGGCGACAGCGGGAAAGAAAAGGTGAGGAGGAGCACCAAGGAAGTCGATCTTGAAAGGCAAAAAGGTGGAGGGGGTGGAAAGACTGTGCAATCCGACTCGTCACGTCAGTCAGGAAGAAAAGAAGTGTAGTGCGACTTCAACTGGACTTCTTCTCCTCCGATCGAGTAGGAGAACCTGACGCCACGTCAAGTGGGGCAAAAACTGGGGTTCTGAAAGCTTCATCTTCACGGGCCAGCAGTACTGTAAAACCGAAGATAGCGGACCACTTCACCTCGAAAACTATCTCGGGGGGGGAGGGGAGAAAAAAAGGCACGGCCTTCGACAGTGATGTTGTTCGCGATTGGGCAGGCGGGCGGCCGTCGATACCAACTAGAGGCGATGAGGTTCTATTTAGGAAAAAAAGGAAGAAGAAAGTGAAGGACGTACCCGCTCGAACTCCATGCGGGGGTTCCTCTTGAAAGAAACCCTTCAAGACTGAAAGCAGACGACCTTGATTTTTCAACGGGGGAGGAGGAAGGTCGGGGAACTCAACGCACCAAGTGCAGTGGGAGCGGAAACGGGCGGGGTTGTCCACAAAATTCTTTTCGCCGGGCTTATCCGTAAAAGGGTAAATTTACTACACGGATTTTTTCGGAAAAAGGTCCAGAGTAGCCGGACTGGAGCGAAAAGAGAGGCAATTCCGAAGCGGGCCCCGAAAGAACAAAAAAAAGAAAGGCAGGATAAACAAAGACAGCCACTTGTGGTGGCACTTTCGGGGAGGGAACGCTCCAGTAGTTTATGTTCTCCTCGCTCAGCGGGAAGGGGGGTACGAACTGTAAAAGGCGTAAGAAGGTTAACCTTAAAAGTAGGGAAAAAGGAAAGGAAGAACCTCCCCGGCTGGAATGCTCTTGGGGAGGGATGAAAAGCAAAAAACTGGGGGCTTTCCTTGAAGGAAGGAAAAACTGAACTTTTATGCTCAGAATAGGGGAGAAGGGGCACTAGGGAGCATTTCTCGCTTTGTTACTCAACCGAGAAACTAACTGAGTCGAACACAACACAAGGATCAGGAAAACCTGCTGGTGCGTGAGGTGGGGTGAAGAACATTGGCGAAGCGGTCGTGACGAACTTGTAGGTGCGGACCAAAAGGGGGAGTGTTTATGAACATCGGGTTGTTCTCTGTTATGGGAAGCGAAGGAAAAAGAGGGGGTCGAAGGGCGTGCAAGAGGTCGACTTTGGAATATTAGTGGGGAGGGTCAAGACTGTGAATGGTCTCGTGGAAAAGGGCGGGGATAAGACGTTGCGGATCGACCGCGAGAAACGGGCTGGGGTCTTGTTAGCGGAGGCGGGGGGAACAAAGGAACTCAATTGGCAGTAGGGGAAAAGAAAAACGGTCATACTTAAAGGTACTTACACCCAAACGACCGTTGGGGATAAATTCCGGAGGAAAATTCACCACAGAGGGACAGGACAAGAGGAAAGACTGAAAAAGAGGAAAGAATTCTTGCAGGACGAGGCCTTTTAAAGTTGTAGACTGTGACTCAGTGGGAATCCTCGGGGGGAGCCTCTCCCAAAAAATCTCCCCTGATTCTCCCATCAGGAAAAATATGATGCGCGAACGGGTCGGTGGTTGATCTTCCACTTTTTCGAAGTTCGCGTCTGAACAAAAGGGAAGACTACTAATCGAGCTGGGGGTCTATCACTAACAGGGATACAACTGGGGACGAAGGAGAACCGTCACCGCCACCTGTCCAAGGAGAAGCACTCACTCTTTTCTTAACTTCTATCGAGCTCTTCAATCTACAGAAATAACCATCGCGAACTGACGGTGAGGGGGGTGGGACTGCTCTTTCTTGCGGAGACCTTCTGTCCTTATAAGCTGTGGAAGAAGGAACGCCTTCACAAAAGGTACTGGGGCGAAAAACTCTCAAGTGGAGGTATCCAGCCCGTGGCTTCAGGGGAACGCAACGGCCTAGTTCCTCGAAGACTTGTCAAAGCAGGCACGAAAGGATTACAGCGAAACAGCAAAACGATCGATACAACAAACACAACTTATATAGTAAAAATGATAATGAGGGGGCAAAGGTTCGAGGAAAAGTACGGACGCTGAATTACGGGTAGATTGGGTCCTTTGGAGTTAAGTCATAAAAGTCTTATCGCGGACGAGTTCTCGTAAGTGGTGGGGACTGAAGATCCTTCCAAAGATCTCCCTTCCTACTGGGGTCTCCCTCCAGCGAGGCTCCACAAAAAAACCCACAAAACTTTTGGGCGCGGGGGGAGGGGAAGGAAGAGGGGAAAAAGATGTCCGAGAACCGACCCGAGTTTGTAAAGAGATTCGCGGACGGGGAGGAGGGGTACCCAGGCTTCGGGTTCTGGAGCGACAAAAGGAGACGATGTTGATGAAGGACTGTCGCGACACAAAGAAAAGGGAAGAGGCAAGCGCACGACGAGGGCGGGGAAGTTACGATGGAGATAAAATAAGGGAGAGGGAATGTGGAACCAAGAGGATCAAAACCCCACATACACGAGGCACGAGAGAAAGCAATGGAGAAAACCTAAGAAGGGATACAGGTCAGAGAGGTGTAATTATTTCACCTCTGGGGGACCTTACTCTGGGGGGGAAGAGGAGAAGAAGAAAGAGGCGGGCTAGCCACGGAAGGGTCTTGTGAAAGGGAGTAGAAAAAATGAAAAATAAGTTTAGCCAAGTACAGGAGTGACCCAAAGGGATACTCAGAATCCCAAAAAAATACCGAAAAGAAAAAAAGCAAGGGGGTGAGAGACTCAGAAACGATTTACAACTCTCTGACTCGTCCCATCCTCAAGGTCTGGACGACAACCGCATCTTCAAGAGAAATAAGAGGAAAGACGGAAAAGACAAGGGGGTATCTTCACAATTCCCCCTCAAAAAAGAAACCATGGCAGAGAAATGAGATGGGGACGCATTAGTACAGGAAGAGAGACAGATACTGGCATTGACCTAAAGCCTAGACCAACAGGTGGTCGAACGGGGGAATGTTTGCGAAGTCGATAAGGAGAAGTCGATCGGGTATCTAAGAACAGAGGGGAGAAAATAGTCCCTGCGACCCTATGCGATCATCGACAGGGTAGTGACGGCAACCGAGAAACATTCGGCGAGAGGGAATAAAAACAAAGATCAAGCACTGGAAGAGGGGGATTATTGAAGGGGGGACCGGGCACAAAAGGAAAATGGGCCAAACAAAAAAAAAAAAAAAGAGGGGGTCACATGAGCGGAGAAAAACTACCAGAGCCAGGAATAAAAAAAGTGCAAGCACACAATCCTCTCTATCGCGGCGGAAGGAAAAAGTGATGACGTTGAAAAAGCGGTGCGAGGACGACCGATGGAGATGAATTAAGGCTACAGAACCGAAAAAAGAGGGGGGACGTCTCACCAGGAAAGGATAAAAGGAGAAACCTGCGGAAAGGGGGGGACAACCTAAAAGGGGGGGGGGACGCTAAAACGGTGGGGGCGGAGGTAACTAACCCCATACTCAGTCAACTCAGAGAGAGGTAGTAAGTAGGAAGGTCGTTAAGAGAGAAACGCTCTTAAGTAGAGCAGGGAAAGAATACTTCGATTAACTGCAAAATCTGAGAGAGAGGGGAGAGACTTCTGGAAACAAAGGGCAATCGACAACCTTCAAGTCGACGGGGAGACTACTAGGACTCGATATTGTTTTGACAAGATCTCGACTGGTATTAACGAACGGACAGGGAGGAACACAATTCTCATCTGCAGAACCAAAGGAGGAAAAAAAAAACATGGTGTCTCAGGTGAAGCAGAAGAGGTATTTGCCATGGCGAAGACGGCCTAAGTCGACAACAGAAAAGCTGGCAGGTCATAAGACAGAAAAAGTAGGAGGAAACACCGTCATCTTAAAAACAAACCCCAGTTTTGCTGAGAAAAGACAATGGAGGGGGGGGGCCGAAGCGAACGGGACTCCCGCCTGTAGGACAACGATCGGCGACGAGTTTTTTTTCGATGGAGTTGCGTTCCCTAAAAAAGAAGAAAAGAGGTCTAGAAGAAAAAACAAAGCGGAAGACTGTGGGAGGCAAGGTGAAAAGAAAAGAAACTTTTGGGTCGGGGGCAAAGGGCTTAAAGGGATCCACCTGCTGGCGATTCAAAGAAAGGGGGGGAGGGTATCTCGAGGGATGATTTGTTTCAAATCAAAAGGGGGCCAGAAAAAAAGAAAAGGTTGGTTCCTGCGACATTGAAGGGTCTGAAATACCCTGAGGGATTTAGCCCGAGGAGGATCAACTTAAGGCGCGCACGGTAACTAAATTGCTCTGGCATGGCGACTGGAAGGGAGATCGCATAAGAGGTGTTCTGGGGCTGTCGAAAGACTGGGTGAGGAAGAAAAAAAAAGCCCCTACCAGACGAGGTGATCGTTAAACGCAGCGGGGTTCAAGGGAAGGACGGGGAGAATTCGGAGGCCCACGCCCACCGGGCCCGTGGTTAAGACGAGAAAGAAAAAGAAAACAACCTGAATGTCGCCGCAATAAAACGTGGGGAGCAAAGGACACCGAAGGCGTGGGCAAGGGGGAAAAGGGACAAAGAGGATCGGAGAGGTTATGAGTGTATAAAGAGAAAGCAGCAACGGAATTACCAAAACGGCATTTCCGCAACTGGTTCTAGAGCTATTAAGAGGTGAGCACGAATGATGATCCAAAAAAAAAGAAAGGAGGGGGGGGAAGCGTCAATCACAAGCGAAGAAAAGACTCGGGGGTAAAAGGGGTCAAGGAATGCACAAGAGAGCCGGAAATCAATGCGTTCAATAGGCAGCCGAGATCTTTGCTGCGCGGATGGACGGTGTGGACTGCCGAGCAACCTCCTCGCACTGGGGAACTTCGCCCCGCAGTAAGCGGATGAGTGCAGTTCTTAAATAGGACGTCCATACGGCGTGCTTAACAACTCATCAAAAGGCGAGAGTACCCGTGAGGACCCGACCTCTACAATCGATAGAAAAAAAAACAAAGAGGGATAGGGAGATGATTTCGGTCGGTGAACTTCAAGAGGGTACCTGAAAAAAAAGTGGAAAAGAGGGGCCAGAGGATTGCAGACTGAAACGACGTGGGACTGGGAAAGGTTGATGAGTCGCCCCTACTTCTCTAAAGCCGGGGCAGGGAAATTCCGGGGGCTGGCTGCAGTACAGAAATATAGGAGGAATCCCTACGTCGGGCGCCAGGGACTCGATCGTTAAAAACGCTCTATTGGGGAAGTTCCTTGCAAGACTTTTGCGAAAGAGGAAGTGTCCGCATCTGTCATGGGAAAAAGGAACTGGCCGGAGGCTCATCTCGCTGCGAGGAAGAAAAGGGGAGGACAAGTGACACTCTCCTTATAATGAGGGCCACACCCAAAAAGACAAACGAACAAACGTTCAGAGAAGAGGGGTAAAGGGGGGGGAAGGAGGAGGGGAAAAACGCCACGAGAAGACTGAAAAAAGGATAAAAAAAAACAATATGCGAAAGCAGGGTTGCCGGCTTCGGGGGTTTTCTGATATTGAAGAGTGGAAACCCCTGCGGCGTGTGGACGTAGAATTCCTTACCCTCGAACTTCACATCAAAAGCCCAGAAGAAAACGAGAAACGGAGGGTCGGGGTACGCTCTCATCCACCACGGCAGCAAAAAAAACAACCGAAGGGAAAAGTGAACATGTTTCCAAGAGCAGTTCGTCTGCGCCGTGACGTTGAGAGGATCTAAGTCACTGACCGTGTGATTGACGAAGCGGGAGCAGGGACTTGGGAAAGGGGGCAGTCACAAGAACCATTTGGGTATAAAGACGAAAGAGGGAACCTCAACATTTCTTTCAAATAAGGTGGGGGGGGGAACTAAAAAGTTCGGTGAACGACAACCAGGTTCGTGGTTACATAAGGCATAGAAAACCGCGTACCGCGGTGTTTCGGGAAACAGATGGGGCCCGGTACAGCGGAAGAAGCCCTCAGACAAACAAGCCCTTGGCTCGTCAGAAAGAAGGTTCGACCGAAAAGGGAACCGTGTCGATAGCCCAATGAAAGTAGATATGACCAAAGTTTAAGGGTGGGGGGAAGAATCCGGGGGGGAAAAACGCAGTTAACTGGTCGTAAAAGGGGAAATATATTACAGTGTTCTACTGTACTGCCTGATTCGAAGAAACGGACTTCTGCGTAACATCGCCAGTCCATGGGGGAAGACCTACGTTCCTGTCTGGGGGGCAGGTAGGAGATGGGATAAGACAAGCCAACCGGAACAAGGAAAATAGAAGGAAGAAGGGAGGGTTTTCTCCCTGTCCGTCAATGAGGAATGGAAAAAGGGGGGTGAATCGAGCAGGTGCGCAGGCAGGCTGATCAAAGAGGGGCGCGTAAACGATTTCTGGACGTCTGATCCTCGCAGGCGTCAAGCAAAACTCGAAATCCATTCGGTTGTCAGGGGAAGCAAAAAGCAGCTCAGGGGGAAATTGATTTTTCACTTGAGGTAGGTTTTAGAGTGAAAGGAAGAACAAAAAAGGAGAGTCCACCGTGGTGTCCACACGAGCAGGGGGGAGCCCGTCTTATCAGGGAATGGGGGAGTGAAAGAAAAACAGGGGTTTGTGGGGGGGAGTCATAAAGTTGGGAGCCTTAAGGGGGGGAATCCAAAAGCTAAGAGAGTCCAAAAGCCTCCCCCGCCCGCACCACGGCAAATCGGAGCAGCGAGAGAAGAAAAGGTTGAACTTCTTGAGGAGACTCAAAGATCGGGGTATGTTCTAACCATAAAATCGTATGAAGGGGAAGAAAGTTGGAGGTCGGGGAAGGCTCTCTTAAAAGGACACGGAGGTGTTCGGGGCCAGTCCATCCAGCCAGATTCGGGGGGGGCAGGTCTGCACAGCAGAGAAAGGGTTTAACTCTGATTCATTCCGTCACGAACTGGGGGTATATGATCGCAGATCGCAAAAGGAAACGAAGGTTGAGAGGGATGGAGCATTGGGGATTGCAACCAGAAGAGGAACGAAACTCGACTTCTACCAAGAACGGGGAGGCAAAGCTGGGGAGGAGTTCGGGGAAACTTAGGGGGCGAAACGTTTATAAAGAACTTGGGTAGGTGCGGCCAACAGGATGTTCGCAAAAGAGGGTGTGAGAGTGAATGGGACAGTCGAGGACATAGAAAGGTCAGGGATGCCGAATTCAGCGCTTGGCGCTTCTCGCTATGGGAGGGGGGGTCGTCAAACAATTTTGCGCGTGTACCGAGGGGCGGGGAAATCGGACGAAAAGAGGAATCAAATTAGAGAAAGGGCTGGAGAGTAGAGGGGGAGTCCAGTTAAAAAGGGGCGTTAATCCGGGCGAACAAATCATCTTAAACCAAAAAACCGTCGTTTGGCTATCTAGGGAGGGGGAGGAAGAAAGAATTCACCAAGCACTAGGACCCGAGTAACTGAACAACTAATCCTGGCACTGCAGAGAAAGGGGCTCTAGCGGGAAAAATTGGACTAGGGGAATCCAAGTGGGAGCCTCCCCATGCCTCGCCCCTTAGTTAAGGAACCATCGACCATTGCACAAGGAGTCGCGCGCGGTCGTCACGGCAAAGTGGAGAAGGTAGTGGAGAGGAGTCGCAAGAGATGAGAAAAATCAACTCCGACGGGTTGGGACAAAAAGCATCATGGGGGAGCAGGTCGAAACCCAACGGGGGGGACCTCGAAGCGACACAAGCGGGGTCAGGCAAGGGAGCGAACAATCGGGGGCAAAAAAAGCGCGCGAACGGTCTTGGGGTGGAAAGAAAAAAAAACAAAACCAAAAAAACCCACCACGACGCGATGGCGACCCGTGAAAGGTCGGGGGAGAGCGTGGGGGGGGAGGGGAATCAGGCCAACACACAGTACAGGTCTTCAGGCGCGCTCCAGAAGAAGAAAGTTTGGGGGAGTGAGGAACCACTGCGAAGAAGACCCTACTTCACGGGCCTAAAAATGCGGTGGGAGGCGAGAAAAGACA
>Ga0179593_1331232_pt1 | contig 16947 bp, 17 predicted proteins | sample CZODoug2_1_08_16_FD_185931 | JGI IMG/M metagenome (GOLD analysis project Ga0179593, IMG submission 185931) | Vadose zone soil fungal communities from Angelo Coast Range Reserve, California, USA - CZODoug2_1_08_16fungal (PacBio error correction) | ecosystem: Environmental > Terrestrial > Soil >...
GGGAAAAGGGGGGAAAATATTTTGAAAAAAATCTTGTGGAGACGGGGGGAAAGGGGGGAGATTTCAGAGATGACATGACAGGAGGGTGGTCTAGGTCTCTGTACCGGAATCTAGGTCGCGGAAGATTTCCCAGTATAAAGGGCGTGTAACACAAGAGGCCACTACGTTAGGACAGGGCTTAGCTTTAGACTAAGCTCAGCCTGCTTCTCAACTCCATCAAAGAAGCCCCTCGGATGGACGGGCCGGGGTTAGTCACATCCAGGGGAAGAGGAGGAGATTGACGAGTCGTTGGTCAGGGAAGAATGAGGGTGTATTGCTAAACTCAATAGATGTCAGTACTTGAAGGAGGAAATAAACGTAGTGGAAACTGGAGAGGAGAAAAGAGACCTAGTAGGTTGCGGGGTCTGGCACCAACTGAAGATGGAGGGGGGGGCCGGTACAGGTAGGAATCGTTCCAAAGAACAGACGAGGAGTAACGGAGCATCCTTTCAAGGTTCACTCACGCAGAGATCGTGGAAATGTAAGGTCGGTGAAAGAATAGAGAATACTTACTTAGAAGTCGCGGAGAATTGTGTTCCTTCTACTTCCAGGACTCTGGGGAAAAAGCGTCCTCAAGCTATAAAGGAAATCGAAGGGTATGAAACCAGGTGGGGTGGAAAAGCAAAGGAAACGAAGAGACATTTAGCAATTGTATAGTATTAAGGTACGTGACTAAAAAGAGCATCCGTATGTTTAGTGAATAGGAGATTTGAGGCACAGAGAGGTCGAATTGCTCATCCAGAGGGTAACAAGGTTTTTAGAGAAGGGGCAACTACCGTGATACATGGGGACTCCTCACAGCAGAAACAAGTTCCCCTGTTTTCGTGTTGCAAGACGGGAATAATACCCCCCAGGTGAACAGGGACATTTCTATCAAATCCTGGGTCAGAAAGGGCGCTGAAGAACGGACTCTAGGGGTAAGATCGTTCGGAGGCGACTTAAACTTGAAAGGAGGAACAAATGACCAGGGTGTGATGAGTGTTATTGCGTGTCGTTTAGGGACTATAAAGAGACATAGGAACTGAAAAGCTTGAAAAAAGTGGCCAGCCGCTGAAATACAGGTCGGAGTTGTGTGTTGACGACGCATAACAAACTACCTATAGAAAAAAGACCGGGTTGGCGACAGAGAGGAGCGACGGGGGTTTTGCAAACGCCGAGTTATACATGAGTAGCTGACAAGGGGGGTAGGAAGCAAGCCATTGGGGAAGGAACGCGGGGGAGAGGTTTCACCATTTTTGCCCGCAAAAGAGAAGAATCCAAAGCGCGAAAGGTGGGGGGGGGGGGGGAAGACAATATGTGAATTCAAGTCGGGCGGGAGGGGTCGTTGTTGCCGTCCACAAAGAGATCATAAATTAAGAAGACGATAGGAAAGCGTCAGAGAACGGAAACACAAACCAAAAAGAAACGCAGGGTAAAAAGGGGAACCTCACGAAGAAGGGTACGGGAGGGTTTGATTAGGTGTGATCTCATTAGCACAGCTTAACGAAGGTGGAGGAAGCTGCTTGAGATACGGACATGGTTGAATGTTCGCAAACACACTTACCCGGAGGGGTGTCCTGGGAGAAAGACCCGCATGCACGGGGAAGCGGAAATCAGAAGAAACGGAAAAAAAGGCGGCTTGGGATGCGTACAAGACGTTCACTGGATAGTTAGGGTGTGGTCGGGTGGTGTGTGGGGTGGGGGGGGGGGGGGGGGGGGGGGGGGGGGGGGGGAGGGGGGGAATGGGGGGGACCACGCGATGCAGTTGATTTGAACTGGATTGAAAAAATATTTACTGCCATCCTTAGAACCAGGTGGGGGGAGTTGAGACGAAGAGCCTGTCAGGGAGGTATATTTTCACAGGGTTAAAGGAGGGCCTGGGTTCGACCAAGCCCGGGCCCCTCCCACTTCAATTTGGCGCTCCAAACCTTCAGAAACGACTGAAGTCAATCTCCCATTTAGAAATTGGTCTCTCAGACTAACGAGAGAGAAAACAGGGTAATAAACGGGCAAAATTTTATGGACGGCTTTTCTGTGAAGAAGCGATGTGAATCCTTACGGATAAGCACGTCTATACATTTTTTCGGGCCAGGTAAGTCTTTTAAGAGAGAATCAATCACTGGCACAAATAGACAGACGTCTAAGGGATGCACGTCAGATAGAAAAGTGTCAAGATAGGTGCTTTCAAACAAGCTGAGGAGAGACACGTTGGGGTGGTATTACTCAACAGCAGAAGTGTTAGGAGCGATGCGGGGCTGAGAGTAGAAACTAGGACTTCATCAAGGGACCTCCATGGCAGGAGCACTTGGGAAAATATAGAAGATAAATATCGAGGGGGCCTCCTTCGGGGAAAGACTACTGGTCCCAGCTGCTAGCAGTAAGGGAGTTGCAGTCCCGCAACCGGGGGTTGGCATTGTATAGTGAGGATACGCAATTTTGATTAGATCGTAACTTCTTGCTATTTTGGGTCAAGCCAGGTATGAGGTTATTCCACCAGAAAAAAGCAGACCACAAGTTTGTGTCATCTTTGAGACACGGGAAAGGGAGGTAAGGGTGTATTAAGGTAAGTGGCCGGAGCAAGTGAACTGACATTCCTGTTGATTAGAAATCTCACAACAAGGAGGAGGAGAAGGGATAGATTAATTCACAATAAAATTATGGGGGCAGTGGTCTCTAGGTGGCGCAGTGGGTAAAGAAAGAAAAAAAACAATTTTTACATAAGAAGTACTCCACCAGAGGGAACGTGGGCTTTTTTGTGGGTGGGGAAAGACTTCAGAAGGTCTGAAAAGCTCTCTAATTAGATAATTAACGCACCGGATAGTCATCCGCGAAGATGTCAATAATGCTTTTCGGAGTAACGATTAATAGAGGAGCGGGATACGGGGGGGAGGGGTAAAAGTAACGGAAAGTGCTTTAGGGGAGGATTATATGGGGCAGAGAGAGGTGGAACCGGGATTCTTGAGAACTCGAGGGGATTTATTGTGCCTCGGCTAAGAGGAGATGAAGGCCCGTCGCGGGGGTGCTTAGAAGGGAAATTCAGTTGAGGTCAGGAAGGACCGCACAGGTTCTCTAGTTACACTGATCGATCTTCAGAAAAGGCTATTTTTCCTTTCTGCTTACTCCGGTGACGTCTACGGACAAAAATTGAGGGATTTGTTTTTCGAAGAGTGCCAAACTAAAATGCTAGAAAGTTCTCCGAAAACGAACGGATTGAAACCTAGGGAAAAGGCAAGACAATACAGCATCAATACAGGGGGAAAATTTCGAGTGGGGGGGACATCGGCGCGGCTCTCCTAAGGGGGATTAATTATATTTTTATGTGAGAATTGCAAGGTGGGGGGGCTGCTGCTGGTTACCGACTATAGGGTAAGAACACTTACAGTCGAAGGGGAAGGTGTTTGTCTAAGAAAAAGGCTTCGACCTGCTGGCGTCAGCAGGTGGGATCCAGGTCCCGAAACTGGTCTGAAGTATGTTCTCGGACTGACCACTTTGAAAAATAAGAAGCAGGTTCCACGTTGCCAACTCTGCTTCAGATGGCATTAGGTATTAACGGGCCGCACGGAAGGGAGGATTTGGTTGTGGTGCGAGAAGGAAGACGGGCACTGGAAAGAAAGACTGGTACCTCAGAAGGAGGTTCGCGGGGACACTTAGCAGCAAAGAGATCCCACACGCCAAACTTAGGGGCGGACACCTGACTGTGATGGTGGGCAGTCCTACTGTGGAAGGGGTTCTAGACTAGGGTTCGGCGATCGAAGGGATGTATGACGCTGAAATCAGAAAGAATAGAAGCGGAAAAAAGGAATTATAGGTGGAAGACTGAAAGGGGTGTAAATTCAGATACTGGTTTCCAAAATTCTCTTAATATACGAGGGGTGAGGACCCAGGGAAAAGCAGTCTCGAGGTCTACTCCATTGCATAGTCGACTGCCTCAAGCTAGGCGATAGTTTACTCAAAAGGAGTTGTACGTCGATTTTTGTGTTGATTCTTAAACTAAAAACCCTCCTAATGGTAATGGCGCGGCTTGGCCAAGAGAAGCCCGTGTGGAAGAGTTCGTATTCAAAGACAACGCCAGCAAAGAGAACCAATGGGTCCTTCTGGGAAGAGTAAAGGAAAAGTCTTAGATAAGACGGAACTAATTCTACGCCGCGTGGAAGGCGCGGGTAGCTCAATAGACAAGGATTTGAAGTCGCAGGAAATGAAGGAAAGTTTTAAACGAAGAAGGGGGTCTTAAATGGAAAAGGAAAGGAATGCCATCAAGGAGGAATCGCGACGGGATGCGTGAGGAGTAACAATGGGCGTGACGGTTCAGGGTTGACAGTCTTTAGACAATTGTTCTTCTTCGGGAGTACGTTCTAGAAGATATGAGGCACGCTACTACGTCCGACCCAAGCGTACATTGGAACGCACCTGGAAGAGTGAAACAGAGAACAAATGATGCAGAGAAGAACTTAGGTGACTGGCTGGCAGTCATTAAAAAGAAAAGGGTCAAAGCTGTCATAATCACTTGACGGCTAAATGGTTGGGGGAGAGTTAAAGGTGCTTAAGGTCCTAGGGCTGGGGGAAAATTCCTTAAATGAAGAGTCTGTGGCTTAAGGGATCTGTCTCAGTGTGCGAAATAAAATCATAACGGGATTCTTCGTGGCGTTTAAATGTAATTCATGATTTCCTACGCAGATCGATTGTCGCAGAGGGGCTTGCAACGCACCGTCGAACAGAAAAGGATTCAGGCCGGTGAAGAAGAGAAGCGAATTCAGAAGAGAGGGGAAACAGCTTGTTAAAGGAGTAAGTCAGAGGATATGGGGAAAGGCCGGTGTGTCCTTTTTTGATAAAGAAGGCCCTATGGGCGACCAACGAATCTAATTGCCTCAGATCAGGTTATTGAGTCACACTCCATTCAGAAAAGCATTTTTAATTTTAGTGGAGAGACGGGAAAAGGCGATTCGGTCTGGATTCGGAAAGACCTAAACTTATACTAAAATTGGTGGCAAGGTAAGTCTCAACGTGGAGAAAGAAGGGCGATCTGATGAGGGGCTAGATACAGCTAAAAGAAACAGGGCGGGACTGGGCAGAGAAGTAAATAGCAAACTCTAAACAAGAGAAAACGATTATCATAAGTCATAGAGATCAAAAAAACAACAACGGAGGAGGTAGAAAAAAAAAAAGAAAGAAAATAGAAAAAAAATTTGCCGTATTAAGGGGGAATCGTTGGTAAAATCTTTTTGCCATCTGGTGTGAATTTGAATTGAAGTAACCTCCTTGGGCTACTGTAAAAAAGGGGTTCAAGAGAAGAAAAGCGCCTTCTCCTGCCTGGACGGGGCACGACTTGGACCAGTGCTATCATAAGACTTTCCTGAACGCATTCGACTTGAGAAGATACTACTGTCCTCGCGAAAAATAAAAAAGACAAGGATAGCCAGGACGTATCTCCTGGCCGTGGTGGGGCCATCCACCTGAAGGAATCCGAGGGGGGGTTAGATGGGGGGACTACAAAGAGGGGGAGGGTTAAGGTCGAAAAAGAACTTACGTTGCTTCCAGGGAGCGTTCAGACTTCATGGTTAGACCCCCTTTCATCGAGCGAGTGTCTTGGGGATTCTGGCGGGACGAAGAGGTGAAATGTCGGTCTTTTGGGGAAACGTGGGGGTGATAGCTCCTGTTGCGGTCAGAGAAGGCGGAGTACTAAAGAATAAGGGTGGGGGGCCCGAACTAATGAGCCCGGGGAGTGATTACATCGGGTGAAAAGAAGAAAGGTCATAGCACATAAATGCCGTAAATTAGTCTCTGGGGGGGCATGGGAGGGGAATGGGCAACGTCCTACAGAATATTCCCGAAGCAGGACCTGCACGAGAAAAATTTTCCTCCGTGTGATTACAGTGGTAAAAGACGGCCTAATAGAGAAATTTTAATCCATGTTAGAGGGGGGGATTCTCCGGATAGTACACTAGGGGGAGAATCCGAGGGGGATGAAGTAGTCGGTGAAAAGAAAATGAGAGACTCCATTTATTCAAGTCCCGCGATAGAAATTGGGAGGACAAATTAACGTAACGGAATTGGTAAAGAATTCAAAAAACATCAACAGTTGCGAGTTGAAGGGAGCAAGATAGGGCATCGCCAAAATACCCCCAGTTCACTTTCAAGGGGTGGCTAAATCAGGGGAATTGGGAGAAAGGGGGCGATACAAGCGAAATGGGAAATCTTGGTCGAGGAGAATGGACGCTAGTGGCATCGGCGAAAAAAGAAGAAACCGTGGTAAAGGGAAGCAAGTGGTTAATGCTTGTCACTAGTTCTACTATTCAACAGGGAAGGCTACAGGTCGGAGGTCCACCCATTACGAGGGAAAGGGAAGGTGGAACGTGGAGACGGAATCCACCCACACGGACTGGAAAAGGCCCCTTTTGGGGGGGAAGCCATAATTTGGAGGGCAAAACAAAAGACGAATTGGGATCGTCAGGGGGATACAGAATCGATCGACTTTTGAGCGCAGACGCAGAAATCTTTCTAAATAAGGGGGTCAAAGAGGATGCCACGCAAGGAGGCAAGGTCAACGAGGAGAATTGGGAGACGCTTGGGTCACACGAAGGGGAAAGTAGTAGTTGGGTCTTTTATCCGGAAGGGGTCATCCCAAAAGGCATTAAGGGAAGGGAGGGTGTTAAAGACACGCGGAGTCTGGCTAAGGCATTGTCGGATGGGTGGGGAGGGTGTGTCGGCGCAGCGGTTCAGCACGGCAGGGCAAGAACATACCCCTGAGGCTGTTTTTTATAGTTGCGGACTAAGGGGAACCGAGAGAAAGACGGTGAGGTAATCTGGGGCGTTATATCCTTGGCGAATGTGGGTTACATTTCACGCCATCTAACCACGGGAGGCCTGTCACCGAATTTCAGGCTTTTTCAGTACCATACCCTGGATCCTCGCCGAAGTGCAGCAAGAGTGCAAAGGGGGGAAAAAGTCGTTAGGCAATAAGGTATAGAATACAAAGGCCCGGGTCGCAGGTTCTGGAAAATGGACTGTGCACCACTCTGACTGCCATCATGTTATGTAAGGAACAAAAAAAGCTGAAAAACTGGGAGTCTTCTGAAACCTCTACGGCGTCTTGTTCTGAGGGGTGCAGTGGGCCAAAAGAGAGACAGATTTCTAACCCCTAAGAACAAACAATGTTGGGAAGAAATAACCCTCGGACTAGTACTAGTAAACTTGACGCGTGTCATACCGAGACCTATTCAAATAATGTTAGATTACTGGGCCAAAGGATTTCTTTATTTTTGGGCGGGAGTCACTAGTTTAAGGAAAACGTCTGGGGGTCTAAAAGAGTTCTGATCGTCCCTTTTGGTGGTGGTCAATCGTTTCAATCAGTACCAAGCCAATGGAAAAAAAGTGGAGGAAGAGAGAAAAGCAGACCGGAAAAAGATTCGTGATAGTCTATCAGGGACAGTCTCAAAAAAGAACTTGTGCTAAGAAGAGTCTGTAAGGAGACACAAGCGGGAAGTGAGCGCCGTACTACATAGGCTGCACTCATAACAAAAGGACTAAGAAGGGGACCAGAGCGGTAGAAGTCGCGTGCCGCCCTGTCGCACGGCAGCGAACCCATTTCTAAATCTCAATGGGTAGTAGGGGGATAACCCAAAAAGAAGGGACAGGCAGGGGCAGCAGGGGGAGGGGGACTCAAGTGTAGTAACTCGGGTTGAAGATTGCCCAATTAGGAGTATCAACCCAAACCATGAGAACATACACACGGTGGGGGGAAGATCTGTGAGCCGGATGGAGGTAAAAGTTTTGATTATGTACATTGGGGGTGACGAGGCAGAGCTGACAAAAAATGCTGCTGTGTTATTCATAGAGATCAAAAAAAAAAAAAACGAGGGTATAAGATGTAAAGGGAAAGATGAAAGGGTCCGGTACAGACGTTGGGGAAGACGGAAAAATTGCCTCATCAACAATTTAGGGTCGCCGGGGCTCACCAATATTGGGGGGGGGACTGTGCTTGGGTTGGTTTAAAATCTTCGGGAAAAGATTAGCAGACCGTTCCGAATTCAAAAAAAAAGGGCGTATAAACTGCTTAAATGGGATAATCTTTAAGATGGTGGAAATAGTGAACATGAAAAAGCGCCGCGGGATAGGTGGACCGTGAAAAAGAAAGGAGGTTACTAGATCGATACTTACGAAAGATTTGTGGGTAACCGTGGTCTGTAGCAGTGAAGGGTGGAAGGGGGGATTCCCGCAGAACCTAATCATTGGGTGGGGAAGAATTCAACTGCTAGTTGAAGGGAAAAAAAACAGTGTCACGCCAATTAATAGAAGGGGGACTTCAGAGCGGAAGGTCGGAGGGAGGGTAAAACGCTACGTGAAGTTTAAATTCATGGAGGTTCAAAGAGTGGCCAAGAAGGAATTAGAAGAAAAGGTGAGTCGGACCTCAGGGATTCAACCGCTTGATTCCTAACTAAAGAATCCGGGCAAAGGGCTGAAAAGGGGGTTGCTCGGTAATGAATGACTCGAAAATTGGACCATGTTCTGAATAGGTGCTGGATGGGGTTCCAGTGGAGGACTGGGGAGTACGGGGGGTGGCTGTTCCCAAGGAGAAGGAACCCATTAACATCAAATAAGACGACAGTGTGGAAGTGTTTGTCGAAGTCCACCAGTCGTATACAGGGGGGGGGCAAAGATCGTTTTGCGAACAAAAAAGTCACACGTGTCCGAGACACGGATACAAGGGGATGTATCTCCGAACGCAAGAGGAGAAACTAAAGAGAGCTCAGGGAAACTGGTCCCCTCGTGTGGGGCACGGGGGCAGCGGGATTGGCTCATCCACACACCCAAAAGAAGAAAAACGAAGGAAGGCGGAAGGCAAAGAACCAACCGTACAAGACATTGTCATTTTGGGGTTTTCTCAGGCACTACTAAAAAGTATATCAAAGAAGCTTTTAATCAAGAGGGACGCGGGTAACTGAGACATCAGAATCACAACCCTACAAAGAACTGATGTGGAGTTTGGAACGAGGGATGGATGTGTGGGGACGTCCGAAGTTAACTTTCGCGAAAACTCGGGGGATATAAGGAAAGAGCTGGAAGCTTGTTAGTCCTGCGGAAAAATCAAAGAAAATAATAGGTAGGGAAGAATTATCGGTGGAAGACCGTCGGGGGGGGAGGGCATCACTCTGGATGGCACCCTTACATCAGGACATGACCAACCTGGAAAAAAACACCTTCACGGGTCGACAGCGAGTAGTTCACTCCATGACCTAGTAGAGGAGGAGATGTGACCAGCAGGTCATCTGATCAGGTTCTCCAATGGGGACGACTATTGGGTTTTGTGGCTGCGAAAAGAAACACCCAATCCTAACGGGAAGGCAGGCTGGCCGAACCCCTGGTCTTCTGACTTGAGAAAGAGTGTGCGAATTCCTGCTAGCCGCAAATCAACATTAAAAACACATTCTGTGGGTGAGAGGACAGGGAGTAGATAAAGGAAAGCATAGGGATGACCAACATTCGTGATAGGGGAAATCATGAAGATTTATCGTGGAAAAGAAAGGGTTCTACATGGGTGTAGGGAGGAGTGCCCTTCAATCGCATAGAGAAAATAAGTAAACTTTGTCTTTTTAGGGGAGAAACATAGGACTTGGGGGGGTACTTCACAGGAATAACGGTTTGGAAGGGGGAGGGGATGGAAATAGGGCGAACTCCGTTCCCATCGTGGAAGCTTGCACGAAGGACTGGATTTAGAAGCTTTTTAAAAATCAACTGAAGCCGATCGGAAAAGGATCAACTTCTAGCGGGAGGAAGAGAGGGGCAAAGAACGGTAGAATCAACGTTTTCTTCTAAATGGGGATACTCTTTCATTCCGGAATAGGGACTTGGAATTCTTTCCGGCATGAGTGAGGATAATTCCGGAGGGAAGAGAGGTGACCAAGAGAAGGATCACGATTACGAAACTTTTTTACCTTCAGGGATGTGTCCGGAAGCCCGTATCAGGGGGGAACCATAGGAGATCACAGAAAGTCCATCGGCCGAAAGCATTAGGGGGGGGTTTAATCCCTACTTGGGCAGGAGAGAACTGTGCCACTGACGGATGAAAAAAGCGTCTAGGGAAGGCAGGTGCAGTGAGGGTTAGGAAAGAATGTCCCGTATCTGGCGACCAAGGAGGATGACTGTTCTGAATCAAGACTTGGATTTCAAGGCCAAAAGGAAGGATGGAGACTGGCGGGCAGTTGATGGAGTGGGGAGAGAAGGAAAAGCGGAGTAGAACGGTCTAGGTCCAGAAAATTGTCTGTAGAGTGTTGTCACAAACTTCAAAGTGAATGAAAGTGATACTGGAAGGGGAAAGTGGCTAAAGGAGAAAGAGGGGGTGAAATGCAATTACTACAGATCCACCAGAGAATTGACAAACTTTCTTCCTAATTCAGAGTCTCAACAAACACCTAGATATTAAAATAGGTAGGGTTTAAGGAGGAGAAAAAAGAAAAGACTGTTTGAAAAATAGGGGGGAGAGGTGGATCAGGTGATAAGTACCAAGGGGGGGGGTTCATCCGCATAAGTTCTGTTTATAGGATCTTCAAAAAGAAATGAACGGAGGCCAGGCACGGGCCGCCGGAAGGAAAAAACACCACGGTCTAGAACAAACAATTTCAAAGGGGTACGAGACGAGCGGATATACGCCGTGTAAGTATCAGAAAAGAAATAAGGAGGCGGCTAGACACAAGTGAAACCACCTGTGGAAATGGCCTTTGATGACGGACCTCCAGAGTACCTTGGATAGGGTTGGTTGGGCCTTAATTTTTAGGAGGACAGCACGGAACATTGCCTGAGGGAGAGACCCCGGAGGCCTTAAACTAGGGAGATACTTAAGGTTTCTTCTTAAGCAGTTAAGAGTGGTCGGGGCCGTGGAAGGGAAGGTGAGATCTTGCTGGGGGATTCATACCATCTCGGAGGGGCTTCACTCAAAGTTCAAGGTCAAATCCTCAGTAGATAACCGGTATTATTACGCTAAAATCGAGGTATCAGGAAGATCAGTCTCTGGGTCATTGTTAACGATGTACTTTGCAGACATCATGAAATCCTCGAGAAGTTCCTTAATAAAGTGGAAGTCACTTATTAGATTTAAGAACCTGGTGACCGACTGCGAGAATTGATCCAGGGGATCTGAATTCGGAGCCCTTTAGCTGAACAAAGGCTAATTAGTTTGGAGGTTGTAAGATTCGTGAGAGGTGCCGTAAAGTAGCGTCTGCAGCCGTCTTAAATCCCTCGGGTGGAAGGTTTATAGATCAAGAGGACACTGTTCCTCCGCAAAGAATAAAACATGAGAAGTATGGTCGTGATGGAAGATCCTGGGATAGCAGAAAACACCACAGTTAGAAAACTTTAGAGAAGGATTGTATCACAATCCTTGTCTAAGGTGCTCAACGAGACGAAAGAGGGGGAGTTGGCGGAAAAGGGGGGAGGCTGTGAAGGTAGCGACGATCCTGTTATAATACCCCTTCCAAACGGTGGGGGTCGATGTAGGGATGCGATCGTAACGATGCTACCGCAAACCGACAGGGGGAGTTTGTCATCCTCGCAAATGTAACGCTAGGGGGGGGGGTCAAGGTTCGACTAATCACCAGACCCACGACGTACACATCCTGTTTGGAGGAAAAGATATCAGAGGTAAGGGCTCAAAAAAGAGTCCGACTGGTGTCGGAGTTGGTTCGACCGCTGAGGTAATCGCACGGGAAGGGAGGGCTCTGGGCAGAAGATCAGAAAGTTTCGCAGACCTTCTGGCCCTCACAAGACGATGCACAAAGTCAAGCATGTCCCTATACATTCTGGAGGTTTCTTGAACCGGGATCCCATTGGAAGATAGAACGCGAGAACCGCGGGGAGAGACGGAAGGCGGGCGGCCAAAATAACGGAGTTTAAAACGACCTTAAGATGGAGGGTTTAGGTGGGTGTTGGTAGTTGATGGAGTCAGGCAACGCTGACGCGGGAGGTGAGCTGCATTATCCGCTGAGTAGTTTGACAGGTTCGCGACAAGAAACTCAACCCTCCTGGACGGGGAGGTGAAAGAGGTAGTAAACGAAATTCGGATGCCGGGGCCTCACGAGGGGACCCTTGGCAAAAAGCGTCTCGACACGGGGAAGAAAAGATGAAGAAAATCATGCTCCAGGGGGAGTGTACACCGGGAGTCCCAACAAAGCTTACTGCCATGAAATTGTCGGTACGGGCCGGGGGCTGGAAGACTCAGGTCTTGGTAGAGGTCGGGGGAACATACAGGAGATTAAAAAAAGTCCCGGGGGAAAAACAAAACGGCACTGGGTCAGCCTAAAACTCAAGAGGAATGGTTCGGGTCACGTACAAAGAATGAACAACAATGTTAAGTACTGGGCCAACGTGGGGGGGGAAGAAAGTGTTCTTTCATGGGGGGTGTCCGGGGAGTCCTGGGAGATCAAGTTGACCATGGAGGGTGTCCTTTTAAAAAGAAAAAAGCACGTAACGGGAACGAGCAAGAGGAAAAGAACAGCAAGGGGGGAGGGGAATCTCTTAACTTTCCGCAGGGGACAAGTTGTAGAAACTCGGGGATCCGTTGAGCCTAAACGCGGCAAAAAGCTCCATAGTACGAAAATAAAGAACAGGGACCGGGGTTAACAACATAAGAAAAGAAAAGGGGAGATCGAGGTACCGCGCCCTGGCGGGCAAAGGAAAGAGTCAAAGCGGAAAATGTTCATATGTCAGTACCACCGCATCAAGTGTCGTCATTGGGGGTTCAGAGGGGGAGAGATCTGTGAGGAATATAGAACGGGCGGGAGGAAAGCTTGGACCGCAAATGCCGTGTCAAAAAAAACACGAAAAGAAAAAGGTGGGTTCATCTGGGTACTGAAGAAGGGAAAAAGGGTTGTAGGTAACAATTGGTTCAACCGAAAGGGAGAGGGAAAGAAAATGCATCTGTTGACGTCAATCTATCAACAACAAAAGGTAGGGTACTATGTGAAGTGCAATACAGGGAAGGGGTAAGGACTTGGACTCCGGAAAGAATCACAAAAGGGGTGACAGTCATCCGGTACTCAAAAATGAAAACGGGAGGTTGGAGGGTGTGGTGTTAACTACTGACATCATTAGGTCAAAATAGGGAAGCGTTAGTAACAGGGGGATCCGAAAAGAGCAATTCCACGGATGCGGGTAGAAGTACATCAAAAGGGGAAACGAGCGCGGGGAGCGAGGAATGCCCGACAGGGAGGTAAGCGATACGGATGCTTCGAAGTTTTTGGTAACCTGAGTCTTCGTCGTGAGGGGGAAGACTATTATACGCAGCAGCAGCTTGTGGTCTTCAACGATATTCTTGGCCGACCCACCGTGTCGGAAGGGAAAAGATACGAGATGCAACGCCAAGCTCTGGCCTGGGTCTGCGTAAGACATTCGGCTGCTGTTTCGTCATTGGAAAGGGGAAAAAAAGAAAGGGTCAACGCACTTGATAGGAACTGGGAAGGAAAAAAGGAAAGGAAAAGGTAAAAATAAGGTAAAGGGATGGGTGGAGTGAAAAATTACCAAATTTGGGGTCCACAATAGCAATCCAACCCCACCTAAAAAAGTTGAAAATTGACGCTAAAATAAACAAAAAAAAAACACAAACTAAAAAAAAATACAACAAATCAAAACCCGACCCCTCCCAGTACCAAACCTTAAAAAACCGCCCCGGTTCCATCCCCCCAAAACAACACCAAAAAGAAAACCAAAAAAAAAAACCATTCAAACCAAAAATAACAACACCGAGAACCTTGTTGGTCCCCAAACCGCCCCTATCAACAAAAAAAATCAAACCGTTAGAAAAAGAAGAACAACACAACCCACCACCACAAAATGAGGGTCCCTCCAACCCCAACCAACCTTGCACACCACCAAACAAGAAGAAGAAATAAAAAAAAAAAAAAATGAAAAAACCTCGTGGGAAACGCCACGACGCAAGCACGTGTCCCTCTCAAAGGTAAGCTGGTAAACGTCCGCTAGCCCCGGGGAAAAGGTGTCGTTAAGCTCGAAGGTGAGGGGGGACAGGGCCATGTGTTTGGGCTTCGGGCTTGAATAAAGAGCTTCGCCCTCTCATCCATACTCCTAGATTTGGTTTAGAAGACCCAGGGAGTAGAAAAATGCTGGGGACCGTCAGACGTGGGGAACTTCAAACGTTTCAATCAACTTAGCATGTTAAAAGAAATGATTGGCTCCACGCAGATCCAGGTGAAACCTGAGTTCTGCATGAGGAAGATGGAGTGGGGAGGCAAAAGCCCTAGAGAGACGGAACCAAGGGGCCGAAATTCAACAACACATACTCAGTCCTCAGGGAAGGGACAGTTTAAGGAGAGAGGCTCCTACCCGAAAGAAACGATGGGTGCGGTAACCGTAATTGATTGACTGCCTCCGGTCGGGAAAGAGAGTTCTCAGAGGTGGGCAGGCTGGGGAAAGGTCAGGTCTTAAAACCCGAAACTCGATCTTGGGAATGATCGGTGAAAAAGGACTTCTGGGTGGGCTGTGACGATATAGGGGATGGAACAATTCTGTCGTGACGGCCACTAGTTTGCTGACCCCTGGAGATCTTCATCGCGGAAGTACACCGGAAGAAATTCTTCTCGGAACGTCCACGATGGGCTCCAAAAAAGGGATGGGAACTGCTAGTGGTGTGGAGTCTCAAAAGAACCCCCACACGCCTCCTTTATGGAATGAATAATCCCTGTAGCGGTCGTCTTGAAATCTGAAAAAAGAAGCCAAAAACAAGAGCAACACTGTGGACATTCAATGGTTCAGGGAAGGGGGAACCTGGATCGTAGCTACATTAACCGCTTAGGGGGATGACAACTCGGGACTTTCTCGGAAAAGGACTAAATATTTTATGCCCGAATTACTACTTTGGGGCAGTCCATGTGATGTAAAGGCATAAGGAAGGAACGCCAAGAAAAATGTGATTCTGGGAGAAAATTCTTTACGTCGTTTACTTCTTCATACCAAAGGGTTGATCGCTGGTCTCACTCCGTGATCACAAGACACTTCACGTCCCAAGTGAAAAGAGGGGTAGAATCACAGTGAGAATCCGATAAAATGGAATGAGCAGAGGGGGGAGGAGTTAACGCGGCAAAACGGTCCATCATCAGTGCGGCAAAAGTGGTCGGGAGTGGACATGAAGAAAGGGAAGGATCTTGAAAGTATCTTGTGGTCTAAGAAAAGAAAGGAGAATACCGTCAAACCGGAGGAGGATGAAAGGGTGAACAAGCCGGAATCAGAACCGGATTCATTCGAGCTGGTACCTTTACCTTAATTCTGGCTTGGAGCTCTTGGGGCGGATCAAAAGGCAAAATCACCGAGCACGTATGCGGGGGAGAAAGACCAGAAGACCTTCGAACATCGCCCCGTGCCAAAGTTAGATGTGATGAAGCTCTAATGAAGGGCAAGGTGCCGTGCGGTGGTCGGAAATAAAAATAAAGGAAAGGGGGGCAAAACTCCTAACTGCCGTTCCGCATCGTAAGGGGATTCCAATCCCCAGGGCCAAGTAGGAGAAGCTTAGATCAGTGGGCTATAGTAAGGGATAGAGGACGAATTCTAGAAGTCCGGAAGGGGATGGAGGAATAGAGGGTTGGGGTACCCGGCGGAGGGCACGCATTCAACCTTCATCGACTGAAAAATGAGTTGATAGATAAACCTTATAAAAAAATGGAGGAGGAAAAAGTCAAGGGAACAAGAAGCAAAAAGCAGAACACTCATGGAAAAAAGATTCTTCCTACGGCACGAGATCTCCAAAAAACCCAGGGGGTAGTGGAATAGGATATAGGAGCCTAAAGATTAGATTTTCTCTTTTTATCTCTGGTGTAATAAATACTCAGAAAGTATACTTTCTCAAAGACCGGAAAGAAATTAGGAAGGCGAAAGGAAGAAGGGAAGGGAACAACACTTAGGTCAGCACCCGGGCCCTAGCTTCTACTTCTACGAAGAAGGGGCAGGATCTAAGACACAGCACGAAATTCGATCACCAGGGGTGCCAGTGGAGCATGTCCTTTTTATAATACAGAAGGACGATGAGGAAACGTCGGTCGTTTGGTCAACCCAGATCGGTTTTACAGGGGGGGTTGGGAACGTGCACAATGTCCTTCCATTAGTCCGAAGAACGGAGGGCAACGGGCTCGAAGAGACTTGACGGTTGTTCTTCAAGGCCGTAATACGGATGTCGGGGACCAGTGCCTGACATTTCAGGGGAGACTCCAGATCAGACCACGGCCGCGTAGGGGTACAGATTGCCTACGGGGAGAAAAAAAGAAGGGGCTTAAGTACCTCTGGGGACATAAAATCGCCAATACGGAAGGAGACCGGAGGCGGGAAATGGATAGGAATGACAAGACTTCAAAAGCAAAGGCTTCTCCGGCCTCCACGAGCACTTTAGTTTACCCTGGGGGGGGACCATCTCCCAAGTACCTAAAAAAAATTTAGAGTGAAGAGGGAGGAGAAGGGGGAAGATGAAAAGCTCATCCGGTATTGGGGCGGGGAGGGAGGGGAAATGGCGGGGGCAAGAGCGGCGCCATGAGTCCCATCCCAGACTATAAAAAATGGTTAGAAAATGGAAAGACCGTTACCCCGAACGGACGGAACTTGTTCAAACATTCAACATGAAGTTGAGCCGAGTGTGGTGATGGCCGATGCGGGGATCGTCACCATAGGAAAAAAAAGTAGAAAAACTTCAAGGGTAGAAGGAAGTGGGAGGGGACTTTCACCCTGAAAAGAAGCTTTTCTGCCTGAATTAGGGAAGGAGAACGATCCTTTCATCGAAAATAAAACACCTTGGTGCTCGTGGGATGCTTTTCAAGAAATCATGAAAGGTGAAAAGAAACGAATTGATTCTAAAAAAAACAGCACTGAACATCTGCGGGTGGGACGTGTAAAAGAATCCCAAACCTCAGAAAGGGAAAAAAAGACCCTTGGGGTAGTCTGGGAGAG